>Ga0302321_100000520_pt1 | contig 33505 bp, 27 predicted proteins | sample Fen_T0_1_FD_202505 | JGI IMG/M metagenome (GOLD analysis project Ga0302321, IMG submission 202505) | Peat permafrost microbial communities from Stordalen Mire near Abisko, Sweden - Fen_T0_1 | ecosystem: Environmental > Terrestrial > Soil > Wetlands > Permafrost | place: Sweden: Abisko... | reverse complement strand
AAGAGCCTCGAAGAGGTGATGCCTGAGAATTACTCGCAGCTCTTCGAGATTCAGAAGAAGCTCGAGAACCACTTCCACGACATGCAGGATCTAGAGTTCACGATCGAAGATCGCACGCTCTACATGCTGCAGACCCGCAATGGCAAGCGTGCCGGTCGCGCGATGGTGAAAATCGCCGTCGACATGGTGAAGCAGGGCCTCATTGACGAGAAGGCCGCCATCCAGCGTCAAGAGCCGGGTCGCGTCGAAGAGCTGCTCTTCCCCACCGTTGACCCGAAGGAGAAGGCCAAGCCGATTGCCAAGGGCCTACCCGCGTCGCCTGGTGCCGTCACTGGCGCGGTTGTCTTCAGTGCTGAAGACGCGATCAAGCAGACCCTTGCTGGCAAGAAGGTCATCCTGGTCCGCATCGAGACCTCGCCGGAAGATCTCGAGGGCATGAACGCCGCTATCGGCATTCTGACCGCTCGCGGTGGTGCCACCAGCCACGCCGCCGTCGTGGCGCGCGGTATGGGTCGCTCCTGCGTCGTCGGATGCTCGGAAATCTCGATCGACTACAAGGCCCAGGTCCTCACCACGAAGACCAAGACCGGTGAGACCGTCACCGTCAAGGCCGGCGACATCATCACCATCAACGGCTCGGCCGGTACCGTGTACGTCGGCGACGTCGCAAAGATCGATCCCGAACTCGGTGGCGAGCTCGGCGAGCTTCTCGAGTGGTGCGACAAGCATGCGCGCATGAAGGTCCGCACGAACGCCGACACGCCGACCCAGGCCAAGCAAGCCCGTGACCGTGGCGCACAAGGCATCGGCCTCTGCCGCACCGAGCACATGTTCTTCGAGGCCGACCGCATCAAGGCCGTCCGCGAGATGATTCTCTCGTCCTCGGTTGAGGCGCGTGAGAAGGCCCTTGCGAAGTTGCTCCCGTACCAGACGGGTGACTTTGTGGGCCTCTTCAAGGAGATGGCTGGCTTCCCGGTCACCATCCGCCTCCTCGATCCCCCGCTCCATGAGTTCCTGCCAACGAAGCCCGAGCAGATTGCTGAGCTTGCCAAGGAGATGGGCGTGTCGGTCAAGGATCTCGAGAAGAAGGTCTCCGATCTTCACGAGTTCAACCCGATGCTCGGTCACCGTGGCTGCCGCCTCGGCATCACCTTCCCCGAGATCAGCACGATGCAGTTCCGCGCGATTCTGACCGCGGCTTGCAAGGTCAAGAAGGAAGGCATTGTCGTCACCCCCGAGATCATGATCCCGCTCGCCCTCAGCAAGCTGGAACTTGACCTCTTGAAGGTTGACTGCGTGAAGGTTGCCGCGGAGGTCTTCAAGACCGAGGGCGTCACCGTCGAGTACAAGTACGGCACGATGATCGAGCTGCCGCGCGCGGCGCTGCTCGCCAACGAGCTGGCTGAGACGGCAGAGTTCTTCAGCTTCGGCACCAACGACTTGACCCAAACCTGTCTCGGCATGTCGCGTGACGACGCCGGGAAATTCCTTCCGGAATACGTCGATAAGAAGATCTTCAAGTACGAACCCTTCGTTTCCATCGATCAAGAGGGCGTTGGCCAGCTGGTGAAGATGGGCTGCGACAAGGGCAAGCAGACTCGCCCCGACATGAGCCTCGGCGTTTGCGGCGAGCACGGTGGCGACCCAGCCTCGATCGAATTCTTCGAGCGAGCGGGCCTGAAGTACGTCTCCTGCAGCCCGTTCCGCGTGCCGATCGCGCGCGTCGCCGCTGCTAAGGCGACGCTCGATAACGCGAAGAAGTAAGTAAATAGGTCCGACGTCGCGTGAGCGACCGAGGATTGCGCCAAGTCGAGGCTCTCTGGGTAATTCTGGGGGGCCTCGATGGTTTTGTGGGTTGGGGGCGGACAACTGGGTACGGGTAGAATCTGGCTGGCCCCGGAAGGCGTAGGATCGAGAGCATGAGCGTCTGCACATCGCAAACTCACCCGCAGCCACCCAGCGCCTCGAGCCGCTCCAACATCCCCTCACACAACCCATAGTAATCAACCGTCCTGACCTCGTTGCTCTGCCCCCGATTGAGCGCCCGGAGCATACGCGTCATCGAGTCAAAGAACGGCCCTTTGCGGCAGGGTTTGAGCGTCAATCGTTCGACCCCGACGAGGAGCCTCGAGAGGGCACGCGCATGCAGCACGCGATCTGCGGTGACAAGTAGGTCGTCGGGCTTGAGCAGCTGCTCGAGGATCGCACTGTCGGGGATCCCAGGGTGTTGCTCGCGAAGACGCACAACTCTCGCTCGCAGCCAGGCTTCCATTGCAACTGCTTTGGGCGAAACAGTCGCCCTGGTTTCGCCTGAAGTACTTTCCGGCTTTCACGCGATGCTGCTTCGGCTCACGGACATCCACCTGTATCGTTGTCCGACTTGCGGCAGTCATGCCATCGAGCATCGACCATTGGACGGGGCTACGTCCGACTCACCCCGTATGCTGTTCGATCGCGATGACTGTCACCATGGGGAGTACGACAGCGACACAGCTGGATCGCATCAGCACCTTGTCGACGCGGTGTATGCCGCAGACTTCCTCGACGAACCCGCGGACGGCCTCAAGTATGCTGCGCTTATAGATTACGATGTGGTCTGGTTTTTGAATCCGGGGTACCCGATCGACGACGAAGCAACGGTTGTGGCCCTTCGCCATCTTTCTGCAGACGGCGGTGGAGTTGTACTGCAGGGCGACGACATGTCCTGGTGTTATGGCAGTGCGTTCTCGGTGTCTGACCTGACGCGGCTGGCGCCGATTGACAACGGCGTGACCTACTGTGGCAAGGCCATCGGCAACGGTCGAGGGGACCGCTATCGGGTCACGCTCGAAACTCTGGCACAACCGATTCTTCGGGGCATTGAAGGCGCGACCTGTACCAGCACCTAGCGCGTGGCCTTGAATCCCTGATTGACCAAAGCGTCTTGAAGCGCGCGCAAGCTATTGTCACAGGCTGCTGTCAATGGCGGCTTGGTGCGCAAAGCTAGGTCGAGGGATCGAACATTGCTGTTGCGGCGTGAAAGGGCAACTATTTGGTCAGAGATCGTTTTGAACCGCTCCAGTTGTTCCAGTGCGGCAACCACAGGTTTTCGCGCATTCAATGCGACGAGTTTTGAAACATCACCCACGGCATCCCTTGCGCTCACCTGCCGTCTGTCCAGCTCGTTTTCGATGTGCGTCATCGTTGCAGCGTCGGATTCCGCAATGTGAGGAGCTTGAAGGACTTGCATCTCGCGCACGGCCAAGACAGCTTTGGCGACGAGCAATTCGACGCGGCAACGGTCCTTTTGCGGTACGGTACCCGCGACAGATTCGATTGACTTTCGAAAGCCATCGGCAGCTTCTCGCGACGCACCGAAAGACAAGCGCTGTGCCTTGAGATTGGTATTCTCGACGGCTAGTTCGAGGATGCTTCGATCAAGAGCGAGGTATTCCGAAAAGTGACGCTTGAAGTCATCGAGCAACCGGATCTCAACTGGATAGTGGAGACTGCGCAGTAGTGAGGTTAGCGACAGAGTGTCGTTTTCGACGAGGCGCGAGGTTTGCTCCGCCTCGCGCGCAAACGCGATGGATGCTTCGTCGGTTTCCGCCATGACGGCGCGATTGGAGGCATCCACCGCCTTGCCGAATTGAATTCGGAGATCGGCTGCAGTGTGGCGTGCTTGGTCGAGCTCGACGAAAGCAGGTATGTCTTTTCGGCAACCTGGGCTTAGCGCCAGCGCGATAAGTGCGACAATGAGCGTGAAAATATGAACATTCCGAACCATTGAAACAAATCCTCTGAGGCGCCTCACGGGCGAAAGCTACCACGACGCGACGGTCAATCGGCGTCAAAGCTATTGGCAACGCTCATCGCGAGTGCGTCGGTTAGGTGGCCGACGGTAGCCGCCCAGATGAGCCCAGGTTCACCGACGTTGTATTTCACGGGAGCGCCACCGGGACATAGCAGCCGCCCCCCGCGCTTGACCAAATCATGACGCTACGGCCGCAGACCTTGACGGAAGACCGCACACGCAGGGTCCCATACTGACTGTGCCAGGTGCCAAACGCCACCGGCAGGAGTTTGTCAAATATGTCCATGTCGCTATCCATCCCCCTCCGCATCTCAATTGTCGCTGCATCGAGACCGCAACCGAGACCGGTCAGAGCCATTTACCGCGGCATTCCGGTCAGTTTGGAGCGAGTCACGGTGTCACGCACAGCCACCCTCAGTGGGCAACATCCTGCCACGTACCTGTATCGCGGCGTTCAGTTTACTCCCTCAGCTGCCGCGGCAAGCCTGCCCGCTCGGAACGTTCGTCCTGCCGATGAAAGAGTGCAAATGATGTACCGCGGACATCGAGTTGGTTGATTGCCGCCTTGATGCTTGAGGAGCGCAAACTCGACACGAACGAACGTGTCGTTTGGGCAAGAGAAGGTCAACCATGATATCAAAAATCAGTTGTTCGAATTCCGATCCAAGCGGGTTATTAGGTTGCGTTGTGATTCTGGAGCCGGGCGCAAAGTGGCCCGAGCAGGTTTTCGCGACCGTTCCCTATCGAGACGGTGTAGTTGTTCTCGGTGAGTCCTCAAGCGAACCACTCGACACATTCATTACTAGACTGAACGCGCAGTGCGCGCTCATGGCCGCCAGCGGCATAGCATTCAGGGCAGCCATCGTTGCTTGCAACGACGATGAACCGGTACAGGAAACTTTCCGGGAAATGCTTGCGTCGGATATCGTGGAACACGTGTTTGCCGAGCGTGACTACCCAGTGATTTTCGTACGCAATGGTGGTTCCCAGTCAACATCTTGACACGATCTTGATGCCGCGTGCCCCAAAGTTGACACCATCGTGACGGCGAATGCAGTACATACCAACTGTACGGAGTCCCAATGCTCGCCGCGTCTAGGATCTCACCCCGCCAGCGCTATGCTATGTTCGCAATTGCATTCCTCGTGCTCGCGGTGGTCGGAAATTGGTTTTGGAGTCTTCGCCAAGAACGTGTGGACTTGCTCGGACTTCCGACCCAAGAGCGGCAGGCCCTATACAAACGCACTCTCGAAACACTTGAGTCCGTATGCGTGAGCGCGGCCGGATCTGAAATCAAGGATTATTGTCGCAAGCAGGCTCAGTTCATCGCTCGCTTTCCGGAATGTGATGCGGCTTGCGAAGCCGCCTGTCGAAGCCTTGCCCCAAGGCCTACGAAATAGCGCGACAAATACATCGAGAGATTGGTCCAGAGTGTTCCTGCGATATCCCAATTCTCACGCACCCACGCAAACCACGAGAACCTGATATGAGCGACCTACTATTCATTGCCACAGCCATTGGCTTTTTTGGGCTGTCCGTCGCCTACACGTACGGATGCGAAAAGCTTCGAGGAGTCAAACATGACTGATACCATTTGGATTGGCGCGGTGACACTGATGGTGTTCGGCTACCTGCTTTATGCCTTGCTTCTACCGGAGAAGTTCTAGCCATGACTCCCCTAGCGACGTTTCAGATCGCCCTGTTTTTCGCTCTATTGTTGCTAATCACGAAGCCACTCGGAACGCACATGGCGCGCGCGTTCGCGGGAGAGAAGACATTTCTTCACCGCGGCCTCGGCTGGCTCGAACGTGGTACCTACCGAGCGCTGGGTATCGACCCCGAACAGAATATGAAATGGACGACCTACGCCGTCGCCATGCTCATGTTCTCACTCGCCTCACTCGTGTTTACCTACGCTGCGCTTCGCCTGCAGGGGTTTCTGCCGCTGAACCCCCAGCACCTCGGCGCCAAGCAAATGACGCCGGATCTCGCGTTCAATACAGCGGTGTCGTTTACCACGAACACCAACTGGCAAAGCTACTCGCCCGAGATCAGCGTTTCCTACTTCTCGAACATGGTGGCCCTCGCCATCCACAACTGGGCATCTGCGGCAGTCGGAATTGCCATTGCAGTGGCGGTAATTCGTGGCTTCGCTCGAAGGAACGCCGATGGTATCGGCAACTTCTGGGCAGACGTGGTGCGTTGCACCCTGTATGTTCTGTTACCGATAGCTTTCGTTGGAGCCGTCGTGTTTATCGCGATGGGCGTTCCGCAGAACTTCGACCCCTACACGATCGTCGCGACTCTCGAGGGGGGTAAGCAGACAATCGCTCAGGGGCCAGTTGCTTCGCAAGAGATTATCAAACAATTGGGCACGAACGGCGGAGGATTCTTCAACGCCAATTCTGCGCATCCCTTCGAAAACCCAACGCCGCTATCGAACTTCTTCACGCTCGTCCTGATTTGGAGCATTCCCGCTGCCATCACCTATACGTTTGGTAAGATGGTGGGCAACACCAAGCAGGGCTGGGCAATCTTCGGCGCCATGGCTGCGCTCGCGCTGGCTGGTATGGTCGTTTGCACTGCTGCTGAGCAAGCGGGAACGCCTCATCTTGCCAACGCCCACATCGAAACCGCTGCTTCCGGGCTGCAGTCGGGCGGCAACATGGAGGGCAAGGAGGTTCGCTTCGGCATCGCTGCCTCAGCGTTGTTTGCGACCGTCACGACGGGAGCTTCCTGCGGTGCGGTCAATTCAATGCACGATAGCTTCACGCCCATTGGCGGGTTGGTACCACTGTTCAACATGCTCACGGGTGAAGTGATCTTTGGCGGCGTGGGCGCGGGGCTTTACGGCATGCTCATGTATGCGGTATTGGCTGTCTTCATAGCGGGGCTGATGGTCGGCAGGACGCCCGAGTACCTCGGTAAGAAGATCGAGAAGTTCGAAGTGCAAATGGCCATGCTTGCGATGCTGATTCTAACGGCAAGCGTGCTTGGTTTCACTGCGCTTTCCAGTGTCATCGAGCTGCCGAAGGAAGGCATACTCGCCGGGCTCAACACTTGGACCGGTAGCGCCTACGGCGCCAGTGACACCGTGTATGGGGCGGCGACCGGTAACCTCAATAATGCTGGCCCTCACGGTTTCAGCGAGATTTTCTATACCTACGCCTCCGGCACAGGCAACAACGGCTCGGCCTTCGCCGGAATCACAGCGAACACACCTTGGTACAATACGACGATCGGCCTTGCAATGCTGATCGGCCGTTTCTTGATGATCGTGCCGCTCTTAGCCATGGCTGGGGCATTAGCCAAGAAGACCCTGGTACCCGCATCGTCCGGAACCTTCCCGACCGATACGACGACCTTCGCGGCTCTGCTCGTCGGTATCGTCATCATCGTCGGTGCGCTTACCTACATCCCAGGGCTAGCGCTTGGGCCAGTCGTCGAACACTTCAAGATGCACGCGCTTGCCACCCACTAACGGACATATTGTCATGACTATCGACAGTGCAACCATGATTGCCAAGTCTCCTGCAGCACCAACCCTTGGGCTCAGCGCTCCAACCCAGGTGGTGCGCCCCAAGAATGCACCGCGCGCGTTGTTCGATCCAACCATCGTAAGACGCGCGATAAAGGACGCGTTCGTCAAGCTCGATCCGCGTTTGGTGGCAAAGAACCCAGTGATGTTCGTGGTCGAGGTCGGCAGCGTTGTCACCACGTACTTTTGGATCCGTGGCCTCGTCACTCACGCACCGAACACGCTCTTCGTTGGGCAAGTAACGCTGTGGCTTTGGTTCACAGTCGTATTTGCCAACTTCGCGGAAGCGATGGCTGAAGGCCGCGGCAAGGCGCAAGCCGATGCTCTGCGCAAGACCAAGACCGATACGCTGGCGCGGCGCCTTGTCAACGGAACAAGAGAGGAGCTCGTTGCAGCGCCCAAGCTTGCCAAGGGCGATCTCTTCCTGTGCGAGACTGGGGACATGATCGCTGCTGACGGCGAAATAGTCGAAGGGATTGCCAGCGTAGACGAGTCGGCCATCACTGGCGAATCCGCGCCAGTGATCCGCGAGAGCGGCGGCGACCGAAGCGCTGTCACTGGAGGCACGCGGGTCCTGTCAGACCGAATCGTGGTCCGCGTGACGCAGGATCCTGGCCATAGCTTTCTCGATCGCATGATCGCGCTGGTCGAGGGTGCGAAGCGTCAGAAGACTCCGAACGAGATCGCTCTATCCATTTTGCTCGCAGGGCTAACCATCATTTTCTTAGCTGCCACCGTAACGCTGCTTCCGTTCGCTCAGTACGCTGCGGGAAAGACCGGCAACGTCCCGAGTATTACTGTGCTCGTCGCGCTCCTCGTCTGCCTCATTCCGACGACGATTGGTGGCCTCCTCAGTGCCATTGGCATAGCGGGTATGGACCGCGTTATGCAACACAATGTGCTTGCCATGAGTGGCAAGGCGGTCGAGGCTGCGGGCGATGTCGACACATTACTCCTCGATAAGACGGGAACGATCACTCTTGGCAACCGCCAGGCCACCGATTTCTACCCCGCGAACGCAGTGAATATCAACGAGGTCGCTCGGGTCGCACAATTGGCGTCGCTTGCCGACGAGACACCCGAAGGACGCAGCATCGTCGTGCTTGCCAAAGAGAAACACGGCATAGCGGCGCAGGAGTTACCAGACCTCGGTGACGCGCAGTTCGTCGAATTCACGGCCCAAACACGGATGAGTGGCGTTGACCAAGGCAAGCGACAAATCCGCAAGGGTGCAGCGGATAGCGTCAGGAAGTTCGTCGAGGCGCACGGAGGAGTTTTTCCAGCAGATGTTCAATCGACAGTCAACCGGGTTAGTCGCGAGGGTGGAACGCCGCTAGTCGTGGCCGAAAATTCACGCGTCCTCGGCGTCATTCATCTAAAGGACGTCGTCAAAGGCGGGATGAAGGAGCGCTTTGCACAATTGCGCGAAATGGGCATCAAGACAGTGATGATCACCGGTGATAACCCACTCACTGCGGCGGCGATTGCTGCCGAGGCAGGCGTCGATGACTTCATGGCCGAAGCAACGCCGGAGATGAAGCTCGCCTACATTCGTTCGGAACAGGCAGGCGGGCGGCTAGTGGCCATGACCGGCGACGGCACGAACGATGCACCTGCACTTGCACAGGCGGACGTCGGCGTCGCGATGAATAGCGGTACTCAGGCCGCGAAGGAGGCCGGCAACATGGTTGACCTCGATTCGAACCCAACGAAACTTATCGAGGTGGTCGAGATTGGCAAGCAAATGCTGATGACCCGCGGATCGCTCACCACGTTTAGCATTGCCAACGATGTGGCCAAGTACTTCGCCATCATCCCGGCGATGTTCTTCGTTACTTACCCTGAGCTTGGCAAGCTGAACTTCATGCACCTGTCCAATCCGCAATCGGCCGTATTGGCTGCCGTGATCTTCAATGCATTGATCATTGTAGCTTTGATCCCACTGGCGCTTCGCGGCGTGGCGTATCGACCATCGAATGCAATCGCAATTCTCCGAAGGAATCTGCTCATTTACGGGGTAGGCGGAGTCATCGCACCGTTCCCTGCCATTTGGGTCATTGACCGTCTTCTCGTCGCATTGAGGCTCGCTTGAACATGAAACAACTACGTCCTGCGATTATCCTGACGCTATTCTTCATCATCGTTACCGGGATTGCGTTTCCGGTCGTGGTATGGGCCATCGGGCGAGTCGCCTTCCCAAGCCAGGCCGAAGGAAGCTTGATTCGCGATGCCAGCGGAAAGGTTATCGGCTCCGCGTTGCTTGGCCAGAGCTTTACCAAGCCCGAGTACTTTCACCCTCGGCCGTCGGCGGCGGGGGCGGGCTACGACGCTGCGAACTCAAGTGGCACAAATCTCGGCCCAACGAGCGATAAACTCGTCAACGGAATCAAGGACGACCCCGCCACTAAGGAAGTCGACGAAACCTACCTCGGCTTCGGCGATCTGGCCCAAGCCTACCGTGCCGAAAACGGACTAGCCACAGACGCGATGATCCCCGCCGACGCCGCTACACGATCGGCAAGTGGTTTGGATCCTCACATCAGTCCGGCAAACGCCGCGCTACAGGTTGCGCGCGTTGCGAAAGCACGCAACTTGGGCGTTGACAAAGTGCGGGACGTTGTAAAACAGCATACAATCGGACGCGCGCTTGGTCTGTTTGGGGAGCCAACGGTCAACGTTTTGCTCGTGAACCTGGCCCTAGACCGGCTGAAATAATCAAGCGACGATTCTGGACGTCGATCGCGTGGTGGGAGCCGAAGCGCCACACGTCGAGGACTGCGAACAGCGGGCATCAGACTGGTTGCGGGCCGCTGCCGGTGGCCACAACATTGTGAACTGCGTTCGCGGCTCGAGATCGCCGCCGAGCGCCCGTCGAACTTCTCGACTTAGTAGCAGCCCGACGCCACTGACGATGCCTCGACGATAACATTGTAGTGCCTGTCATGGGGTGAGAGACCCACGATTGGGATACGTCCCCCTTGGCTGGAACGACAAAAAATTGCCAGCAGGCCCAAATGGGCAGGCGGAGGGACTTATGCCGCACCTTCAAGCGCATTAGGAACCCAGATTGTATCATGACTTCGCGTCACGTAATGATCGGGGAAGTGCTGGCGGGGCGGTATCGAATCGATCGCGAACTCGGTGCGGGCGCCATGGGCGTCGTCTACGCCGCATGGCATCTGGAACTTGACCGCCCAGTCGCGCTCAAAATCGTGACAGCGCCAGTAGCCGACGTCGCGGCAGCAACGACGCGCTTTCGAAGGGAAGTTCGCGCAGCTGCGAAGATTCGCAGCGAACACGTGGCCAGAGTACTCGACGTTGGGGCTTTGGAAAGTGGCCGGCCTTACATGGTACTTGAATTGTTGGAGGGCAATGATCTCGAATGCGAATTGGCGCGCCGAGGTCCGGTCTCGGTTTCTGAAGCCGTCGACTACGTTCTGCAGACGATTGAAGCCCTCGCCGAAGCGCATGCAGCGGGGATCGTACATCGCGACCTGAAGCCGGCGAACCTTTTTTTGGCAGAGCGCCCCGACAAGACCCGAATCATAAAGGTGCTCGATTTCGGAATATCCAAGTCGATTCTTGGTGACTCTGCAGCGGGTCAGCTGTCGCTCACTCAGACCGGCATGATGATGGGGTCACCCATGTACATGTCACCTGAACAGATGCAATCGAGCCGCGACACGGATGCCCGGTGCGATATTTGGGCATTGGGGATAGTCTTATATCAGCTGTTGACGGGCGTGATGCCGTTTGGAGGTGATTCGATCATCGAACTTTGCGCATCGGTATTTCGGGATCGGCCGCCACCGATAGCCAATTTTCGCTCTGACGTTCCTGCGGGGCTCGAGCGGGTGATCATGAAGTGCCTGGAGCGCGACCGCGAGCATCGCTACCAGAACGCTGGAGAATTGGCTTTGGCGCTCGTGAATTATGCCCCGAGCCACGCCCGAGTGCATTGCGAGCGAGCCAATCGCGTGCTGTTTCCCGACACGGCACTGAAGGCGTCCCCCACGAGTGAAGTGGCCACCAACCCAACCGACGCGCAGCCCAGCAGCAGTTCGCGCCAGGGCATGTCAAAGTCGCCACGCGCTCTTGTCGGTACACCTGCACAAGTTGGGGACACGGTGAGTAGTCCGTCACCATTGAACCAGACGTTGGCTCACGAAACACAGGCGGTCTGGAATTCCATGCGGCGCCCCCAAGCGTCACGCGCGAAATGGAAAATCGGCGGCGCGGTGTTGCTGGTTGTCGTGGCAGGTTCGGGCGCCGTGATATCGGGGTTTACGCCCGAGCCGTTGCACATGACGAAGACCGAGCACGCCGCCAGTCCAGTTGGTTCGATCACGCCCCTGCAATCGCTGGCAAGCGTTCACCAGGAGATGCCAGCCACCAGCGCTAGTGCGAGTCAGAGTGTGGTCGGCTCGAACCCGCAAACTTCGGCGCCAGCTGCACCATTGGTGACGCCCACCGCACTTGCAGACCAACAGTTAGTAGCGCTCGCGCCCGCTCGGGCGGATGGCGCCATCGGGAAATCGACGGCGCGCATCGTATCAACGACTGGCACCGTCGTTCGTAAAAGGAAGGGCGACGCCATGCCGTCGCGACTCGAACCGACGTCTGCGCCGGATGTGCAGAAGAAAGCGCCCGGCAGAGCCGGGGGAACGGAGCTACCTGACTATGGCGGAAGACGCTGATTGGGCAAGGTTAAGACCACGGCTCGGAACATCGTCCACTTGCGCCAGTCACCTGGCATTGGCTCGAGGGATACTGCTCCTTGCCTTCACGTGGACTAATGCGGTATGTGGCGAAACTAACTCACAGGCGAAGGCAGCGGCCGAAGCCCAATTCGACGAGGGGCTTGCGTTGATGAAGAGTGGCAATCTCCCCGGCGGTTGCGCCAAACTCGAGAGCAGCCAGCGGGTGGAGCCTGCGATCGGTACACTGCTGTACCTGGGCGAATGTTACGCGCGTGTCGGGCGGAGCGCGAGCGCATGGGCAACGTTCCGAGAAGCCGCGTCTCTTGCTAGTGCTGCCAACCAGCTCGACCGCGCCAGACAGGCTCGGTTACGTGCCACAGATCTCGAACCCAAGCTCGCCTACGTGAAGATAGTGGTTCCTGAAGCGGTACTCCACTTGGCTGGGCTTGCGGTCTTGCGCGATGGCGACGCCGTCGACCTCACACTTCTCGGAACTAGTCTGCCGGTCGATCCCGGCTCCACGCGGATCGAGGTTCGAGCGCCCGGGTACGAGCCCTTCGTCAACACCGCCGAAATAGCTCCGGCAAGTCGTACGGACGTGGAGGTTCCGAGACTCGTGGCTTCGGCACCAGACACCAACAAAAGCGAGGCTGAACGCAGCTCAAGCGGCCCGTTACCGATACAGTACGGCGCACTGAGCAATTCCCCGAGACTAGATACGTCTCAGGGAAATCCTGGCGCAAACCAACGCACGCTTGGAATCGTGGTCGGTAGCGTTGGCCTGGTAGGCATTGGTTTGGGCACCTACTTTGGATTGAGTGCAATGTCAAAAAACTCCGCCGCCGAGTCGGGCTCCTGCAACAGCCAAGTCTGTCAGAGGGCAGCAGACTTAGAAAAGGCCAATTCCGCACGGCGCGCCGCCAGCGTTTCGAACGTTGCATTTGCCACGGGAGGCGCTGCAGTTGCGGCTGGCCTGCTCATTTACTGGCTAGTGCCGCGTACCGCGAAGGTCGGGTGGACAGCGCACCCGATTGTCGCGCAACATGTCATTGCGCTCGGAATTCAAGGTCAGCTATGACATATCCACGATCCAGCGCGCGCACGGTGGCATCGATGCTTTGGCTGATGGCAACCACCACAATCGGGGTTTCGTGCCAGACGATTGCTGGAATCGAGCAACGGCGACTGGGACCCTGCGGTGAGTACTGTGATGCGGTAATGAATGCCTGCACCGGCGACCTCGCCGCCTATGCAAACTACGAGGCTTGTATGGGCGTATGCGGCCTACTTCCGGAAGGCAATGCGCTCGAACCCGAGGACTCGAATAGCGTGGCGTGTCGCTTGAGTGAAGCGCGCGCGGCGACCCTTTCCGAACCTGATGTTCATTGTATCGGGGCGGGACCGACCGGCGGCGAGAGCTGCAAGGCTCTGGCCGGCAAGACCAGCGTAGGCTGTGAGAGTTATTGCATGCTGTACAAGCAAGCTTGCGGGCCTGAGTGGTACCAGTACGGCACTCTATCCCAATGCGCCACCAGCTGCGCCGCGTTACGCGACCGAGGCGCCTTCGACGCGGTTCATGACCACGACGGCGACACGCTCCAGTGTCGTCTTGTGCATGTTTCCGCGGCTTCGGTCGATCCGAAAACTCATTGCGAACATGCAGCACTTGCGCCGCCCATAGCACCATGCACCGATCCGGCTGACTCTGCACCGGACTGCGAGCATTACTGCGAGGTGCTTGGCATCGCATGTCAGGGGGAATATTCCCAGTACGACGATGCCGCTGGCAAGGCGACTCAATGTCTGAAGGTGTGTAGCTTACTCGACCCAGGCAAGCATGGCGATACTTCCGTCGATACGATTGGTTGCCGCACCTACCATGCATATAACTCGCTGCTCGCACCTGCGACCCATTGCTCCCATGCAGGGCCAACTGGGGACGGGCATTGCGGAACCGAGGATGCCATTTGTGATTCGTTTTGCAGCATTCTCGAGCATGGGTGCCACGATTCGTTCGTGGCTTCGTTCCCGAATTCGACGTGCGGCGAGGATTGCAGGAAACTTGCCGACGCCACGCATGACTCTCACTACTCGGTAACCAAGGGTGAGGCCGGCGGCGCGACGTTGAGCTGCCGATTGCTTCACGCCGTGCGCGCGCTAGCGGGCGACCAATCTGCCTGTGCCGCCGCTGTTGGTGCCGAACCCTGTATCCAATAGCGCCTAGAATCAGTGCTGAAACGCGCTGTCCCGAATGAACTCGCGCAGGATGGATGTGGGCGGTATGCGGTCACTATAGAGCGCTACGAACCGGCCCACCACACTCGCAGAAAGACAGAAACTTCACTAACGACCTAGTGGGTAGCCAAACCCACGCTCTATTTCAAGGTCAATAGCGAGCCGTCAGCAGAATCGCGACCGGTGATTTAGAGCAATTGCGCGTGACTTTGGCAATGGTCTCAGCGAGTACGGCGGGTTTGAACACTGAGGTCGAGGTAGCGAAGAATGGCATTGCCGCAAGTCGAAGCCAGGCGGAGCCTACCGCCCGACTTTGACCCTGGCCACTGGCCACTTCAGGCCAGCTTTGGCCATGGCCCTTCGCTGTGTCTGGCAAACGGTTGCCGCGGATTTGCTGTGGGTCAAATACTGGCATCGTTTGTGCAGAGGGGCGGTCGTCTGGAAGTCAAGAGAAGGAGGCGTTGGTTATGGGGGTGCATGTGATGCTCGAAATTGATCCGCGCGGTATCGATCCGGCAGATTGGGAAGCTGCTTTCGACGAGACGGTGATGCTCCTGTCTGCCTGGCAGCCGCCACTTCTAGGGTGGTCACGTCGTGTTGTTGAAGGCGTTCGTGTAGCGATGTACACGAACGCTGTCGTCAATGCTGATTCCGGCGCGGCTCATTGGTGCGTGGTTGGGGATCGCGAGTCGCTCCAGACCGCCGACCGCCAACTATTGCACCGTAGCCTTTTCAAATACCGGGAGCTATGCCGAGAGGCGGAAAGTAAGGCTTCTAGCGCTGACATCGTGGTGGACGCCGCGCGGGCAGACAATCAAGACAATCGCAAGTACGTGACAGTATTGGGCGACGCGACGCAGGGACACCCATACCACCTTGCCGTACTCGCTGCTGCGATGCTCATCGAGGAGCGGTTTCCTCAGCACGCCATGGTAAGCGGTGACATCGATCGTGGCCAAGCCAAGGAAGCGGCGCGGTTGGCTGGGCCGATCCTGAAGCGGGTATTGCCCTTGCCTGTTCGTGTGGACGCACCACGACTAATCGTACGCCTTAGGGGTGGCTGCGAACCCGCCGAGATCGCCGACGCGTTCCATCGGGTATACCTTGGAGAATTCGGCGCAGACGAGGCCGTGCTACGGGCTTTTCCCGGAGAAGCCGGCGCCAAACCTTGGCGGGCTGCGTTGACTTCGCATCAGTCCCCATCGGCAACTGGAGTCGTACGTCTGCTGATCGACTGGCTCAACTCTGGTCGGAGGCTGTCTGACGCCTGCCGGTTCGCTTGCCTCGACCCAACCGGTCCAAGGTACGCCGCTGAAGCCTTCGTCAACACGTTGGCATTGACCTGGGTTGCCGTGCCAATGAGCGCTCGCAGGGTCCTTGAAGTGTTTCAGAAACCGAACGGCGCACCTCGCTGCATTGCGTCACTCTTTGGCTCATTCTTCTGCGAGATTAAGTCGTTGGGTTGTCTTCTGCGGATAAATATGGAACTCGACGAGATCGCTCACGAACTCTCGGACGCCTTCGGCGCCGCCGCGGTGGCGCTGTTGAGGCGGCTATTTGAACAAAGCGTCGCCATTGAAGGGAGCCTGTCTGAGTTGACGCAGGGAGTTGCTGCGCTTGTAGAGCAGGCCGAGCTGGGCGAGCTGGACCGCACCGAGTCGCTGGTGACAATTCAGAATGTTGACGCGCTCAGTGAGGCCCAGGAGCTATGGTTGCGAGTCATGGCATGGAAGGTCACTAGGACAATTCTGCGCTTGGACCTCCTGCCTGGCGGCAGGCACGCTTTCAAGACGACCCGCAAGGCAAGGCAGTTCATTGCGCGGATGATTGCAGAACACGGGCCAATCATCACCGAAGATGCCTGGACACGGATCGACGCTGAGCAAAGCCTGGAGGTGCTAAATTGGTGTGCAGCACTCGTGAGTCTGCAAGCAAAAGAGGTCCACTTGTCGCAGGTGCGTCGTGCGCTGCTTGAGAACCCCAGACTTTTGCAGCGTGCAATGTTGATTGCCAGCGATGCGAGTCAAATGAATACCGTCGAGAAACTCGTGACTATAGCAAGCCAGGCAAACCACATTCCCAACTAGCGAGACAAGGCCGCCAACGCGACGCTATTGCCACTTGCGCGAGCAACGCTATCACCCCCTGTCATCTCGATCGAGAGCAATGAGCCCCCGGCGTCGAGCGTGACGCCGCTCACGCGGCCTTCCTTCAGCCACGAGCTTGCGAACGGCGGCAAGTTGCTCGTTGGCGAGGGTGATCGTGACCATCGTGCTGGCCATACCGAGTACCATACCACGTCGCACAACGGACCAAGCGGTCAAACGCAGGGCTTCACTCTTGCCGGATAGGCGATATGTCCCCGCCCGTGCTGCGTCACCGCGCCGCATCAACAAAACCTAACATCGTGCGCAAGACCCGCTTGGCGAAGGGTACTTTGAATCCGAGTCCCATGGGGATTTTATCACGGCCTTGCCAGAACGCGCCGGCGTCCTAGGTTGGTTGACATGACAACCATCGGCATAGTGGGTGCGGGGCACATCGGCAGTCAGGTAGCCCGGCTGGCGATCAAGAGCGGTTACGAGGTGGTTATCAGCAATTCGCGCGGACCCGATACGTTGTCCGAACTACTGAAAGAACTTGGAATCAACGCGCGTGCCGCCACGGCGCCAGAAGCAGCGCGGCTTGGGGACATCGTGGTTGTGTCGGTACCGCTGAAGAACTATCGGCAAGTGACGGTCGAACCGCTTGCTGGCAAGATCGTGCTCGACACGAATAACTACTACCCGGAGCGCGACGGTCACATTAAGGAACTCGACAACGAGTCGACGACCACTGCTGAGTTATTGCAAGCGCACCTGCCGACATCCAAAGTCGTCAAGGCCTTCAATCACATCTACGCGGCTGAACTGACGACCCATGGGCAGCCCGCCAGCTCTGTGAACCGTCGTGCGCTGGTGATTGCCGGTGACGACGCTCAGGCGAAGGCGACCGTGGCAAAATTGCTCGATCAGTTCGGCTTCGATAGCGTAGACGCCGGGCCGCTCAATGAGGGGTGGCGCATCCAGCGTGGCACTCCAGGCTATGGGCCGCGTCGCACTGCTGAGGAGCTGAAGCGCGATCTTGCAGCGGCGAAACGCTACCGAGACATGTAGCCGCGCGAACCTTGTCGCCCTACCTGGCTTTCATGTCACTATCTGTAGGTTGCTGATGCCTCACGACCACCAATGGGTCACCGAACGCGTCGCGCTGGGCAGTGCGGTGACGCGGGTTGAGCATGTCCGTTGCCTCGCCGAAGAGAACATCACCCACGTGCTCGATTGCCGCATGTCGAACCCGCATCCTGAAATCTACGACCAATGCGACATCGTGCATCGGCAATACGGGATCCTTGACGACAGTCAGAGTCAGCCCGACGCGTGGTTCCACCAGGGGGCAAAGTTCGCCCTCGACGCGATGAAGAACCCGAGCGCGCGTGTTGTCGTGCATTGCCTGTTGGGTGTATCGCGAGGTCCGTCCATGGTTTATGCCATTTTGCGCCTGTGCGACATGTCTGCGGAAGAAGCAGAGTCGAGGATCAAGGCTGCACGTGCGATGGTTCGCGATATCAAGTATCGAGCGGATGCGGAGCGCGCAGTGGGTACTTGGTTAGCAGAGCGCGCTTAAGCGGGTGGTTCCCAAGGTTGTCCGGTTTCGCAGTCAATGTGGCACTGTTGAATCCCAGTTACACTGATATCGATGACGCCTAGCACGATAGGAAGAGAAAAGCGGCGTGGCCCAACCGAGCCGGGATTGAAGATGGCGATCCCGCGATCCTGACCGATGAAGGGAATATGTGAATGGCCGCACACGACCATCGCTGCGCCAGCGTCACGAGCCTTACGGGCAACTTCTGCGCGCAACTTCGGCCCGTAGACGCCCACGTGCAGCATCAATAGGCGCAATGCCAACTGCTCTGGTGCGCCGACTTCGAGAACGAGCACGTCCGGAAGCGTGGCTCTGCGCGCGTCGATGTTGCCGCGGACCGCGAATACCTGACACACCGTGGCGAGCTCTTCGAGCACGCGCAACTCGCCGATATCACCGGCGTGCAGAATCGCGTCTGGGCGCAGCTGAGCGAGGAGGGCGCGTGCAAGTGGGTGCGGTGCAGAATGCGTGTCTGATACGACCGCCAAGCGGAGTGAGCCGCTCGCTTGAAATTCTAACCGTTCGAAGCTTTGAAGCGGTTGACTCTCGCGCTTGCGTCCGGTCACTGCAGGGCTCCACGACTGAGCATGTATTTCAGACGTAGCACCATCAGCGCGTGCGTGCTCGCTTTGCGGCTAGCGCAGCGGTGGGCCTGGAAATTGCGAACGAGTTGAGATAGAGTCAGGCCCGGAGTGAAAATTGGTAGATCTCGAGCAGCAACGGAGAAGACGTCGATATGACCTATCGTTGGCTTGTCTGGCGCTACTCTGCTCCGCGTGTGTGGTGACGTTCGACGACTGGCAGAATGCGGGCAGTACTACCGCAGGCGGCGCGAGCGCGTCGGCTGGCTCAGGTACAATGGCGACCGGCGCCGGGGCGCCAACTTCAATCGGTGGTAGCGCCAATGGAGGAACAACGACGTTCGGTGGCGCAATTGCGGGAGGCGTTTCGACCGGAGGCGTTTCGACGGGAGGCGTTTCGACCGGAGGCAAGGGCACCGGAGGCGTTTCGACGGGGGGCGTTTCGACCGGAGGCGTTTCGACGGGGGGCGTTTCGACCGGAGGCGTTTCGACGGGAGGCACTTCGACGGGAGGCACTTCGACGGGAGGCACTTCGACCGGAGGCACTTCGACCGGAGGCACTTCGACCGGAGGCACTTCGACCGGAGGCGCTACCGAGACGGTGAAATGGCTTTCTTTAGCGCGCGATCGGGCGCCGTCGAACATGGAACCGAACACGAGCCTCGGGATCGAAGGACGCTTTCATATCACCAAAGATCCATGCGCGTCCGCTACATTCAATCCTGATACCCGTTGCATCTCAGGCACACTCTGCGACGCGACCAGCAATTGGGACGATTGGGGCGTGGCGCTACTGTTCGATTTCTACTATTCGCTGCCTACGGCGAGCCCAGCAAACGCCACCTATCGTTGGGATCCCACGGCCCATGCGGCAATTGGTGTTACCTGGCGGATTTCCGCGACGGCAGTAGCCAATCTTCAGCTTTGGGTGCTGAACATGGACCCGCAATGGGGATCCTATTGCACAGCGAGCACCTGCGAGCTCGTGTTGCCACCTGACGGTGCGCCAAGTGCTGCTGCAAGTGGGACGCTCTACTTCAACAACATGAAGAAGGACGTCTGGGGTAGTTCGTCGAGCAGCTACGTCTATGACCCAGCCGCGACAATCAGTTTGCAATTCAAGTTGCCAGCCATCATGGCTGGTGTCGGGTCGTACCAGTTCTGCTTGGATCAGCTCGGGGTTGTCGTCAGGCCATAGCTAGCGTGCCTGCTCGACCGAAATCCCATGCTTGCGCATGAGGCGGTAGAGGGCGTAGCGACTTTTCAACCCGAGCGCCGAAGCGGTTTTGGCCACATTGCCACCCTGCCGACTCAAGGCCGACGTAAGTTCCTCTGCGGTCGGTTCGGCTGCTGCGGCGGGCCCACACACCAACGGCCCGATCGAGGGCGGAGCGTGGACGAATTCCCCCCGTAGCGCCTGGCTTAGCTCGAGGAATTCCCTTGGACTGTTGGCTGTGGCTTTCCAGAGCAATGCCTCAAGTTCGCGCACGTTGTTGGTGTAGCGGTGCTGCAAAAGCGCTTGCATGAGCAGCGGATCGATTCTGGGTTGGGGCCCCTGCGCCGAATCAACAAAAAGCCGATTGCGTACGTCTGGCAACGTATCGGCCGCCTTCAGGAGTAGATGCCTAACGAGTAGTGGGATGTCTTCCACGCGATCGGCGAGACTGGGTAACTGCACCTGAAGTGCGAGACGACCCAGAATGTCGGTGCGCAGCTCGGTTGGGTCGTGGTTCGTTGCACCGATGAGACAAAACTCACTGCTGCGGACCACGGGATCCCCGAGCCGTTGATACTCGCCACCCTGGTCGAGAACACGAAGGAGGTGTGCTTGAAGCTCAAGCGGCAGTTCTGCGAGCTCGTCCAAGAACAATGTCGATCCGTCAACTTGTCCAATCATGCCTTGGCGAAGCGGTGTACCGGAAGTGGGGTAATCTGGCGCGTTACCGAAGAGCTCGGCATCGATAAGACTTGCCGGAAACGTGGCCGCATTGCGAGTGATCATCGGCTTCGTCGCGCGAGACGAGAGACGATGCAGTGCGCGCGCCGCAAGTTCCTTACCAGAACCGCTCTCACCCAACAGCAGCACGTGCTTCTTGGCTGCCGCGCAAAAAGCCAATTGCTCGCGAAGCTCCCAAGTAACATGATGTTCGCCAACGATCCCAAAACTGTCCGCCAGCCCAAATTGCAGAGCCAGCTTGGGATTGAAGTAATGTAGCCTTGGAAGCGCTGGTTGGCGCGAGCAGCGCAGGATCAATTGGTCCTGGATGGTCACAAGATCGCCGGCTCGCAACAAAGCGTGGTTGCTGAGTTTCCCCTGTACCATCAATTGAGCGCGCCCAATATTCTCGAAGGTGACGCCGTTGCGAGTTGCGCTAACGCGGCACTGGCGACGTGATAGACCACCACCCCGTAGCGGAGGCGTAGTAACGATGCCCGTCGGTCGACTCCTCACGAATTGCAATCGTTCAGTTGGATCGGCCGCAGTAGCATCTCCCCGCCCGAGGATAAAGTTGCCCGCTTGTTCCTCAAGCATTACGCTCTCGCCAATTCGCTCGGGTTCCGCGCCAGACCAAACTATGGTGAGGTGCCACTTCTCGGGCTCGGTGTCCGGCGCTTGGCGCTTCAACCATTCGGGACGTTCGTTGCAGGTAGTAACCCATTCAGACATGACGACCTGACAGCAGACTACCTGCGAATGCTCATTGGATCTAGACTAGGGCTTGGAGCTGGTTTCGGCGGTTCTGACGTCACGCGACCGCGTTGCCCATTTTTGGGCGAATTGCGCGATACCGGAGGCAATGCTGACGCCATCGACGCAGCTGTCTTGGCTACTTCCTGCGCCAACGCGGATGTGCTGTGTGTTGGCGTTTGGGGCTCGGGGTGTAAGGTTGCTGGCTGGTCGTTGGGGGGCCCTTCGGGAAGCCTCGGTGTCGCAGGTGTCGATGTGGCTGGTGTCGGCGCTGGTCTGTGCCGGTACCAAGCCGTGCCAACTCCGCCAAGCAACACGAGCGCCAGTGCTAGAAGTATTGTGTTCAGGTTGCGCGGTTTCGAAGTGACGGCAACGCTAGCCGAGACGGTGGGTTGCACGTTACCAGAATCTGGCGGGGCGATATACGAACCCGGTCGCGAAGCAAGGGTCGTCCTTACTGCATCGTTGCTGGTGCGTCCAGACAGTTGAAGCACTCGAACTACCGCAGCCCGACCGCGCGCGGAAGCAAACGGTGAAAGGGACAATGCCAAATCGGCCACGTGTTGGTAGCGCAGCGCAGGTTTCTTCTGCAGACAGCGCGATACAATCGCAGCAAGATCCAGCGACAAGCCCGGGCAGAGGTCAGTGACGCGGGGGCATTCATCTCGAGCAATCTGTGCACAGAGTTCACTCAGACTGGTGCCGTTCCAAACGGGGCGCCCGGTGAGCAGTTCGAAAAGCACCGAGCCTAATGCCCAAATGTCCGTGCGGTGATCGACATCGCGCGCAGACTGCATTTGTTCCGGCGACATGTACACCGGTGAGCCCACAATCGCCCGACTATCAGTCAGGCCCATGTCCCCATCGCCACGCGGCAAGAGACTCTTCGAGATGCCAAAGTCCAAGACCTTAATCGATGGGTCGCCGTAGGCATCGCGCGACGCAAATAGGTTGGCGGGCTTCAAGTCGCGATGGACCAATCCAGCTCGATGGGCTTCGGCCAGGGCTTCGCTGGCTTCGAGGATGATATCCACCGCATCGCTCGAGGTCAACGCACCGTTTTGTGCGAGCGATTCTTGAAGGTTCTGCCCCTCCAGCAACTCCATGACCAGAAATGGGCTACCCGCTCGCAGTCGGCCAAGGTCGAGGACTCTCGCCACGTGCGGCCCATGCAATCGCGCCGTAGCCCGCGCTTCGAAAAGAAATCGCGACACTGCGGCATCGTCACTACTACTTTCCGTGCGCAGAAGCTTCACCGCGACGAGCTGCTCCAATTCGAGATGCATCGCGGCAAACACGATCCCCATGCCGCCGGATCCCAATAGCCGTTCGAGGCGGTACTTGTCCGCAATCACCTCGCCTGCTTGGAAAGGGATCTCTGGATCCATGAACCCCGTTCTAGCCCACGACTTTCGGGCCGGGAAGCCAGACCTTGCAGGTAGTTTCGACCGGCGTGGAGCAAGCCGACTTGACAGGCAATTTTCGCACTTTTTCACTCGTAGCTCGCTGCCGCCGGGGATCCCACAAGAGCTGCCGCGTCAGTTTTGGTGACGACCAGGCCGGCTCCACACCGAGCTCGTTCGCGCAGGATCCGTTGGGCAAGGTCGGCGTTCTCGATCCATGATGTGCGTCAGGTACGAAAATGATTGGCAGTCGGTCCACTTCAATTGGTATCGCGCTCGGCCTACTGATGGTGGCAGAACCGTCTCGCGTAATGGGTCAGCAAGTGGCCGCGAATGCCGACGTGTTATTCGAACAGGGGCGCCGAGAGATGCTGCAAGGCGATCTCGCATCTGCCTGCGACAAGCTGCGACGAAGTGACGAACTCGATCCGGCCCCGGGCACGAAACTCAACTTGGGCGAATGTGAGGCGCTGCGCGGTCGCGTGGCCACGGCTTGGCGACTACTAATTTTGGTTGAACGACAGCTTGCGTCTGACGATGTGCGCCTGCCGATCGCTCGGAACAAGCGCGAAGCCGTCGAAAGGCGTGTGCCAAAGTTATCCATCAAGCTATTGAGTGAAGCTCCCGCTGACACGCGCATTCGTCTGGGCGCTCTCGAGCTCGGTGCCGAAGAATTGGCAAATCCCATCGCACTCGACCCTGGGCGCAGCGAGTTGGTCATATCAGCTGCTGGACATATCGCGTATCGTGTGCCGGTTGATCTGGAAGAAGGCAAGACGACCCATGTCGTGCTGCAACCGCCAGTACCCATGGCGTCGACGACCGTCCCTCGTCCGCTAGCGAGGCCGCCTGTTACGCGTCCGACGAGTCCCCATTACACGCAGAAAATAACTCCTATTTCAGCGCCTTCTAGCCAATCACAAGCATATGGTCCAGGCAGCGCAATCCTTTGGGTTGGTGTGGCAAGCGTTGCCGCCGGAAGTATTGCGGGCCTCTTCACTCTGGATGCAAGGCGCGTCAACATGGAACACTGCAGCGCGTCGACGCAGACCTGCGACGAGCTGGGGCGGGCCGCGGCGAGCCGGGGCCGTTGGCTGGGAGCGCTTACGACCACTGGATGGATCCTCGGTGGCGTAGGAATTGGCCTTGGTATCTACCTCCGAGGAAACGGCAGGAACGCCTCGCTACCCATGACCGGGCTCACTCTGCGCAGCGACGCAAGCCGATCTGAAGTCGTGCTGTCGCAAGCGTACTAAAGCGGCGTGTTCGTGTCGACCTTGCATCAGTTTTTAGTGAGTGACACTTGCTGGAAGCAAATCTTCCCGTAGAGATCTAGCACTGCGTTGAAAGCCAAACCAGCGGACGAATCTCCCGAAGTCGAGGTGAACTGATGGGAGAATGTCATGTACGAGGTCGAAAGCACATCTGACGTCACGGAGAAGACTTGAGTCCATGGTGATACCGAATGGCCGATCTTGACCTGGAAGGAAATCGGGTAGGTGGCGCTGACCGAATAGGTCAATGTGTACGTCGCGCCAGCCTGAATCGCGAACGTGTCACTTGCTGCATTGGGGTAGCCCAACGTAAACGACAATTCGTAGTAAAGTGACGATAACGTGGACGTATTGGTCACGCACACCGCAGCCGCAGTTGGCGGATGGGTATAGGTTCCCGAGTCACCCTCCTGAAGGATCGCATTCCAATAGACATCGAACGACTGAAATGTTCCATCCTTAATCAGGTTGGTCGCCGTGGTTGCGGTTGACCCGCCTACGGCGGCCTGCCCACCCATGGGCGCTGCGCCACCGGTAGCAACCAGAGTGGTGGAACTCAGCCCACCCGTCGCGAATGCACCGCCATTGCCAACCGTGGTTGCGCCACCCGTGGGGAGTGCACCGCCATTGCCAACTGTGGATGCGCCACCCGTGGGGAGTGCACCGCCATTGCCAACTGTGGTTGAGCCGCCGGTTGCAAATGCGCCGCCATTGCCTACCATGGTTGCACCGCCGAGCGCCGTCGAATTGGTACTGCCGCCGGTTGCAAATGCGCCGCCATTGCCCACCATGGTTGCACCGCCGAGCGCCGTCGAATTGGTACTGCCGCCGATGCCGGCCCCGTTCGCGACACAGATATTCGACCTGCAGACGAGATCAGTATTGCAAGTTTTGTTGGCATAGCAGCCGCAAGTTTCATCTCCTAGAGGGCATGCCATGGCACCACCAGTATTCTGACCGTCACAGGCGCCGATGAGCGACACCAGCGCAACGAGAGACGAGTTATTAGCCCAACGCACCCAGCGGTTGTTCAACATAGTAGAAGCGAGTTTGACGACTGTTTTGTCTGCCCGCAACCGCACAATCTGGTGTGCATCAGGCGCACAATGCGCACAACTGACGAAGTAACGCATTTCTCGGCACTTCCTCGCGCGGACACCAGCGCAGCACGTGGGACATGTTCGGTCGCGCACAATCGATTTGCCGCGTGCGGCGCCGTCCTCCCCTCTGGGCACCGAAGCATCCGTCGAATCCCGTGCAGGCATTGGCGCCTTCATGCGAAGATGCACGGCGCAACCCGATGCCAGCGCACTTCCCGAATGAGTCCGAATCACGGCAGGCCAGATATGGGCGTGCGGTCATCGGATTCGCCTTGGTCGGGCCAGTTGTGTACATTGCCTGCTTGGTGTACGTGATGCTGGCTCGCCGCACCTACCCCTTCGATCTCGAATGGATGGAAGGCGGCATGCTCACGCATGCAGCACGCTTGATCGAGGGCCGCCCGATATATGCCAAACCCTCACTTGACTTCATCGCCTACTTCTATACGCCGTTGTATTCTGTGTTGGTCGCGGCGCTTGCGCGGGCGACTGCTCTATCATACGCGCTCGGTCGCAGCGTATCTATCGTGGCAACGCTTGGGACGCTACTCTTGCTCTTCGATTTCGGGCGGCGGCAAGCTGGTACACTGTACGGGATCCTCGCTGCAAGCCTGTACGCGGCGCTCTTTCGTACAACCGGTGCCTTCTACGATCTGGTGCGGCCAGATCCGCTTGCACTCTTTCTAACGCTAGCGGGTGCTTGGGTTGCCTACTATAAGTGCAGCTCACTTTCGGCTGCCGCGGCGGCTCTGCTGTTCGTTGCGGCGTACTTCACCAAGCAGACGGCCGCCATCGCCGGGATCTCGGTCGGCCTATGGTTATTTGCACGTTGTCGACGCCGGGGGAGCGTTTTCTTGGGGACGGCATTTGGCGTTGGCGTGACAATTGCGGTCATCCTCGACCAGAGGACGGACGGCTGGTTTCGTTTCTACGTCCTCCTAGGTCATCAGACCCACAGTTTCCTGTGGAAGCACGCAGTGCTCGAGTACTGGCGAGATCTGCTGTGCCTCATGCCGCTGTTGTGCCTGGTTCCACTACTTCGAGAGTCCTACGGGCAGCACCGGCGCTGGATCGCGTGTGCGCTTGTCCTGCTGTTTTCGCTGGCATTGGCTCAACGCATCTCAACGCTCGACTACGATTACCACCAGTACTACCGGGAGCTGTGGTACGAGAAGCCGCGTTGGGCGTTGTTGCTCCCACCCGTGCTGGTGGCGCTACTGCTCGGTTTTGTTCGTGTGCGCACGACGCCAACTGGGCATGTGCCGGGCTTCTTCCTCGTGTTCTTTGGGGCTGGCGTATTGGCATCGCTATTGAACCATTCGACCCAATGGGCGTACAGTAACTGCTTTATGCCGTTTGTTCTCGGTGCGAGCCTTTACGTACCGCTGGCGATCGCGGGCTTCGTTGAGTCATCGAATGCGGCATTGCGAGGTCACGCGGGCGCGATCCTCCTGGCCCTATTGGTGCAGTGCGTGGCTCTTGGGTATGATCCAAAAGCGCAGATCCCGGACCAGTACGATCGCGAGGCGTTCGCGAATTTGGACGGCGTCTTGTCTGGCCTAAGGGGCCAGGTGTTGATGCCAGCGCATCCATTCTTCATGTACGAACGTGGCGGGCCACTCGCTTTGCACCAGGTGGGGATCGGTGACGTGTATTGGGCCGGGGGGGTGCCAGATTTGGAGTCTCGGATGCGTCGGCACGAGTTTGCCTACGTGATCATTGATTCGCGGGCCAGGCTTCCGGTGGTCGAGCGGTACTATCGGCCATACCGCGGTATTGCCTACCCGACCGAGGGAGCGCTCCTGCCTCGCACCGGGTTTCTCACTCGGCCACTCATGATCTACCAAGCCAAGTAGCGCCGAGGGCCGCAGCGGGCGCCCGCACCGGCATTAAAACCATCGTCGGACGGGGGCCGTTTCCAGGATCAGTCTGATCTGGTCTGGGGCGAACTAGTGACTGTGGTGGGCGACTTCCTATCACTTCGACCTGGTGAGCAGTAATGACCACTAGTGAAAGTGGGGCAGCCACGTTCCGCGGACGTCGATTTATTGAACTCCGTTCCAGGCATTCCTACACTGCAGTCACTCCGAGGCCCGGGTCAGGCTGCGCCAAATCCTGCACCATCGAACCAATGAAGTGGAATTCATGATCCGGGCCGACGGATGTACATTAAACACGCGAAGTCGCCTTTCGAAGCGCGTGACCACTTTAGGGAACTTGGGAGCACCGTCACCATGTCCGCAATAAATCGCCTCAAGGCCTTGAGCCTATGCCTCATCGTTGGAGCGAGCACGCTCGTCGCCGCCAGTTGTAGCAGGTCTTGGATGGACCCAAGTCCGCTCGTTGCTGTGGCAGGGTTTGGCAATATGGGTGGGGCGAGTGGGGCCTTGAACGGGGGCGTCGCTGGCAACTTATTAGCTGCTGGCGGATCTGGAGTCGGCGTCCAGGCCGGGACGGCGGGAAGTGCGGCCACGGGTTGTCGTGTCGGGCAGACGGGGTGCTCGGGGCAATGCGTTGACACTGCCTCGGACCCTAGCAACTGCGGTGCTTGCGCAACTGCATGCCCCACGGGGCAAGTCTGCTCGTCCGGAGCCTGCGCACTCAGTTGTGGTCCTGGTCAGAGTGATTGCAATGGTGCCTGCATTGAGTTGAGCCGCGATGCCGCCCATTGTGGAACTTGCGGGAACGGGTGCCTGACGACAGAACAATGCGTCGGGGCTAAATGCACCTGCACGAGCGGGGTTGCCCCACGCTTGTGTGGAGCCACGTGTGTGGACAGCGCCTCGGATCCAGCGAATTGCGGTGCGTGCGGCACCCAGTGCAACGCCAATCAGGTCTGCGCGAACGGCACCTGTTCGGCTTCGTGCACCGCTGGGCAGTCCGAGTGCGGCGGGGCGTGCGTGAATCTGCAGACGGACAATGGTCACTGTGGAAATTGCAGCACGGCATGTGTTGGTTCGCAGCAATGCGTGAGTGGTTCGTGTTCCTGTACTCAGGGAACGAGGCCGGCACTGTGCGCCGGGCAGTGCTTGGATACGTCAACGAACTTCGCCAATTGCGGAGCTTGCGGCAACGTTTGCGCTTCGGGCGAGGTGTGTTCGCAAGGTGTGTGCGTCCTCACCTGTGCGACAAATCAGGCTGTCTGCAACGGCGGATGTGCCGATATCACGACCGATGTGCTCAATTGCGGTGGTTGCGGAGTGGCTTGCCTCAGCGGCCAGACTTGCAGTGGTGGCAAATGCGCATGCAGTACCGGTGCCAAACCCGGGCTCTGCGCTGGGCGTTGTATTGATTTTGCAGCTGACCCAGGCAACTGCGGCGCCTGCGGCAGCGCATGTGCGAATGGTCAGGTTTGTCAAGATGGCACTTGCAGGTTGGTCTGTGGCGGAACGACGCCAAATGTTTGCAACGGCGCCTGTGTGAATACTGCGAGCGATACGAGCAACTGCGGCACTTGCGGCAATCAATGCGGCGCCAACTCCAGTTGCGTCAGCGGTGCCTGCGTCTGCGTTGCAGGAGACGCCAGCTGCGGCGGCGTCTGTGTCGACGTGCAATCCAGCAGCGCAAACTGCGGCAGGTGCGGCAACACCTGTCCGACCGGGCGGGTCTGCACGTCCGGGCAATGCACTTGCCCAGCCGGAGCCAATTTGTGCAGTGGCGCCTGTGTAGATGTCCAGGCCGATGCATCGAATTGTGGCGGCTGCGGCATTCGTTGTGGCGCTGGCACGTCCTGCCAAGCTGGGCAATGCGATTGTGTCAACGCGGGAACGCGCTGCAACGGCACTTGTACCAGCACCCAGAGCGATCCGCTGAATTGTGGGGCGTGTGACCTTGCCTGTGCTGCGGGCCAAGTTTGCTCGCTCGGGATTTGCACGACGAATTGCGCGGCAACGCTCGCGACCTGTGGTGCGGCGTGTGTCACCACGAACACTGACCCGCTCAACTGCGGCAGTTGCGGCCACCAGTGCCCAATTGGTGCCAATTGCACTGCCGGTCAATGTGCTTGCGGCACCGGTGACTCACTTTGCGGCACCACTTGCACCAATCGCCAAACTGACCCCGCGAATTGCGGTCGATGCGGGAATCGTTGCGGTCGAGGTCAGTCGTGTTCCAATGGTCAGTGCGTCGCGGGTTGTCCGTCGACGGGCGATATCATGTGCGGCAACACGTGTGTCGATCCGCTAATCAGTCAAGCGAATTGCGGGAGCTGCAGCAACCGCTGCCCCAACGGTGGCTCGTGCGTCAATGGCACCTGTGCTTGCTCGGTGGGGTATTCAACCTGCGGCAATTCATGCGTTGATCTGCTGTCGAGCGACGCAAACTGTGGCTCCTGCGGAAATCGCTGTCCGGCAAGCGCCCCGCGCTGCTCAAACGGAACATGCGTCATTACCTGCACGTCTGGGTTGAGCCCGTGTGGCAATACCTGCGTTGATTTGACGACGAGCAAGAACAATTGTGGTCTGTGTGGCTCAATTTGCAGCGGGACGCTGATTTGCGACAATGGCCAATGCGCTTGCGCGGCTGGTTACACGAACTGCAGCGGAACCTGCGCCAACCTTCAGACCAACAACACCAACTGTGGTTCGTGCGGTACGCAATGTACAAGTGGCAAAACTTGCCAGGCCGGCGTCTGTCGGTAATGCGCCTAGTGCATTGGCAAGAGGGCGACCAACTCTGACTTTTCGAGACTCGAGATCTAGCAACGAAACCAACGCGAGAGACACATGCGGACAAGAAGCCATTTAGCGCTGACAGGGATCATCTTTACTAACGCACTCTATTCGGTTGGCGCGGTCGGAGCGACTCCTGCCACTGAAGCGAAGCTCGACACGAGCAAAGTAGAAGTCGCGCCCAAGGGCACCGCCGACGAGGCGCCCAAGGGCACCGCCGACGAGGCGTCCAAGGCTGCGTCGGAGGAGCGCACTTCGAGAGAATACTCTCAATATAGGCACAATTCGCTGCATGCGATGACCGGGCTGATGCACTTGGTGGCCGCAGATTCGGGCGCGCCGGGAACCTTTCGCGTGTCGCTGCTGACGAGCTACTTTAAGGGAAGTGGTTTTCTCTGTCCTGCCGGCTCTTGCGGGCAAGGTCCGGCTGGCGTTGGCGCGGAGGATTCTGCGAGCCGCATGGGAATGGATTTGGCGATCTCGGCGACCGTACTGCCATTCTTAGAAGTGAGCGCAGGGACTCACTCGCACGCATTTAGCGATGACTACGGCAAGCCACCGTTGGTCCAAGTTCTCGGCGATACGATTTTTGGGGTCAAGGGCTTTTTGCCAAGAAGCAAGGATCAACTGTTTGGTATCGGCGGCCTTGGTGAGTTGCGATTGCTCAACGGCTCGGGAAGCATCGGGACGCACTCTGCGAATGTAACTTTCGCAGCCCTTGGCACACTCGATTTGTCAAACCGCAGCGACCCGACCAAAAGCATTCCGCTTCGATTTCACACCAACCTCGGTTACTTGTTCGATAACTCGGCTTCTGTTGCGAAGGATACCGAATCATCGCGCCACGCTCAGATCACCCGCATGGAACGATTTGGGTTAGGAATCAATCGCCTTGATACGCTTTTTTGGGGTATTGGCGGCGAATTCGTTAGCTCGGTTGCGCAGCCGTTTATCGAATGGACCATCGACGCTCCCACCAATCGTCAGGGGTACAAATGCCCGAGCAATCGCGTGGCAGTTGGCGATGTGTGCATGAATCGCGCGACGGGGTTGCAGGCGACGCCATCGCGCCTAACCCTAGGCACTCGCCTCACGCCAGGATTTTACGGCTTCAATGCGCTGTTGGCCTTGGATATCGGTACTTCAGGTAGTTCGAAATTCGTTGACGAACGCGCGCCAGAGATCCCGTGGAACCTTTACCTCGGCGTGGGGTGGGCGGCCGATACAGTTGCGCCGCCAGCACCGCCACCGCTTCTACCACCGCCGCCGCGCATCGTAAAGATTGCGCCGCCTCCGGAGCATCACATCATCGGCACTGTGGTCGACGAAGAGTCGGCCCAGCCAATCGCACGAGCGATACTACTGTTCGAGGGGCGTGAATTGACCGGAATGGTTTCACAAGCCAGTGGCAATTTCGAATCCGGCAATCTTGAACCCGGAGAGTATCTGTTGCGTATATCGGCAGATGGATTCAAGGAAGGGACTTGCAAGGTTGTAGTGTCCGCCGATTCTGTGCCCGAAAATGCGGGCGAAACCGGAGACACTCAGGTCGTGGCGAAGCCGCGCGACGCGAACGTCGACCCAGAGCATCCGAAAGTTAGTGCCACCCAAGCTAAGTGTAGTCTGAAAGCCGTACCGCCCGTAGGTAGCATTCAGGGGGTAATTACGAATGCCACGACCGGTGGCCCAATTGCGGGGGTTCAAGTCAAAGTGCGCGACAAGCGAGATCGAGTACTAGAGCTTCAGACTGATGGCAGTGGTGCGTTCAACGCAGACAACGTTCCAGCCGGACCGATTCGCGTTTCTATGTCTGTAGCGGGCTATTTGCCGAACGTCATCGAGGCCGAGGTCAAGAAGAAGGTGGCCCAACACGCCTCAATGGGTCTCTATCCGCTCCCGAAGAAGCCCAACGTTAAGGCGGTGGGCAACGAGCTCAAGTTTGCCTCTCCGTTGCGATTTGGAGCAGACTCGGCGGAGCTGACTGCCGAAGCGAAGCCGCTCGTACAAGAGCTTGCCGCGCTCTTGTTGCAACATCGCGAGTGGGGCCAGATCGAGATTCAAGCGTACACGGACGAGCCGTCCGGCGCAGCCCAAAGCAAGCGTCTCAGTGAAGAGCGCGGGCAGCAGGTGCGCTCACAGTTGGTTGCGCTCGGCGTTGACTCCGGTCGTCTTTCAGTCAAGGCATTTGGCGCCGAGAAGCCATTGATTGCTGGCAGCGCAACTGAGGCAGCGCGCGAGAAGAATCGTCGGATCTTGCTGCGGATCCTGCAGTAGGATCCAGTGTGATAGGTAGCCGACTCTGAGACGAAGTGGGCCGCTGGCAGGCGTAGTGGCCGCGCCGCTACGTCCGATGCACCGACCTTCGCCATTGCCGGCACGGTCTATCCTACACGCGACGACGCCAGTGATTGCAACGGCACCAATGGCAGCGCTGCCGGTGTCGCTGTGGTCATCATCGATGCCAATGGAGTTGAGCGCCGGTTGGCCGTGAACTCGGTAGGCAACTTTACTTTGGAAGGCGTCACGATCGCATTGCCATACACGGCAAGGGTCGAACGCGGTACGCAGCAGTCGGCGATGGGAGCGGCTCAGTCCATTGGCGACTGCAACCTGTGCCACACGGCCTCCGGCGCCAACGGCGCGCCAGGCCGAATCGTGTCGCCGTAGCCTGACCTACGGCCCCGCACTTGCATGACCGGCGAGCGGCAGTAACACAAGTTGCGCGAGTTTTAGGTAGATGACGATCCCGCACACGTCGACGAGAGTCGCGATGAATGGTGCCGAGCTGGTTGCGGGGTCAAGCCCAATGCGATGCAGGAGCAGTGGCAACATGCCGCCAACTACGCAGCCCATGACGACGATGGCTATCAGCGTCAGCGCCACGAGTGCTGCGACGGCTGCTCCGTCGCCAGCGATAGCCACTCGCAGCACGCCAAAGCAGGCCAGCATGGTCCCTAGCACCACCCCTTGACCGAGTTCGCGCCGAAGCACGCGTAGGAAATCCCTCGAGTGCACTTCGCCGACAGCCAGCCCGCGAATGACCAAGGTGCTCGACTGCGACCCTGAATTGCCGCCGGCGGCGATCAACAGCGGGACGTAAAAAGCAAGGTGCGTTAGCGCCCGAAGAATGCCGTCGAAATGCTTCATTGCCGTAGTGGTGAAGAATCCACCGACAAAAAGCACCGCCAACCAGGGTGCGCGTTTCTTGATGTAAGTGAGGAACGACGCGTCGAAATAGCCTTGCTCGATGGGGGCCATAGCGCCCATCTTCTGGACGTCTTCCGCTTGTTCCTGATGAATGACGTCGAGGATGTCATCTGAAGTGATGACACCCAACATGCGCCCGTCCGCGGCGACTACCGCCATGGTCGAGAAGTCGTATTTCGCAAGTTGCCGTGCGACCTCTTCTTGGTCCATGTCCGGCGGGACCGAGATGACGTTTTCGCGCATGACACTTCTAACTGCATCGTGGGGACGCGCCACGAACAAATCACGCAACGTAAGCAGCCCAACCAGTCGCTCGTCGTCGGTAACGACGTAGACGGGGTCGATGGTAGCTGCGCTTTCGGCGCGGCGTCGGATCTCCTCAATTGCGTCTTGGAGGGTGTGTCGGGGCTTGACGGCGACGAATTCCGTCGTCATGAGGCCACCGGCACTATTGTCTGGCCAACGATTCAGTTCCTCGACTTCTTCGGCGGCCTCAGGATCTATGCGTTCAAGGTTGGCAAGGATCGGTTGCTGCAGGGCTGGAGGCAGAATCGAGAAGAAGTCCGCGCGCTCATCGGCCTCCATCTCGGCGGCGATCAACGTGGTCGACTCGACCCCCATCCGTTCG
>Ga0302321_100000519_pt1 | contig 33524 bp, 36 predicted proteins | sample Fen_T0_1_FD_202505 | JGI IMG/M metagenome (GOLD analysis project Ga0302321, IMG submission 202505) | Peat permafrost microbial communities from Stordalen Mire near Abisko, Sweden - Fen_T0_1 | ecosystem: Environmental > Terrestrial > Soil > Wetlands > Permafrost | place: Sweden: Abisko... | reverse complement strand
TTTATTGAAGGACTTTCAGGCAAAACGCCGCCAGAAATGTTTTCTGCAATCCTGCCAGGAATTGCAGAGCTGGAAAACATCCATCCCCTGTTTGTACATTACCCCATTGCTTTTTTTACGGCTTTTTTCCTTTTGGATGTTATCGGCGCTTTAGCTAAAAAGGCAAAGTGGCGCTATGTCGCAAGTTGCTTGTTGTACCTGGGTACAGTTGCCGCTGCATTTACTGTTGTGGCGGGCTTGTTTGCGGCCGATTCTGTCGAGCATGGGGAAGACGTGCATGAAATTATGGAGCGTCATGAACATATCGGCATCGCCGTGTTGTCTTTATCTCTGTTCCTCTCTGCGTGGCGGTTGAAACAATGGGGGTTGCATTCGAAAAGTGGTAATACGTTATTTCTTTGTTTGGCGGGTTTCCTCTGCGTACTCTTGTCTTTAGGGGCAGATTTGGGCGGGTTAATGGTTTATCAGTATGGTGTGTCTGTCAAAACTGTATCCAACTCAGAAATCAGTTCAGAGGGCGCTTCCATGCAGCCTGAACAGAAGCAAGACAATCCTGAACTCAACAGTAATGCTGACAATCATAGCGGCCATGATCACGGCGGTCATGGCCACGGTGGACACAATCATGGCGGTCATAGTCACGGCGGACATAGCCATACACATTGATTAGGGTATCATTGTCGTCCCCATTGAACCCTGAGCTATCCAATAAACCAAATGATGATTTAGAGAAAATAAAAGATCATTTTATGGTATTCTTACGCGCTTGAATTTTTGGTGAACCCTACTTCTTTTTATGCGAACGCGCGTTAAAATCTGTGGCATTACCCGAGTTGAAGATGCGGTATTTGCTGCCCGTTTGGGGGTCGATGCGATTGGTTTGGTTTTTTATCCACCCAGTCCACGGAATGTTGAGATAAGTAAAGCGATTGAAATAGTTAATGCCTTGCCTGCTTTTGTTTCAGTGGTGGCTTTGTTTGTGGATGAGCAGGAGACCAGAATACGGAATGTTTTGGAGCAGGTGTCAGTAGATTGCCTGCAATTTCATGGCGATGAACCGCCCGAAGCTTGCAGGATTTTCGGCAAGCGTTATATCAAAGCGGTTAGGATGCAAGAAAGCACAGACATCCCAGAAATAGCAAAATCTTATGGCGATGCTGTCGGTTTGTTGCTCGATGCGTACCATCCTGCTGAGAAGGGGGGTACGGGCAGCCGGTTTGATTGGGGTTTGATCCCCAAACGGTGTGAGTTGCCGATGATTTTGGCTGGCGGTTTGGATGCCACAAATGCCAAACTGGCAGTAGAAAAAGTGCGGCCTTACGCGGTGGACGTAAGCAGCGGCGTAGAAGCGGGAAAAGGCATAAAAGATAGAGAAAAAATGGCGGCATTTATAGCTGCAGTGTATTAGGGTGACGAAAAAATAAAATGACAGAAAAATATGCTATGCCTGATTCGAGAGGGCATTTTGGGCCTTATGGCGGGATGTTCGTGGCGGAAACACTCATACCGCCCATCCAGGAATTAAATGCAGCATACCAGCAGTATTTAAAAGACCCCGAATTTATTTCGGAATTGGATGCCGATTTACAGCATTACGTAGGACGGCCTTCACCTTTGTATTACGCGGAACGCTGGAGCCGTGAGCTTGGTGGGGCGCAGATTTATTTGAAAAGGGAAGATCTCAACCATACCGGTTCCCACAAAATCAATAACACGGTCGGTCAGGCCTTACTGGCAAAGCGCATGGGCAAGACCCGCATTATTGCCGAAACAGGCGCGGGCCAGCATGGCGTAGCGACTGCCACTGTTGCTGCACGGCTTGGGCTTGAATGCGTCGTCTATATGGGCGCTGTCGATGTTGCCCGGCAATCATTGAATGTCTATCGCATGAAGCTGTTAGGTGCGACAGTGGTAGCAGTAGAATCAGGTTCAAAGACCTTGAAAGATGCCTTGAATGAAGCGTTACGGGATTGGGTGACCAATGTCGATAATACTTTTTATATCATCGGTACAGTCGCGGGGCCTCATCCTTATCCTGCCATGGTGCGGGATTTCCAGACGATTATTGGACGAGAAACCAAACAGCAATGTCAGGATATGACGGGCAAACTCCCTGATGCCCTGGTTGCCTGTGTGGGCGGTGGTTCTAATGCTATCGGCCTGTTCTATCCTTTTATTGAAGATGAATCAGTTAAGTTAATCGGTGTTGAAGCGGCTGGTGACGGGGTGGCAACAGGAAGGCACTCGGCTCCATTATGTGCTGGTCGTCCCGGTGTATTGCACGGTAACCGTACCTATTTAATGGCCGATGATGACGGTGAAATCATCGAAACACATTCCATATCGGCGGGTCTTGATTATCCTGGTGTAGGCCCTGAACACGCTTGGCTAAAAGACACGGGGCGGGCTGAGTACGTCAATATCACTGATAATGAAGCTTTAGATGGATTTTATGCCTTGACCAGAATGGAAGGCATTATCCCAGCGTTGGAATCTGCCCATGCCATGGCCTATACCATGAAGCTTGCGCCCACTATGTGTAAAGACGAAACAATTGTCATAAATTTATCCGGTCGTGGCGATAAGGATATGCAAACGATGGCTAAACGCGAGGGGATAGAACTGTGAGTCGATTAGCCGCAACATTTGAACGACTTACTAAAACCGGACGCAAGGCCTTAATACCTTTTATTACTACTGGTGATCCACGACCTGACTTTACCCTGCCGCTCATGCACGCTTTGGTTAAGGCAGGGGTTGATATTATCGAGCTGGGTGTGCCATTTTCTGACCCTATGGCTGACGGCCCTGTTATTCAACGGGCGAGTGAGCGGGCTTTGGCGCATAAGATGAGCTTGAAGAAAACCTTGGTGATAGCTGAAGAATTTCGCAAAACTGACCAGCAGACTCCCGTGGTATTGATGGGTTATCTCAATCCAATCGAAGCCATGAGCTACGAGGGCTTTGCCAATGCCGCGCAACGAGCTGATATTGATGGTGTGTTGACCGTTGATTTGCCACCTGAAGAAGGCGAGGAATGTGCCGCTTTACTGAAAGATCGCGGCATAGATACCATTTTTCTGCTGGCACCCAACAGCACCGATGAGCGTATTCAAAAAATGTCTGCATTAGGTAGCGGTTATCTCTACTATGTCTCACTTAAGGGCGTAACTGGCGCGGGTCATCTGAATGCCGCTGATGTGGAAAATAAGCTGAAGCAAATCAAGGCAATTACAGCAATGCCGGTTAGTATCGGATTTGGTGTCAAGGATGCGGAAACTGCCAAAACCATTGCTGCTATGGGCGATGGTGTTGTCGTTGGCAGTGCCTTGATTAGTAAGATTGAAAGCAATTTAGATAACCTAGAACGGGCTAAATCGGAAATTATTGAGCTATTGTCGGCCATGCGCCGGGCAATGGATGCTTAGAAATATACTGCTGAACCTAAATGTAAAATGATGAAACTCGACGGTACTTGCAATGAGCTGGTTTGAAAAGCTGGTTCCAACAATAAGAACCGACTCGTCTAACAAAAAAGGCGCAGTCCCTGAGGGCTTGTGGAATAAATGCCCTAGCTGTAACGCAATTCTCTACAATCTCGAACTGGAAAAAAACTTCAATGTTTGTCCAAAGTGCGAGCACCACATGAGAATTTCTGCCAGGATGCGGCTCGATATGTTTCTTGACGAAGAAGGTCGGGAAGAAATTGGGAAAGGTATTAAACCCACCGACCCTTTAAAATTCAAGGACAGTAAAAAGTACAAGGATCGTATCAGCCAAGCGCAGAAACAAACAAAAGAAAATGATGCGTTACTTGTGATGAAAGGCCAATTAAAGGGCCAGGATTTAGTTGCGGCTGCTTTTGATTTCAATTTTATGGCAGGCTCCATGGGTTCTGTCGTCGGCGAAAAATTTACCCGTGGGGTGAACAAAAGCCTGGAATTGGGGATTCCTTTCATTGTGTTTACCGCAAGTGGCGGGGCGCGTATGCAGGAGTCATTGTTCTCCTTATTTCAGATGGCAAAAACCAGTGCGGCATTAGCTAAGCTGGCGGAAGCGGGGATACCTTATATCTCTTTCATGACCGATCCAACCATGGGCGGGGTTTCTGCAAGTTTAGCCATGCTAGGTGATCTTAATGTTGCTGAACCCAACGCTTTGATCGGTTTTGCAGGCCCCAGAGTTATAGAACAAACCGTACGGGAAAAATTGCCGGAAGGTTTTCAGCGCAGCGAATTTTTGCAAGAACATGGCGCTATCGACATGATTATCGACCGCCGCGAAATGTGCGATAAAATTGCGGCACTTCTGGCGATATTGACCGAGAACAAAATCGTTACCGATGAACCAGATCTGGAAAGTATTCCAGAAGAAGATAACGCAGCACAGCTTTTTAAACAGGAAAGTTAGTTTACCTATCCTCACATGGTTCATTTCAATACGTTGAAGGGTTGGTTAAGTTGGCAGGAAAGCTCACATCCTTTAACTATAGACCTTGGCCTGGAGCGGGTAGCAAGAGTTTATAACGCGCTCAATCCTACTGGCGTTAAGCCACTTACTATTACGGTTGCCGGAACTAACGGGAAAGGTTCTTGCGTTGCTTATCTGGAATCCATTTACCGGGCGCAGGGCTATCGGGTGGGAGCTTATACGTCCCCCCATATTTTAAAATACAACGAACGGATCAAAATAGACGGTAAACCTCTATCAGATGATTTGATTTGCGACGCATTTGAGCGCATCGAAACAGTTCGTGACCATACCTCGCTCAGTTATTTTGAATTTGGCACCTTAGCTGCATTAGATATTTTTTCCCGTGCTGATCTCGATATACAATTGCTTGAAGTAGGTTTGGGTGGACGGCTAGATGCAGTCAATATTGTTGAACCCGATGTCGCCATTATTAGCAGTATCGGAATTGACCACGTAGCTTGGTTAGGTGAAACGCGGGAAGCTATAGGCTATGAAAAGGCAGGCATTTTTCGGGCATCAGTGCCGGCTATTGTGGGCGATCCGTTACCACCCAAATCATTGAGGCAAGTTGCTGATGACAAAAATGCCTGTTTTTATGCGTTAGGCAAGGACTTCGGCTATACAAAACAGCAAAATGAATGGCAGTGGTTTACGGGTAAAAAACAAATCAGCCACTTGCCTGAACCGGCATTAAAAGGCGAACACCAATACCGTAATGCTTCCGCAGTAATTATGGCTACTGTCCAATTAGCTGATAAACTGCCTATCGATGGACAGTCAATTCGACAGGGTTTGCAGAATGTCCAGTTGCCTGGGCGCTTTCAGCTACTTGAGGGAGTTATTCCCGTGCTTTTGGACGTAGGGCATAATCCCGAAGCGGTGCGGACCCTGGTTGAGTACTTAACCCAAAATTTTCCGAACAGGCGTATCCATGCTATCTTTTCCATGATGAGAGACAAAGATATTGCCGAGGTTCTCAGGATTATGAACCCTGTGGTTTACGACTGGTTTTTTGCCCCCTTGGCGAATGTCAGGGCGGCTACTGAAACTTTAATGCGGGAAATTTTTTCACGACACGTTATGGACAACGTGTCGTTTGGTTATATGGGCTTTGCAGATGCCTTTGCGGCTGCAAAAAAACAGGCGGGCAAAGAAGACTTGTTGCTCGTTTTTGGTTCTTTCTTTTTAGTATCCGATTGCTTGGCTGAATTTCAAAATGGTAGGTAGAAAAAATGGATCATGAATTAAAACAACGCTTGATTGGTGCAGTTGTTGTGACTGCGCTGGCTGCTATCTTTATACCGATGTTGTTTGACGACCCTGTCGACAATAGTGGCAAGACGGTTACCGAATTGACAATTCCGCAAGCACCTGCTGATTCCGTATCGGAGACCGCACAAAATATTCCTGAAAATAAGGCCCAGGTATTGAATAGGCCGGATACGGAACTTTCGGTTTCCGAAGTTGAAGAGGAAGGCCATGTCAATGCAGCAGGTGAAGGACAAGCAACAAACGTGCCGGATGGTGAACAAACCGAACAGCCGGGAATGTCTGAGCCTGCGACCGGAATGACAGGTTCAGATATAAGGGAAGGGGGGGGCGTTGAGGAGTTGACACCTAAACAACCCGGACAGAATGAAGAGCCATCGCTGGATACCGGTGTGGTTGATGAGGTGAAACAGCCAAAGGATAGTCAGGAAAATACGGTTAAAACTATCGAGACTGAAAAAAAATCGGTATCAAAAACAGTAGTCGCCGAGAAACCAAAAACCAAAGCTGCGGCCTCTGTGGAAAAGAAAGCGGAAAAGACTAAAATAGCCGTTAAAACCCAGAAAGACCCCATAAAAAAATCAAGTTCTAAGTTAGTGCGTTATTCCATACAAGCGGGTAGTTTCAGTAAGAAAGAAAACGCCCAGGCATTGGTAGAAAAGCTTCGCAAACAAGGAATGCCTGCATCCATAGTGACAAAAGGCGATTTATACCGGGTCAAGATAGGCCCTGAGCTAGACAAGAAAAAAGCCAAAGAAATGAAAGCGAAATTGGTCAAACAAAATATCGAAGGTATATTAACTTCCGAATAAAGTAAGCCCATCTAAAACCGAGAGTTTTTGATTTGTAAGCATGATTTGGGTCGATAATGCCATTATTGCACTGTTAGCAATTTACACCCTTGTTGGCGTAATGCGTGGCTTTAGCCAGGAAGTATTTTCCATAATCGTCTGGGTCATTGGAATAATTGTTGCTTGGTTTTTTAGTCAGGATTTTTCAGTTTTATTGTTGAAGTATTTTGGTTTCCATTTCTCTAGGCTTGCCGCTTCTTTTGCCGCTTTGGTAGTTATAACATTGACGATGGGTGGGATAATAAATATGCTGCTAGCAGATGCTGTAAAAAGAACTGGTCTGACCTTTATTAACCGCTTGGGGGGAATGCTGCTTGGCGGGGTTCATGGTTTGGTCGTCGTGTTCGTTCTCGTTGTTGTAGCCGGATTAACGCCTTTGCCGAAAGATCGCTGGTGGCAAGAGTCAAAATATATACCACCTTTTCAATCATTTGCCAGTTTAGTAAAAGGCAACAGCTCCTCTAAACTGGCAAGCTCCATCAATTATCGCTAACGCCCTGTGTGGCAGGTTAAGAAACAATGTGTGGTATTGCGGGTATCGTTTCACATCAAAACGTTAATCAAGAGCTATATGATGCTCTGACGGTTTTGCAACATCGCGGTCAAGATGCCGCTGGTATTGTGACTTGCGAAAATGGCCGGCTCTATTTGCGTAAAGAAAATGGCCTGACCCGTGACGTTTTCACTGACGCACAGATGGTAAAGCTGAAAGGCAATATGGGTATCGCCCACGTTCGCTATCCGACAGCGGGTTGTGCAAGTTCCGCAGAAGCACAACCGTTCTATGTCAACTCGCCGTTTGGCTTGACCCTGGCGCATAACGGCAATCTGACCAATACAGAAGAACTTAAAAAGGCGTTGTTTGTTGAAGACCAACGCCATATCAATACCGATTCCGACTCGGAAGTGTTGCTGAATGTGTTTGCTCACGAACTGCAAACTTTAGGCAAACTAAAGCTAACTGTCGATGATGTATTCAAGGCGGTTGCAAATGTTCATCGCCGTTGTCGGGGTGCTTATGCGGTCGTCGTCATGATCGCAGGTTATGGTATTTTAGGGTTCAGGGATCCGCACGGTATCAGGCCTGTGGTGTTTGGCGAAAGAAAGACCGATCAGGGCTCGGACTTTATGATTGCCTCGGAAAGTGTTGCCCTGGATGTCTTAGGATTTGGCCTAATCAGGGATATTGAGCCGGGCGAAGCCGTTTTTATCGAAGAGTCGGGCAAACTCCATACCCGGCAATGTGCCGAAAAGACAGACCATTGCCCGTGCATTTTTGAATATGTCTATTTTGCCCGCCCCGATTCCATCATAGATGATATTTCCGTCTACAAGGCGCGTTTGCGTATGGGCGAAAAACTCGCCGAGAAAATTCTCCGGGTATGGCCTGATAATGATATTGATGTGGTCATACCCATTCCCGACACCAGCCGGACAGCGGCTTTACAGATGGCTTATCTGTTGGGTGTCAAATTTCGTGAGGGCTTTATCAAAAATCGTTATATTGGTCGGACATTTATAATGCCCGGACAGAAAATGCGGGAGAAATCGGTCAGGCAAAAGCTGAACGCAATCGGCCTTGAGTTTGAAGGGAAAAATGTATTATTGGTTGATGATTCCGTGGTCAGGGGAACGACCTCAGCCCAGATTATTCAAATGGCGCGGGATGCAGGCGCAAAAAAAGTCTATTTTGCTTCGGCTGCCCCCCCTGTGCGCTATCCTAATGTCTATGGGATCGACATGCCTGCGGCCAGTGAGCTGATCGCGCATAATCGTACTGAAGATGAGGTTTGCGCTGCAATTGGTGCCGACAAGATGATTTATCAGGATTTGGATGATTTGATCGAAGCCGTCGCACGTGGTAATCGGCAAATAAAGCATTTTGATACCTCCTGTTTTAGCAAAATATACATTACCGGCGATGTTGATGATGTGTATCTTGAACACACGGAGTCGCAGCGCAACGATGGCGCTCAAACGCAACGAAATACCTTGGATTTTGTCGCTGAAATGTAACGCTTGTTAATTATGTGTCGCTACCGCGACAATTATTTTGAAACCGGTTCTCGCACCGGTAAGCGAGTTACTTTCTTTTGGCGAAGCAAAAGAAAGTATCCAAAGAAAAGGCGACTCGGATGCCGCTTGCTTCCTGCGCTCCGTCGTTTTTATTGGGGGTTGCCAAAAGGGACTCCTGTCCCTTTGGCAACGTGCGGCATCCCTGGCGCACCCTATCGGGCTATTCCCGATAAAAACGTCGGCGCTCGGCGCGGCATACGGGATGGTGAATCGTTGACTGTGTAACATTACTTATTAATTAAATGAAAGACATAGACTGGAAAAATTACGGCCTTGAAACCCAAGCAATAAGGGCAGGGCAGAAGCGTACCCATGAAGACGAGCACAGTATGCCGATTTTTGCGACCTCCAGTTATGTGTTCAAAAATGCCGAAGAAGCGGCGCTGCGTTTTACCGGGCAAAAACCCGGCAATATCTATTCCCGCTTCACCAATCCCACAGTGAATGCTTTTCAGGAACGCCTTGCCTATATGGAAGGTGGCGAACGCTGCCTTGCGTTTGCATCAGGCATGGCCGCGATTTTGGCGGTGGGTATGGGTTTGCTGAAATCGGGCGATCATGTGGTTTGCTCACGGGGTGTGTTTGGCAATACTATTTTGTTGTTCCAGAATTATTTCGGCAAATTTGGTGTTGAAACGGATTTTGTCGATTTAATAGATACAGCGGACTGGGAGGCTGCCATTAAGCCCAATACCCGGTTTTTATTTCTGGAAACACCGTCTAATCCGCTTATCGAGATTGCAGATATTGAATTATTAGCTACTATTGCACATAAGCATGGTTGCTTATTGATAGTCGATAACTGTTTTTGTACTCCCGTGCTGCAAAAACCGTTCACCTTGGGCGCCGATATTGTAGTCCACTCGGCAACCAAATACATCGACGGACAAGGTAGATGTATTGGCGGTGCGGTTATCGCCGGTAACGAGCTGATAGAAAAATTCATCTACCCTTATTTGCGGACTGGCGGCGCAACCATGAGCCCATTTAATGCCTGGGTGTTTTTGTCAGGGCTGGAAACATTAGCGGTAAGGATGAAAGCGCATTGTGACAGTGCTTTTGAATTGGCAAAGTGGCTGGCACAGTGTCCCAGTGTTAGTAAGATACATTACCCTGGCTTGCCTACACATCCGCAACATGAGCTGGCCAAACGTCAACAAAGCCATTTTGGCGGGATAGTCAGTTTTGAGGTGCAAGGAGGCAAGGAACAGGCATGGAAGTTGATTGATGCAACGGAAATGATCTCAATTACCGCAAACTTGGGTGATGTTAAAACCACAATAACACACCCTGCAACGACAACACATGGCCGCTTGGCTCCTGAAGTCCGGGAGCTGGCGGGCATCAAAGATGGATTGGTCAGAATCTCGGTAGGCCTGGAAAACTTGGAAGACATAAAAAGGGATCTAGCACGAGGTTTGTAACACATTAGGAAAAATCATGGTTTTGACAATTGTACAAAGTTTATTCGCTGACAATGTCAGGTTACTCAAAAGTGAGGCATCTAAGACTGCTTATCAAGGCATGGCAATTGCGATAGCGGCCGTTATTATGGGTACTTTAACGGTGTGTTATCTTGGCACAGGGACTCTTTCGTTGGAAGGCTTATGGGCTGCACAAAAGCATAACCCTGCACTTTGGATGTTAAATTGTATGCCTTTTGTTTTTGGGGTTTGGGGGCAATACTCTAATTCCATGATTGCCCACCATGCAGGGGCAATGATTATTGATCAAACCCATGAACTGCGTACCAAAACGGATGATCTGGAAAAACAGACAGCTTATGTAAGTACCCATGATCGACTGACTGATTTACCTACCAGGGCGTTGTTTTATGATCGCGTCGAAAGGGCGATTAATTTCGCCATTTCCACTGATAACCCACCCCGCCGCTTGTCTATTCTACTGATCGAAATTGAGAATTTTAAAGACATCTACGAAGCCCTGGGACGGAACAGTAGCGATTTGATACTCAAACAAATTTCTACACGTCTCCAAGGTGTAAGCCTGGAAAGGGATGATATTGCTAAAATCGACGGCAATGTGTTCGGTGTTTTATTATCGGCACAGTCCGATGTTGACAGGGCGAAAGATTTTGCAAAACAGATCCAAAAAACCATGGAATCCCCTTTTATGGTTGACGGACTACAAGTTGCCATACATTCTGATGTCGGCATCGTGCATTTTCCAGAACACGGGGAAGATGTCGATACGCTAGTCCAAAGAGCGGGTGTTGCCTTGCGAATAGCGCAAAAAGCAATCAAGGGCTATGCCACTTACGAGCCGTCTTTTGACAAACAGACTCCGTTAAGGCTCACATTAATATCAGAATTAAAACATGCCATAGAGCGGGATGGCCTGGAGTTATTTTATCAGCCGCAGGTATCCATACGGACAGCGGAAATCTGCGGTGTCGAAGCCTTGCTGCGCTGGAATCATCCGGTACACGGTTTCATTCCGCCCGACGAGTTTGTTCCCATGGCTGAGCGAAACAGGATGATTAGGGCGTTGACGCAATGGGTGCTAAGACGCGCTTTCCGGGATTGTGCCAACTGGCATAAGCAAGGGTTGCCTTTCAAAGTTTCAGTCAATTTGTCGGCTAAGGATCTGCATGATCCAGAGCTGCCCGATTTAATATCCGGTGTGGCTGTTGCAGCAGGCATTAAACCGGACTGGATAATGCTTGAGATCACTGAAGGATCGGTCATGTCCGATCCTGATAGGGCCTTGGAAGTTATTAAAAGGCTATTTGAAATGGGTTTCCAATTTTCAATTGATGACTTTGGTACTGGCTATTCCTCCTTAGCTTACCTAAAGAAGCTTCCGTTAGCAGAGATCAAAATAGACAAAGCTTTTGTTATGGATATTATGAACAGTGAGAATGATGCCGCTATCGTCAAAGCCACCATTAATCTGGGGCATAATCTTGGTCTTTTGGTTACGGCAGAAGGGGTAGAAAGTAAGGAAGTAATGGCCAAACTAAGGGAATACGGTTGCGATGTAGCCCAAGGATACTTCTTTAGCAAACCGATATCGGTACAGAATTTTAATCAGTGGATGGGTGACGCGCACTGGAAAATTGCTACTACTGAGATTTCTTGAAGTTAGCTATTGCTGCCTTAAAGGTTCACAAAGCAAGGCTTCAGAAAATATCAATGCAAAAAACAGAGATTTTCAAAACTCGTCAAATAACATTTTCCGCATTTGAAAGCAGATCATCCAGTTTTTTCTCCCGATCCAAAGCATAAAGCTCATCAAAACCGCCAACGTGAAAGTCGCCGATGTAGATTTGCGGCACGGTTCGGCACTTTGTTTTAGTCATCATTTCGTCCCGCAGTCCGGACGTTTCATCGACATTCATTTCCGTGTACTTTAGCCCTTTTCGGTCAAGTAAATGCTTAGTCATAATGCAATAAGGGCAGATTTTGGACGTGTAAATGATTATCTCGGGCATAAGGTGGCTCCACAAACGCTAAAAGGCCGCTATTCTATAGTCAATAAGCGCCTTACTCAATCGGGTACACTGTATAGCCATGGGAAATTTGAATAAAAGTCCTTCGACAGGCTTCCTTCGACAAACTCACCACTAACGGTGAGATTGATTCCGTTCGTGGTGAGCCCTTCGGCCACTCTCAGGAGAGCCTTGTCGAACCATGAGTGGAATCAACTTGTTCAGGGCTGCCATATATTGTGGGATAATGAACGCATGAATTTCCGGTTTTTCCGTAGACGGTAGAGAATAAAGTTGGTTCAACGATGAGATGTCCTTTTTGTGCCACCCAAGATACGCGGGTTATTGATTCCAGACTGGCCAATGAAGGGGATCATGTGCGTCGGCGGCGCGAATGTATAATGTGTAAGGAAAGGTTTACCACGTTTGAAACCGCAGAACTGACCTTACCACGTATCGTCAAACGTAACGGAATCCGTGAGCCATTTGACGAGAACAAATTGCGTTCAGGTATGTTAAGGGCATTGGAAAAGCGACCCGTCGGCAGCGACGATATTGAAGCCGCAGTCAATCGAATTAATAAAGAATTGCTGACCAGCGGGGAACGGGAAGTGACGGCGCAAGAGCTCGGTGAAAAAGTGATGAGGGAACTGAATCTACTGGATCATGTCGCTTTTGTGCGTTTTGCTTCGGTTTATCGCAGTTTTCAGGATGTCAGCGAGTTTACCGATATGATTGAAGGGCTACAAAAAAAATAGCATGATGCAAGGTGAGCAGGATGCCTTTTTCATGGCAAGGGCTATCCATCTGGCGAAAAGAGGGTTAACAACCACTGACCCGAACCCGCGTGTGGGTTGCGTGTTGGTCAAAGACGGCAGGATTATCGGCGAGGGCTGGCACCTTAGGGCAGGTCTTGCCCACGCCGAAGTGGAAGCGCTGAACAATGCGTCGGAAGACGCATCAGGGGCGACAGCTTACGTAACTTTAGAGCCATGCAGCCATCACGGACGAACGCCGCCATGTTGTGAAACACTGGTAAAAGCCGGGATCAAGCGGGTGATCGTTGCCATGCAAGACCCTAATCCAAAGGTCTCAGGACAAGGTTTTGCTTATTTGCAATCGGCTGGTATTTCAGTCATAAACGGTGTGTTGGAAGCAGATGCTCAGGCCTTAAATCGGGGTTTTATCATGCGGATGACCCAACATCGCCCTTTTGTCCGCAGCAAACTGGCAATGAGCCTGGATGGGCGAACCGCTATGGCATCAGGCGAAAGCCAATGGATTACATCTGCCGAGGCTAGAGCGGATGTGCATAGATTACGGTCTGAAAGCTCAGCGATATTGACCGGAATCAATACAGTGCTTGCGGATGATCCGGCGTTAACGGCGCGGATAGATAAAGAAGTCGTGCAACCTGTCAGAGTGGTGCTTGATTCCGCACTAAAAATGCCAGCCAACGCCAAAATGGTAAGTTTACCAGGACGCAGTTTGATTTTGACTTGTTCTCAAAATAAAGCCAGACTGGAAACATTGCAGAAAGCTGGTTTTGAGATTTACGGTTTACCTGAAAAAAATAACCGTCTTGATCTTCCTGAAGTCATGAAATTTTTGGCTGAACAGGAAATCAATGAAGTGTTAGTCGAAGCAGGTGCAGTGCTGAATGGCACTTTACTGGCAGAAAATCTCGTTGATGAATGGGTTATCTTTATTGCGCCCTGTATTCTGGGCGATCAGGGGCGAGGACTGTTCGCATTGCCTGGATTACAAAAATTGGCGGATAAAAAACAGATGAAGTTTCAGCAGATTAGGCAAATCGGTAAAGATTTAAAATTAACCTTAATAAATCGATAAAGATAACGATAGATGTTCACAGGTATCATTAGTGCGGTCGGCAAAATAGCGGCAATAGAACGCAAAGGCGGCGATTGCCGTTTATCGATCAATACAGGAAAACTATCCCTATCAGGCATCCACACGGGTGACAGCATCGCCGTCAACGGCGTGTGTTTAACAGCGGTGGAGTTAGGTAAACAGTATTTTTGCGCGGATGTCTCCAACGAAACGCTAGCTAGATCGACACTAAAAAATGCCGTAGTCGGTACGCCCGTCAATCTGGAACTGGCCTTAACGCCGACAACCCGTATGGGTGGACATATCGTCAGCGGTCATGTGGACGGTATTGGCGAACTGGTGGAAAAAAAACCGGATGCCCGTTCCATCCGGCTGACGTTTAAAGTACCTGACGAGTTAGCTAAATATATTGCGGAAAAAGGTTCAATCTGTATTGACGGCATAAGTTTAACGGTCAATACCGTGAATGGCGCATTGTTTAGTGTTAATATCGTCCCACATACGCTCAAGGAAACGACATTGGCGGACATAACGATAGGCAATCAAGTCAATTTGGAAGTCGATTTACTGGCGAGGTATCTGGAACGCCTACTGCTAGGCGATGCGGCTGCCAAGCCACAGGAAACAATAACAGAAGCTTTGTTGCGAGACAGCGGGTTCTTCCGTTAAGGAAACCCTGAACAAGTTGATTCCGTTCATGGTTCGACCGTTCGACCATCACGACTCACCACGAACGGAATCAACCCGTTACCGTTCGTCCTGAGCCTGTCGAAGGACTGTGCAGAGATTCCTTAATAAAACAGATAGAAATGAATACCATCGAAGAAATCATAGAAGACTTACGCCAAGGCAAAATGGTCATCATTATGGATGATGAAGACCGTGAAAACGAAGGCGACCTCGTTATGGCGGCGGCTTTTACGCGCCCGGAAGACATTAATTTCATGGCGCGGTATGGCCGCGGGCTGATTTGCTTAACATTAACGAGCGAACGTTGCCAGCAGTTACGATTGCCATTAATGACCAATGAAAACAAAACGACACATTCAACTAATTTTACAGTCTCAATAGAAGCGGCGACCGGGGTTACTACCGGCATATCGGCGGCGGATCGGGCACGTACCGTACAGTGCGCCGTAGCAGTCGATGCCAAGGCGGACGATCTAATCCAACCTGGGCATATTTTTCCTCTGATGGCAAAGTCAGGTGGCGTGTTAAACCGGGCAGGGCATACCGAAGCGGGTTGCGATTTGGCGAGATTGGCAGGTGTCGAACCTGCGGCTGTTATCGTTGAGATCCTTAACGAAGACGGTTCGATGGCACGAAAGCCGGATTTGGAAGTATTTGCCCAACATCACAACCTTAAAATAGGTACAATTTCCGACCTTATTCACTATCGCATCAAGCATGAAAACACCTTGGAACGCATTAGTGAGTGCGCTTTCCCTACCGAGTTTGGTGATTTTCGCCTGTATGCCTATCAGGACAGGAATGACAATAATCTCCATTTGGCCTTGGTCATGGGGCAGGTATCGAATGGTGAGCCGGTCTTGGTCAGGGTACATGCCCGCAATCTGTTGGATGATGTGTTTTCGTCCAAACGCGCCGACCGCAGTATCCCGATGCGTATCGCCATGCAAAAGATAGCCAAAGAAGGTCGCGGTGTATTGGTGGTTATCAGGCAGAATGAGAGTAACAAAAACCTGGTGGAATTAATTCATCGCTACCAACTCGAAGACAACGGCGTAGCCACCGCTGCCGAGCCACCCGATTGGCGCATGACGGGAACGGGTGCCAGAATTTTATCCGACCTCGGCGTACATAAACTAAAGGTATTGGGAACCCAGAAGAAATACGTCGGCCTCGCAGGATTTGACATGGAAGTGACCGAACATGTCAGTTGTGATGCCTGGGAAGGCAGTGAGCCAAGTAAATCAGTCTAAACGAATAATCAAATAAGAGAAACAGTATGTCCGCACTAACTACTTATGAAGGAAACCTATCGGCCCAAGGGCGTACCGTCTGTATCGTCGCATCACGGTTTAACAGCTTTATCGTCGAACAGCTACAGGCAGGTGCAATAGATGCCTTAGTCCGTCACGGCGCTGACCGGGCCAACATCCATTTGGTCAAAGCACCAGGTGCTTTCGAGTTGCCGCTGGTCGTGCAACGGGTTGCCGCCACCAAAAAATATGCTGCAATCATTGCGTTAGGTGCGGTGATACGCGGTGGTACGCCACATTTTGAGTATGTCGCTGGCGAATGCGTTAAGGGTATCGCTACTGTTTCCATGCAATATGATATACCTGTGAGCTTTGGCGTATTGACCGTCGATACCATCGAACAAGCCATCGAACGTGCCGGGACTAAGGCGGGCAACAAAGGCGCGGAAGCCGCATTGTCTGCCATCGAAATGATGAGCCTACTGGAAAATTTAGCCAAACAATGAGCCAAACCAAAACCAACGCACGTAAAGCCGTCGTGCAAGCGCTCTACCAATGGCAGATGACCGGGCAAAGCCTTATCAGCATTGAATTGCAATTTGAAGAAGATGGTCGTTTAAAAGGCGTACAAAAAAGCTACTTCAAGGAATTGTTTCACGGCATTCCCCAATGTGTGGATGCCATCGACGAAGTCCTCAGTGAATTCGTTGACCGACCTGTTGACGTTATTGATCCCGTTGAACGGGCGATATTGCGGATGGGCGTATATGAATTAATGCACCGTCCTGAAATGCCGTACCGCGTCGTCCTGAATGAAAGCATCAACCTTGCCAAATACTTTGGGGCGGATGGCAGTCATCGGTATGTAAACGGGATTTTGGATAAGGTGGCGCAACAGAAAAGGGCGGTGGAGATTAAAGCTCGGTCAGCTAATAAAATACAATAATGGATTCAAAAGCTGAACAATACATTTATCGAGCATTATTGACGGTTATTGGCTTAATTTGTTTTTATTATTATTTTTCCAAGTTTTTTGTAGTTCGCGTCATAGCAGAAAATTACTTTCCCGAAAAACCTCATCCAATCAAGTGGCAAGAGATATTTTTTTGCATAACCAGTTTTGTTTTTGTCTTTGAAGCAATTTTTTTGGTTGGTTGGAATCAATTAACCAATCTTCGTAAGAAGAAATGACTGGACGCCGCTGAATCTGCTTCCTATGGTTAGATTTGTGGGCAGTGCGTAGGTTGGGGTGAGGAACGAACCCCAACAATTTCAGCGGATTGTTATTCGTTGGGGTTCACAAATTCACCCCAACCTACGATTCTATTCTTCTAAATGACCAATTCCATCACCGAGTTCTCCCTAATCGACCGCTTTTTCAAGCGGCAAACAGCCAATCAATCTGTCATTCAGGGCATTGGCGACGACTGTGCCTTGTTATCCATTCCAGATGGTTATGAATTAGCTGTCACTACCGACACGATGGTGGAAAATGTTCATTTCTTTGCTGGCTATGATGCTTATCATGTAGGCCATAAGCTCGTAGGGCGGATTAGACGCGCAAAATCACAGTAATTAATATATGAAAGGACTTTCCGCGCGTCGTAATCCGCCGTATGAGAATTTACCCATGCGGCGGATTACGCCACGCAATAAGCGAAGGTAACAGCTTGGCATTTGGCTGGTATTGCGTGGCTAATCCGCCCTACATAAATCATTTTTCATAGTTGAACAATTTGATTTCCGAATTCTCCTTAATAGACCGCTTTTTCAAGCGGCAAACAGCCAATCAAGCTATTACACAGGGCATAGGCGACGACTGCGCCTTATTAAAAATTCCGCAAGGCTTTGAACTTGCGATAACCACCGATACAATGGCGGAAAAAGTCCATTTTTTTGCCGATTGCGATCCTTTCGATTTAGGCTATAAGTTGCTTGCTGTCAATTTGAGCGACCTCGCCAGTATGGGGGCAAAACCGCTTGCCGTTACCTTGGCTTTAACCTTGCCTAATATTAATGAAAACTGGCTGCAAGCCTTCGCCGACGGCTTTTTTGCTTTGGCAGAACGTTATTCGGTGGATTTAATTGGCGGTGATACTACATCCGGCCCGTTAACGTTAACTGTGACGGCCTTAGGTTTGGTGCCTACCGGACAAGCACTCAGGCGTTCAACAGCAAAATCCGGCGACATCATTTGCGTGACGGGTCATCTTGGTGATGCTGGACTCGGTTTAAAAATCAACCAAGGTTACGACTGCAAACAACCGGATGCCGCTCTAAAGCGGTTTAACCAGCCCGATCCGCAGGTTGAGGCGGGTCAGGCTTTAATCGGTATAGCTAATGCCTGTATCGATATTTCAGATGGACTGGTTGGTGATTTGGGGCATATCCTACAAAAAAGCCAAGTCGGTGCCAGTCTCAATTGGGATGCTTTGCCTTTATCAACAGAAGTGCTTACCTATATTGAAGACACAGGCGATTGGGTCATGCCGCTAACTGCCGGGGACGATTATGAGCTGTGCTTTACCGTCAGCCCAGATAAGGTTCAAAATCTGGCAATTCCCCACACCAAAATCGGTGTTATCGAATCCTTACTGGGCTTACGGCTCAACAAATCAGGCAATATCCAACCATTAGAGGTCAAAAGTTTTGAGCACTTTTCTTAACACCCAAGTCGGCAAAAACCAGTTAACGCCCAGACAAATCATGACCGACCCGATACTGTTTCTGGCGTTCGGTTTCGGCTCCGGCTTGGCAAAAAAAGCCCCAGGCACCTGCGGCACTTTGGCGGCAGTGCCACTCTATTGCTTACTGGCACAAACCGGCAATCTGTTTTATAGCGTGATAACAATTGTTGTAACGATTGTTGGCATCTGGATTTGTGGGCTGGCGGCAGATAAGCTGGGCGAACATGATTTTGGCGGCATCGTCTGGGACGAAATTGCCGGATACCTGATTACCCTGTGGTGGATACCCTTTAGCTGGCAAGGCGTAGCACTAGGTTTTATCCTGTTCCGGTTCTTCGACATCCTCAAACCCTGGCCGATTAAATGGGTAGATCGGCGCGTTAAAGGCGGATTTGGGATTATGCTGGATGATGTGTTGGCGGGGGTATTTGCTAATTTGGTGTTGATTTTGGGGTGGTGAGAGTAATTGGTTTTATGGAAATTGTTTGTAATTTGTAGGGCGGAAACCGTTAGGTGTTCCGCCTAAATACTAAATACGCCGGAACACGGCTAACGCCGCTTCCGACTTACGGGTTACCGTCGTCATTTAATGCCAGAAATTATCTGATGCTCATGTCCTTGGCAAATTGGGAAGGGCATCATAATTTCACGTTATACCAATCCCAATAAGTTCTCATTGTTACCTTCTCCAAAGGGAGAAGGCCAGGATGAGGGGATTCATATAACAACTTTTGGATTGGTATTACACCCCTCTCTCAGGGGAGAGGAGATAGTTGTGTTCTTTAGTCCAACAATTCCTTCGGGATATTACCGCCGTTTTGGGCGAGTTTTTGTAGGACGGTTTTATGCAGCCATATATTCATTTGTGCAGAATCACCCATTTTATCTGCTGGGCAACCCAGTTCTACAGCAAGTTCTTTACGAATAGTTAAACTGCTATCTAGCCCTAATAGCTTTAGCATATCGACTATTGATGTTTTCCAGTTGAGTTTTTCTGGATGGGAGGCTGCCATTCCCTCCAATTTGGTGACGACATCGACTTCGCTAATTGCCGCAGCAGCGGGGGCAAAACCAGTGGATGCTTGGTTTGCAACTGGGGTTTCTACTTCTGCAGCTTCTGCACTGCCTATACCTAATTTTGAAAGAATAGAACTAAAAAAACTCATGGTTGATCCTCTTTAAGTAGTTGTTTGATGGAGATTATTTCTTTATATTTGAAATCAACGGTTTAACTCATGCAGAAATCATGAGTTGTTACTTTACCAGTGTCTATGGGATTAGTCACTAATTACGAACAATTTGGCCGTCTTGTTATTTTTCAACTGGATCAATCCGATTCAATTCTACGGGTATTATTTCGTTAGATAACACTTCCACCAATTTACCGTTCAAGCTGTTCTTGTCCAAGGCCAGTTTCAAATCGCCTCGATAGCGGAATTTATCTGTGTATATGGGTTCCAGATCGAACTCCAAATGACGCCCCTTTATGATACCGACACCTTTTTCATAGGTTTTTTGCATGGCTGGATCAATGTGTTCGACTTCTAAATGCTTTCCATCCTGTTTGATCAGCAGATAATCACCGCCTTTAAAATACCAATTCCCGGAAAAATCGGGTATCAGAAAGTACCATTGACTAAGTAAGAACATTAACCCAGCGACAAGCAATACAATAAACGATAGGGCAAGACTTCGAAATTTTCTGAATTTAGGGATTAACCAAGCTCTTAATCCGGGATTGGTATCCATCCCTTTTTGTGAAGTAATCAGTATTCTTAGCAAGCGATTGATATCTTCGTTCCATCGATTATCGGCAATCTCAATTGCTTGCCGGTAGGCAATTGGAGCAATCGATTCAGGAAGGTCTTCAGGTTTCGGCATCGTTGCATCATCCACCAAGACGGGAATAATCTGATGCTTGTATCGTAATGCGGTTTCGATTTCCAGGCGCACAAAATCTTTAGGATTATTAAGCCTTAATAAACCTTGATCGTCCTTTGCAGTCAACCAGTTTTTACCAATAACGATCAATAAGACTGAGGAATGTTGCAGGTTTTGCTCAATAGCTTTGACAAAATCATCACCAGGGTGGATATCTTCAACATCCCGAAATATTTTTCCGGAACCCAAAAGTGGTTCAAGAGAGTCGGCTAAATGTCCGGTATAACCAGCGCTGTCGTCACGACGATATGATATGAAAACATTAAACATGACTCACCTTGTTAAAATGTAGGCGGCAAAGGGAGAATAAAAGCGTATCGTTTCCCACCATACTGTTATACGGGTAATAAAAGGTTGAATTGCTTAAAAAACTCACCGACATTATTTCTTGGGATTTTTATTACCGATTCATCCAGGCTATCTGGTGTAAGTCCGCGTTCCTGCAAGGATTCTGCTTCTGCGTAAATGGTGTTTATGTCGTAGAGCGGTAGGGCTTTAAAGATGGCTGCGGTATCTTTTAGGCCAGTGCCTTCCGGTCTTTGCTGTTTTTTTAATTGAAACACTGCGTTATCCAACAACAAGATACTGACTTCTTGATCGAAAGCCGCGACGGTCATGATGATGTCCAGCATCTCCTGGGCGTATGCGCCACTGTGGGGCGGTTTTCTGAGGACAAATAAAATCTTTTTCACTGGCTTAATATCGACTAGCCAAACACGATGACGCGGTCTGCTTCCAATAGTGCCTCAACCCACTGGCCTAAGCCGCCAATGCGGAATCCTACCGCTAGGTCATCGTCTTGTTTACCTTGTCGCTGGGCTTCGTCAGTGGATAACAAGCCCCGTCTTTGTGCTGCGGAGATGCAAACTACGAGATCAACTTGATGTTGCTGCGCTAGCTTGCTCCAACATAAGGTAAGCTGAAGTTCGTCGTCAGGCGGCGTGTTGTGTTTGAAGGCATGATAAATACCCTCGTGGTAAAAAAACACCCTGAACACCTCATGCCCTTGCGCCAAAACCGCTTTGATAAATTGGTAGGCGCTGTATCCGGTATTGGACTGGTACGGGCTGGCGTTGACTTGGATGGCGAAGCGCATTAACTAGCCACCGATCCTTGCATTGCCGCAGAAAAATTAAGGAAGCTCCGTATAAGTTGATTCAGCTTATGGTTCGACAGGCTCACCACGAACGGAATCAACCACAAACTGTTCGTCCTCGACTGCATGGATGCAGGAGGTAGGGCAATGCATGGAGCAGTTGCCGAGAGCTTGCACCACAGGCACTTCCGTTGGTCGTCGAAGGATTTAATCAGAGGGTTCTTAATTCTCATTTTCCACTAATAAAATCAGTTAGTTACAATAACGGAATATTGTAGCTGGCGATTATTGCCTTGATTTCTTTTGATTTTTTAACTATCAATCGATCCAACACGGCTTTTCTTTCTTTATCCGATTTTCTAACGCCCATCGACATCGGGAAATCAAACTGCATTCCTGGCGTTGATTTCATGGGAATCACGGTATAGCTGTTTTTGGGGCTTTGCGAAATGATATAACCCGCCATTGGCCCCCAAATAATCACCATATCGATTTTCTTGGCTTTAAGGTCTTTCTCAATCTGCATGGCGGTGTTGTTTTCATCGTCGCCAGACATGCTTTGGTAAGGGATGCCGTAGTCCAGTAAGCCGCTCTTTTGCAGCCAAGTAGTGCCAGGGCCTTGGTCAAACATGGCAATCTTGAGCTTTTCCTGTCTTTCAAGCGAAACATTAGTAAGCTGGGCGGCATCCGACGTAATATCATCCCAACCGCGACCTTTGGCGATGAGCAAAACATACGTAGACTGATAGTAAGGAATAGTGGTTTCCGTCAAGTCGTACCCTGCAGGCAACCCCATCACGACATCGCATTTGAATTCGGTACTGTCTACATCAGTTTCTTTTATGGGAGCCATTAAGGTATTGCGGATGAACCCTATGCGTTGTGGAAACCAAGTATATTCAACGGTTTGCTTTAGCTCTTTTGCTAATAACTCTGCAATCTTGTTTTCAAAGCCGTCTTTTTTTTTTGTGGAGTAGGGTGGATTAAGCGGGTCGGCACAGACTTTGAATTTTTCTTTTCCAGATGCTAAAGATGTTGCAGTAAGCAGGATTATGCCAGCGGACAAGCTGTAAATTAGGGGGTGGATCCTCATCAAACACTCCGTTATGACCGTATCGGTTAATGCCAGTAAACAGAAGTCAGTTTACTTCATAAGGCTTTATGGCAGGAATATAAAATTATACAAGTTTATCGTTCCTGTATTAATGCCATGTTCGATTGGGCCAATACAGGTTATTTAGTATGAAAAAGGAATTGATGACTGGGAATTGATCTAAAAACCCACAGAAATTGAAAATACGATGGTTGCATGGAGGACTTCCGGCTCGTAGTCCCATATTTCCTTATCCTTTGTTGTACCTTCTATTGTATCTTCTGTTGTGGCTTCAAAAGCGTGCATATAGCGCAAATCGACCGCTATAAATTTGTACCGTCCCGTGATTCCGGTATTCCAGTATAAGTAATCGTACTCCAGCACTTTTGCAACCTGACTGTAACCGACACCGGACGACACTTCCAGGTAATCAGTCAGCGGGTATCGGGTGGTGAGTTCGTAGTCGCTAGTCACTTTGTTTTGATTGTAAAAATTATCGGAAACTGAAGCCCTTAGGGTAAGCAGGTCACGGTAATGAAGGAATACGTAGAACTCATTGTAATCCGCTTGCCGACCGAAGATCTTGCCGTCGTAAAGATAGCGCGTCCATTGCACATCAACGCGCCAGTCATCGGCCAGTTTGTGTGTGTATCCTAAATAAGGTGCAAATTCAACCCTGGCAGAATCCTTGTAATCGCGGTCACCGAAGTTCACATTGGAAGCAGATGCGCCCAGATAGATGCCGGATGAATGCTCATAATCCAGATTTCCTTGAATGGCGAAATCATTTTGGGTTTTGGTGTAGCCGCGACCAACATAATTGGTTGCGCCAGTCAAAGTGCCGTGAATGTCGGCGAAACTTGGGTAAGGATTTAATAAAACTGACAGTCCAACTAGAATTTGAACAACAAAAAACAGCCTTCCCGGTAATCCCATAGTTCTATCTTGGCACTAAAAATTAAATTACAATGGTCAATTGAAAAAGGATTGTAATGGAAAAACTCGTTGAAGACCGTTAAATTTCACAGGGGGATCTGAATGAATAATAGGGATTTGTTTGGCGATGCGGACTAATACCAACCCCAAAAAGTTGTTATCTGAATCTCCTCATCCTGGCCTTCTCCCTTTGGAGAAGGTAACAATGAGAACTTATTGGGATTGGTATAATTTAACAGGAGCAAGCTGTCAAAATAAAATCCAATAACCCGCTGATTTATTGAAAATTAGCCTATTCTAATGCCTGCGGCTAGTGCAAAGGAGTTTGTTAAAACCCCGCGATGAAAACGACAAGCCGTGTGGTTTTACGTGCTGTATGGGCTGATGGAAGCAGTCTAGCTTGATGCATAGGTAATGGAATTTAAGCTGCTTACTAAATTATTGTGTCAGAAAAAATCGCTGCAAATAAACTCCCGTATGGGAGGCCGGATTTTGGGAAATCTGTTTCGGCGTTCCTTCGGCAATTAACATACCGCCGCCGTCGCCGCCTTCTGGCCCCATATCTATCACCCAATCGGCTGTTTTAATCACGTCAAGATTGTGTTCGATGACGACCACGGTATTGCCGTGATCCCTGAGCTTATGCAATACCGTCAGCAATTGCTTGATGTCATGGAAATGCAAGCCGGTAGTCGGTTCGTCAAGGATGTACAAGGTTGTTCCGGTATCGCGTTTGGATAATTCCTTAGCAAGTTTAACCCGCTGTGCTTCGCCGCCAGAAAGCGTGGTGGCATTTTGCCCCAAGGTGATATAGCTTAAACCGACTTCAATCAAGGTTTGCAATTTTCGGGACAGGGAAGGAACCGCGCTGAAAAATTCGGCGGCATCTTCAACCGTCATATCCAGGATTTGGGTAATGGTTTTGCCTTTATAACGGATTTCCAGGGTTTCACGGTTGTATCGTTTGCCCTTGCAACTGTCGCATTGCACATAGATATCCGGCAAGAAGTGCATCTCTACTTTAATCACACCATCGCCTTTACACGCTTCACAGCGTCCACCTTTGACATTGAAGCTGAACCGCCCCGGCGTATAGCCTCGCGAACGCGATTCATGCGTGGCGGCATACAGTTCGCGGATGGGCGTGAATAAGCCAGTATAAGTCGCCGGATTCGAGCGCGGCGTACGGCCTATAGGGCTTTGGTCAATATCGACAACCTTATCGAAATGCTCCAGTCCGTCTATGGCATCGCAAGGCGCGGGTATTACACCTGCACGGTTAATCAGCCTGGCGGCATGGCTGTAGAGCGTATCATTAACTAGCGTGGATTTCCCTGAACCGGATACGCCCGTTACACACGTCAATAAGCCAATAGGTATTGAAATCGTCACATTTTTCAGGTTGTTTCCGTGGGCATTGCGGATAGTGATTTGTTTGTCCTTATCGATAGGGATCGTTGATTCGGGTACGACAATGCTAATTTTTCCTGATAAATATTGCCCGGTTAAGGATTCAGTATTGTTAAGAATGTCATCCAGGGTCCCTTGCGCGACGATACAGCCGCCATGCACACCCGCACCAGGGCCTATATCGACAATATGCTGGGCCGAACGGATCGCATCTTCATCATGTTCAACGACGATAACGGTGTTGCCTAAATCGCGCAGCCGAAACAAGGTGTTCAACAAACGCTGGTTATCGCGTTGATGCAGGCCGATGGATGGCTCGTCCAGCACATACATCACACCCACCAAGCCCGCCCCGATCTGGCTGGCAAGCCGGATGCGTTGTGCTTCGCCGCCGGAAAGCGTATCGGCGCTGCGGTCAAGGGTTAGATAATCCAAGCCCACATTCACCAAAAATTCCAAGCGTTCCCTTATTTCCTTGATGATTTTTTGTGATATTTCGCCGCGTTTGCCGGGTAAATTCAACCCGTTGAAAAAAGACAGCGATTGCCGGATAGGGAAACGCGTCACGTTATGTATCGGTTTATCGTCTATGAATACATTTCTGGCAGAGTTGTTCAATCTTGCACCATTACAAACTGTACAAATTTTTTGCGATAAATATTTAGATAGCTCTTCGCGCACCAAAGGCGAATCGGTTTCGTGATAACGCCGCTCCATATTGGCGACAATTCCCTCGAATGGGTATTGCCTTTTGGTTGCCGCACTTCCGGTATTTAGGAAGCTGAACTCGATGATTTCCTTGCCACTGCCATATAACACGACGGCTTGGATGTCCTTAGTCAGTTTGGAAAATGGCATTTCAGGATCAAAGCCATAATGCTTCGCCAGCGAACTGATAATCTGATAGTAATAGGCGTTTCGCCTGTCCCAGCCACGAATTGCGCCACCTGCCAGACTAATGTCGGGGTTGTGGATAATCAGGTCGGGATCAAAATGTTGCCTTACCCCCAGGCCGTCACAACTGCTACAAGCCCCTTTAGGATTGTTGAAGGAAAAAATGCGCGGTTCCAGTTCGCTCAAGCTATAACCGCAAAGCCGACAAGCATAACGTTCGGAAAATATGTGTTCGCTATTGTCATCAAGGCAGACAGCAATAGCTATGCCATCGGCTATCCGCAAGGCGGTCTCAAATGATTCCGCTAGCCGTAACGCAATATCGTTACGGATTTTGAAGCGGTCAACGATGACTTCAATCGAGTGCTTCTTTTTTAAATCCAGTGTCGGCGCATCATCCAGGTCGTAAACCATGCCATCAATCCGCGCCCTGATAAAGCCTTGCGCCCGTAAATCATCCAATAATTGGAGGTGTTCACCTTTGCGTTCATTTATGACCGGAGCCAACAACATCCAGCGCTGGTCTTGCGGCTGTGCCAACACCAGGTCGACCATCTGGCTGATGGTTTGCGCTTCCAATGACGTTTGATGCTCAGGACAACGGGGCGTACCCGCACGGGCATACAACAAGCGCAGATAATCGTAAATTTCGGTGATAGTGCCGACCGTTGAGCGCGGATTGTGGGAAGTGGATTTTTGCTCAATGGAAATCGCCGGAGACAAGCCTTCGATATGATCCACGTCGGGCTTTTCCATCATCGACAAAAATTGTCGTGCGTACGCAGAAAGCGATTCTACATAACGCCGTTGCCCCTCGGCATAAATGGTATCGAAAGCTAGCGATGATTTCCCCGAACCGGAAAGCCCCGTGATAACGATGAGCTTATCCCTGGGCAAGTCAAGGTCAATATTTTTCAGGTTATGCGTTCTGGCACCACGGATGCTGATTGTATCCATTCGTTAAGACAGGTTATTTAAACAGCCCAGTAATATACGATTAAACGTGAGTCAAGACAAATGGCAAGGATGTAAATACAGATGGTGATAAAACACTGGGTTTGATTCGACAGCTTTAAAAATTACCTGAATCTGTGATCTTAAAGCAATAAGTTGCCTTCCTGAAAAGGATATTCGTAAAACCGTGTGGAAAAATGTATTAAAAATTTCCATTTAGTATGGTCGTCTAAATCGTAAAATAGTGTGGAATTAATATCAATGATCATCAGGCACTCCATTAATCATGCTATGTGCAAACTGTGTCATATCAGTCGTCCGTAGGATATGCTGAACGTAGTGAAGCGCATCAATATCGAAGAATGCGCCTCGTTCCTCGATATACCCTACAGACTTGCAAAAATCCCCTAAAAAGTTGAAACCTGCAAATCAGGAGCAGTCCTTGGAAAATAATTCATGAGGGAACTGCATGGTCATGCAATGCAGGCTGCCATATTGACGGACTAATGGTCGACAAGGGGTAAGGATAATTCTACACCCAGGGAAGCAGGCTTCGAGACGTTCTGCGGCAACATTATCCATGGGGTCATCATAAGCAGGAACCATTACCGCATGGTTGATAATAAGGAAATTAGCGTAATTGGCAGGTAAACGCTGGCCGTCTTCGTCAAAAATCGGTTTTGGCAAGGGCAGGGCAACCAGACTATAAGGTTCTTTGGCTTGTGTATGAAACGCCTTTAGCTGGGCTTCCATGCGTTTTAGGCTGTGGTAATGGCGGTCATGACTGTCCTCGCAACTGGTGTAGGCAATGGTCGCTGCCGAGCAAAAACGTGCCAGTGTGTCTATATGTGCGTCGGTATCGTCACCTGCCAAGCTATCCTGATCTAGCCATAGCACCCGTTTAGCGCCCAAATGCTGCAATAATTGCTGCTCAATGTCATATTGGCTAAAGCCTTTGTTCCTGTTGGGATTCAACAGGCATTGCCGGGTCGTCAAAAGGGTGTCAACCCCGTCGCTTTCAATGCTGCCGCCTTCCAGGATAAAGTCTACATCCTTATGGCTGGCTCCTTTGAATGGGCTATGCGTCAACAATTTATGATTAAGCGCATCATCTTCATGATGCGCATATTTGTTGCCCCAGCCATTAAAACGAAAGTTAAGCAATTGTATCTGGCCATCGTTTTCCACGGTCAGAAATACGGTGTCCCTTACCCAAATATCGTTGACAGCGGCTTGTATGTAGTCAATGTTGTGATCACTAATCAACAAGGATTTGATATGCTGCTGATGGCTGTCATCGCGGCAAACGATAATCAAAGATTGATATTGAGCAATCGTTTTGGCAATGAATAGGTAAGTTGCTTCGACAGCTTCAAGTCGATTAGTGAAATCGCCAGACCTATGTGGCCAGGCGATTAATACGGCAGACTGTTTTTCCCATTCGGCTGGAAAGCGGATCATTGGTTTTTGTTTCCTGTAGTTAACATTTCCCGTGCATGGGCGCGGGTGTTCTCGGTAATCGTAACGCCGCCCAGCATCCGTGCGATTTCTGCTACACGTTCTTCATTATCAAGTAGCCTGACGGTAGACGAAGTGATGTCGGTTTGATTATTTTTTTCCACATAAAGATGGTGATGGGCTTGTGCGGCGACTTGCGGCAAATGCGTCACGCAAAGCACTTGCCGCCCTAACCCCAAGCTACGCAGTTTTTGTCCGACAATCTCAGCAATGCCGCCACCGATGCCAGAATCCACTTCATCAAAAATCATGGTAGGCGTGGTGTTGTCACTGGAGGTAGTGACTTGGATCGCCAGACTGATCCGGGACAGCTCACCGCCTGAAGCCACTTTAGCTAAAGGCTTGGCAGGTAAGCCCGGATTGGCACAGACCAAAAATTCAACCTTATCTTTGCCGTTGAGCTTAGGTGTACTGTCTATCATTTCAGAACAATCGACCAGGAATTCTCCTTGAGGCATACCTAATTCTTTAACCATAGCCGATATTTGTTGCTGGAGTTTTGTGCCCTGTTGGCGGCGCTGCAAAGAGAGTTCTAAGGCAAGTTTATGATATTGCGTAAGTAACTCTTGGGTTTGTAGGGTAAGTGTGGCTATACGTTCGCCACTGTGTGTTACCCCATGCAGTTCACGTTCGAGATTTTCCGCCAGCTCGGGCAGTTCTTCAGGAGAAACATGATGTTTACGGCTAAGTTTTTGGATTACGCCGATCTGGTTTTCCAGAATCGCCATGCGCCCTGGATCGGCTTCCTGCGCTTTGATAAACCGCCGCAATTGCAGCGCGGCTTCTTCCGTTTGGATTTGCGCTTCTGAAAGCATGGCACTGATATTGTTCAGTTCCGGCGCATATCGGGCAATCTGGGTGATTTCACTGACACTTTGGTTAAGCATCTGGTTGACCGAAAGTTGGTCGTTCTCATACAAGCTGTCAACCTGCCGTTGGCCTATGGCGAGTATGTTCTCCAGATTAGCTAGTTTGTCGTGTTCTTCCGATAGAGCCGTGTAATTGTAATTCTGTAAATCAAGATGCTGCAATTCTTCAATCTGGTAACGCAAGAATTCTTCCCGTTGCAGTTGGTCGGTGCTGGCTTTGCTCAGGTTTTCCAGTTCTTTATTGGCCTTATGCCATTGCCGGTAACAATCGTTTACTTTGTCCAATAACGGCTGATTTTTACCAAAAGCATCCAGCAAACGGCGTTGCTCATCGTTGTTCAACAACGTCAGGTGCGCATGTTGACCGTGGATTTGCACCAGCTTTTCGCTCAGTTCCTGCAAGGTTTGCAAGGTAACCGGACGGTTATTGATAGTGGCTTTTGAGCGGCCATCGTCCGACACGATACGCCGGATCAGGCAGTGCTGTTCGTCATCCAGATCATGGTCTTTTAGCCACAGTTGTGCTTGGGGAACATCAGTCAAATCAAATTCCAGGTTAATCTCGGCACGTTTACAATCGGGTCGCACGTAGCCTGAATCTGCGCGGTCGCCCAAGGCCAAACCTAATGCCGTGAGCAAAATGGATTTACCGGCTCCGGTTTCTCCCGTAAGCACGGACATACCTTTGGCAAGGTCTAGGTCTAGCGATTTGACAACCGCCAGGTCAATAATAGTAAGGTTTACTAACATCTCAATGTGTGGGGTAACCACCGCTCCAGTTCAGTTTAGTCCTGAGAATCTGGTAAAAATCATGGCCTTCCGGGTGCAGGATGCGAATGGGTTTAGGGTATTTCTTAATCAGGATTTTATCACTAATCAATACGTCAGGGATTTCAATGTGATCACAAGTGACTAAGGCATTGATTTGCTTGGTCTGGCAAAAACTGATCTCGATTTCAGCCGAATCATCAATCACGATAGGGCGGTTGGACAAGGTGTGCGGATTAAGCGGCACTAGCACCAAGGCATTCAGAGAGGGGTGTAATATCGGGCCGCCAGCCGACAGGGAATAAGCCGTTGAGCCAGTGGGCGTTGACACGATAAGGCCATCGGAACGCTGGGAATTTAAAAAAACATTATCAATTTTGGTGACGATTTCGATCATGCTGGGCGTTACCCAACGATGGATGGCCACCTCGTTTACGGCGGTTTCTTCATGAATAATCTGTTTATCCCGAATGACTTTAGCTTGTAAAAGGCTGCGTTTTTCCTCGACATAATGACCTTGCAACATGCGATGCAGCTTGTCGGGAAGTTCGCTGGGCGATATGTCCACCAAAAATCCTAGCCGTCCCAGATTGATGCCAATCACCGGCACATTATAGTCGGCGGTCACCCGCACAGCAGACAAAAAAGTGCCATCACCACCCACTGCGATCACAAGATCGCAACGCTGGCCCAGTTGCTCAGACGCACAGGAAACGGCTGACTTATCATCGATATAGCCAATGCTGTCCCTGGCAATAATGACGGCGTAATGTTGCTTTAAATAACCGTAAAGCACAGCCAGCGTGGTGGCAATGCTGGGATCGCTTGGTTTACCTAGAATGCCTATGGTTTCAAAAGGTGTGTGCATGGCTTGATAACAACTGGAAGGTGCCCGATTATACAAAAAACTGGGCTAGGTATTAGGTTTTATTCGTGTGGTGGTGGCTTTGAGCCAAAAGAGACTGTGAAAGAATAGTCCAAATCAGTAAAAAATGATTAACCACAGAGAACACGAAGGGGCACGAAGAAATAATCCCATTACCGTTCGTCCTGAGTTTGGTAGGGGTGGGTAGGTTTTTTTGCCCACCGTTGTGTTTGGCAAATGGTGGGCAAACGATAAAGCCGTTTGCCCACATGGCTAGGCTAACCTATTGCCAGAAAATTGTGTATAATTACACACGTGAACAGCAAAGAGCTTATTAAGCGGTTACAAAAAGACGGCTGGCAGAAAGCCGGGGGCAAAGGCGACCATGAAAAATTCACCCACCCCGCCAAGCCAGGGCATGTTGTTATTCCCCACCCGCGTAAAGACATCCCGGTCGGGACACTGCGGAACATATTCAAACAAGCCGGTTGGAACTGGCAGGAGCGGTAACCATGTTATACCCAGTTTACATACATTTGGGCGACGACAACAATGCCCACGGGGCCACCATCCCCGATTTCCCCGGTTGCTTCACCGCCGCCGACCAATGGCAGGACTTGCCCCGCATGGTGCAAGAGGCGGTAGAACTGTGGTGCGAAGGCCAAGGCGTGGACTTGCCCTTGCCCACCCCGCTAGAACGCCTGGCAGTTGAGCCAGATTACCAAGGCGGCGTGTGGCTGGTGGTTGATGTGGCCGTTTCCAGGTTGGAAACCAAGCCCGTGCGGATCAACGTGTCGCTGCCAAAAGGCCTGCTCGACGAGATAGACGGCTACGCCAAGGCGCACGGCGCAACCCGGTCGGGCTTTTTGGCAAAAGCCGCACAAAAGGCCATGAAAGAGGTTGCTTAAGAACGCAAAACCCAAGGATATAAAGCACAAAGGGCAGGCACAAGGAATATAGAGCGTATGGCGGTTTCGCGCAGCAAACCGCCATGCCTAATATATCACCGAACCAAAATAAGCATACCCAAAATATCGGTTTGGAAAATACGGGCAATAACCAACCCTGTCCGCTCCGTTTATGGCGTATTGCCTAGCGGCGAATACGCCTTACAGCTTTGAAACGGAATCAATGGCAGCGTTCGACCGGAATTGGTGGCAGCTTTGGAACGGAATACGCAGACACTGAAAGTAAAGCTAAAAATTTCCCATAACCAGACCGTGAGGTTTGTATTTTGAACCCAGATGGCGCTGACCTTTTTGCACTTTACGAAACCTGTTATTAGACCTATAATTAGGTCTTTTAAAATCTTCTATCAGGCAGACAAATGACCTATCAAGTGCTTACCGAAATTGCAGCAAGCATTTCTGAATTAAAGGCTAACCCCATGAAAGTGGTTGCCAGTGGTAATGGGATGCCTATTGCCATATTAAACAGGAATGAGCCGGCTTTCTATTGTGTACCCGCTGCCGCTTATGCAGCCATAATAGAACTGATTGATGACATCGAGCTGTTAAAGCTGGTTAAGGAGCGGCAACATGAAGAATCCATTCCGGTTGCGCTCGATGACCTATAAACTGGAATTCAAAAAATCTGCGCTCAAAGAATGGGATAAGCTTGCACACACGATCAAAGATCAGTTTAAAAAGAAACTCAAAGAACGCCTCGAAACCCCCCACATTCCTTCTGCCGCTTTGTCAGGAGCCAAGAATATCTATAAAATCAAACTGCGTCAATTGGGGTATCGACTCGTTTACTCGGTAGAAGAAAAAACCGTTACCGTGACTGTCATTGCCGTCGGAAAACGCGACAGAAATGAAATATACGATGTAGCCCTATCAAGACTTCGTGATTGATCTGGCGCCATACCGTTCAGAACGGCCGTACGACGGTTTCGCGCAGCAAACCGCCATGCCCAAACTAGCACCGAAGCAAATAAGCACATCCAAAAAGCAGCTTGGAAAAATGCCCGTGACAAACAACCCTGTCTGCTCCCATTTATGGCGGTTTGCTGCGCGAAACCATCTTACAGACTTAAGACTCAAGCTGCGGCTTCTTGACGGAGGCCATGCTCCAATTGATTCCGGTATAGATCGATGACGGGAAAGCACAGGTCATAATCGCCCCAGACCAATTCCCCGTATTCGATGCGAAACGTGGCAAATCTGGCCGGATCGAGATAGCTACGAATATCGGGATGCTGTGCGCAGGTTAGGAACGGCTTGAAATCGACCGCCTGTTCCTTGCCATCATCGAATGTCAGGTGGAGGCGATAATCGCCCGCTGGTTCCGCCGTAATAATATTGATAGGGTTCTGGCTCATTTCAATCACCCAGTGATGCATTCTGGCCTTACCGATTTATGCAAGACGAAAAAATCAATCCATTTTTGCACAATGTCGTCGGCGCGGGCGCTGACGATTTCCTTAAAATACTGCATTTCGCGAAATTCCAATGGCATCCTTCCGGCCACATCGGAATAGCGCATTTCGGTTACAATACCATTTAGGACAATAATTTCTGCTTTAGATTCACGTCCCTGGCACTTGCCATGTACATGCACTGGCTCGTGCTCATTAG
>Ga0302321_100000517_pt1 | contig 33607 bp, 27 predicted proteins | sample Fen_T0_1_FD_202505 | JGI IMG/M metagenome (GOLD analysis project Ga0302321, IMG submission 202505) | Peat permafrost microbial communities from Stordalen Mire near Abisko, Sweden - Fen_T0_1 | ecosystem: Environmental > Terrestrial > Soil > Wetlands > Permafrost | place: Sweden: Abisko... | reverse complement strand
GAGCGCCACGTAGACCACCAGCGGGATGACGAGCAGCGAGATGCCCAGCCAGGCGACAGGGATCCCCAGCCCCCAGCCCAGGCGGACCCAGCCCTCGGGGGCGGGCGCGGCGGGCGGCGGGCCGGCGCGGGGCTCGTCGGGGTCGGGGGGTGGCGCCATCGGGCCGACACCGAGGCGACCACCGATGGTGAACGCCGCGTATGCGACGACGCCCACCGCGACGAGCGCGAAGCCCAGGTGGAGCGGGGTGAACGAGACGGGTCCCAGGACCACGGCGTGCTCGGCCCTGCCCAGCGCGATGCTGGTCAGCGCGATCACGAAGCCCAGCGCGGCCGGCCCGCCGACGGCGAAGCGCATCTCGTCGGCCGACCACTCGACCGGGTGGTACACGGTGATGACGACCGCGGCGACCGTGACCGCGATCATGATCAGGACGAAGGGCAGGTTGCCGGCGCCCGTGTTGTCGGCCGGGACGGCGAGCGCCATCCAGCCCAGCACGCTGGTGATGCCGATCAGGCCGAGGATGAGAAGGACCCGCCCGAGGGCGGACCGGATCAGCACGAGGATCCCCAGCGCGCCGATGGCGTAGGCGGCGACCCACTTGGACGCGAGGGCGAGGCCAAGGAGCACGCCCATCGCCGGCATCACGAACCAGAAGGCGCGCTTGACCTTCTCCGGCTCCAGCCACATCCAGGCGAACAGCAGGTAGGCAGCGAGGATGAAGAAGCCGGTGTAGACGTCGTTCATCGCGATGCGGCTCTGGACGAAGAACATGCCGTCGAGCAGCACGAACAGGCCCACGAGCAGGCCCACGGCCCGGCGCGAGAACAGGAGCCGGCCCAGCAGGAACAGCACGCCGGCCGTCAGCGCGCCCAGGATCACGCCCGGCAGGCGCCACGCGAGCTGGTAGGAGCCCACGTCCATGGAGGCCGCCTCGCCACCGTCCGAGAACGCGAGCAGGGCGCCGTGGCTGGTCTCCGGGTAGTTCGCGTTGTGGTCGAGGGCGAGCGCCACGGGCGCGAACGGGAGCTTGTGGTCGGCGAAGACGCTCCGGCCGTGCGGCTCGACGACGTAGACGGTGGACCCGGTCCCGTCGGGCGTCGCCCCGAGGACATCCACCAGCTCCGACGCGTCGTCGTAGACGACCTCGGTGCCCGCGGCGGGCAGCTGGAAGCTCTCCCACAGCGCGGGGCCGTTGTCCGCGCGGTCCCCGGTGATGGCGATGATCGAGACCTCGGGCTTCCCGGTCGTCGCGTCGCGGGTCGTGACGTACAGCTGCTTGCCGTCGTCCACGCCGCTGACCATGGCGAGGCCGGAGGCGCCGTGCAGCTCCACGGTCGCGAACGTCCGCGCCGACGCGTCGAGGAACGTGACGCCGCCGGCGCCCGCGACGGCCACCGTCGAGACGGGCTGGAACTCCACGCCGGCGAGCTCGCCGGCGTCCATCGCCGTCTTGAGCGTCGTGCGCTGGTCCCCCGTGGGCACGACGTCGAGCGGGAAGGTCTCCGCGTCGGTCCTCGTCAGGGCCGCGAGATACGACGCCTTGTCCCCGCCGAGCAGCTCCACCAGCCTGGCGGCGGCGGCACTGGCGTCGGTGACGCTCGCGGGCACGACAGTCAGCGCGGTCGTATCGTCCACGCCCGTGATCGCGGTGGCCCCGTCCACCGTGGCCGTGCCGGTCGTCTCGCCCGTGTCGAGGTCCACGACGGCGACGGTGTTCGAGGCCAGCAGGACGGCGGCGTGCGAGCCGTCGCGGTACCCGGTGATCGCCTTCACGGGGCCGTCAAGGGTCGCGACCGTCTGCGGGTCGACCCCCGGGTCCGCCGGGTCGCCGCCGCGGGTCGCGTCCAGCACCGTGGTGTCGATGGCCAGGAGCTCGCCCGCGTCCGTACCCACCAGGAGCTGGTTCGAGACATCGTCGAAGGCCACGGCCCCGGCCCCGGGCAGGGCCCAGCGCGCCTCCACCTTGCGCGTCGTCAGGTCGTAGGCGATGAGCTCGCTCCCGGTGGCGACCCAGGTGCGGTCGCCGGCCCGGTCGCCGTTGCCCGAGACATCCTCGCGGCGCGGCTCCACGGCAGCGTCGCGGGCCGGCACGCCGAGGTTGCTCGTCGTGTCCACGTCGTGGCCCGCGAAGGTCGCGATACCCCCCGCCATCGCGTACTTGGCGAGGTGTGGGTGGGTCCACTCGTAGATGCCGTGGGAGATCCCGTAGCGCCAGTACTGGAGGAACTCCGCGGCGGTGCGGGCGTGGTAGACCTCGTCGAAGTGCATCCGCGCCGGGTCGGCCAGGCGGTACGTCCGCAGGCACATCGCCCCGACCACCAGCACGACCAGGACGAACAGGTCCAGGCGGTCCAGGCGGCCGCCCCTCTCACGGTGGAGGGCCGCGGACCGGTCGGGGCGGATCGGTGTCTCGGCGACGCGCGCGCGCAGCCAGGCGATGGGCCCCATCTCGGTCCAGGTGGGGCGGTCGTACCAGGCGGGGAGGAGCCGCGGCCTGGCCGTGGCGGTCGTGGCGGCCGCGGTCGAAGCGGCCGAGGCCGTGGCGCCTGTCGCGCCGGAGGGCGCCGTGTCGAGGTCGGCACCCGCGTACCGCGGCGGGACCTGGGCCCCGGCACCGACGGCCGTGGCGTCGGTCTCCTCGATCCGCGCTCGGTCCAGGTCCGCGGCCAGCGCCTCGTGCGCCCTCGGACGCAGCTGGAGCAGGCCCCAGATGAACACGGCCGAGTGCATGAGCGACACGACCGTGACGCCGAAGGTGGACCGGACCAGGTCGCCGATCCCCAGCCAGTCGGACACCTGTGGGTTGTCCGGGTAGAGCGCCACCAGGACGACGTACATGTTGAGGAAGGTCGCGATCCCGGCCACGACGTACGCGACCTTCCAGCGCGTCGAGACGGCGAACAGGATCCCGGCGAGGCCGAAGAACGGGAACAGGTACCGCTCGTGGACCCGGGTCGGGGCAGCGAAGAACGCGAGCGCGAGCACGCTGACGCCGACCAGGATCGTGAGCCGGTCGGGGCGGCGTGCCACGACCCAGGCGACGACCGCGGCGATGCCCAGGAGGATTGCCGCACCCACCAGCCCGGCGGGGATCGGCCCGATCGCCCCGAAGGCCTCGCCGGCCTTGATCGGCGAGTCCGGCATCCAGAGCGCGCCCCCGGCAGTGGCCACGCTCTGTCCGTTCACGGGGAACAGCGCCCACCAGTTGTAGGCGTTGACGGTGAGGTACGGGTAGGTGGCCGCGGTGCTGAAGACGAGGCGCAGCAGCGACGACTCGAGGAACGGCGCCGTGGTGGAGACGCCGATCACCGTGAGCCCGAACGGCGCCGAGAGCAGCACGGCCGTGAGAAAGCCCACGACGCCTGTCGTCAGGATCCGCTTCCACCCGATGTCGCGGAACTCCCAGGCGAAGCCGCGCTTGCGGGGGGCGTCCTCGTCGCCATAGCCGCCCGCCGGCCACAGGGCCCGCCGGATCGCGACCACGGCCACGATGGGCACGAGGATCGCGAGCTGTGGCTTGATCAGCGCGGCGATGACGGCGATCACGGCGGACCGCTCCATGCGGCCCCGCCACAGCTCCCGGACGCCCAGGAGCAGGAACACCGTCCCGAAGCTGTCCACCTGGCCCCAGATCACCGAGTCGAACCAGGTGACGGGGTTGAAGATGACGACGGCCGCGGCGATGAGCGCCCTCCGCCGGGAGACGCCAAGCTCGAGGGCCATGGACGCGACGAGGTAGCCCAGCAGGATGTCGGTGACGATCGCCGGCAGCTTGATCAGGCCGTCGACGATGCCCGGCCCGACCCCGATGGTGCCCGCGATCTCGCGCAGGTAGCCGATGGGCCACAGCGCGTAGAGATAGCCGGGGGTGTAGTCGGCGTAGGACGCGTTCGAGTAGAAGCCCCACGGTCCGAACTGGCGGAGGGTGTCGGCCCAGTAGTTGAACAGGCCGAGATCGGCCCCGAAGCCCGAGCCGCGGAGCCCTTCGATGCCGTATGCCAGAATCAGCCGGAAGACCAGGCCGATCGCCATGAGGATCGCGATCTGGCGGCCGATGCCTCGCCGGGGGGCGTCGTCCGATGTCGACTCCCGGTCGGGCGCACCCGAACCCAGAGCGGTCACGGGGAGCCTCCTACGCAGCGTGAAGGTGCCGCCGAGTATAGCCGAGGGGCCCGATGGGACCCCCGTGACCACCATTGCCGTCCGCAACCCTGTGAGCTGGCTCGTCGGGCTGGGTCTCGTGCTGCTCGCCGGCGCCCTGTACTGGGTCTCGAACCCCGTCCACTACAACACCTACAACCACTTCGTCTGGCAGGCGGACGCCTTCCTCCACGGCCGGGCCTGGTTCCCGTACCCGGTCCCGGAGGGAGGGGGCGTCCGGGCGAACTGGTGGTTCCAGGACGTCTACCCGCTGACGCTCCCGAACGGCATCCCGGATGGCCGGGTCCTCGTGCCCTTCCCGCCGCTGCCCGCCCTGGTGCTCCTCCCGTTCGTCGCGATCTGGGGCCTGGGCACGGACCAGGAGGCCGTCGCGATCGGCCTCGGCGGCCTCGGCGTGGGGCTCGCGTGGTGGATGCTCGGCGGGCTCCGGCTGCGGACCACCGTCCGCGCGCTGGCCACCACGGTGTTCGCGACCGGCACCGTCTGGTGGTGGGCGGCGGCGGTCGGCAGCACCTGGTATCTCGCCCACCTGGTGGCGGCGGACGTCGCGCTGGTCGCCGTGGGCGTCGCCCTCCGCCACGACCCCGACGCCGCCACGCAGGGGCCCCGTGAGGAGCGGCGCAGCCGCGCCAGGGGCCTCCGCGCCGCCGCGTGGCCCCTGGACCGCTCCCAGCTCCTCGTGGGCTTCCTGTTGGGACTGGCGGTCACGGCGCGCCTGCCGCTGATCTTCGCGGCGCCCTTCTTCGTGCTCGTCGGCGGGGGCGGCTCGATGCTGCGGCGCCTGCTCTCGGCGGCCGCCGGCGGGGCGCTGCCGGTGACGGCGCTGCTGGCCTACACGTTCCTGACCACGGGCTCCTTCATGCACCCGGGCTACGACTACCAGTACCGGCTTGAGGCGGCGGGCTACCCCACCCTCGGCTACCGCGCCGACTGGTCCGTGGAGGACATCCGCTACATCCCCCAGAACCTGCGGATCATGCTCGGCGAGCTGCCGGTGCTCGCCCCGGACGCCCTCCCCAACACCCTGGGCATCGACCCGTCCGTACCGGTGTGCAGGGCGCCCGGGGCCCAGCGCTCCCTGTTCGATGCCGGCTGCCCGCTCGCCGTCCCCGTCGACATCGGGACGAGCATCCTGCTCTCCGCGCCGGGGCTGCTGCTCGCCCTGCTCGCCGCCCGCCGGCACGGGCTGGCACGCCTGGGCTTGGCGTCGGGCGCCGCCGTCGTCCTGATCGCGACCTTCAACCTCGCCCACTTCTCGCAGGGCTGGGTCCAGTGGGGCTACCGGTTCTCGCTGGACTTCCTGCCGTTCCTGCTGCCGATGGTGGCGCTCGGCGCCGCCCGTCCGTCTGACGGGCGGCCCCGGATGGTCGCGGTCGTGCTGGTGGTGGCGGGCGGGCTCATCAACCTGTGGGGCGTGACCTGGGGGCAGATCCTTGCGTGGTAGCCGGCTCGCCGGGCTCGCTGTGGGGCTGGTCGCGCTGCTCGTCTTCCGGACCACCCTGCTCCCGGGCGTCTACGCCTGGGACACTGCTGAGGCGCAGGCGGTGCTGCCCCTGATGGGCACGATGCACCCGACGGGCTTCCCGGCCTACGTGGTGCTGGGCTGGCTGGGAACCGTGCTGCTGCAGCCGTTCGGGGAGCCGGCGTTCCGCGCCAACCTGCTCTCGGCGATCCTGGTCGCCACGGCCGCGGGCGTCCTGGTGCCGCTCCTTCGACGACTGGACGTGCCGCTCCCGGTGGCGGCCGCCGCGGCCCTGGGGTTCGCGCTCACCCCCATCGTCTGGGACATCTCGGCGGCCGCGGACGCCCACGCGCTGCACGTCGCGCTCGTCGCGCTCGTCGTGATGGCGCTCGTCCGCTGGGCGCGGCTCGTCGAGCTGAGCATCGCGGACCCGGACGACGCGGCGGCGGCCCGGCGGGCGGATCGGGGGATCGTGCTGGCCGCCGCGCTGTTCGGCGTGGCGCTGGCGAATCACGGCCTGACGGTCCTGCTCATCCCCGCCGTGGGCCTCTACGTCCTCGCGGTCGAGCGCGGGGTCCTGCGGCGCCCGAGGCTCATCCTCGCCGCGCTCGGCACCTGCTTCGGCGTCACCGCGCTGCTGTACCTGGAGCTGCCGCTCCGCGCCGGCCCGTTCCCCGCTCCGCTCGTCTACGGCCACCCGGACACGTGGTCCGGCTTCTGGACCGTCGTCCTGGGGCTCCAGTTCTCGGGGGACGTCCACGGCCTGTTCTCGGACCTCGGGTCGAAAGCCGTCGACCTCGCGCGGCTCGCCGGCTCGCAGCTGGGCGTCCTGGCGTTCCTGGTCCCGCCCGCGTTCCTCGTGACGGCGATCCGCCGGCCGCGGTATGCGCTGCTCTCGGGCACCGCGACCGCGGTGACCTGCCTGTTCGCCGCGTCGTACACCAACGCGAGCATCGGCCGCTACTACCTGGGCCCGGCGCTGTTCGCCTGGACCTGGCTGGCCATCGCCGCCGCCGCCGTCATCCGGCTCGTCTTCGACCGTGCCCGGCGCGATCCCGAGGACGACGTCGCCTTCGACACCCCGCCCGGCCCCCGGCGGCTCAGCATGCGCACGAGCGTCGCGGTCGTGGTCGCGGTCGCGCTCCTCGTTCCCACCGGGTTCGCGCTGTCGCCCCGCTGGCGGGCCGCGAACCGCTCCGAGGACACGACGATGGCGGAGTGGCTGGACACCGTGATGACCACCCTCGAGCCGGACGCCGTCGTCGTCTCGTGGTGGTCCTTCTCCACGCCGATCTGGTACGGCCAGCTGGTGGAGGGCCGGCGGCCGGACGTCCTCCTCCTGGACGACTCGAATCTCGTCGACGACAGCCTGGGCACGGCCGAGGCCGTCATCGACGCGTACCTGGGCAGGCGTCCGGTCTACGTCATCCGATCGACACCATCGGACATCGAGGCTCTGGCCGTACGCTATGTCATCGAGCCCGTCGCTCATCCCGCCGGCGTCTACCGCGTCACGGGGCACCAGGAGACCCAGCCATGACCGCACCCGCAGCAGACCCCGGCGCCGCCGTCGCGCCCGCTCGGGTCGCCCGCCTCTCGTACTTCTTCCCGGCCCACAACGAGGAGGCCAACATCGAGGGCCTGGTGGCCGAGGCCCTCGAGACGCTCCCGTCCATCGCCGAGTCGTTCGAGATCATCGCCGTCGACGACGGGTCGAAGGACCGGACGGGCGAGATCGCGGACCGCCTCGCGGCCGAGCACCCGGAGGTCGTGCGCGTCGTGCACCACATGCCCAACCGCGGGTACGGCGGCGCGCTCAGGTCGGGCTTCGAGGCGTCGCGCTACGAGCTGCTCGCCTTCACCGACGGGGACCGCCAGTTCCGGATCGCCGACATCGCGCGCCTCACGGCACGCCTCGCCGAGGCCGACGAGCCGGACGTCGTCGTGGGCTACCGGATCAAGCGCGCGGACCCGGTCCTCCGGATCGTCTATGCCCGCACCTACAAGCTGGCGAACCGGATCTTCTTCGGCCTGCGGGTGCGCGACGTGGACTGTGCCGCCAAGCTGTTCCGGCGCGCGGCGCTCGACGGCGTGCGCGTGGAGTCCGGCGGCGCATTCTTCTCGGCTGAGCTGATGATCAAGGTCAAGGAGCAGGGCCGCTCCATCGCCGAGGTCGGCATCCCGCACTACCCGCGGACCGCCGGCTCGCCCACGGGCGCGAGGGTCGCCGTGATCTGGCGGGCGGTGAAGGACTTCTGGATGCTGCGCCTGCGGCTCTGGGCGAACGGCGATCGCGCGCGCCGCCGCGGCCGCCCCATCCTCGGCGCGTAGGGTCCCCCGGGGCCAGCGAACTCGTCCCGGCGCCCTGGCCCGGCCTAGCCTGAGGACCCGCCGCCGGACCGCGGGTCGCCGCCCTCGATGTCCAGGCTGTTCACGAACTCGCGGAAGATGTCGAGCTTGGTGGGGTCCAGGCTCTCGCCCGTCGCCTCCAGCGAGCCGGCCGCCAGGCGGGTCCGGCGCGCGTCCCTCGCCTCCTCGCGGGCCGCCGCACCCTCCTCGTCCCCCTCCCCCTCGTCGTCCTCGTCGTCCTCGCCGTCGGGCAGGGCCGCCGCCTGGTCGAGGACCGCGGCCGACGCGTAGATGGGGCACTCGAGGCGCACCGCCAGCGCGATCGCGTCCGACGGGCGGGCGTCCATGTCGTGGCGGCTGTCCGCGGTCACCAGCACGAGGCGGGCGTGGAACGTCTCCTCGGCCAGCGACGCGATCACGACGCGGTCCACGCGGACGCCGAGCTCGCCGAGCGTCGCCGCGAACAGGTCGTGGGTCAGCGGACGCTCCGCCGAGATCCCCTGCAGGCGCATCGCGATGGCCTGGGCCTCCCACGGCCCGATCCAGACGGGGAGGATCCGGCCGGCGCCCACCTCCTTGAGCAGGAGGACGTGGCGCCCGGTCCGCATGTGCACGCGGACGCTCTCGACGACCATCTCGATCTCGGGGACGCGCTCACCGGCCATGCCCGGATTATCCCACGCGCCGCGCGCCGCCGGGCCGGGCCGGGGCCGGCGCCGCCTCCGCCGGCCAGTCAGCGTCCTGGCGGAGGGGGCGGTGGTCCGGGCGGCGCAGGGGGCGGCGGGGGCGCGGGCGAGGAGTCGGGCGAGGAGTCGGGCGAGGAGGGGGGTGGCACAATCTCCATGGGACGCACGGCCTCCACGAGGAGGGGATCCGAGGAGCCGGGTGTCGCGGCCGGCACCGCTGCGGCCGCCGGGACCGACGTCGCCGAAGGCACCGGGACCGGGGCTCCGCGCAGGTAGCGAAGGGGCAGGGCCACCGCCATCCCGGCCACGAACCCGGCGATGTGCGCCCAGATGGCGATGCCGCCGCTTGCCTCCGCGGTCAGCCCCAGCGACGCGACCCCGTCGATCAGCTGCAGCACGAACCAGAAGCCCAGCACGAGGACGGCGGGCACCGCCATGAGCTCGTAATAGAACAGGGGGAAGACGAGCGCCTGGATCCGGGCCCGCGGGTAGAGCACCACGTAGGCACCCAGGACCGCCGAGATCGCCCCCGATGCGCCCACCATCGGCACGTCGCTGGTGGGGTCGACGAGGGTGTGTCCGGCGGCCGCCACGATCCCACCCACCAGGTAGAAGGCCAGGAACAGGACCCGCCCCAGCCGGTCCTCCACGTTCACGCCGAAGATCCACAGGAAGAGGACGTTGCCCATCAGGTGGAGCCAGCTGCCATGCAGGAACAGGTGCGTGACCAGCGTCAGGACGGGAAGCGAGAGCAGGTCGCCGGCCGAGATCGCCGCGACCAGGTCCCTGGGCACGAGCCCCCAGTGCCTGACGAAGGCCTCGAGCGCGTCCTGCCCGCCGGCCGTCATCACGACGACCTCCCAGCCGAACACGATCGTGCACAGCGCGAGGAGCGCCGCCGTGACCACGGGTGTCCGGCGGGGGGGGCTCGGGTCGCGGAGCGGCAGCACCTCCGGGTCGGTCAGGCGCCCGGCGCCGTCACGGCTTCGGGGACTTCTTGGGCCCGGGCGTCTTGGCCGGCTTGGGCGTGGGGCTCGCGGCCTTGCCTGGCGAGGGCGTCGGCGTCGCGGCCGGCGCCTCCGCCTTGACGAGCGTCGCGCTGTGGAGGCCCGTGCTGGAGATCCACCAGACGGTGGCTGGGGCCGTGTCCTCGGCGCCCGGGATCACGACCATGTCCTGGAGGTCGTCCCAGCCCGTGGCGCCGTCCGCGAGGAGGTACTGCTCGATGAACCTGCCGTCCCCCTTGTCGAACGCGACGATCCGGCTGTTCGCGCGGTCGAAGGCGTACAGGGGGCCGATGCGCTTGCTCGATGAGCCGTCGGGCCGGTCCGGCGAGGACAGCAGCACGTAGTTCGGGTTCGGGCGGACCTGGGTGTCCTTGGGGCCCTGGGCGGTCCAGCCGGCGGCCGGGATGACACGCGCGACGCCGCCGTTCTCGGCGACGAAGATGTCGCCGTCGATGATCAGGTCCTTGATGCCGTCCACGGGGCGGTCCGTCGGGAGCCGGTCGATGGGCTTCACCGGGTACCCGGAGCCGTCGTTGGCGGGCGAGAGGACCCGGATGTTCTGCGCGGACGGGTCGACGATGTAGAGCTTGTAGAACGCCGCGTCGAAGTTGGCGACGAACGTCGACATGACGCTGACGTCGTTGCCCCACGACGAAGAGTCGGCGATCTTGATCTTGACCAGCGTCCCCTTGCCCTTGGTGTCCACCGGGCGCCAGCGCCAGAGGCTGTTCTTGGTGTCCAAGAAGAGCACGTCGGGTCCGCCCGTGGTGAGGAGCTTGGGGTCCGCCACCTTGGTCCCGGACGCCTTCTGGCCGCTGACCGCGACCGGCGCCGCCGTCTTCTTGGCAAGGTCGATGCGCCACACCTTCTTGCCCTTGGTGTCGAGCACGTACGGCGCGCCGTCGGACCCGCGGACCAGGGCGCCGAGCGTCACGGGCGTGTTCGCCGGGAACGTGAACAGGTCGTTGGACCGGACCAGCACGACGCCGTAGAGCGTGTCGAGGCCGGCGGTCACCTTGGCGCGCAGCTGCGCGACCTCGCCCGCCGGGTACCCGTTCGCAGCGGCCTCGTCCAGCTTGGCGTAGGCCAGGGTCAGGAGCTCCAGCGCCTTCTTCTTGTCGTCCGCCAGCAGGTCGATGCCGGGCCCGGACACGCTGTCCATGGCCGCCTGGGCGTCCTGGAACGCCTTCTGGGCGACCGAGAGCGACGTCACCGCGCCCGTGGGCTGCTGCTGCCCGGCGACGGCGTAGACGCCCAACGCGAGGCCGCCTGCGACGGCGATGAACGCCAGGAGCGCCACCGCGGCCCGTCGCTGGGTCTCCATGCGGCTCGTGGCCGCCGTGACCTTGCGCGAGCCCGGCCTGCGGTGCGGGAGCACGTCCTGGAGCCTCCCGATGAAGCGCTGGAACCCGTTGCCGGCGGCGTCCCGCGCCTTCGCGGCACCGGCCCCCACCGCGGCGGCCGCGCCCACGGCGGAGTCGGCGAGCGGGATCGGCCCCTTGTCGGGGGCGCCGGCGAGCGGCTCGGCGGGGCGGACCGGGACCAGCGCCTTGGACTTGTACGTTGCGCCCACCTCGCTCGCCTCGAAGGCGAACGCCCCGTCGGAGCCGTTCCCGTCGGCGTCGACGAACCGGGCGTGCACGTGCTCGATCGCGGACTGGGGGTGGAGCGTGACCAGCGCGTCCTTGAGCGCGTCGGTGCCGATGCGCCCCACGACGTTGGACGAGACGAGGCAGAGCGAGTCGCCTACCTGCAGCTCACCGCGCCAGACCTCGGGCTCCAGGGCTTCGGCGGGCAGGCCCCGGTCCTTGTTGGGGTCGGGCAGGGTGGAGAGGCGGGCCTGGCGGATGAGGTAGGCCTCGGCCGGGCCCACGGTCGCGACATACATCTCCCGGCCGCGGACAACGGCGACAGCGACCCCGATCGGACCCGTGCCGTCGGCGCTGTGGCCGAGCCCGTAACGGTCGCGCTGGTGGGCGAGGCGCTTGTTGGCGACGCCCAGGATCTTGGTGAGGCACTGCCGGATGCCGGCGGACTCGTCGTAGTAGTACTCGTTGCGGATCGTGTCCGCGATCATCCGGGTCGCTTCGCGCGCCTTGACGCCCGGGACCGTGCTGGTCACGAGCAGGTACAGGTTGCCCTTGGTGCGTCCGACGGACCCGACCGACGGCTCGACCACCACGATGGAATCGGGTGAGTCCGAGAGCCGGTCCTGCTCCGTGACGGCGCCGAGCTTCAGCTGGAGACGGACGGCCAACGAGCATGCCTCATGAAGGTGAGCGACGCGCGTCGGGGAGGGCGCGTGACGCGACCCCCCGTCGGCAGCGGGAGAGAATTATAGCCGGGGGGAGCGGGCGACCCCCGGATCATGCCCCGCGACAGCGATCAGCCGCAGGAACCGCACCCGCGCGCCGCCCGGCGCCACCGCGAACGCCCCGAGCAGCTCGAGGGCGCGCATCCGGAGCTCCGCGGCCACGATGGGCTCGTCGGTGGCCACCACGATCGCGTCCGGCTCGAGCCGGACCAGCCGGCACGCGCCCACGGCGGGGGGCACGCGCTCGGCCACCAGGGCGTCCCAGGTGGCGATGGCCCGGGCGAGCCGGAGCTCGTCCTCGAGGCCGAGGGCCCGCGCCGCGTCCGGGAGCAGGTCGCCGATCCGGTCGGGGCGTCGCCGGCGTCCCGGCGCCTCTGGGTCGCGGCGGGGGTCGCGGCCGCTCACGCGCCGTCCCGCTCGAGGCGCGACGTGCCGTCCTCGTTGGTCGTGACCGCCCAGGTGGTTCCCACGGATCGCAGGCCGGGGTCGAGGTCGTCGAGGGTCGTCGTGGTGACGAACGCCTGCGGGAGGGAGGCGATCCGCCGCACCAGGTGCGAGCGCCGCTCCGGATCCAGCTCGGAGAAGACGTCGTCCAGCAGCAGGAGCGGCGGCCGCCCGTCGAGCGCCGTCAGCAGGTCCACCTCGGCCAGCTTGAAGGCGAGGATCGCGGTCCGCTGCTGCCCCCGCGACGCGAACGACGCCAGCGGGCGCCCGCCCATCTCGAACACCAGGTCGTCGCGGTGCGGCCCGATGAGCGTGGTGCCGTTCCAGACCTCCTTGTCGGCCGTCTCCGCGAGTCGCCGGGCGAGCGCGTCCCGCACCGGCTCGCCGGGGAGCTGCGGCGCGTTCGTTGCGTAGGCGATCGCCAGGCGGTCCGCCGCGGCCTCCTCGGGGGCGATCTCCGCGTGGGCGGCGGCGAGCGGCCCCTCGAGGGCGAGGAGCAGGCGCGCCCGCTCCTCGCGGACGGCCGTCCCGGCCTCCAGGAGCGTGGCGTCCCAGAAGCGGAGCTCTGCCCGGGTCGCCTGCTCCTCGCGGATGAGCCGCAGCAGGCCGTTGCGCTGCTGCAGCGCCCGGCCATACGTTGCGAGGTCCCGGCCGTACGCCGGCGAGCGCTGGCCGGCCAGGCGGTCCAGCGCCTCGCGGCGCAGGGACGGCGAGCCGGCGACGAGCAGCATCTCCTCGGGGGCGAACATCACCGTCCGGAGCACGCCCGCCAGGGAGGCGGCGCGACGGGCGACCCCATTCACCCGGATGCGCTTGCTGGCCCCGCCACCGGCCGTCCGGACGAGCGCGACCTCCACGGCAGCCCGGTCCTCGCTGGTGGCGTCCGGGGTGCCGACGCGCGCCTCGATCCGCGCCAGCGCCTGGCCCCAGCGCACGAGCTCACCCTCCGCGCTGGTCCGGTGGCTGCGGCCCCAGGCGAGCAGGACGATGGCCTCGAGGAGGCTCGTCTTGCCTGTCGCGTTGGGGCCCCAGACCAGCTGCGGGCCGGGCCCGAAGACGGCGTCGAGCGCCGCATAGCCGCGCAGGTCGCGGACGGCGAGCCCCCGCAGGATCGGGGCGCCGGGGTCCGGGGGGAGGGGGGTGGTCGCGGGGTCCGTCAGGAGGTCGTCCGGACGGGCATCACGACGTGGACGTAGTCCGCGTCGCCCACGGGCCGGAACACGCCCGGCGAGAGGGGCCCGTTGAGCTCGAGGCTGAACCGGTCCGCGCCGACGTTGCCCAGGACGTCGGCCAGGTAGCGGGCGTTGAACGCGATCGTGGTCGCGTCGCCCTCGACCGTCCCCTCGACCTCGCCCATGTAGTCGCCGACCTCGGCCGTGGCGGTCACCGTCACGCCGGCGGCGTCGCCGCCGACCTGGAGCTTGACGATGTTGGCCGACGAGCTCGCGATCAGCGCGGCGGGGCGGACGGCGCGGAGGAGCTCCTCGCGGTCGAACTCGGCGCGGCTGGCGTGGCTCGCGGGCAGGACCTGCTGGTAGTTGGGGAACTGGCCGTCGATGAGGCGCGAGACGAGGTCCACGCCATCGAGGTGGAACAGGACCTGGTTGCGCGCCTGGGCGAGCACCAGCTCCACGGCGTCGTCCGTGTCGGACAGGATCCGGGACAGCTCGGTCAGGGCGCGGGCCGGGATGACGACGGAGACGGCCTCGACGGGATCGAGGATGTCGATCGAGCGGACGGCGATCCGGTAGTTATCGGCGGCGGCGAGGGTCAGGCGCGAGCCCTCGAACCGGGCGAGCACGCCCGTGAGGATCGGGCGTGCCTCGTCGCTGGCGGCCGCGAAGATCGTCTCGTCCAGGGCGCGCTTGAGGACCTTCTGGCTGACGCGGGTCGTGGGGCGCTCGCCGGCGGCCTGGATCGTGGGGAACTCGTCCGCGTCGATGCCCTTGACGTGCGTGGCGAAACGGCCGCAGCGCAGGTGCAGGGTGTCCGTGCCCTGGAGCTCGAGGTCCACCTTCTCGGAGCCCGGCAGGCTGCCGACGAGGTCCGTGAGGAGCCGTGCGGGGACCGTTGTGGCGCCGTCGGTCTCGATCTTGCCCGGCACCCAGTAGGTGATTCCGATCTCGAGGTTGGTCGCGGTCAGCTTGAGCCCGGCGTCCTCGGTGCGGAGGAGGACGTTGGCCAGCACGGGCAGGGTGCTGCGGCTGGAGACGGCGCGCGAGACCACCGACAGGCCGCGGGCCAGGTTCTCCTGCATGACCGAGAGCTTCACGTCTGCTTGTCTCCAAGTGCGGGCGGTGCGATGCGGGCCGGGTCCGCCGTGTCTGTGTCGCCGGCAGATCGGGGGCCTGCCCGGGCGTTCCGTGCCAGGTGGATCTCTGGTGGAGTGATCAGCCTATCTTCTCACTCATCATCACCGTCATATTGCCGTGGAAACGGTGGACCGTGACGCTCAACCGTGCGGGATCCGGGCGTTGGCGTCCCGGGCGTACCGGTGGATCGCGGTGGGAATCCCGGGGACGGAGGGGGGATCCGGACGTGGATGAATCGCGGGTGCACCGCGGGGCGCCCGCCGACGGGTGACCCGAGGGGTGACTGGCCAACAGTTCCGTCCCCGGCCGGCGGCCTCCGCCTCCACTGCCGGACCCCGGTTGTCCACCGGATCCGCGCCTCCGTCCACGGGAGGTTGCGGCGCCCGGGGTCACTGCATCCTCCGTCGGGCAGGATGCGGGCAGGCTCATGCAGGCGTGGCGCAGGGGTTCCGGCACCGGCAGATGCGAGCCGGGCGCGCGACCGGAGGACGCGACCGTCGCGTCGCCGCGTGGCGTCACTCGGAGTAGATCAGCTCCCGGACCGCCGCGACCTCGCGGCGCATCTCGTCGTTGACCTGCATCTCGCGGTTGATCTTGTCGCAGGCGTGGAGGACCGTGGAGTGGTCCCGGCCGCCCAGCTCCGCGCCGATCCGCAGCAGCGAGACGTCCGTCTCCTCGCGCATCAGGTACATCGCGATCTGGCGCGGCACCACGATGCTCTTCTCGCGCTTCTGGCCCTGGAGCTGCTCCATGCCCACGCCGTAATAGTCAGAGACCGCCTTGGCGATGCGCTCCGGCGTGACCTGGCGCTTCTTGGGGTTGTAGAGCACGTTGGACAGGACGGCCTGGGCCAGCTCGATCGAGATGGGCTGGGCACCCATCGACGCGTAGGCGACGATCCGGTTGAGCGCGCCCTCGAGCTCGCGGATGTTGGAGACGACCTTGCGGGCGATGAACTCGACCACGTCGCTCGTGATCGGCATGCCCTGCTCCTCGGCCTTCGCGCGCAGGATGGCGATCCGCGTCTCGAGGTCCGGGGCGGTGAGGTCAGCGATGAGGCCCCACTCGAACCGGGAGCGGAGGCGCTCCTCCAGCGTGAGGATGGCCTTGGGCGGCCGGTCCGACGACAGGACGATCTGCTTGCCATCCTCGTGGATCGCGTTGAACGTGTGGAAGAACTCCTCCTGGGTCCGTTCCTTGTCCGCGATGAACTGGATGTCGTCGATCAGGAGCAGGTCGATCCGGCGGTAGCGCGCCCGGAAGTCGTCGATCTTGCCCTGCTGGATGCTGGTGATGAACTCGTTGGTGAACTTCTCGCTCGTGGCGTACGCGACTCGCTTGCGCGGGAACTTGGCCACGACCGCATTCCCGATCGCGTGCATCAGGTGGGTCTTGCCGAGGCCGACGCCGCCGTACAGGAACAGCGGGTTGTAGGCGTGGCCCGGGCGCTCCGCGACCGAGAGCGAGGCGGCGTGGGCGAGACGGTTGGCAGACCCGACGATGAAGTTCGAGAACGTGTACCTGGCGTTGAGGTACGTCGCTCCGCCGGCCGGTCCCTCGGGGGCGCCGACACGGGTCGGTTCCAGGCGGACGGGCTGGGCGGCCACCGTGGCGGCCTGCGCCGGCGTCTCGCCACCGCTCGTGACCACGAACTCGACCTGGACGCTGTAGCCGACGACGCGGGCCAGGGTCTGCGAGATCAGGGAGCGGTACCGGGTGTCCAGCCAGTCCTTCGCGAACCCGTTGGGGACCGCGATCCGGAACAGCTGGTCGTCGACCTCGACGAGATGGGTGTCCCGAAGCCAGGTCTCGAAATTGGCGGGCGACAGCGATACCTGCAACTCGCCAAGGGCCGCGCGCCAGACCTGCTTCGCGTCCATTCGTTCGATCGGGTTCCTGGTTGACGTGGGCTGCGATGGGGTGCGCTTATCTGCGACCGAGTACCGGGGACGACCGTGTGACGGGTCCCGGGGCACCGTCCCGTGGCCGCTGCGAGCCTCGTTGCGAGGTCTCCCGCGGCGTCCCGGCGCCTCAGGGCTCGGGAACAATACACCGCCCCAAGGAGGGGTCGCAAGGCGATTCGCGCATACCCCCACGGGGTATCACGCAAGGCCTCGGAGGCATCCCCAGGGACCTGTCGGTGACCCTTGCCGGGCCGCCCGTCGCGGGGATACGCGCGCGTGAACACGTTATCGCGCGCAGGTCGAGGCACCAGCCTCGCGGTGCCCGTCCGGGTACCGGATTCTCCAGGGGAGGCGCTCGCGAGGGGCGTGGCAACGCCCGCTGCCGGGGTCCGGCGTTTGACGAACCCTCCGGAGCGGTCCTATCATCCCGCCCGACGAACACGCGCCGCCGCGCTTTCGGGCGCTCGGCGCGTTTGCGTGCCTCTAGGGGTCGGAGCTTCCGGGTCCCAAGGCTGATGGAGAGGATCACGGACAGTCCCGATGGGCAAGCCGACATTTCAGCCCAAGAAGCGCCACCGCGCGAAGGAGCATGGGTTCCGCGCCCGCATGAAGACGACGGGCGGGCGGCGCGTGCTCGCGAGCCGGCGCGCCAAGGGCCGGAAGGTGCTCTCGGCCTGACCGACGGGCGCAGTCACAACTCGCTGCGACTCGTCATGCTCTCCCGCCCGGGCGATTTCGCCCGGCTGGCGGAGGGAGGCGTCGCTCGGACGCACCCACTGCTCGTCGGGCGGTTCGTGCGGACGGACCTTGACCAGACCCGGTTCGGATTCGCAACCGGCAAGCGGCTCGGGGGGGCCGTGGTCCGGAACCGCGTCCGACGCCGAATCAGGGAGGCGCTCAGGGTGGTGGCGCCCTCGTTCCAGCCCGGCTGGGACGTCCTCATCATCGCCCGGCCCGCGATCGTCGAGGCCGACCAGGACGCACTGGTCGGCGCATTGCGCCGGGTCCTCCGTTCGGGAGGCGTGCTCGGAGGTCTGACGGAGTCGTGAGGCGTATCGGCGTCGCGGTCGGGGTGGGCTTGATCCACCTGTACCGGCTCGTGTTCGCCTGGTTGCCGAGCAGCTGCCGTTTCGAACCCTCGTGCTCACGCTACACCGAGCAGGCGATCCAGAAATACGGGCTGCTGCGGGGTTCCTGGATGGGGGCCAAGCGCATCGGCCGCTGTCATCCCTGGAACCCGGGCGGCTACGACCCGGTCCCCTAGACGGATAGAAGAACCGCGTGACCCGCCTCAAGCTGCTCCTCGTCCGGCTGGCGCCGATCCTGCTCATGGTGGGCATCGCGCTGGTCGTCGCCGCGTGCGCGGGCGCTCACCCCGCCGGCTCGGGCTCGCCCACGCCGTCCCCGTCGCACTCGCAGGCCCCGCTCGCGCCGGCCAAGCTGACCGGCAGCCCGTTCGACGTGCTGGCCTGGCTGTTCACGCCCATCTTCCAGACGCTGTTCATCTCCCTGGTCGTGCTCGACTCGGCCACGAAGGTCGTGCCGTTCTGGGCCGAGGGCAACATCGTCGTCGCGATCATCCTGCTGACGATCATCATCAAGGTGCTCACGACGCCGATCACCCGCAAGCAGCTCGTCGCCTCGCGCCAGACCCAGCTGCTCGCGCCCGAGATCAAGGAGATCCAGCGCAAGTACAAGGGGGACCGCGTCAAGTCCCAGGCCGCGGTGCAGGAGTACTACAAGCAGCGCGGCATCAACCCGGCGGGCGGCTGCCTGCCCGGGCTGCTCACGATGGGCCTCCTGATCCCGATGTACTCGGTGTTCAGCCAGGGCCTCACGAACTACGACATCACGGCGATGCTGCAGGTGGGCCCGATCGACTTCGCTGCCATGCTTGGGATCACCTGTCAGCCGGGGGCCACGATCGGGCCGATCTTCGACGCTGCCGGCCACGTCACCAACCCCTGCCTGTACCCCTACGCGTTCGGCATCAACTGGGGCATCCCCGAGCCGTACACGACCGGCCTGTTCATCGCCGGCTTCGGCATCAGCATCCTCGCGATCGGGTCGTCGCTGGTCCAGCTCCTGTCCTCGCGCCAGATGCTGCCGCCGCTCGATCCGCGCACTGCCGACGACCCCAACGTCAAGGTCCAGCGGCAGATGGCCTACTTCCTGCCCTTCATCTCGATCCTCTACGGCGGCGCGGTTCCGGCCGGCCTGATGCTCTACTGGATCACCAGCTCGGTCCTGTCCATCGGACAGCAGTTCCTCGTGCTCGGATACGGAGGCATGTTCCCGCTCTTCGGGTGGCATCCCGAGTTCGCGCGGAACCACACCCCGCGCTACCACGTGACCCTGCCCGAGCCGAAACCCATCGAACCCGGCAAATCCACGAGCGCGGCGGAGCGCTCGAAGGCCCTCGACCGAGACATCTCGGCCAAGTCGACGATTCGGCCCAACCGCACGCGGAGCGGCCGACGAGGGAGGCGACGCTAGTCTCATGAGCGAATACCTGGAGTTCACAGGCAAGTCGGTCGAGGAGGCCATCAAGGGCGCCTGCGACCGGTTCGGGGTCGGGCTGGCCGATCTCGACTTCGAGATCCTCACCCCCGGCAGCCGCGGCGTCCTGGGCATGGGCGCCGAGCCCGCCCGGATCGTCGCCGCCCCCCGGAGCGCGCTCGGCGGCGCTGCGCCCAAGCGCGAGGCGGCCGAGTCGAAGCCCCTGCCCGCCCCGCCGCCCCGCGAGGATCGCGGCCCGCGCCGAGAGTACGGCGACCGCGACCGCGGCCCGCGCCGCGATTACGGAGACCGCCCCGCCGGAGACCGCCCCGCCGGAGACCGCCCCGCCGGAGACCGCCCCGCCGGAGACCGCCCCGCCGGAGACCGCCCCGCCGGAGACCGCCCGCCGCGTCGCGAGTACGCCGACCGCCCCGCCGGCGACCGGCCCGCGGCAGACCGCCCGCCGCGCCGCGAGTCGAGCGACCGTCCGCCGCGCCGCGACGACCGTCCGCCGCGCCACGACGACCGCCCGAGCCGCGGCGGCTCCGAGCTGTCCGCCGCCGAGGTCGCCGCCGTGACCACCGCCCGTGGCTCGCTCGCCATGGAGCGCGCGGAGCTCGAGGCCGCCGAGGCGACGCCCGAGGCGCTCGCCGCCGGTCGCGAGATCCTTGAGACCGTGATGCGCCATCTCGGCTTCGAGGGCGTGACGGTCGAGATCCGCGAGGGCGAGACCAGTCGCCTGAACGTCGTCGGCGACGGCCCCGACCGCGAGGCCCTGGGGTCGCTGATCGGCCGCAAGGGCGAGCGCCTGTCGGCGCTGCAGCACCTCGTGAACCTGATGCTCTCGCGCCGCACCGGCCAGTGGACCCGCGTCCTCGTGGACGTGGAGGACTATCGCGGCCGGCGCGAGCGCCAGCTCATCGACCTTGCCGCCCGGGCGGCCGACCGTGTCGGCGAGACGGGCAAGATGCTCCAGCTCGAGCCGATGCCCGCCCTCGAGCGCCGCTGGATCCACCTGGCGCTGCGGGATCATCCCGACGTGGCCACGCAGTCCATCGGCGAGGAGCCGAACCGCCGCGTGGTCGTCCTGCCGCGCAAGCCCTAGCGCGCGGAACGTCGCAGGAACGCCTGGCCGGGCGTCAACCACGCGGGATCGCACGCTCCCATGTGCGACTGCCCGCCAGGTCCACGCCCGGAACCCCAGGCGTACCCGGCTTGCACGGGCCTGCTACGATCCGCATCCGCCAAACCTTGAGACTTTTGCGATGACTTCCGACTCGACACCCGCCTCTCCCTCGCGCAGCGGCCGATCGCTGGGCCTCAAGTTCGCGATCGCGTTCCTCCTGGGCGTGGTGCTCGTCGTGGGTGCCGGCGGCATCGGCCTGTACGCCTACGGCCAGCAGTACGACGGCCGCGTCCTGCCTGGCGTGCGCGTCGGCTCGACCGACCTGTCGGGGCTCAGCCGCGACGAGGCGAAGGCCGCCATCGCCAAGGCGTACAGCTCGCTCGGGGCGGGCAAGGCCACCCTCACGGGCCCTGACGGCCCGGTCACCGTCGCCTACGCGGACGTCGCGCGCGGTCCCGACACCGCCGCCATCCTCGATTCGGCGCTGGCCGCGGGCCGCGGAGGCGAGCCGCTCGCCAATCTGATCGGCGCCCCGCAGGCCGCCATCCACGGCGTGACGCTCGGCTCGGCGGTCACCTACGACCGCGCCAAGCTCGCCGCCGCCGTTGACTCACTCGCTGCATCCATCGACCAGCAGGCGACCGATGCCGCCATCGTCGCCGACCAGAGCGGCGCGCTCACGGTCGTGCCGGCCAAGAACGGCCGAGCGGTGGACACGGCCGCCCTGGTCGCGGCGCTCGACCAGAAGCTCTCGGCGCTCGACGCGCCCAACGAGATCGCGCTCGACATCCCGGTCGCCACCGTCTTGCCGGCCGTGCCCACGACCACCGCGGACGCCGCCAAGGCCGCTGCCGACCGGATGGCCGCCGACCTGGTGATCGCCCGCGGCACGGCCACCTGGACCATCAAGAGCGCGCAGCTCAGGCCGCTCATCACCTTCGGGCCTGCCTCGGACGGCACCTTGACACCGGTGCTCGACCAGAGCGGGATCGACCCACTCGTCAAGGCGCTCGCGAAGCAGATCAACCAGAGCGCGAAGGAAGCGAGCCTCAAGCTCGTGAACAACCACGTGGTGGCCACCGGCAAGAGCCGCGAGGGCCGCACGCTCAACGTGGCCGCCATGACGACGGCGATCCTCAACCAGCTCGCGGCTCGCCAGGCCGGCACCGCGGTCGAGCCACTCCCGGCCGTTGTCAAGGCGGTCCAGCCCAAGCTGACCTCTGAGTCGGCGGCCAAGTACGCCGCCAAGATGGTCCCCATCAGCAAGTTCAGCGTCTTCTACTGGGTCATCGTCAACAACCACTGGGGCGGGAACATCGAGGCGCCGGCCACGAAGATCAACGGCACGGTGGTGCCGGCAGGCACGACGTTCGACTTCTGGAAGGTCGTCGGCGATCTGCACAAGCTCCCGGGCGAGGGCCCGGGCAACGCGATCGAGGGCGGGAAGATCACCGTCACCGGCGCGTTCGGCGGAGGCATCTGCACCACGTCCACGACGCTGTTCAACGCGGCGTTCCGGGCAGGCATGGTGCCGCTCGCCCGACAGAACCACAACGAGTTCATCACCCGGTACCCGGCGGGCCTCGATGCCACCGTGTGGATCGTCGGCAAGACCAAGCAGACCATGAGCTTCAAGAACGACACCCAGTACCCGATCCTGATCCAGCGGATCATCACCCCGGCCGGCAGCAAGCGGTGGATCACGTTCAAGATCTGGAGCGTGCCGAACGGACGGACCTACAAGATCAGCAACCGGGTCATCCAGCATGGCCCGCGCGCGACGGACACGGTCGTGAAGGATCCGACCAAGCCCGTGGGGTACTCGTTCTTCAACAACGCCCCGGCGGACGGCGCCAAGGTGTGGGTCACCGTTTCGATCTACGACCACGGCAAGCTCCACTGGACCAAGCGGTACTTCTCGAACTACCCGGCGGTCGACGGCGTCCGCGTGGTGGGGACCGGCGGCAAGTAGCGCCCGGCCCGGACCCGTCGCCCTCGTGGACCCCTCGCTGTGCCCCTGGTGGCAGCGGGGCGTCGTCTACCAGGTCTACCCCCGGTCGTTCCGGGACTCGAATGGCGACGGGATCGGTGACCTGCCAGGCGTCCTCGAGGGTCTGGAGCACCTCGTCAACCTGGGTGTGGACGCGATCTGGCTCTCGCCGGTCTTCCGGTCGCCCATGCGGGACTTCGGCTACGACATCGCCGACCACCGGGACATCGACCCGGTCTTCGGCACGCTCGCCGACGCCGACCGGCTGATCGCCGCCGCCCATGAGCGCGGGATCCGGGTCGTGCTGGACTTCGTGCCCAACCACACCTCGTCCGACCACCCGTGGTTCGCCGACGCCCGCTCGTCCCGTGACGCCGCGCACCGCGCCTGGTACGTGTGGCGCGACCCCGCGCCGGACGGCGGGCCGCCCAACGACATGGCGGCGCAGTTCGGCGGACCGGCCTGGACCCTGGACGAGACGACGGGCCAGTACTGGTACCACTCGTTCCTGCCGGGCCAGCCGGACCTCGACTGGCGGAACCCCGCCGTCCGTGGGGCGATGCTGGACACCCTCCGATTCTGGTTCGAACGGGGTATCGACGGGTTCCGGATCGACGTCCTGTGGATGATCGCCAAGGACGACTGGCCGTGGCGCGACGGGTCGGTTACGGATGCGCCATCGGGGTTCGGCGGGAACCCGCGCGGCGCGCTGGAGCATGGCGACGGGCCGGACATGGACGAGCGCCTCCGCGAGCTGCGGGCCGTCGCGGACGAGTACCCGGACCGCGTGCTGATCGGCGAGACCTACATGGAGCCGCGCCGCCTCGTGCGCTACTACGGTCCGGACGAGCGTGGCGCGCACCTTCCCTTCAACACGGCGCTCATCACGGTGCCCTGGGCCCCGGGTCCCATCGGCGCGGCGGTCGAGGCCTACGAGGCGGCGCTTCCCGGCCGCGCGTGGCCCAGCTGGGTCCTGGGGAACCACGACCAGTCACGGGTCGCGACACGCGTGGGCGCGGCCCAGGCGCGCGTGGCGGCGATGCTCCTGCTCACGCTGCGCGGCACGCCGACCCTCTACAACGGGGACGAGCTGGGGCTGCCCGACGTGCCCGTGCCGCCCGAGCGCGTGGTGGATGTGGACGGGCGGGACCCGGTGCGCTCGCCCATGCCCTGGACGACGGGCCCCGGCGCGGGCTTCACGACGGGCGAGCCGTGGCTGCCGATGACCGACGACCCCGGAGCGTTCAGCGTGGAGGCCCAGGCGCGAGATCCGCGTTCGATGCTGGCGCTGCACCGCCGGCTGCTGGCGCTGCGGCGCGCGGAGCCCGCCCTGCAGCTGGGGACCTGGGCCGCCGTGGCGGCGCCCGACGGCGTCCTCGCGTACGACCGCTCCCGAGGCGGGTCGACGTTCCGCGTCCTGCTCAACCTGCGGCCCGAGCCGGTCCACGTCCCGGCCGCCGGCCCGTGGACCGTGGAGCTCTCGTCGTTCCTGGACCGCGAGACCGGCACGCGCCTGGACGGGATCGTGGCGCTGCGGGCCGACGAGGGCCTGGTGCTGCGCGCCGGCTGACCGGAACGCGCTAGCGGCCGTCCGCCAGGGGCCGCGGCAGCAGCAGGGCGGCGGCGAGGGTGAGGACCGCCACGCCCGCCGGGACGGCGACCAGCACGAGCACGAACAGGATCGACTGCCCGCCGGTCACCACGACCGAGGCCGAGGCGCCCATCATCACCAGGACCACGACGTCGCCCGGCAGCGCCCCCAGGAACCGGCGGGCGTCGTACGTCTGCCAGAGCCTGCGGGCCCGCGTTGCCAGCCACATGCAGATGGCCGCCGAGAGCGCGATGCCGATGACCGTCCCCACGACAACGGCGGCCCGTTCGCCGTCATGGCGCCCGATCACGATCGCCATCGCGACCACGGAGACCAGGAACGACAGCGCGAAGTACCCGGCGATGAGCGCGTGCCCCCCAACGGCCAGCCAGCGGACGGCGGTCACCGTCGCCGACAGCGCCGGCCGGGGCGCGGCCGCGGGACGGGCCGGGCCCCATGCGGGATCAACCGCGACGGGGTGCTCCCACACGGGGAAGGCGACCACGGGCGCCGCCGGCGGAAGCGGCCCCGCGGTCACGGTGGAGACCATCACGTCGTCGCGGACATCGGCGCCGCAGCGCAGGCAGGCGTCCATGTCCCGCGGCACGTGCCGGCCGCAACCCGGGCACACCCTGGTGGTCATCGTGCGAAGGCCCCTCCTGGCGGGGAACCCGGACGCGGGGCCCCTGCCACCGGTGATCGTAGTGCCCGCGACGAGCCCGCGACACCCCCCGGTCGCGGGCGGTTTGACACCCGGGCGGGTCCGCCGCGATGCTGCGCCGCCATGCCCGCCCTGAGCCCCCCGTGACCCTGGACCTGTACCTGCGCGGCCTCGCGATCGGGTTCGCGATCGCATTTGCGCTGGGGCCCATCGGCCTGCTCGTCATCCGCCGCACGGTGGACCGCGGCTGGGCCTACGGGTTCCTGTCCGGCGTGGGCGTCGCCACGGCCGACGCGATGTACGGCGCGATCGCCGCGTTCGGGCTGACGGCCGTCTCCGAGGTGCTGGTGGGCATCGACCGGCCGCTGGGGATCCTGGGCGGCGCCGTCCTGGTGGTCCTCGCGATCCGCTCGCTGGGCTCGGCGATGCGGAGCACGGGCGATGCGCCCGCCCGCCCCGAGGGGCGCCGGCTGGAGAGCCCGGTCGCGGCCTGGGCCTCGATGGTGGCCCTCACGGCGACGAACCCGGCGACCATCCTGAGCTTCGCCGCCCTGTTCGCGAGCATCGGGGCGGGGACGGGCGGGCCCGCCGGGGCGATGGCCGTGGTGCTGGGCGTGTTCACCGGATCGGTTGCCTGGTGGGGGCTCCTCACCGGCCTCATCGCGGGCCTGCGAGCCCGCCTCACTCCCGGCGTCGTGAGGTGGCTGAACATCCTGTCGGCTGCCGTCATCGGCGGGTTCGGGCTCGTCGCGATCTGGCTCGGCGTCACGGGCTGACCGGGGCAACCGGCCGACCGGGGTCACCGGCCGACCGGCCACCCGCAGCCGTCCGGCGCGCGGCCCTCCGAAGCCGTCGCTCCGGCTACGATCGGTCCGTGCCCATCCGACCGACCCTCCCCGCTGCCGCCGTCTTCGACTGGGACGGCACCCTCGTGGACACGATGGCGATGATCTACCGCGCCAACGTGACCTCGCTCCGCCACTACGGCATCTCCATGAGCCGCGAGTGGTTCCGTGAGCGCTACACGCCCGACTGGCGGCGCGGCTACCAGGAGCTCGGCATCCCGGAGCACCTGTGGGACGAGATGGCCGGCCGCTGGGCGGAGGAGATGGCGAAGATGCGCCCGCGCGCCCTGCCCTGGGCCCGCCGCGCCCTGCGCGATCTCCGCCGCAGCGGCGTGAGGCTGGGGCTCGTGACCGCGTCCACGCGCGGCGTCGTGGAACCCAACATCCAGCGCCTCAACCTGGCCGGCGTCTTCGAGACGGCGTGGTACTCGGACGACGTGGCACGCTCCAAGCCGCACCCCGAGGCCCTGCTCCGTGCGCTCGAGGCGCTGGACGTGGACCCGGCCGACTCGATCTACGTGGGCGACACGACCGTCGACCTCGAGATGGCCCTCGCGGCCGGGGCGGCGTTCGCCGCCGTGGGCACCACCACCAGCGCCGCCGCGTTCCACGACGCGGGGGTGGAGCGCGTGTGGCCGGGGGTGGGGGCCTGGGCGGACGACCTCCTCGCGGTGTCGGCCGGACGGTCCGGCACGGGCCGCGCCGGCCCGGGAACAGGTCCGAGCGGCACGGCTGCCGCCGGGGGACCGCCGGTACGATCAGGGGCATGACCCAAGCCCTCGCGACCTGGGACGCCGTGACCGAGCGTCTCATGCTCCCCCTCACCGTGATCGGCCTGGTCGCCGGCCTGGTCGCCTTCGTCGCGGGCAACGTGCCGCTCGCCGACTGGTGCTGGGCGGTTCCCGCCGTGCTGGTGGGCGTCTGGCTCGCCGTCGCGATCATCCGCGACCTGCTCAAGGGCGAGGCCGGCGTCGACGTCATCGCGATCCTGGCCATCGTGGGCGCGCTGCTGTTCGGCGAGATGCTGGCCGCCGCGGTGATCGCCGTCATGCTCGCGACCGGCGACGCCCTCGAGCGCTACGCCGAGGGCAGGGCGCACCGCGAGCTGTCCGCACTCATCTCGCGGGCGCCGCGCGTGGTCCACCGCCACGAGGACGGCACCATCGCCGACCGGGGGATCGAGGAGGTCGCCATCGGCGACCGGCTGATGGTCAAGCCCGGTGAGGTCGTGCCCGTCGACGGCTCCGTCTTCGGCGCCACCGCCACGCTCGACGAATCCGCACTGACCGGCGAGTCCCGGCTGGTGGACCGGGGGGCGGGCGACCCCGTGAGCTCGGGCACGGTCAACGCCGGCGCCCCGTTCGACCTGCTCGCCACCGCCACCGCGGAGCGCAGCACGTACGCCGGCATCGTCCGCCTGGTCGAGGAGGCCCAGTCCAGCAAGGCACCGTTCGTGCGCCTGGCCGACCGCTACGCCCTGCTGTTCGTGCCGCTCACGCTCGTGATCGCGGGGCTGGCGTGGGCGACCTCCGGGGACCCCGTGCGTGCCCTCTCGGTGCTCGTCGTCGCGACTCCCTGCCCGCTGCTGCTCGCCGCGCCGATCGCCATCGTGGCGGGCATCAGCCGCTCGGCGAAGCGCGGCATCATCGTCAAGGGGGGCGGCGCGCTCGAGGCGATCGCCCGCGCGAAGGTCCTCCTGTTCGACAAGACCGGCACCCTGACGGCCGGCCGTCCGCACCTCGCCGACGTGGCGGCCGCGCCGGACTGGACGGCCGAGGAGGTCCTGCGCTACGCGGCCTCGCTCGAGCAGGTGTCGCCGCACGTGCTCGCCTCGTCGATCGTCTCGGGTGCCCGTGAGCGCGGCGTCACCCTCTCGCTACCCGAGGCGGCCGAGGAGCTCCCGGGCTCGGGCATCAGCGGGCGCGTCGATGGCCTGCCGGTCATCGTGGGCACGGTCGACTTCGCGACTGGCGGCGCCGGGCTGCCGGCATGGGCGCGCGACGTGCGGCGGCGGGTCAGCCTCGAGGGCGCGACCGGCGTCTACATCGGCGTCGACGGCGTGCTCGTCGGGGCGCTGGTCCTGGACGACCCGATCCGGCCCGAGAGCCCGCGTGTCATCCGCTCGCTCCGGCGCGCCGGGGTCCAGCGCACGGTGATGGTCACGGGCGACCATTACGGCGTCGCCGACATGGTGGCGGCCGCCATCGGCGTCGATGCGGTGCTGGCGGAGCGGACGCCCACGGACAAGGTGGACGCGGTCGAACAGGAGAAGGCGCAGGCCAACGGGATCCTGGTGATGGTCGGCGACGGGATCAACGACGCGCCCGCGCTCGCGACGGCGGACGTCGGCGTGGCGATGGGGGCCCGCGGCGCGACGGCGAGCTCCGAGGCCGCGGACATCGTCATCACGGTGGATCGCCTGGACCGGCTGCCGGAGGCGATCCGGATCGCCCGGCGGGCGCGGACGATCGCGCTCCAGAGCGTGCTCGTGGGCATGGGGCTGTCGGTCGCGGCGATGCTGGTCGCGACGACCGGCGTGCTGCCGCCCGTCGCCGGCGCGTTGATCCAGGAGGCCATCGACGTGATCGTCATCCTCAACGCGCTGCGAGCGCTGACGGGCGGCCTGGAGAAGGTGCCGAGGATCCCGGGCTGGACGGACCTCTCGGCACGCCTCCGCAAGGAGCACCGCGAGCTCGCGCCGTCGATGGCGCGCATCCGTCCGCTGGCGGACCGGCTGGGCACGATGCCCCCCGCCGAGGCCAACGTCGAGCTGGGCCGCATGCGCACGTTCCTCGTGGAGACGCTGATCCCGCACGAGGAGGCGGAGGACCGCGACGTCTTCCCGATGCTGGCCCTGGCGGTGGGCAACGACGACGTCACCGCCGCCCTGCACCGAACCCACACCGAGATCTTCCACCTCATCCGGTTCACGGACCGCCTGGTCGCCGAGGTGCCGCCCGAGGGCCCGGGGCCGGAGGAGCTCACGGACCTGCGCCGCGTCCTGTACGGCCTCGACGCGATCCTGCGCCTCCACATGGCCCAGGAGGAAGAGCTCTACCTGGCCCTGGGCGACGAGCACCCCGAGACGAGCGAGCCCATCCTGCTGCACGCCTAGCCCGCGCACGAGGAAAGGGGGCGCGACATCGGCCTTGTCGCGCCCCCTCGTGTGGTGGGGCCGGACGGCGTCCGGCCCGGGTGCCGCCACCAGGCGACCCTGGCCGCCGGCGCGACGACCTCTTCCGCCTGGGCGCTCGTCTCCCCGGTCGCGGCGGAGGCATCCCGACGATCGACGGCATCCCGTTCGCCAGGCGGCAGGCGTCGCAGGCCGCAAGGGTTGGTATCCACCCTGCTGCGCCGCGGGGCCATCGGGGAACTCCCCGGTTCTCCGCCGGGCAGGACCCCCCGGAGCGGGTGGCCCGGGGTTCGCGGCCCGTGGATCGAGCGTGCCGGCCGCGTGCGCCGGCTACCCGGCGGGCGCGAACCCTCCGGCCGCGTCGCGGATGGCGCACGTCAGCCGGTGGGTGCGGACGGCGTCCTCGTAGGTGCTGAACAGCCGGGCGGGATCGCCGTGGCGGATGGCACCCAGGAAGGCGCGGTCCTCCTCGAGGAAGGGGTCGTTGCCGGTGGGGACATACCGGGTCGCGGTCACGCCCCACAGGCGGCTCCCGGTGAAGCCGTCGGTCGCGGTCACGGCCTTGGTCCGGGCGTCCTCGTAGAGCACGCCCTGCTGGCGGATCGTGATCGCGAGGTCGTTCGCGAACAGCCGGACCTCCTGGGCGCTCGTCCCGCCGAGGATGCAGGTCGCCGTGAACGCGCCGACCGGGCCGGCGTCGTAGCGGAGGATCGCCGTGCTCACGTCCGGGACGGTCATGTCCGGGTGATCCGGGTGGCCGTGCCGGTCCGCCGTCGCCGCGACGACCGTTGCCTCGCCGAGCAGCCGCCGCGACAGGTCCACGAGGTGGGTCGCCTGCTCCACCACCTGGCCGCCGCCCCGCCGCTCGTCCCGCCACCACGCCGGCCCCGGCAGGCTGTCGTGCCAGTGGCCGGTCAGGAGCTTGACCGGGTTGGCCGCGATGACGTCCTCGACTTCGCTGAGGGTGTCCATCGCGCGCCAGTGGTAGGCGACGCCGGCGACCACGCCCCGCGCCCGGACCGCGTCCGAGATCCGGAGCGGCGTCTCCAGGTCGGCGGCGAGCGGCTTCTCGACGAAGAGGTGGACCCCACGTTCGACGAGGGCCAGCTCCAGCGCGCCGTGCTGGTCGGGCGGCACGCAGACCCACGCGGCATCGGGCCGCTCGGTGTCAAGCATCCGCTCCAGGTCGTGGTAGGGACGTCCGCCGAAGCGGGCCGCGTCTCCTTCGGCGTGCCCCTCGCGCCGGCCGAGGATGGCAACCAGCTCCACGCCGGGCTCCCGGCTGAGCACCTCCAGGTGTCGCTGGGCGATGAAGCCGGGCCCGATGACCGCGACGCGAAGGGACTGTGCCACGCTCGACCTCCTGTTCGAGGCGCAAGCGTACGCCTCAGGCCGACGTCGGCCGGCCACCGGCGGCTCCCCGCCCGACCCCCTGCGCGCGGTTGCCCGCGACGGGTGCCCGCGACGGGTGCGCGCGGATGCCCGCGGCGGGCGCCGTTTGGGCTCGGTCAGCACCTTGCACAGCGCCGCGTGGAGCCGGTAGCGTTCGAGCTCGGGGTCGGAGGCCGTCGTGGCGCGGCCCTGACGGGTTGTTGCGTGCTTGCGCAACCACCGCGCCAAACACGGCCGGGAACCATCGCGGCGGCCGATTCGTCGGGGCCGGGGTGGCCCCAGCGCCACACTCGGGGCGGCCCTTGCGTCTCCACGGGACGCCACGATGACCTGGCACGCACGACGCCGCCCCCGGGCGGTGCGATCCCTGGAGGGGGGAACGTGATCCACAACCGGCCCACGGCGGGCCTGGACACATGAGCGAGCACGATCCCCGGGCGGACCTGCCGGTTCCCAACCGGCGTCCGTCCGGCGGCGTCCGCGACGGTGGCTACATACCACGGGACGTGGTCGAGCCCGCGGTCGTCTACGAGCCGCCCCCGCCCCACCGGTCGCATGGTGGGGATCCGGCCATGCGCAAGGACCTCGGGCTCGTGGCCTTCGTCGTCGGCACGCTGGTCATCGGGCTCATCACGTGGAACCTCGCCGGGGCGGTGACGAGCGCCGCTCTCTCGCCCTCGCCGACCTCGCGGGTGGGGCTCGCCGGCTCCCCCTCGCCAACTCCCTCCCCCTCGTCCGCCGCGACGGCCACCGCCCCCGGGGCGTCGGCGGACCCGTCAGGATCACCCTCGGCCTCCGCCCCGCCTTCGGCCGACCCGTCGCCGACCGCCACCCCGGTGCCCAAGCGCAAGCCCGTGGACGTGAAGATCGAGCCCAATCCCGCCGCGGCCTTCGTCACGGAGATCAAGAACACCTGGTGCGCCGCCGCGGCCGTCCAGATCGCGCTCAACGTCAACGGGCCGGACGCCAGGACGAATGTCGGCAAGACGCGCCAGACCCAGGTCCACAACCTGGAGGTGTCGCTCACCACGCACAAGGACAGCCGCAACGGCGGCGCTGGGCCGCTCGGGATGGTCGCGACATTGGGCCAGCTGGGCAAGGTGGACTACGAGCTGCGCATCTTCGATACGCGCGCGGAAGCCCTGCGGGCGTCGGCGAAGGCGATCTCGTCGACGGGCCACGCTGTGATCCTGATGGCGTGGCGCGGCGCGCACGCGTGGGTCATGACCGGCTACCGGGCGGACGCGGACCCGCTTGCCTTCAAGAACGCCAACGTGACGGGCGCCTACATCATCGACCCGTGGTACCCGCGCGTGTCGCGGATCTGGGGCCCGTCGGACAAGCCGGGCGTGTTCCAGGATGCCGCCGAGATGAAGCGCAACTACCTGCCCTGGCGGCGCCCGGAGGGCCGGTACCCGGGTCGGGATCGCAGGTTCCTCGCGCTGGTCCCCAGGAACTGACGCGCAGACCTAGGGCCCCAGGTCCACCTGGCCCGAGGCGACCAGCACGCCGGAGGTGGCGTCCCGGATCGCCAGCGTGTAGGTGCCCGGCTGCAGGCCGCACTCCGGGGCGCCGGCCGCGTCGGTCGAGGACGTCGTGACGCGGAAGGACCCGTCGGGGGTGCGATAGGTCGCCAGCGCCGCGAGGGTCGTCGTCGACGTCGCACGCACGTCCCCCGTCGGCCCACCGTCCGACCAGTCGAGCCGCAGGTCCGTCGCCTTGGCGGGGAGGGTCGCGATCCAGGCCCGCTGGGTGCCGTCGCAGCGCCAGGTCGCGGGTTCGAACGTGACGGTCGCGGGGCCGCCGTCGCGGGTGCCGAGGAAGACGGCGACGATGACGGCGACCACGATGATCCCGTTGAGCACCAGCGCCCGGACCAGCAGGAGGTGGCCCTTGTCCGCCGCGGCGGGCAGGTCGGCCCCGTCACCAGCGGGAGCCACCATCGGGCGCCGGGCCCCACAGCGGCCGCAGAAGTCGTCCTCGGCCGAGCGCTCCGCGTCGCAGCGGGGACAGCGCCAGGGCTCGGGCATCGTCGGGGTGGTCATCGGTGCCCATCATCGGGTGTCGCGGGCTTCCGCGCCCGGACGGTCCGTGCGGAGGGTCCGCACTGCCTGGGTGTCGCACTGCCCGCCTGCGGATCGCCCGCGGCCCCTCCCGGTTCGGTATGCTCCGGCCGGTCGTGCGGCCACCCCCGAGGGTGGGTGGCGTCGGCCGGGAGTGAGGGTCGAGGGACCAATGAGCATCGAAGGGATCGTCGTGGGCTTGCTGGGCATCGTGCTCGGCGCCGCGTTCTGCTTCTCGGGATTCCGCTACTTCCTGCTGCTGCTGCCCCTGTGGGGCCTGTTCGTCGGGTTCACGACCGGCGCCGGCGCCACGGCGGTGCTGCTGGGCGAGGGCTTCCTGGGCAGCGTCATCGGGATCGCAGTGGGCGTGGTGCTAGCCATCGTGTTCGCGCTGCTCTCCTGGTTCTACTGGTGGGGCGCCGTCGTCGTGGTCGCGGGCTCGCTGGGCTTCATGGCCACGAACCTGGTCCTCAACGCCATTGGCCTCAACGCCGATGGCTTCGTCGGCACGCTGATCGCGCTCGTGGTCGGCGTCGCCGTCGCGGTGGCCGCCCTGCTCGCCAACGCGCCCAAGTACATCGCGATCATCCTCACGGCCTTCGCGGGTGCCGCCTGGCTGACCGCCGGCATCGCGCTCATCCCCGGGATCATCAAGACCGACGCCCTGGCGCACGGCCCCTTGGTGGCGGTCTACCAGACGAACGGCATCCTGTGGGTCATCATCTGGGGCGTGCTGGGCGCGGCGGGCATCGTCGCCCAGCTGCAGATGACCAGGCAATGGGAGCAGGACATCGTCGTCGCCTACGACGCACGGCGCCCCGGCTGATCCCTCAGGACGGCGCGCTGCCCGGGGTCACGGCCGCGGGCACCAGCACCGGCAGCGCTCGGGCCGCCGGCCGGCCGATGGCGGGCGCCAGCTCGCCGGCGATCGCCCGGAACCGCTCCACGGCCTCCGGCCGCAGCGTGTAGTAGACATTCGAGGCGCGCCGCTCCGAACCGACCCAGCCCGCCTCGCGGAGCACCTTGAGGTGGTGGCTCACCGTGGGCTGGGCCACCTGGCAGCACGCGGTGAAGTCGCACGCGCAGATGGTGTCGCCGCCAGCCAGCTGGCGCAGGATCGCGAGGCGGGTGGGGTCCGCCGCGCCCTGGAGCAGCAGGGCATCCGGATCGACGAGGCGTTTCATGTCCGAAAGGGTATTGACAATCATCAATATCGTCAAGTATCAATACGTCAGACATGCGGCGGCACGCCGTAAGGGCCGTCGGAAGGAGCGCCATGAACACCACACCCGAGCTCGTCGCGCTGGTCCAGCGCGAGCGGGAGGCCCGGATCCGCGAGGACCACCTCGCCCGCCTCGCCGCCTGCGTCCGCGACTGCTGCGACCCCACCCTCCTCGATCGCCTCGCGCGCGCCCTGCGCGGGACACCGGCCACCTGCTGACAAGGAGTCCCGCGCCATGACCACCGACACGATCCACGAGGCCGTCCGCGAGCACTATGCCGCCGCGGCCGTCAAGGCGGCCGAGGGCTCCTGCTGCTCCACCTCGGAGCCCGAGGCCATCGGGGCCGCCCTCTACTCATCCCTGGAGCAGGCGGAGCTGCCCGAGGCCGCCGTGCTGGCCTCGCTTGGCTGCGGCAACCCGATCGCCGTCGCGGAGCTCCACG
>Ga0302321_100000516_pt1 | contig 33632 bp, 28 predicted proteins | sample Fen_T0_1_FD_202505 | JGI IMG/M metagenome (GOLD analysis project Ga0302321, IMG submission 202505) | Peat permafrost microbial communities from Stordalen Mire near Abisko, Sweden - Fen_T0_1 | ecosystem: Environmental > Terrestrial > Soil > Wetlands > Permafrost | place: Sweden: Abisko... | reverse complement strand
CGCGTTTCTCCCGCGGGCCCGATGATTGATGTCGAAGGACAAGCCGCAGGATTGGTGGCGCGCCTGAATCGATCTTAGCTATGAACCCGACCGAGCTCCTCCAGAACCAACAGCTGGCTCCATCGCTCAAGATCCTCCTGATCTTGAGCCTAATGGCAATATTGCCGGCCTTAGTTCTATCCACGACTTCCTTTGTGCGAACGATTGTCGTGCTTTCGTTCGTGCGGCAGGCAATTGGGGCCGGGCAGACTCCCCCGAATCAGGTCATCATGGGGCTCGCCATTTTCGTGTCCATCTTTACGATGCAGCCGATTGCCGAGCAGATGAACGAAGCTGGAATGCGTCCGTATATGCGCAACGAAGTCACCGAAATTCAAGCGCTCGAGCGTGCGGTAGTGCCTTTGAAGCGCTTCATGTTGCGACAGACACGCGAACAGGATCTCCAGATGTTCTATACCACGACCGGCTCCGAGTTACCCAAGACTCCGGATGACGTCGAGATGCGGATGGCAATGCCGGCGTTCGTCGTTTCTGAATTGACCACGGCATTTCAGATGGGGGTCATGGTGCTACTGCCTTTCCTTGTCGTCGATGTTGTCGTGGCCTCGCTGTTGATGAGCATGGGCATGATGATGGTGCCGCCGACAATGTTGGCTCTGCCCGTGAAGTTGCTGCTGTTTGTACTCGTGGACGGGTGGGGCTTGGTGATTGGCTCACTTCTGAGGAGTTTCGCATGACCGTCGATGGCGCAACCGACCTGTTCGTTAAGGCTTTGATCGTGGCGGCGAAAGTTGCCGGGCCTGCACTGTTTGTGACGCTGGTAGTTGGGCTCATCATTGGTGTGCTCCAAGCCGCTACCCAAGTCAACGAAGCCAGTATCAGCTTCGTGGCAAAACTACTTTGTGTCATGGCCACACTTACTGCAATCGGCTCCTGGTCCCTTCGGCAATTGGTCGACTACACGACTCGGACCATTGGGTCGATTGCGGATATCGTCCGGTGATCTCGCTTGACAGTCTCTTGTCGACTGAGATGTCGTTGTTCCTGCTCGAATGCGCGCGGATCTCAGGTGTTATCATCGTCGCGCCGTTGGCGTGGGTTCATGCGCCCAACCGTTTGCGCGTAGTGCTCGTCTTGTTACTGGCCTTCGTTGCGCATGGCTTGTCGGTCCGCGCCGAGGCGCCCGGTTCGCCCTTGCTTGTGGCGTCAGGACTGGTCGTAGAGTTCGCGATTGGCGTGGTAATGGGGTTAGTTGTTCGCTTCGTGATAGCTATTGCAGAAGTCTGTGGCGAAGTCATGTCACCGGCGATGGGCCTTGGCATGGGAGCTGCGTTTGACCCCGCGACACAATCGCATGGCAGCCAGATCGCGAACATTCTTCGTTACTTCATCGTGCTTGTTGGTCTGCTGATTGGCGTGCACCGCGTCCTGCTTGGGGCACTCTTGGCTGGCTTTCGGTTGCTACCAGTAGGTTCAGCCGGGGACTTGGCCATGGCGCTGCCGGGCCTCGTGCAACTGTCCTCATCAGTGATCTCGTCAGGCGTTCGGATCGCCCTGCCGCTGGTGGCCATTTTGTACATGACCCAAATCGCATTGGCATTTATCGCGCGCGCTGCCCCGCAGATGCAGGTATTCAATGTTGGATTTGCAGTAATGTTGGCCGTTGGTTTGAGCGTTTTCGCCCTCATCATGCCGGACATTGCGCGGGCTTTCGTGATTGAACTTTCGCAAGTGGGCATACGCCTCGAAGAGGCACTCGTGCTGTTTGGAGCCAAATTATGAGCGACTCCGAGCAGCAGGGCGAAAGAACCGAGGAGGCAACACCAGAGAAGAAGCAGCGGGCACGCGAGGAAGGTCAGTTCGCTCGCTCGAAGGATGGGGGTGCTGTTGCCGCCTCGGCAGCCGTGCTGATGTGTATTTTGGCGTTGGGGTCGTCCGACGTGTCGCTCATCAAGGACTTTGCGCTATTCTGCTTTGGCAGTCCCACCGCGCTCGCTAGCGCCAGCGTCATGCCCATAGCGCAGCGGTTAGCGATGGTCGTCTTAGGGGTGGTCGTACCGATCTGCTTGGCGGCGGCCGTTGGTGGGGCCGCCATCGGAATCCTGGAATCTGGCCTGCTTTTTCGCATGGAACTATTGAACCCCAACTTCGGACGGCTCAATCCGCTCAAGCGAATTGGGCAGCTCTTCTCGCCCAAGCAGGGTTTCATGAACGTCCTTTCGGCGCTGCTTCGAGTGACGGTCGTGGGTACGGTTACGTTTCTGGTAGTGAAAGGAGCTTTTCCCGAGTTGGCCAAACTGGGAAGGGCGGACCTTTCCGCGGCAGCCATCAGCGTTCTGCGCGTCGGATTGCGTTTGGCGGCATGGTCAATACTTGCTTTGGGATGCCTTGCGGCGATCGATTATGGCCAAAGCTTCTGGCGTATCAAAAAGGAGTTGATGATGTCGCATCAGGAGCTTAAGGAGGAGATGCGCCAGCAAGAAGGTGACCCGAAGATTAAGGCGAGGATGCGCGCTCGCGCCCGCGAAATGGCGCGCCGCGGGATCGCCAAAGAGGTGAAGCGCTCCGACGTGGTAATCGCCAATCCGACGCATATTTGCGTCGCACTGCGCTACCGCCCGAATGAAGGGGCGCCCGCCGTAACGGCAAAAGGCTACGACGAGGTTGCCTTCTATATTCGACGCTTGGCCGAAGAGAACGGAATTCCTGTCGTCGAGAACAAGCCTTTGGCTCGCGCCTTGGCAGAGAGTGCCAAAGTTGGGCGCATGATCCCCGTCGACCTCTACCAAGCAGTAGCAAAGGTGCTGGCATTCGTTTACCGAATGCGTACCAGCGGCTGGCAAAGTTAGCTAAACCCGCCGTTTCGCGGGGCAGCATCAGCATTGAAGCTGTCAATGCGGGTGGTTGGTCGAGGGTGGGCGCATTGACGCAGCGTCGAAAGCTTGACGCAGCGTTGAAGGAAGTGGCCGACGGCTTGAGCTTCACGTCCTCGCGGCGCCGCGCAATTTGGCCAATTGCGCGCACTTGCGGCAGGATCCGGCACTGGCGAATCGGCCTTTCATCCTGGGGCTTTTGGCACGCATTTGGCAATTGCGTGTCACGTGTCCAGTAGTCCCACCGATCCGCCGCGCCTGAATGCGTGGCAGGAATTTGCGGTGCCGGTCGGATTCATCACCATCGTTTTGATGATGGTGTTGCCGCTGCCGCCGACCTTGGTCGACGCGTTTTTGGCGCTCAGTTTGGCATTGTCGATTGGGGTCTTCCTGATCGGCATGTTCATGGAAACGCCGCTGCAATTCAGCGCATTTCCCGCAGTCATTCTCGTCGCGACGTTGTTGCGGTTGAGTCTGAACGTCGCGACTACGCGTCTTATCCTGTTGCACGGACATGAGGGCGCGGGTTCTGCCGGCAAAGTCGTCGAAACCTTTGGGCGATTCGTGGTTGAAGGCAACGTCGTTGTCGGTCTGGTCATCTTTCTGATTCTCGTGGTAATCAACTTCGTCGTTATCACCAAAGGTGCTGGACGCGTTGCCGAGGTTGCCGCGCGATTCGCCTTGGACGGCATGCCCGGCAAGCAAATGGCGATCGACGCCGATCTCAATGCCGGGATCGTGACGTCCGAAGTCGCTCGCGATCGCCGACGAAACGTTGAACGCGAAGCCGATTTCTTTGGCTCGATGGATGGCGCGAGCAAATTCGTTAAGGGCGACGCTATTGCCGGACTGCTGATCACTGCGATCAACCTGATCGCGGGTCTGCTCATTGGGCTCTCACGCGGACTGGATATCGGCGCAGCGGCCGAAATTTTTACGGTCTTGTCGGTGGGTGATGCGCTGGTTGCACAGATCCCATCGCTGCTCATTTCCACTGCCGCAGGCGTGGTTGTCACCCGTTCCGCAACCGGCGACCAGCTCGGTCGGGCCTTGCGAGTACAGCTGCTGAGCAGTCGACGGGCTGTCGCTGCCACAGCCGGCGTTTTGACGCTGATGGGTCTGTTGCCGGGGATGCCCGCCATCCCGTTCGTCATGCTCGCTGGCGGACTCGTCTACTCGTTGCGCTTCATCAAGGAGCCAGTCGTCGAAGAGTCTGCGCCCGTGGCAGTGCCAGATGCAACACCGCGCTTAGGCAGTCCAGAGGACATCGACGCGGCTCTGCCATTGGACGTCGTGTCGCTTGAAGTTGGCTATCAACTAGTGCAGTCGGTCGATCCGCAAATGGGTGGGACGCTCGTCGAACGCATCGCCTCGCTACGCAAGCAGATTGCCATCGAACTAGGAATCGTCATTCCCCCGGTGCATATCCGCGACAACTTGAGCCTTGAGCCAAGTGACTATCGAGTGCTGCTGCTCGGAACCCAAGTTGCCCAAGGGCGTTTGCAAGCTGGACGTTTGCTCGCCATTGACCCCACCGGATCGGCGCCTCCATTGGACGGCGAAGAAACGACAGATCCTGCCTTTGGCACCCCAGCACGCTGGATTTTGCCTCGCGATCGCGACCTGGCTCAGGCATTCGGCTACACGGTGGTTGACCATACCACCGTGATTGCCACGCACTTGGCCGAGGTCGTGCGCTCACACGCTCACAATATTTTGGGGCGGGCGGAGTTGCAGCACCTCGTCGAAGTCTTCTCCAAACAGACACCTAAGCTGTTTGAGGAATTGGTACCAAACTTGCTGACGATGGCTGACGTGCTCAAGGTCCTGCGAAATTTGTTGAGAGAAGGGATCAGTATTCGTGACCTCCGCACCATCCTCGAAGGCTTCGTTGAGATGGCAGGGGCGACACGAGACACCGAGCAGCTGACCGAGATGACTCGTCAGCGGTTGTCGCGCCATGTCACGGCCCAATTCACCGGATCTGACGGCACGATAGCCACACTCGTACTGGAGCCCAACGTCGAGGACGTGTTCCGCCGCTCCCTGCGTGAGATCGCACAGGGAACCGGAGGCGCAATCGACCCGGAATTTGCCCGCGTCTTGGGCCAATCCATCGAGGCGGGCACGCGGCGCATGATGGCAAACGGATTGTCGCCATGCGTGGTGACCAGCCCCGACGTTCGGCGCTACGTGCGAGCCTTTGCCGAACGCAGGTGCCCCAACCTGAGTGTCATCAGTTTTCGTGAACTAGAACCCAATGCAAATATCCGCCCGTTCGAGACGATCGGTGTGAGCAATGCCCAGGCAGCGTGACTTCGTGACGGAGGTGTAGTGTGCAGTACCAAACATTCCGCGGTGCAGACTTGAAAGAAGCGCTCGGTCGAGTCAAGGCCGCTTTTGGCACAGATGCTGTCATCGAGTCGACGCGGCAAATCACGAACGGCAAGGGGGGCAACTTGGGTCGGGCTTTCGTTGAAGTCACAGCCGCTGGCCCCAATAATATCGGCCCTGTCCGTTGGCCATTCTCGCCGGATCTTGCGCGAACGGACGCGGCCCCAGCGCCAATTCGCACCGAGCAGAGAAACGCACGCGCCACTGGCCAACGTTTGGTACAGAAGCCTTCCCAGCTCGATTCGGCCCTTGGAAGTGCCCTGTCGCCGCGCCATTTGACGGCTTCCGCCTCCGAAGTTGACCGCGAATTGCGAAATCTGCGCGCCATGCTTGAGGAGCTCAGCTCCACGCGCAAACCCAAAGAACGCGCGCTGGCGATGTTGAACGAAGCCGGATTCGAGGGGGCATTGGCGCGAGAGTTGTCCAATGGCAGTCAGCGCGCCGCTCGACAAGGAACGCGGGCTTTGCGCGACTGGATTCTTGAGCGTATCCGGGCGCGCTTGCGCATCTCGAGTGGCATCATTGCGCGGCCCAAGCGTCAAGTAATTGCCTGTGTTGGCCCCGCTGGAGCTGGAAAGACCACGACGCTGGCCAAATTAGCGGCACGGGCTCGCCTCGAACATAGTCGTTCGGTGGGCATCGTTTCCCTCGACACCTATCGTGTCGGAGCCGTCGAGCAGTGGCAGCGCTATGCCCAACTGCTCGGGATCCCATTCAGTGTTGCGCGCGGTGTCGAAGACTTCAAGGTGGCAGTGGCTGTCAGCACTTGTGACTTGATTCTGGTCGATACTTCAGGTCGGGGTCTCGCCGAGGAAGGTGATCCGTGGCCTCTGGTCCAATGCCTACCACACGTGACTCGACATGAACTCCAAGTACTTGTCGTCCTGCCCGCCTGGCTGAGGGCACGAGACGCCGAGCAGGTGGTGCGCACCTACTCCGACACCCGTCTAACTGCGGCTGTCATCACCAAGACCGACGAAACCACCCAGCAGGGTGGAGTGGTACAGGCGGCACTCACCAACGATCTGCCTTTGGCCTACATTTGCAATGGTCCGCGCGTTCCCGAAGACATTCGTGACGCATCGGACGAAATCGTCCTCAAGGAACTGCTGATACCGGACGCATAGACAGTTAAGCGCACGCAAGGCACCCGTGAACCTCCAAGAAGCGGCATCGAAATCCCAAGAGCAACAGCTGTACGAGCGCTACACGCCGCTCGTGCGCCGCATTGCCATGAAGACGATTCGGTCGTTGCCGTCGAGCGTTACTCTGGATGATCTACTGTCTGCGGGCTGGATCGGGCTCGCAGAGGCACTGCGTCGGCGCACTGAGTCGATGGATGAGGAGCAATTCGAAGCGTACGCGTCGCATCGAGTTCAAGGGGCGATTCTCGACTACTTGCGCAGCCTCGATCCGCTCTCGCGCAAGCTTCGTGGCGCGTCACGGCGGATTACTGATGTCACCTCGGAACTGACTCGGCAATTGGGTCGCTCTCCGGAAGAGGACGAGATCGCTGGCGCTCTCGGACTACCGCTTCCAGAGTACCATCTGCTCCTATCGCAAATCTCCGATGCCGGCCTCGCACGGCTCGAATTGACTGATTCCATCGAGGACCGTGCAGAGTTCAGCTCACCCGAGCAGATTACGTCACAACGCGAAATGGTCGACCACGTCGCCGAAGCCATCGATGCGCTGCCAGAGCGATTGCGCACGGTCTTGGGGTTGCACTACCAAGAGGATTGCAGCTTTCGCGAAATTGGCGAGATTCTTGGAGTTACCGAGTCCCGTGCTTGCCAACTGCACACCGAAGCCGTGCATCGAATTCGGGCGCGAATGGGGAGCAGCGCAGGGCGGCCCCCCTTCGTCGAGGCCAAGCGTATCGAGCGGGTTTGAGCGGCTGTTCGGTGTCGACTGTCCATTGCGCTCAAGCTTTGGCCCAATGCACCGTTCCTGATGCGTTAGGAGCAGAGTACATGGCTCAAACCCCGGGCGGCCTCAACGCAAGCACAGCTTCAGCAACTATGCAGACAGCGCCGCTCGGTTGTGGTCGCGAGCAGCTGAATCGCGCGGTCATTGCAGCCAATGATGCGAGCAACCTTGCCGACGCATTGGGCGCTAACCTCGACTGGATCGCGCAATCACTTTCCTCTGCGCCAATGAACGATGATGTGCGCCAGCTTGCCCGGGAAACGGTGGAAGTGTGTCGTCAGCTCACCAAGTTGCTTGGCGGTGCGATCGGAAGCTGCCGGACGGTCACAAATAGTGCTTCCCCCAGCGCCAGGCCATTCAATCTTGCCAAATGCATGGAAGAAGCGCTGATAAAGGTCTCGCGCATGGCCGACTCGATGGGCGTGCTGGTGCTCAGTGAGGGCCCCGCGGATCTGGCCGCGGCCATCGACCGTCAGCTAATGACTCAGGCCATCGATACGCTGCTTTTGCACGCTCTGCGCGGTTCACCAACCCAGGGCGTTGTCCGGATCGCCTTTGCGCGCTGTGGCAGCCATGCAGTCATTGGCCTGACTTCTGATGGGCCGGGACTGTCCCTCCCGCAATTGGAGGAACTATATGCCGCGAGTTGCGCATGCGCCTCCGAATCTCCGGAAGCGCTCCGCTCCATTTCGACCATGCTTTTCGAGCAAGGTGGGTACCTCGACTCCGAGGTGCGACCCGGTGGTGGGCTGACGCTTTTTATCGTTGTACCGGCGAGTGACGAAAACATCGAAGAGTCCGCGGCATCTGGCACTGTGTTTGCACATGGAAGCACGAGTCCTCAGCAGCTCAAGCCTGTCCTGGGGCAGAAGCGGAGCGAGAAGATGATCGTACAAAGTGACAAATTCGGCGCCCTCGAAGTCGATGCCACGGATGTTCTGAACTTCCCGACGGGCATCATCGGGTTTCCGCGGGAAGGTGAGTTCGTGCTCGTCAGACGGGCGGATTCACAGGTTATTGGTTGGCTTCAGTCCACCCAAACCACGTACCTGACGCTGCCAGTCGTCTCTGCGCACGCGTTGGCCCCGCGTTTTCCGGACGTGCCCATCGAGGTTTACGCCGAGCGCGCTGGGCTTGGCAGCGATCCGGAGGAGCTAGCCGTATTGGCAGTACTTTCGGCACCGCCAGGACAACCCGCTACCGTCAACCTAATGGCGCCAATCATCGTCAATGCGACAACACGCACTGGGGCACAGATTCTGATTGAAGGCACGCGATTTTCCACGCGCGAACTCTTCATATTTCCAGAGCAGCCCGCCCTCGACCTTGAGCGTTCGGCGACCGCGATGCCCGCCGAGAGTCAGGCCGCGACGTCCGCAGCCGAGTAGGGGCCGAGTTTGGCAGCAGGACCATGGGGACCCCGAGTCGGCAGGCAGTCATCCATCTGATTGGTACGACGCGAGCAGCTCATGAGCACGATCAAGCAATCGCTCCCGCTGATTGTTTTCTGGTTGCTCGACCACATCGTCCAATAGCTGGCGTAACAGTCTTCCGACGAGGGGTCCCGGTGTTATTCCGAGACCCGCGATGAGATCGCTACCACCGATCGCAAGGTCACGAATCGCCAAAGCCGCTCCTTCTGCAATGATGCGTTCGGCGTGGTTCGTGAGCTGACAGAGACGTTCAACTTCATCGGGAACGTCTCGACCCTTTCCCATGACATCTGCGTGGGCGAGGGCCACGATCTCGCGCCACAGCTCCACCGAAACACGCTTGAGCCAGCGACGCATGGCGGCATCCGTCCAATTTGTGTCGTATACGACGAGATGGTGCCGAACAAGTTCCATGACGCGTGCCCGCGTCTCGTTGGGATACCGCAGCCGCCCAAGCAGGATCTCAGAAAGTTTGGCGCCGGCCTGTTCGTGATGATAGAACGTGTAGTCACCGGTGGTTGGGTGGATGGCCCGAGTTGCGGGCTTGCCGATGTCGTGTAGCAATGCTGCCAAGCGCAGATCGGTCGGGGATGCCGGCGTTCGATCGAGAACCTGAAGTGTATGCTCCCACACGTCATAGGCGTGGTGACGATTCTGCGTGCAGTCGTGCATGAGAACCAACTCGGGTGCGGTGACCTCGAGTAGGCCATGCTCAAGCATGATTCGAAATGCACGACTGGGGGCACGCGCCACTAGTGCCTTGTTCCATTCATCGCGAATTCGTTCGGGGCTGACTTTGCGATAGCTACCGAGCGACGGACGAATGGCGGCCAGTGTCACGGGTTCGATGTCGAACTCGAGCGTTGCCGCAAAGCGTGCCGCGCGTAACACTCGAAGGCCGTCCTCGCCGAAGCGCAGCGCCGGATCCCCGACGGCGCGAAGGATTCGAGCCGCCAAATCAGCGAGCCCCGCAAAAGGATCGATCAGGGTCGAGTCGAGTGGATCGAAGGCGATGGCATTGACGGTAAAATCACGACGAGCAAGATCCGCTTCGATGTCCCTGACGAAGGTAATGCTGTCTGGGTGGCGACCATCCGAATAGGTCGTTTCGCCCCGCAGCGTCGTGACTTCGATCTTGTCGTTGGGGCAAAGTACGGTCACCGTGCCGTGAGCGATCCCAGTTGGCACGACGCGGCGAAAGATCGATTGAACCTGCTCCGGAGTCGCGCTCGTGGCAACGTCCCAGTCAGCGGGCAGCTTCTCCCGCAAGCCCAATTGGCTCGCAACGGCATCGCGGACACTGCCACCAACCAACCAGCCACGAAATCCGTGATCGGCGAGCCGCTGGCAAAGCTCGAGCACATGCCTCGGGACCAGGGCGAGAATAGGACGTGGATCGATCATGCGCTGATGGCCCGGCGTATACCATGGGCTGCGGATCAGTCGATGGCGCCCGAACCTGTGCGACTTGCTGGGCTTTGCGCGTCTAACTTAGCGCGCCCAAGGATCGCCTAAATCGCTCGGGCCAATCGCGGGACGCTTCGACCGTGCCGAACCACGGCCACTACCCTTGGCGGGGCGTGCCGCGGGGCCAGTCGCTCGATCCAGTTTTACCGACAGGCGGCCCTCGCTGCCATTGACCGTGACTTCACGGCTCTTGTAGCCACTGCGACGGATCTCAAGCTTGGCGGTTTGGCCCTCGACCACATCGACCAATACGGGACTCGAGCCGATATTCTTGCCGTCCAGGAACACCAGGGCGTCGATGGGTTCGGTCGCGAGCACCACCTGATGCACGGTCGTGGTTTCCTCGACGGGTACTACATTTACGTTTGCATCGGGCGCAGTGGAACGACTGCTCGTGGCAGATTCCCCAGCAAGTGACGAAGACGCGACAGTCCGCGCCTTTCGATGCGAAGCCTCGCCAGCGGTTGCTACGAGTGCCGCAATGATTCCAACAGCGGCAAGTACTCCAGCGACTCCGGCATAAAGTGGCCAGCTATGGCGGCGCACCGAGGCGCCGTTGGCAGTGGCCACGCCAGCGGTTGCCATCTCGAAGTAGTCATCAGGAATACTGAACTCTTCGCTACGTCCGCGCAGATCGGCCACAGCTTCGGGAACCTCGCCCAGTGAGAATCGATCGAGATCCCCGACCAATTCGTCCATGGACTGGTAGCGCTGATCTTGACGCTTCGACAAACACTTCAAAATAATCGCTTCGAGGCCAGGCGGAGTGTCTTGCGCATTCGGTACCGTCTTGCGGATCGGTGGCGGGGGCTTGTACATGTGCTGGGTGAGGATCCCCAGGAAATTTTCCGCATCGAACGGCACATGTCCGGATGCCATTTCGTACAGCATGACCCCCAACGAGTAGACGTCACCTCGGTGATCCACGGCTGAGCCTGCCGATTGTTCCGGCGACATGTAGTGGGGAGTCCCAAATACCTGTCCAGCACGAGTTAGCCGACCTTCGGCGGACGAGACCTTTGCTATACCGAAATCAAGGATCTTTACGAAGTCGCGTTCCGCGCCGTGCTGGACCAAGTACACATTGTCTGGCTTCAGATCGCGGTGGACGATATCTGAGTGATGCGCCGCGGCTAGGCCTTGTGCCAATTGGCGACCAATATGAACGATGCGTGCGGCAGGGACGCAATTGTCGGGATCAATCACCTTCGACAACGGGAGCCCATCCAGATACTCCATGACGAAGTAGGTAGAACCATCTGGAAGCCGGCCAAAATCGCTGATGTCGATGATATGTGGATTGCCGATAGCGGACGCCGCGCGCGCCTCGTTGAGGAAGCGTGTTGTCACTTCGGGATCGCGTGCCATATCCGCGCGCAGCACCTTCATCGCCACACGCTTACCGATCAGCTTGTGCTTGCAGGCGTAGACGACACCCATACCGCCTTCCCCCAAGACCGATTCGACACTGTAGCGTCCATCGATCACGCAGCCAATGTAGGGATCGCCACCGTCGTCGATAGCCGGCGGACGCATCGTCGGCAAGACTCCGTCCGCGTCGCCTTCATCGGGCGCAATGGGCTCGATGCTGACCGTGCGCAAGCGCTGTTCTTCGGGTGCAGGCAGCGTAGAATGCACGACGACCGACTCGTGATCCGGCATCGAAAGTTTCGACCGCACCCCAGCCGACGAACCGTCGTCGCTGGCTGCCGATCGGTATTGGGAGACCTTCTTGTCTTCTGGCACGGGTCCGATGCTTCTGCCGGTTTGAGACGGGTGGCGCAAGGTTCCTCAGCGATGAACTAGTAGAAAATACAACAGTTTAGAGACCCATACAGGTGAAATTGCATTGTGGGCAGTCGCGGTGATGACTGGATCTGCTCAAGCTTGCGGGCGGCGGATACGCGGCACAAGGTGGAAGTGTTGGCATTGATTGCTTCACACCGCAAAAACGGAACAAACGCGCTCGTTCTGAACCCTCGTAGGGGGATATTTGCGCGTCTGCGTGGCAACAACGGCCCATTGGCCTGTTGACGCAAATGTCGGGGGACCGGATCCCTTCGTCGCCACGTGACCCAGACCAAAGCAGAAGTCCAATGGCTCGACTCGAAAGCGCCGAGAACAGAACGACCGAGTGGGTGGCATGAGCGCCGCGGGCAGGCCCCAAGGGGTGGGGTGGCGAATTCTCTGCTAGACCGGCGCCTGCATGGGCTTTCCGCTCGAACTCTCGATCCGATACATCCGCTCCAGGAAGCGCGCATTCATTTCAGTCGGCACGCTCTTCGCCATCTTGGGGGTGCTCTTGGGCGTGGCGGCATTGACGACGGTGGTCAGTGTGACCGGCGGCTTCTTCAAAGAGTTTCAAGACAAGGTCTTGGGCGTCAATGCGCATGTGCTTGTGCTCAAGTATTCGTCGGACTTCCGCGAGTATCGTGAGGTCATCAAGACTGCCGAGCAGGTGCCTGGGGTCAAGGGCGTCGCGCCGTTCTTCATCAATCCAATGATGGTGACCCACGGTCGCTATACAGCGACAGGTGTGCTGCTCAAGGGGGTCGATCCCGAGCGCGTGGGTCAAGTGTTGGATTTGCCGAAACACATCGTGGAAGGCAACTTGGACGGCCTTCGCGTTAAGGGCAGTAAGCCACCCTCGCGGCGTAGTGACGTGTTCTCGGACAGCGACTTGTTCAGCACGTCGGGCGACAAGTTGAGTGACAAGTCAACGGAGCGTTCGAGTGCCAAAACGGCTGCAGCCGTCGCGTCGAGCAGCGCCAGCGCAGCTACTGCGAAGCCGCGGGTAAAAAGCGTCCAGGCAGCTGGACGTGCTTCACCCGCCCCGGACGGTGATGTGGAGCCAGACGGTGGCTATCGGAGCGTGTTACCCGATGATGACACGATCCCGGATGACATTTTGATCGATCCCTGTCGCAGCCCGGAGATGGTAGCGACGCTTCCAGGCGTGGCAGTGGGTAAGACCTTGCGCGAGAACCTGCACCTCACCCTGGGCGATTGCATGCAGGTGACCTTTCCAACAGTCGGCTACTCATACGTGGGAGGCGTCATTCGCGCCCCAGTGGCAAGACAATTTAGGGTAGTGGCCGTGTTCGATGCCGGTTTCGATCAATACGACTCCAAACTCATCTACACCGACCTTTACCAGGCGCAGGCATTCAACGATTCTGGCGATTCGGTGACCGGGATCGAGATGAAGATCGCGGACGTCGACCGAGCCAAGCAGATTGCAGGCGAAATTGAACGCCGTCTCGACAATGGGATCTACCACACCATGGATTGGGAGGAACTCAACCATGGATTGTTCACTGCGCTTAGAATCCAACAAATCATGATTAGCTTAGTGCTGGCGCTGATCATCGTCGTCGCTGCATTCACCGTAATCGCGACACTCATCATGGTAGTGCTCGAGAAGAAGCGCGAGATTGCCGTGCTCAAGGCAATGGGGGCGACGGACTTCTCGCTCTTGCGGGTCTTTCTCTATCAAGGCTCATTCATTGGTATTGTTGGTACGCTGGGTGGCCTCGCACTCGGCTGGGCCGCCTGCAGAGCGCTGATGCGTTATGAATTCCCATTGGACCCAGGCGTCTACTTCATCTCGAAATTGCCCGTGCGCATGCAGCCACAGGAGTTCTTGATGGTGGGCGTGTTCGCCATTCTGGTATGCCTCGTTGCCACCATTTGGCCAGCCCTATATGCCTCACGCCTGCGACCGGCTGAGGCATTTCGATCGCAGGACTGAGTGCAGGTAACGCCTCCGAACTATTTGGTGAAAAGCGTGTCAAGCTCGAACCTAAGCCAACACCTAGATTCATTGAGCCCAGCCAATCAGGCGACGCTGAAGTTGATCGAGCGCTTGGGTCAGCAACATCTGGTCGAAAACTGGCCCGGCCCCGGCAAACGCACGTCGGACAAGCTGCGTCTATTGGCTCAGGTTCGTGAGCTTGATGCCCGCTATCCCGGTGGGCTTGAGCGCTACCTCAAAAATGCGGCCGAGCTGCTGGAACAGGCGCGATTGCGCCAGTCGCCGTATCAGGATTTCGAGGCGCACGTCCCCGATGGTTTTCGCATCGATTTCGGCAGCCCGCAGTTTCTGGAACTCGAGCAGATGGGCCTACCGGAAGCAAATCGCTGCGGCTTCGTTCTGGTCGCCGGTGGCATGGGCGAACGGCTTGGGTTCCCTGGAATCAAGGTGGCGTTGTCAACCGATGCCGCCACGGGCACGCCGTTCCTAAAAGCCTATATCGAAGGGATTTTAGCACTAGAACATTGCTCGGCTGCACGTACTGGGGTGAGGTGTCAGTTGCCGTTGGCGATCATGACCTCGGACGAGACGCATGAGGGAACCAAACGCTTGCTCGAAGCGAATGGATACTTCGGCATGCAGGCGAGTCAAGTCGTGTTGCTCAAGCAGGAGCTAGTGGCGGCACTAGCCGACTCAACGCCGCGCTTGGCTGTCAACGCGAGCGACCCATACGAGCTGTTGACCAAGCCCCACGGACACGGCGATGTGCATGCATTGATGCACCAAACCGGCGTGGCTCGACGTTGGTGCGCTCAAGGCATTCGCTGGCTACTGTTCTTCCAAGACACCAACGTGCTGACATTCAAGTCATTCCTTGCGGCACTCGGGGTCAGCGCGCGCGAACGATTTGACGTCAACAGCCTTGCCGTACCAAGGGTCCCAGGCGAGGCTGCGGGAGGGATCGTACGGCTGGTGAAGGCGGATTCAGTGCTGACAGTCAACGTCGAGTACAACCAACTCGACGATCTGCTGCGCGCGACACCGGGAAGCCTCGAAGACGTTGCCGATCACACCGGCTATTCGCCGTACCCAGGGAATACTAACGTCTTCATCTTGGCTCTCGAAACGTACGTGGAGGTACTCGACCGAACCGGTGGATCCGTTCCCGAATTTGTGAATCCGAAGTACGCGGATGCAGCTCGGACGACCTTCAAGACGCCCACGCGCCTCGAATGCATGATGCAGGACTACCCAAGGCTTGCCGAAAGTGCACGAGTTGGGTTCACGCAATTCGACCGGTCCGCGTGCTTCTCGGCGGTAAAGAACAGTTTGGCTGTTGCGGCAGCGCGTCAAGCGAGTCAGCCGCCGCTGCCGGCCGAAAGTGCCTCGACGAGCGAAGCCGATCTCTATGCCTTCAATCGCCGCGTCCTTCGCTTGGCTGGTGCTGAAATTGAAGATGGCCCATCCGAGACCTATCAAGGTGTCGGCGTCGCACTTTTTCCCATCGTCTGGCTGTCTCCAGAATTGACGACGCCGCTTGAGCGTGTTGTCGCGAATCTTTTCGGTGTCCGAATCTCAAAGCGGTCGACCTTGGTCATCGATGCGGCCGAATTCGAGGTGCGGTCACTCGACCTCGACGGCGCCCTCGAGATCCGCGCCGTTTCGGGAGCGCGAATTGTGCTTGCGGGCCTCGCGGTGAAAAATCGCGGTTGGAAGGCAACTGTGCTCGAGAATGGCGGAGACCACCCGCCCGATCTAGCGATTCGCGGTTACCGCTTCGAGCGGCAGGAGACACTACTGATCGAAGCGACGAAGCCCGGTGAGTACATCGTCGATACGGCCACGCTAGCTGGGGCGCGCACTGACTTGGCGCGGCCTGGATACCAGGTGATTTCGCTGTAGCGAACTTGGCTTGTTTGCGCGTCGCAGACGCCATCGCCGTAACAGCACGAGATCAAGGCAAAAAGGCAACGAGCGTCTGACGCATAGGGGCAGGCTAGTGCAAAGGCCGGGTCACCATGGATTGAGGGGATTGCGGAGGGTGGCAGCGGCAGAGGAGCCCGCCTCGTTGGCAGCGGTGGCAACCTCCAATTTCGCTCTAAAGTTCACCACAGTGTTCAAAATCCGAAGCCTCCGAGCGTATTCGTTGCAAGGTGACTTGGACTTTCCCGAGTAGCGCAATCGGGGTAAATGGCTTCTGCAGGAAGGTTGCCTGAAGGCTGTCGTTTGTATATTCGACCAGACTCAAGTCAGGTGCCCCTGACATGAGCACCACGCCGATATCCGGTCGCATCAGACGTATTCGTCGAGCCAGTTCGAGCCCACTCACGTGGGGTAGGCGCATTGCGGTCAGAAGTAGGTCGATGCGAGAGTGGCTTTGCTCGGCGATCGCTTCGGCGCTCGAAGCATCAGCCGCGTCAAGAATGTCGTAGCCATGGTCCATCAAGATGCGACGCGCCACGTGGCGCACGGAATCGTCGCGCTCGACCAACAAAATGCAACCGTCGGTTCGCGCAACGGCGCCAGAGCAGCGTGGCGGCGGGGCCGAGCTCTTTCGCGCGACTCCATGCGCCAAGGGAAAATAGAGCCGCACCACCGTGCCGCGACCGAGTTCCGATTCGACGCTAATTTGCCCTTGGGTTTGGCGGACGAAACCGTACACCGAAGCCAGACCGAGACCCGTGCCGGCTGAAGGCCCCTTCGTCGTGAAGAACGGTTCAAAGATCCGCTGGCGCGTTGCAGCGTCCATACCAGTCCCGTTGTCGACAACGGATACACAGAGATGCTTGCCTGGTGACGCTGTTCCAGATGAATCGATGTCTTCTGGTCGTAGTGTCACGCCGTAGGTCGATATTACGAGCTTGCCGCCATGGGGCATAGCGTCCCGCGCATTGGCAACGAGATTGACCAAGGCTTGTTCGAATTGACACGGATCGAGGCGAGCCAGCTGGGATGCGCCGAGTTCCAGCGAAAGCTCGATTGCCGAACCCGCGAGTCGAGACAAGATGGGGGCCAACTCGGATATGCTCTTACCGAGGTCTACGGTTTTGGGCTCCAACTCCTGGCGATTGGAGAATGCGAGCAGATATCGCGTCATCTGTGCTGCGCGTTGAGCAGCCTGCACGACTTGTTCGATGTCTGCGTGAGCTTTGCTGCCAGGAGCTTGTGATTCAAGTGCCAAACCGCCAAAACCCAGGATGGCTGACAGCATGTTATTGAAGTCGTGCGCAATCCCGATGGCGAGGCTGCCAATCGATTCGAGGCGTCTCGCTTGGGAAAGTTGGCATGCGAGTGCCTGCTCGTGACTGACGTCGCCAATCGAAATCGCTACGCCATCTCCAATGGCGACAACGTTCCAACGAACCCACTCGGCGGCAAACCCGAGTGGAAAACCTTCTACCAGAGCTTCGTATGCCTGACCGCTTTCGAACACACGAACGAACCGCGCCAGGTAGCCGAGTTCACGGATCTGCGGCAAAAAATGGCAGATATTGCGACCCAACAGCGATGCAGTGTCAGAGTTCAGAAGTTCTGTTCCGCGCTGATTTGTGTCGATGATCTCGAAATCGACGACCTTACCAGAGGCGTCGTGCTGGGAGCGGAGCAGCAGTAGCCCGTCTCGACTAGCCTCAGCTGCGGCTGCGTAGCGCTGCAACGCCATCGCCAGCGACTTTCTAACGTCAATGCTTTCGGTGACGTCGATACTAGCGACCGTCGTGACTTGCATCGCTCCAAGGTCAGTTGGCATCAGTCCCCCCGCATCTCCCTCAAGAGAAAGAAAGATGCCAAGTTAGTGAACTGTACTGCGCTCTGGCTGTCAAGTTGGCATCGGCCGAAGGCCAAGGGCGCACATCGTCCTACGCGGCGGTGCTACGGCCACATTTGCCGACCACGAGCTAGTGCAATGGTACTAGCGACTACGCAGCGCCTCTTTCCGAGGCGGCGTGGTGCAGTAGGCTGGTGATTCGGGCCAACAACTCCTGACGCCGAAACGGGGTGAGCAGGAAATCGTCGGAGCCAAACGTCACCGCACGAACATCGCCGCTCGGAGAAGAACTGGCGACGAGGAGTAAGACTTCAGGCCGCTGTTCGGGGGCGATGGCATGCAAGCGGTGGCAGACAGAACTGCAATTCGCATCATGAATTTGCGCGTCGACGACAACAACATCTGTCGGAAATTCGTTGATGCAGGCCAGCATCTCATCGGCAGTCGACCAGACCTTGGCTTCGACACCGATTGACGCCAGCGTAGTCGATATCAACTTACCGAGGCACGGTTCCGCGGTCAGAATACTGACCTTGCCGCGAATGATCGCCGTCACTCCACTTGGCGGATGTGAGATCTTGGCGTCGTCACTGCAGCACCGCGCAAATGAACGCAGCCGTTGCCAGTCACGCTCTGACAAAACTAAACTCGGGCCATCGCCGAGATCGCGCGCTCGCGCAGGCACCCGAGTGTCGCGCAAGCCAACGCGTACTGTCAGCGTAAGCCACTCTCCATCGCGCAGATCATGGTTTGGAGCCGGTCCGAGCTCGCGGTCCTGCTCTCCCCGATCCAGCAGGGACTTCAACGCCTTGGGGTCCTGAACCTCTACGAGGATGCCTCGCACGCTGGCAACGCTAGCGCGCGAACTGACCTTCGGCCAGTTCTTGGCTCACTTCAACGCGGCGTTCTTGCGCTAGCAAAAGTTAGACCGAGCAGGAATATCCCGACCAAGACCCAAGAGCTTGCCCGCGCCGAGATGGCAAAAACTCCTGGATGTCCGATGAGATTGACCACATGTCGATGGGGCAGCAAAAATGCCCATCCGGCATCAATGTGACCAAGCGTCAAATCTACTCCGAATGCCACCCAGGCCCCGGCCCGCCCAAAGCCGAGACGCGTAGCAGCGAAGAAGTAGGCGATGTAGGTGGCTGTGGCTAGACACCCAATACCGCAACAAAGCGCGAGATCATGGTTCCAGATCGACTCGGTGGCGCCGTGACAGGCAACACGGCTCACGACGATTGCCGCGCAGGTGACAAGGATCGCCTGGGCCATCGTACTGGCGACGGAAATGGACAAGCCGTGGCGCCGATTGGCGCCATGCCGTGCTGATAGCGCTGCGGGCTCGAGTGGATTGGCGAGCAGCCGATACATCGCGAGCGTGGCGGTAAATGCGAGTCCGGGAATGAGCAGTCCGAACACGATGCCGAGGAGGCGTTCCCACGCCGTCAATGGATCGGCCGTGGCCTCGAGTGTGGCTACGAGCAAAGTGGTACCGATCCAAGTCAGGCAGAAGAGCGCAGATTGCCGCAGTGCAACCGGATGCGCCAATGCGCGCAGCGATATTGTATGTGCGGCGCGTGATGCCGTCATGGTGCTCCGACAACGGTCTCGAACGACCAAAGGGCGAGTCCAAGTTGCTGCGCGAGCCGAACCAGATCGACCGAGACGCTCGAAGGATCTGAAGTTTCGAGCCACAGCTCGTCGTGGCCCTCCGTGCGTGTCGTTAGCCGCAGCGAACGTACGCGTGGGCGGCGCACGATTTCCGCAGCGAGTGGCCGTAGGCTGGCCCCCGAGATGCGCAGCGTGTAGCTACCCACGGCGCGTTCCGGTAGGCGGCGCCAGAAGCCGCCACCGAGCTCCGCGGTAGGGCCACCGAGTCGGGATGCAGTGTTACGACTAGCCGTGACCACGAGTACAGGTATGCTCAACGCCAATTGGGTCAGCTGCTGCACGACTAACCCTCCACCAGCAGCATTGGTTGCGGCAAGTGGTTCATGCAGCAGCAGTAGCGCGAGCGCTGGCTTCGAAAGCGCAATCGCCAGCGCAACCAGGCGAGTTTGCTGCGAATCGAGCTTGTTCGACGGTTGTCCGAAGAGCTCGGCTTTGCCGAAACGCTCGAGCCACCCTAAGGCGGCGTCGAGCGACTTTGGCTCGAGCGCGAGAGCTTGCAAACTTTGGCGCAACGTCGGTGCATGGGGTAGCGATTCCTCGGACCAGAGCGAACCAATGTGCTTTCGTACTTCCGGATCGCGGTACGGGTAGCGCTCGTCGAGGCGCACGTTGCCCCGTCTTGGTGCGGTCGAACCATCCAACAGCGGGATGAGTTCGTCGGAGCCGATTGGATCCGATGCCCACAGAACGTGCAGCCCCGGCTCAAGGCTTGCCGTCATCTGGCGCAGCCGTTTTCCGGCGAGCATGGAGACGTGTAGAGTCGTCATCCGCCGGTTCCCCAACGCATGAGCGCTTCTTCGAGCGTGGAAGCAAGGATGCGCAACGTTGGCAGGCCTGGCAGCATCGGGCGAATTACCTCGGGCACGATGCAAGCAAGCAGCCAGATCTGGCGGGCTCGTTTCAGCTCAAGCGAGCGCAGCGCCACAACAGCGCCAACAATGCAGGCGGCGGCAAGTTGGGAGAATACGAGGGCAAGCAATAGGTCCATCGCCCAAGCACCTAGGGCACCTAGACTCGCAATTCGCACTGCCGCCACCACGGAGAACGCCAAGCACGGAGTTGCCATCAACCCGGCGAGCCAACGCCAGCTGGCCATAGTTTCGAGATAGCGGCAAACGGATTGGGAGTAGCCACGCCGTTGTCCGAGTTGTCCGAACAACGCACGCGTTGGATCGTCGAACCAGCCTCCAAGCAAAACCCATCCGGCAACGATGCCGATAGCGATGCTGAAGAACAGCGTCGAGGCGAGCAATTTAACTCGGATCGTGGAACCTATTCCCGAGGCGTTGCCGAGCCAATACACGGTTGCCTCGTCGATCGCTAACCCAAGTGCCAATCCCTGCAGGAGTCTGAAGCGGTACCGGACTGCGCCAGCGCGATTTAACCAAAAGAGCAATGCCCACGCTTGCGGTGGACCCAGCTCGGGACGTAACCGAGGCTCACCGGACTTTGAAATCAGATTGGCGTCGGTCGTCGATGACAATGGTTGCCGAGCATAGCCCAGTCATTCTGGGGGCGGGCAGTTGGTCGTTGGTGAATCCAGCAGGGCTTCGCGCCGCCAAGACCGCCGAATCGCTGCTCCGCGACCGAGGTGCAGGCAATCCAAGCGCAATTTGATGGTCGGTGGGCCGGCGCGCTGCTTCAATTGCAGGTCGTTGGGAGGTTGGTTTGGCCAGTGCGGCGCGGTCACGTCCAAAAAAGTCCCGGCGACCCGCGTGAAACCATTGCGCCGACGCGCCTTCGCGGGGATGCTCCCGCGCACCATGTCGCAAGGCAACGACGCCTTTACGCCCAAAGACGCCGCAACGGACGCTCCAAGTGAGGATGCGGCAAAGTCCGAAGAGAAGGCAGCCGAGGTAGCCGCGCGTCGGCCCGCCTCGAAGTCATCCCGCCGTTCTTCGCGCGATGACGATGACGACGAGCGGCTGGTCCCGCCTCAGACTGAAGACGAGATTGACGTGCCCAAGAAGCACACGATCTACATGCTGGGCGCGATGTCGACGTTGACCATCGTTCTGTGGTTTATGGCCAAGCTGACCTGCAACGTGCACCCCGATCAGGTGCGCGAACCGAAGCACTTCTCGACACGCGACTTGGCAGCTGATCCCAAGAATGCCGCCTTCGAGTTCCATCACAAATTCGAGACCGGCGATTTTACGACCGCACTCGATGTCTCTACCGGCGAGATGCAGCGCATCGTTGAGGGCAAACTCAAAGAATGCGAGCAGAACGCCGACGATTGCGCGAAAAATCAGAAGGAACTAGAGGGGACGATTGAAAGTACGGGCAAATTGCTCGACCGAAGTGATACTCGCGCATCCGTCGAATTGATCAGCAATTACAAGAAGACCGCGACCAAGAAAACGTTCGGTTTCGACGTGGTGAAGGAGGGCGAGTTCTGGCGTGTGGCCTCGCGCCGCGAGTTGCCGAATGCTCCAGTGCAGCAGGTTCCGCCGCCGACGGCGACTGCTGCGGCACCCGCAGCAGTTGCGCCAGCGGCACCCGCAGCCTCAGCGCCCGTCGAGATGTCGGATCAGTCGTCGTCGCCGGCACAGTAGAGCGACTCGAGCGCTAACGAACTTACTATCGAGTTCGCTCGGCGCCGAGATCCCGAAGCCATCCGTCGACGGTCGATGCACGCGTAGTGCCGGTAGTTACGTGGCGAACTCTTCCGTCGCCATCAAGTACGATGAGCGTCGGTAGCACCTTGATCGAATAGTCCGCGGAGAATGCGGCATCCGCCAAGGCGACGGGAAATGGGATCCCCCACGCCGAGTGCAGCGCAATCGCGTCTTGCATTGGGGTATCGACCGCCACGCCGAGAAAGCTCACTTGCCGTCGCCGCGGGGCCCTGGCCAAATCAGCCATCGTCGGGGCCATCGAACGACACGCCTGGCACCAACTGGCAAATACCTCGATGACGGCGGGGTTTCCGCGAAGCTCAGCGAGCGCGACGTGTCGAGCCTCGGGCTCGGCGAGCGCGAGCGTGAATTCTCGCGCAACCGAGTCTGGCTTGGGGCCTGAGTTTGAGCGACCAAACCACTGAAACAAAGCAAAGGCGACAAGCGCGTAGCCGAGCGGTCGCCATAGGTCAGGCAGCCTTTCCTTGGCGAATCTAGCTATAGCGTGGGGTTTCGGACGCATCACTGACACACCGTGCTGTGCCAAGGCCGAGTCAAGCTGAGGGTCAAGGTGATAGCCATCTGCGCCCTGCAAACCAACCAGCAAACACGAACGCGACCAAAGTTAGCCCGTGCCCGAGCCAGAGATGCCAACCCTCGTCGTTGGCACAGGTCATGTCCAGGGCAATTGCACCGACCATACCGCCAGCGAGGCCAGTCAAGGCACCGGTCAGTTTGGGACAGAACGGGTCCGTGCGCCGCCACAATACGAATAGCACGACCGACGCCAGAGCACCGAACAGCAGTGAGTGAATACCGCAAACGAAAGTACTGTGCAGCGAACGCGGCGCCACTAAGAACTCGTGGAACGACAGCACCGAGCCAGACGTGACTGCCAAGTGCAACAGGAATGCAGTCGGCACGACGAACAATGCAGCCCAGCGCAGCGATTTGCTGCCACGGCGCCCAGGCGGCTTGCCGTGGCTCACGTACAAAACAAACCCCTGGGTGACTCCCCACGCTGCAGCGCCGAGCAGGGCGTAGAGCATCGCCGCCTTCGGAGGGTGCCGCATCCAACCCACGGTGAGCATGATGGCAAAGATGGCGCCCGAACTGACAATCGATACTAACGTTCGCTTGAATGCGTTGTGCGGAGCCCGAGGAACCAAATCTGCGGTGCACGCACGACGGATCGCGTCGCTTACCGCAATAGGCGGTTGCGGCGCGGTTGGCCAAGTGAATTCGTCGGGCTTGTCGGATATCATGCGGAAAGTCGGTGAAGGTGTTGTAGCTCCGCGCGCAACAGCTCGTAGCCGCGATGCACGCGAAGCTTGACCGCGGTCGGAGTGGTATCGAGCACCTTGGCGGCCTCGATCAGTGACAGTCCTACAACCTTAGTGAGTTGGATCGCTTCCCGGTAGGCCTCAGGCAGGCGATTCAGTGCTACATCGACGGCTTCGGCGGTGTCGCTCGCCCCCTTGTCGTCTTCGAGTTTCGGTTCAGGTAGCGCGCCATCCGAGCTCAGATCCTCATTGCGGCTCTTGGCGGCGCGGCGTTCATCGAGGAAGCTGCGTCGAGCGATCGCGAGGACCCAAGGGAGCAATGGGGCGCCAGTGATGTAGCTGCTACGAGCTCGATGTAGTTTCGCGAAGGTTACTTGCAATAAGTCCTCGGCGCGTGGTCGATCACGGGTGAGCCGGACCAAGTAAGCGAACAGCTGAGGCGCCATTCTTCGATAGAGCTGGTCGAACGACAAAGCATCGCCTGCGACATAGGCGAGCATGAGTTCTTCCAGGGTCAGATCGGTCACAATGAGCTCGGGCGCCGGAGTCTAAGCTGGCTTCTGGTGCCTGTGCCACTGATGACCTTCAATGACCTACGCGACTTTCTGCACGCCGGTTTCGGCCTGGAGAATTTCGGTCTCATTTCTCCAGTGAATCAGAATGATTCTGACCGGCCTAAAAGCCGACAGCGCTCGGACTTGGACACGAGAATCGTGCTCGGCCGCATAGAAATGAATCGAGCGACGGTCCCCAGCGGGGGAACTGTCGCCCAATCGCCGTAAGCTTTCAGCGCCTACAGTAGCTGTCGCAGATCCAGCATCTCTTCGACGTCTGGCAAAAGTACCAGTTCTACGCGCCGGTTGGCGGTGCGCTTTTCGTCGTCGGTGTTGGCCTGTACTGGGTCGGTTTCACCGTAGCCTGCAGCATGCAGGCGCGACACGTCGAGCCCACCGCCGCCCACCTTAGCGTCCTTATCCTTGGGTTCTTTGGCGTCCTTGCTGACTTTCGGCTCAACGGGCTCGATGAGGTAGAGCAACACGCCTCGCGCTCGCATCAAGCTAAGACCCCAGTTGTCGCGGAAGGGCCCGCCCTGAAGGGGCTTGTTATCGGTGTGGCCTGCCACCTGGAAATATCGCTTGGCCAACTGAGTGTCGTTGCGAATGACGTCGGCGACGGCTTTGAGCACCTTGATGCCCTCGTCCTTCAACTTGTCTGACCCCGAGGGGAACAGCACGTCGCCCGGCAGACGAATCACCATGCGGTTATTCCGCACTTCCACCTTCAAGCCGAGGCTCGTGAGCTTATTGAGCTTGTCGCGGAGCATCTCAAAGCGCTTCTTAATCCGCTCCAACTGCTCGGCTCGCGCCTTGTACTCATCGAGCGCGCGCTTGAGTTGGTCGACATTTGACGCGAGTTGCTCTTTTTCGGTGCCGGTTTGCTGCAGTTGAGCCGACATGGTGTTCAGATCGAAACCAAGCTTCTTTAATTCCTGCTCGAGATCGGAGACGCGCTTCTTGTTCGCGTCGACTTCGGCCTGAGCCTGGGCGTGCGCTGCCTTTTCGGACTCGAACTGGCTGTTGAGATTGCCGTACTTGGCGAGCTGAGCCTTCCATTCCGTTTCCGTGTAGCCACAGCCCACGACGAGCAGGGAAATGAGCGCTGCGTAGAGACTCCTTCTCAAGATCATTATTTTAACCTTTCCAAACGACTGTCATCAACCGATCTGTGGCTCGCGATTGGGCCGCTGCCAAAGCTAGCCCAAGTGGCTGGAGGAATAAACCCTCACGTAGGCCGGGTGAGTTGCGAGCTTGGCGCGGCAATCTGAGGCGTGGGTCCGGGGAATCGCGGCTGCATTCGACGGTTTGCACTTACGCTCGTAGCAGAATCGAGATCCACCGGGCCATCAGCAGCTTGATCCGCTACACCCCGCAGAGCCCATGTCGACCACGCTCGAAGTCCTAGCCCCAGCTGGCGACCGCGACTGCCTTGAAGCGGCTCTACGTGCCGGTGCCGATGCCATCTACTTTGGTCTCGATGCAGGGTTCAATGCGCGTGCGCGCGCGACCAACCTTACGCTCGATAGCCTGACTGACGTCATGGCGCAGATCCACGACTATGGCCGTCGTGGCTACCTAACGCTCAATACCTTAGTCTTCGACGACGAACTGTCGCGAGTCGAAAGGCTGATCCTAGCGGCAGCACGTGCCGGTGTCGATGCAGTCATCGTGCAAGACTTAGGCGTCGCGCGCCTTGTCAAGCGCATGGTGCCGAGTATGCGGCTGCATGCATCCACGCAAACGACCTGCACCGACCAAGCCGCGGTCGAACTGTTGAGTGAGCTTGGCGCATCGCGGGTCACGTTGGCTCGTGAATTGTCGCTGCCAGAGATATCCGAGCTCGTTGTCGGAGCGCCAATTGAACTCGAGGTGTTCGGCCATGGCGCGCTCTGTGTCGCCTATTCGGGGCAATGCCTGACGAGTGAGGCTATTGGTGGCCGCAGCGCGAATCGGGGTGCTTGCGCGCAAGCCTGTCGGTTGCCCTATGGTTTGCTGGTCGACGGCGCGGCGCGCGAACTCGATGAGGTCGCGTACCTACTATCGCCCCGCGACCTCGACGCTAGTCAGGTGGTTCCAGAATTGCTGGCAAGTGGCGTGAGCGCGATCAAAATTGAGGGCAGACTGAAGGGACCCGACTACGTTGCTGCGACCACGCGCCTATACCGGCTAGCGGTGGATGTCGCGCTAGCCAACGCTCGGGCCAAAAAGCCCAACGCAGAATCGGGCCGAGCCGAACGCGACAAGTTGCGTGAGCTTTCGGCACAAGCGTTTTCGCGCGGTGCGGCCACGGGGTTTCTCGCTGGCATTAACCATCAAGCCCTGGTCGACGGCACAACCTGCGACCATATCGGCATTGAGCTGGGGTGTTGTCTTGGGGTCAGGGTCGAAACTGGTCGTGCTGGGCTCGTGGTACGCACCGAGCAGCGGCTGGCGCGTGGCGACGGAATTTTGGTCCAAAGCCGACATGCTGGTGGCGTCGAATTGGGCGGTCGGATTTGGCAACTGCGTCAGCGTGGGCGCGATGTCGAGTTTTGTGAGCGCGCGGACGAGCTGTGGCTATGGCTTGGACCCGATCGGCAAATTGCCGGCGACTACAACGGACGCCGGGTGTTTCGGACGAGCGCCAGTGCAGCACCGGCGGAGCTAGCCGAGCTCATGCCCAAAGAGCCCGAACGCTTAGCGCTCAGTGCGACGCTCGTGGGGCAAGTGGGCGAGGTGCCGCGGCTCGCTCTCGAGACCTCCGATGGACGCAGGGTCGAGGTGAGCTTGGATCAGCCGCTTGAGATGGCGCGCAATCGCGCCATCGACGAGGCGACCGTGCGCGAGAAACTCGAGCGCCTTGGCGACACCAGTTATCGCCTCGAGCATCTGGAGGTCCGACTGCCACCGGACACAAGCATAACGCTTTCTGCGTTGAATCGCGGCCGTCGTGCCGCGACCGCGGCCTTGCGGCAAGCGGCGCATCGTCCGCATACGGTCGAGTCGGAGTCCGCAGTCGAACAAGTGTTGCATTGGCCTACCAAACCTGTTGCGCTTGAGGGGCTATTTGTCACTTGCCGCAACGCCGAACAAGCCGAGGCTGCACTTAGTGCTGGCGCGCAAGGGATCTACCTCGACTTTCTTGCGCTCACGGGCGCGGGGGCCTGTCTGCGCGAGCTGCGCAGTCGTCATCAAGGCAGCCTCGGTGTGGCATTGCCACGGATCCGCAAGCCAGGTGAGGACAAAATCGACGCCTACCTCCTCGGTCTCGAGCCGGACATCGTGCTCGTTCGCTCGCTCGGTAGTCTCAGCGCGATGGACACCCCGACGCACTCGGAACTGGCCGTGACCACGACGCACCAACCAACCTGGGTTGGAGATTTCTCGCTGAACGCCATCAATAGCCTTACCGCAGCCGAATTGCTGGCACGCCGATTGTCGGTGTTCACGCCGGGCTACGATTTGGACGCCGCGCAACTCGTCGCCTTACTCGATTCCCCGTTGGCTCGCTACGCGGAAGTCGTGATCCACCACCCAATGCCCCTCTTTCACATGGAGCATTGTGTTTTTGCGGCGCTACTTTCGGACGGCAAGGACCATCGCGATTGCGGCCGCCCCTGCGAACGTCACGTCGTGGCTTTGCGCGACCGAACAGGCATTGAGCTACCGCTCGAAGCCGACGTGGGTTGTCGCAACACCGTGTTTCACGGCGTGGCCCAGAGCGCAGCCGACGTTGTTGCTCGCCTCAAGGGACAGGGAGTTGGACGGTTTCGCCTCGAACTCGTGCGCGAGACGGCCGCGCAGACCCACGAGCTTGTGGGTGCGTATTCAGAGCTCATCGCCGAGAAACTTTCGCCGCACGCCTTGCGTCAACGCGTATCGACCTTGGGGTTGCGGGTGGTTCGGGGGTCGTTGCGGGTGGTGGGGTCAGGGAAATAGGTGCCAGATCGGCTCGTCTAGCCAGTGACCCAAACCGAGGCTGGATGAAAAAAGCGAGGTTTGGCTGGAAAATGTCACTCTACGCAAAGCGCGGGCGCACCGTCAATGTCGACATCGAGATCGAGGGTGCTCCCGTCGTTTCGGATGACCAACGCTCGTCGCGAACCTGGTGGAATCGAAGTCCACGTCGCCCAATACGGCTGCCACACACATTTAGAGTAGTTCTCGCCAGCGATCCCAAGTGCTTCGTCCACGGTCGGGAGCCGCATTTCCCTGTTGGCGCAGTAGGTTGATGCCTGAATCTGATTCTGCCCAGGATCTGGAGCGATCAGGCTGTCGGGGTTAACGGGGAAATACTCGAACCTCAACCAAACCAGACCCGTCTTCGAGTCCATTACCAGGCCAGAGCCGTCACAGCCGCTCCCGACTTTCGGGCAATCGATCGAGTAGCTCTCGCGTTGGTTCCCAGGATCGAGGATCTCGTAGCGACCACCAGATGCTGCGCACCCCGAATTGGCACCGCCAGCGCCGACCACTCCCGCAACATCGCTCTTGCCACTGGCTTTGCACGCAACAGCCGCGGTGAGGATTGTCGCAACGAGAATCAACACTGAATGCCTTTGCATGTTCACCAAGGCATAGGATGCGCTAAGTTCGGTGGTCGGGCGACATGTTCAGTGATCTAGACGAAGCGAAGAAGTGGTTGGCGAGTCAATAGCGGTTCCGAACAATCGCGAGCTCCACCAGTGCGGCCCCGACACCCCGGCCGCGAAGCCCGAATCTCGGCATAGCTCCACGAACGCTGGTGACCAGCTGGATATCTGCTGCCCACCAGCGTCGGGCAGCTGGTGCTTGCTGGCAGGTCTGCTTACACTTCGCGAAAGGCGTCGGGTGTTTCAATAAGTTCAGCCCGACGCCGCCATCGCCGTGACCATCATCCTGCCCCAGCACTACCACGCGCGCCGCGCCCTCGAAGAGAGTCGCGTCGTCTGCATTACGCCTGAGCACGCCGTACGCCAAGACATGCGCCCGTTGCGCATCGGCATCCTCAACGTGATGCCCAAGGCCGAGACCTACGAGTACTCACTGCTGCTGCCGCTCGGTCGCTCAATCGTACAGATTGAACCAGTGTGGATCCGCCTCAATACCCACGCGTACAAGACGAGCAACTGGGAACACATCAGCAATCTCTACGTCACGTTTAGCGAAGCCATCGCTAGCGCGCCGCTCGATGGCCTGATCCTGACCGGAGCACCCGTTGAAGAATTGCCCTTCGAGTCGGTGCGCTACTGGGACGAGCTCAGCGATATCCTCGCGCAAGCAAGACAACATTGTGCGTCCACGCTCGGGATTTGCTGGGGTGGTTTGGCGTTGGCAAAGATGGTTGGGATAGAAAAGGCCAATCTAGAACGCAAGCTTTTCGGCGCGTTCTTGACCCAGAATACCGAGCGGCATCATCCCATCACTGGCGACACCGATGACGTGTTTTGGTGCCCGCAGAGCCGCCACGCCGGGATCAACGATGACACGCTCGAGCGCCAGCAATTACTCGGCAACGTACGGCTTTTGGCGTATGAGGCGCAAAGCGGGTACACGATTTTCGAGAGCACCGATCAGCGCTATTTGATGCACCTCGGGCATCCGGAATACGAACCCGAGCGCTTCGTGCTTGAGTACGCGCGCGATCGCTCGAAGGGCCGCGACGATGTCGATCCGCCCGCCAATATCAATCTCGATCGGCCGATGAACACCTGGCGCTCGCACCGCAACGAATTTTTTTCCCAGTGGATTAAGTTCGTCTACGACCGATCCTGCGGGTAGCGCATGGTGTTCAGCGAAGCGAACTCATCACCACCAAAGTCGCTCATTACCGTCGTTGGTTGCGGCGCTCTTGGGCAGTTCTATGCGGCGCAACTCATCCACGCCGGGCACGAAGTGCGGCTGCTGGCGCGTCGCGATGCCGCAAAATTGGCTCAGCGCGGGCTCTTTTTGCATCAAACGCCAACACCGACGATCGCCAGTACGGCCCTATTTCCAATTTTGACCATTTCGCCTCAGCGCTTTTCTCTGGGTACCGACGCACTCACGTGGCAAGGCGCCGCGCCCGCGGATTGGCTGCTTGTCGCGTTGAAAGCCACGGCCATAGATTCCGCGCAAGCGCTCGTCGCGCCCTTGATCGGTCCCAATACCGGCATCGTCGTAATGTGCAACGGTCTTGGGCTCGAGGATCGATTTGCCGATTGGTTTGGTGCGGCGCACATCTTCGGGATGCTCTGTTACGTTGGTGTGAGTCGGGATGACGACGGCACGGTTCGGCATCATGCGTATGGCCATGTCGGCGTTGGCCACTACCTCGATGAGCCGCAAGCTCGGTTGCGCCTGGAGCAACTTTGCCAGAGCGCCGGTATCGAGTGCCACGCCAACGAATCGCTACTCGAAGCGCGATGGCGAAAGCTAACTTGGAATCTGACGTTCAACGGCCTTTGCCTGCTGTTTGACTGCACGACGAAAGACATCGTGGAAGTACCAGAACGGCGCGACATGGCGCGGGCATTGGCGACGGAAGTTGTTGACCTCGGCAATCGCGACCTAGAAGCGCACGGTCAACCGACTCGTATCGAACCAACATGGGCCGAGGCGCAACTCCGTTTGTCCGACACGATGGGCGCCTATGCGCCAAGCACGCTGCTCGACGCCCGTGCGGGTCGCCCCATCGAGTGGGAGCCGCTATTTGCCGAGCCAGCGCGTAGGGCCGAGCGGCTGGGAGCCAAGGTCCCCACGTTACAGGCGTTGCTGGTCGGATTGAAGGCGCGCGGGGTTGGAAACGGGTAGTTACTACTACGTAGGGCTGACGGTCGCGACGGCGGGTACGCGTACCCGAACTGTCGTTGCTGTTTCGCTCCGCCAGCAGTGATTCAGACGAGGTCCACGGCTACGGTCGCACAAATCCAAACACGCCCAAGGTCCAAGTGAATCGGAACAATTCCCAGTACTTACGGCCCCCAAAGTAGGCACAGCGCATCGCTGACGTAGCCGGCAGTCCCAACCTGCTTTTCGCGTCGATCAGGCTTTGGTATGAAGGAAACGATGATCGATGGGGGAAAAGACCACGCTGAATCTGACGTGCCAACGCACCAGCGTTTGCCCGAAGGCGGACTAGCAGTGTCTTGTTTCGAAACGACGTCGTTGAGGCTTTTGCGTGAATCGATTCTGCGCCGCATTATGCGCGCGGCCTGTGCCGTCGGTGTGCTCGGCTTGGGTCTCGCGCTATTGTTTGTCAGACCGTTCGATTCTCGTGCAGCCTTGCTCGCGACAATTGCGACCGCGATCACATTTGCAGCCACGTTCTTGCCACCACGCCAGTCGATCCTCTCCATCGTATACCCTTGGGCTTTGGTTCTGACTGGTGCCGGATTGGCTTGGTCGATGGGGCCGAAGACTGAACCGTTTCTCCTGGCGGCAGGCGGACTGTTCATCGGCGCCTTGGTGCTTGGCGGCCGCCAGCTCGCTGTCTTGGTGGGAGTTGGACTGGTTGCGGGAAGTAGCGCGCTCTTCTGGTCGAGGCAGCCATTCATTCCGGAAGTCAAAGCGGCATGGCTAAATTCGCTAACTTCCATGTTGTCGGTCGTTTTGCCGGCAGTGATTGCGGGAAGAATGATCGTCTCTGCGCTCGCACGTGCACTTGTGCAACGTGAAACGCTTGTCAATAAGCTCGTGGACGAGAGCCGTTCGCGCGAAACCACACTGCGTGCTTTGGAGAATGCGCGGTTGCAGCTCACGCACGCGCAGAAGATGGAACTAATAGGGCAGATGGCGGGCGGCATCGCTCACGACATGAACAACGCTTTGACGGCGATAATGGGCGAGGCTTCGCTACTTGAGGACGGTGTTGCGGCGGAGCGTGAGCGCATTTTGGAATCGGCAGACCACGCAGCCAAACTCACGCGCCAGCTCATGGTTTTCGGCCGTCGCGACACGAGCCAACCACGGCCGCTCGATCTGGACGCGACGATTCGCGGGCTATTACGCGCGATTCGGCGCATTATTCCGAGCGAGGTGACGCTCGAATTCAATTCGGCGAATCGCCCAGTAGCTGTCGTTGCGGATTCAACACAGTTGCTACAAATCTTGCTCAACTTGGTTGGCAATGCCAAAGATGCGATGCAAAGTGGCGGAACACTTACAATGAAATTGGATATCGACTCGGCAATGCACCGAGCGATTCTTGAAATTGCGGATACCGGTATCGGAATTCCTGCTGAGGTCCTACCGCACGTTTTTGAGCCGTTTTTTACCACGAAACCTAGCGGGAAGGGCACAGGGCTTGGCCTTGCGAACGTAAAGCAGTTGGTCGAATCGATGGCGGGAACGGTCGACGTGTTCAGTCAAACCGGAGTGGGTACGAAATTCGTTGTCCGAATTCCGCTGACAGATGCCCCAGTCTTTGCCGAGTCCCACCCTGTGGTTGAACATCGCGGGCAGTCGGGAACAGTGCTCGTTGTCGATGACGACGTCCGGGTGCGTGCGGTTGCCTATACGGCGCTTGAGCGTGCTGGCTACCGAGTACTCGAGGCGGCGACTGTGGCCGGTGCGGTTGAAGTAGCTCGTGAATCAGCCAGTGGTGTCGATCTCCTGTTGACCGATGTGGTCATGGCCGGTGGGGGCGGTGCCGCTGCAATTCGCGAGGTCACCCGCGTCTGCCCGAGAGCACGAATCCTCGTGATGTCTGGCTACGCGGACGACGAAACGTTGAGGCGCGGCATCGCTGAGGGTGATTATCCCTTTATTGCCAAACCCTTTGCCGCAGATATGCTGCTCAATGCTGTCGATGGCGTGTTGGTGGGGTAACGTATTGCTTCGGTTCGAGGCTGGACCTAAATCGCGCTCGGAGCCCCGTCGCAAAACACCAACAACTCGCCGGGATTGACGGTCGTCCAGCTCTCGTTGTCAGTGAGCGGCAGGGTAGCAATCACCGCCACGCGATCAGTCGGTTGAGTCAATTGCTGAAAATCGACAGTAACGTCTTCGTCAATCAGGTGCGCGCTGAAAAATGGTGCCTGCCTGACGACGTAGTGCAGCCGTGTGGCACAATGCGCGAAGAGCCAGAGACCGTTCGATAGCAAGAAGTTGAATGGCCCGATAGCGTTGAGTTCATTCGTGACCTTCCGGAGCAGGCCAGCGACCTCAGCAAGCTCAGGCATTCCAGTCGGGAATTGAGCATACATTCGGTTGAGAATCGTGCAGAACGCAGCCTCGCTGTCCGTGTCGCCTACGGGGCGATAATTGCCCGACGTCGTGGCGCGGAAGCCCGGCAAGTCACCGTTGTGCGCGAACACCCAAGGCCGCCCCCAGAGCTCGCGCTGGAATGGGTGACAGTTCTGCAGTGCCACCTCACCCTGAGTGGCACGCCGAATGTGTGCAATGACGTGGTTGCTCTTGATCGGGTAATTGCGCACGAGCTCGGCAATCGGCGAACGGCTGGCAGGCGACGGATCTAGGAATACTCGAACCCCACGCCCTTCGAAGAAGGCGATTCCCCAACCGTCGGCGTGTTCATCGGTCAGCCCGCCACGCGCGCGAAACCCCTCGAACGAAAAGCAGATGTCGGTAGGGACATTGGCATTCATTCCGAGCAATTGACACATGCCACCGGACGATGACTGAAGGTCTCGTGCTTGTCCAGAAGTAGCGCTGCCTGAAGAAGTCATCATGCCCCAAACCAAAACCGCGGAGATGCTCGAATAGTGTCACCGAGGCGACTTCGATGATCAAACCCAGTACGTCTCCTCCAATTTCAGTAGAATCCTGTGCCGAAGCTGGAGGCAGCAAGTCAAATGCGCAATTTACGAGCAACGCAAGAAGTGGTCTTCTTGCGCGGAAATGACGCGTGACAGAATGGCCGGTGTCGCAGTCTGCTTGGCGCTCACCTCTGGCTGCGGAGGTGGGCAGAAGAGTGCAAATAG
>Ga0302321_100000515_pt1 | contig 33662 bp, 35 predicted proteins | sample Fen_T0_1_FD_202505 | JGI IMG/M metagenome (GOLD analysis project Ga0302321, IMG submission 202505) | Peat permafrost microbial communities from Stordalen Mire near Abisko, Sweden - Fen_T0_1 | ecosystem: Environmental > Terrestrial > Soil > Wetlands > Permafrost | place: Sweden: Abisko... | reverse complement strand
GCTTCTGCCGCTGCGGCTTTTTTGGCTTCGGCTTTTGCTTGAGTCGCTGCTTCTGCCTTGGCGTTTGCTGCTGCATCAGCCTTTGCTTCAGAGGCAGCTTTGGCTTTGGCCTCGGCGACAGCCTCCTTTTTTGCTTCTGCTGCAGCGGCCTTTTTCGCCTCAGCCTTTTCTTTGGCCGCCGCTTCTGCTTTAGCCTCTTCTTTAGCTTTTGCCGCTTCCAGTTTTTTTGCTTCGGCTTTGGCTTCAGCGGCAGACTCTGCTTTAGCGGCTTCTTTTTTCTTGGCTTCTGCTTTTTGGGCAGCTTCTAATTGTTTAGCTTCAGTCTTTTTCTCTGACGCTTGTTTTGCTTCCGCTTCCGCAGCTTTTTTTGATTCAGCTTTTTCTTTGGCTACCTCTTCCGCTTTGGCTTTTGCCGCTTCCTGTTTTTTTGCTTCGGCTTTTTTCTCGGCTGTTGCTTTAGCAGCTTCTTCTTTCTTAGCCTCAGTGTTTTTGGCGGCTTCTAACTTTTTCGCTTCAACAGCCTCAAGTTTTTTTTCTTCGGCTTGAGCCTTTTCATTCGCTTCTTTCTTGGCTTCTGCTTTCGCCTGGGCTACTTCCGCTGCTTTTTGTTTAAGCAGTTCCGCTTTATCTTCTTCAGTTTTTTTAGTTGCAACTGCTTGTTCTTTTTCCTGTTTTTGTTCTGCTACCGACTTGGCTTTTTCGACTGGCTTAGACTTTTTTGGCGTATTGCTTTCTTCAACTATCGTTGCATGAATGATGTCTGATTCCGGCTGCGGCAGTTCCGCTTTCGGCTTATACAGCGCACTTAGAGCAAACAACCCCAGCAAAGTAAGATGGAAAACCAGAGCTAACAGAAATGCCCAGGTAAGCTTTTTTTGACTATCCATTTATATCTTATTGGTCGTCATCCGACTTGGTCATTAACCCCACATTGGGTACGCCTGCATTTTTAAGTGATGCCATAACCGTAACCACAGAGCCATAATCCACCGTTTTATCGGCATTAATCAGCACTTGTGGGCTTTTGTTGTTGCTTAACACAGCCTCAACCCGCGCATTGATTTCTTCTGGCTGCACAAGGTCGTCCGTTACCCCATCGACATTTATATAATGTTTGCCATCTTTTTTGATGGAAATAACGATAGGCGGTACGCCCTCTCCTGATGATTCTACCGTTTCCGATTTCGCTTTCGGCAAGTCAACGTCCACCCCCGTTTGCAGCATGGGCGTGGTAATCATAAAAATAATCAACAACACCAGGGTCACGTCGATATAAGGGACGACGTTGATTTCCGCCATTGGTTTTCTGCGCTTGGTTTTTCTCATTTCGTATGCGCCTGTCTTTGCAGCAATACCACGAATTCTTCGACAAACAATTCGTACCGGCCCGTTAAGCTATCCAGTCTTGTAGAAAAACGGTTATAGGCGACCACCGCAGGAATCGCGGCAAACAAGCCGATAGCTGTTGCTATCAACGCTTCGGCAATACCCGGCGCAACCTGAGCTAAGGTTGCCTGTTTAACTGTGCTGAGTGACATAAAGGAATTCATGATTCCCCAGACCGTGCCGAATAAACCGACATAAGGGCTGGTTGAGCCTACCGTCGCCAGAAAAGCCAAATGCTCATCCAGGCGATCAAGCTCTCTTGACAGCTCAATACGCATGACGCGCTGGGCGCTCTCCACTTGCACCATCGGCTCGACCGTTCCGGTTTGCCGCATTCGTGAAAATTCTTTGTAGCCTGCCAGAAATATTTTTTCTATGCCTTCCGGTTCAAAATCTTTTGCCGCCAGTTTTCTGTAAAGATCGGCTAATGCCGTGCCTGACCAGAATTCGCCTTCAAATTCGTCTGTGATTTGTATTGCGCGGCTAAGTTCCTTGCGCTTGGAAAAGATGAAAGTCCATGATGCCACGGATGCCACAATCAGTATCAACATGACAAATTGGACGACAAAGCTGGCATCTATAATTAAATGGAAGATTGATAAATCAGTATTCATGTTTTAACTGCTCTAATAAATTTTCAGGAATGGCTTTAGGTTTCAGCGTTTTTACATCTATACAGGCAATGCGAACCTCACCTGTAACCAATATATTGTTGTCTCGGCTGATGTGTTGTACAAATTCGATACTGGCTTTTTTAATGTTTTTTATGTATGCGCTAACCTGCAAAAGCTGATTGAACCGGGCTGGCTTAAGATACTCAACAGTCAGGGAACGCACCGCAAAGACGATACCTTCATTGACCATCAGTTCGTCCTGTTCGTAACCCTTCGCCCTGAGCAACTCGGTTCTTGCCCGTTCAAAATACTTCAGGTAATTGGCATAAAACACCACGCCGCCCGCGTCGGTGTCCTCGTAATACACCCGCACTGTCCAGCTAAAAGGCTTATTCAAATAAATCCTCGGAAATCCCCATGCTTTTCGGAGGCTTTAGACCAAAATGCAGATACGCTTGCTGCGTAACCACGCGTCCACGGGGTGTTCGCATGATGAAGCCTTGTTGCAGCAAATACGGCTCAAGTACATCTTCAATCGTACCGCGCTCTTCATTAATCGCTGCCGCCAAGGTATCAAGGCCGACCGGCCCACCGGAAAAGTTGTCTATCATAGTCATCAACAATTTACGGTCAAGTGCATCAAAGCCGTTAGTATCCACTCGCAACATGTCCAGAGCCTGAACAGAAATAATTTCTGTTATAACACCGTTCGCCTTAACTTCGGCATAATCCCGCACTCGCCGCAGCAAACGGTTGGCAATTCGCGGCGTACCACGGGAACGACGGGCAATCTCATAAGCGCCCTGCGGTTCCAAGCTGATTCCCAATACATTAGCCGAACGCATGGCGATACTGGCTAGTTCATCAATCGTATAGAATTCCAGGCGCTGGACAATACCAAAACGATCCCTTAGGGGTGATGTCAACAAGCCTGCCCGCGTTGTTGCGCCCACCAAAGTAAAGGGCGGCAAATCCAGCTTGATTGAACGGGCGGCAGGCCCTTCGCCTATCATCAAATCCAGTTGGTAATCTTCCATCGCTGGATACAGGATTTCTTCAACCGCTGGACTCAAGCGATGAATTTCATCTATAAACAGCACATCATGGGCTTCAAGATTGGTCAGCAAAGCCGCCAAATCCCCCGCTTTTTCCAGCACGGGCCCCGAAGTTTGCCGAATGTTAACACACATTTCCGTCGCGATGATATTGGCCAAGGTGGTTTTGCCTAAGCCTGGGGGACCAAAAATCAGCACGTGATCCAAGGCCTCCTTACGCGCAGTTGCCGCCTGAATAAAGATTTCCATTTGGGTACGCAATTCCTGCTGGCCGATGTATTCCGCCAAACGCTTGGGACGAATGGCGCGGTCTTGGCGTTCCTCATCAGGTTGGCTTTGAGGGCTAATCATGCGGTCAGATTCGATCATTTATGACAGTATCTCATTAATTACAGTTCGTTTTCAGGGAATCAAATTGAATACAATGTCAGTCATAAAACTTTATATCTACCGGAAATTCAGAATATTGTTCAAGCTGCTCATCGGATATATCTCCAATGTGATTTCTTTGATTCCAAATGCGATTTAAGTGAGCATATATGTGTCCCATATAAACCTTAAACTCTTCTTCATCAATCGATGCGTCAGGAATTACTAAGTTCGATAATTCTTGTAAGTGTTCGACTACTTCTTCAAGGTTATAAGACATCATTGCCCATTCGACTGGGTTGTCTTTTCCATTAATCATATGAATTTATTCGAAGAGTACATTATTGACAAAAAATTTATATCATTTCCACTCTCTTACGTGGGAATGAGGTTCCTCAAGTTATCTTGCCGCACCTTGCAACGCCAACCTAATAATATCTTCACAACTTTTGCCTTCGGCACCAATATTTTGCACCATTTTAGCAGCATCCAAGGGCTTATATCCCAGCGAACATAAAGCGCTTATCGATTCTTGTTTTGGGTTTGCCTGACCCATTGTCATAACCGAACTGACTGTCTCGATATTTGATAGAGAAGAATCCCCCATGGACGGCAAACGATCGCGCATTTCAATGACGAGTCGTTCGGCTGTTTTTTTGCCCACGCCCGGCAAACGTACCAAAGCCTGTGTATCATTATTATAAATGCAGCGATTGAATTCTTCGGCAGTCTGGCCGGATAATATCGTCAATGCGAGCTTAGGGCCTACACCGTTCACCTTGATTAACGTCCTGAACATCGTTCGGTCGGCTTCGGTGGAAAAGCCGAATAAAATGTGGGCATCTTCGCGCACGACCAAATGCGTGTGCAAGAGTATTTCCGTGCCGATGGCAGGCAGGTTGTAGAACGTGGTCATCGGCGCTTCCACTTCGTAACCCACACCTTGCACGTCCAGCAACAATAAAGGCGGGGCTTTATGGATCAATTTACCGCGCAGGAAGCCGATCATTGACCCCAACCTTTCTGCAAGCGCAGAGCCGTTTGTTGATGATGGGCGTGACAAATACAAATGCCCAGCGCATCGCTGGCATCAATCTGCATTTCGCCCTGGATATTTAACAGAATTTTCACCATATGCTGAACCTGCGTTTTGGCGGCATTACCTTTCCCGACCACGGCTTGCTTGACCTGCTTGGCGGAATACTCGAACACCGGCAAACCCGCCGCCTGCACCGCACAAATCGCCGCCCCCCGCGCCTGCCCCAATTTTAAGGCAGAATCCGCATTGATGTGCATAAACACCTGCTCAATCGCCATTTGCTCAGGCTGATAGCGTTCTACCACTTCCAATAAACCTTTGAATATTTGCTTAAGCCGATCAGGAAAATAATCCGCCGTCACCCGAATACTGCCGCTGGCGATATATTGAAAGCCGCGCGGCGATTCTTCAATCACGCCGTAACCTGTCAACCTTGAGCCGGGGTCTATGCCTAATATTCGCATTAATTATTGTGGGCTGAGTTGGCGAGCAGGTAACTGATATATTTTCGCATCCCCATATAATGCATAGCTTACGTATTTAGCAGTTATATCTTCCAAAGTCCTGACTTCATTTTCTGTTACCGAAATTTTCGACTCTACGGTCTTACCTGCATGAACCAAATCATTTCGCATTCTATTAAATTTATTGAATGCAATTATGTCTTGTTCCCAACCTGGTAATTTAGAGTCTTTAGCCAATTTTTCAAATCCCTTTGAAATTGAAGGTGATGGTTTCTGGAGTCCATTCAGAAAATTAACCATTTCTTTATTATCTATCGATGTTTGTTGAACAATTTTTAGTATCTCTTTATGTTGTTTGTCCCAAATATCGATTTCATTAGGCGCTTTATTTATATTATTAAATTTCTTGACTACGATTTCGAGAGGTATAAACAAAGACACAAATCTTAAAATTGGATCTTCTGCATCCCATGCGCGTAGCACCCAAGCGAGAATTTCTGCTGCTTTTTCTAGTTTCCAGGCCTTTTTAAGCTTAGGAAAAGCTATTAGGTTTCCTTCTGAGATATCCCATTCTATTGAAGGTATTACATTCATTTTAAGCCCAGCCCTAATAGAATATTTATTGCTCAGGTTACAGTATTCATAACTTTGCTCCGTTATAAGCTTCCTTACTAAATTATTATGCAATCGAAGTCCCATTAGTCCCGCAATATAGTCAGTAGCGATGCTTAAGTTTGGATGTAATTCTTTTGCCTTGCTGCCAATAAATTCTTTTGCTTTTTCATTTCGATTTTCAAAAGCTTCTGCTATGTCATCTTCAACCTGTATAGTTTGTAGGGCAAGTATCTCAGTGTAGAGATCGGCAGGGTAAATTTTCGGTGCAGGATGTATCTGTACAGATTTATCTTTGTAATTTTTATTAGAACCTGATTCGGAAAAAACACCTATATGATGTTTGTGTTCTGATCCAACAAAAACTCTAACTTCTATTTCGTTGACTAAAAATGGGAGAATAATTTCTTCACGACCTAAAAGATGACATCCTTCAGCATTGTAAATTTTACTGTAGCCGACTCGAATTTCTTTCATATGAAATAGTGAATACCTTTAATCGCAGCGAGCAAAAGATTTCATCGTTCCCACGCTGGAGCGTGGGAACGCAGCCCTGGACGCTCCAGCGTCACGTCTCACCAAACATCTATCTCCATCAACCCCACCTGCCCAGCATAACTGCTCGCACTCGAATAGTGCCAATGTTCTGGCAGGTTTACATAACCTCGTTTTACCGGATTGGCATGGATATAATCTAACTTTTCGTGCGTCGTTGCCTCGCTAAATACCAGTTCGGCACGAACACCCTCCTGCCAACAACATCTCTGCTTGCTGTAATTTTTATCGTTCCGCTCCAGCGTGGGAATGCAGCTCTGGACGCTCCAGCGTCACGTCTCACCAAACATCTATCTCTATTAACCCCAACCGCCTTGCATAATTACTCGCACTCGAATAGCGCCAATGTTCAGGCAGGTTTACATAGCCGCGTTTTACTGGATTGGCATGGATATAGTCCAGCTTTTCGCGCATCATTGCCTCGCTAAATATCAGTTCGGCATGAACGCCCTCCTGCCAAAACTGATACTCCCGATCCTGCTTATGCGCTTGTTTGGCAAAATGCAAGCGTGTCAACAACATCTCTGCTTTCTGTAGCTTAAGATAGTCGATAATCTTCCGGGCAGTAAACGATTTAAAGCTACTCACGCATTTGTTTAAGTTTTGAGCCTGGGCAATAAAGTGTAAATGGTTTTCTAAGATGACGTAGCCATAGAGCCGTAAGCCTTCGTTTTCCCGTTGGTAACGCCAACAATTCAGCAAGATTTCAACCGTATCAGGGCGGGTAAAAACAGGTAGCCACTCGACAACGGTACAGGTCATAAAGTGTGGCTTATCGGGTTCGGTTATGGTGTAACGGCTTCTTCCCATGGTTTTTTTAAGTTATTGATCAGGACGCTGGAGCGTCCAAGGCTGCATTCCCACGCTGGAGCGTGGGAACGATATGCTGTGATTGTTTAACTTGTTTTTTGGTTTACTCCAACCCTTCCATAATCTCATCACTAATATCCGCATTGGAATAGACATTCTGCACGTCATCCAGGTCTTCCAGGCGATCAATCAGGCGCATCATTTTCTCGGCGGTATCGGCATCCAGCTCGGCCATGGTTGCCGCTTGCATCGTGACTTCGGCATTATCCGGCTCGAATCCACCAGTAACCAAAGCTTCTTTGACGGTAAGATAGCTTTCCGGCGTGGTCATAACATCCACGGAACCGTCATCATACGTGACCACATCCTCAGCACCCGCTTCTAGCGCGGCTTCCATCAGGGTATCTTCATCTGCACCTGGAGCATAGCTGAGTATGCCTAGCTTGCTGAATAGATAAGCCACGGAGCCATCCGTACCTAAATTACCACCCGCTTTGGTAAAAGCGTGACGGACTTCGCCGACAGTGCGGTTACGGTTATCGGTCAGGCAATCGACAATCACCGCCGTGCCGCCGGGGCCATAGCCTTCATAGCGGACATTTTCGTAATTTGCGCCTTCCAGCGTACCGGAGGCTTTTTTGATTGCGGTGTCGATGGTGTCGCGGCGCATATTAGAACCTAACGCCTTATCAATCGCGGTGCGTAAAGCGGGATTGCTTGCCGCATCCGGGCCGCTGGTTTTTACAGCTACGGTGATTTCACGCAGCATTTTGGTAAAAATTTTGCCGCGTTTGGCATCCTGTCCTGCTTTACGGTGTTTGATATTAGCCCATTTACTGTGTCCGGCCATTGTTGTTTTTCTCTCTGTATATTTCTGACTTTTAAGATAAATCCATTGTCCCCACGCTCCGGCGTGGGAACGATAAAAGGGTTAAAATGGTATATCAGGATCGTAAACTTCAGGTTCATTAGGTTCATTTTTTAATTCGAGCTTGTCTTCATGATTTTGAAGCCATTTAATGCCTGATGGAAGAATTTGAAATAGTTTTGTTTCGTATGTGTTGTGTCCGTCATATTCTTCATGATCTTGTACTTTTATGTAGCCTTTTTCTAAGAGACTAGCAACGCCTAGTCCTATAGCTACCTCTTTGAATCCTAATGAAGTTAGCTTCCTCTCTAAATCCCAATTAGTTGCCCCACTGTTTGGGGTTGTCCAGAGAGCAAGCAATGTACTTAATACTGCTACTTCATAATCTTTTAGGTCTTCTAAGCTATTCACACCCCCTTTCAGTACAGGTGCTTCAGTTATACGAATATCTTTTTCTAACTCAGCTTTTACATTTTTTATTATTTTTTCTTCCAACTCCTCGTAACCACTTTTTGAGTTAGTTCGATAGAAAATTACCGGACGGTGTGAAATATCAAACGGCAATGTTTGCCTAAAAGACTTATCACATAGTACAACTGTTGGTCGATTTAGCGATAACGCATAACCTAGTTCAAGCCAAACATTAGGATTGTCAGTACTTACTTCAGCAATGCAAATTGATGCCTCTTTTATTGCTTGTTCAATTTTCTCTATGATTGGTTGCAGCCCCAATATTTGATCAGCTCTTTTTGGTGAAACACCTGCAGCAATTAACGCAGGATAAATAGTTTCAGTGTATCTTTTATCAAAAGTACCATCTTCATCAAATTGTTGAATTACAAAACAAGAGGGCTTAGTTTTATCCATTTTTTAGCTTATTCTTACTTATAGATTTGTCGACAAAACCATTACCACACCCTATTATCAATCAATGGCAATACCGCTGTTAAATCAGCATCATCGACAAACTGATCCGCCAACTCCCTCACCACAGCCCGATCACAAACCCCACCAAACCCGATAACAGTGACACCCGGCTGTTTGGCTTCCATGTCGGTTTTGCCATCGCCGATCATGACGAGTGAAGATTTCCCTTGCAGCAACCTGTTACAAATTTCTGCTTTTCCACCCGATCTGGTTAAAGGGGAGTTTTCATCATAGGCTTGATAGCCACCATCTTCAGTGAAGAAAATATCAACAGCATGGACATGGCTTTCTGCTACGCCCAACAGCTTTGCCAATGGCAAAATAGCCTGACGAAGACCGCCACTTATAATGTGAACTTCTTTGCCGCGTTCTGCTAGCTTGGCAAATACTTCATTGACTCCATCAACCATTTCTTGAATGTAGAGATCAGCCAGCCATTCAACGCTTTCCTTGTCGGGTTGAATGCAAGCCAGCCGTTTGCCGTAAACCGCTTCCAATGGAAGTTCGCCGTTCATGGCGGCCTCGGTAAGCTTAGCCATTTCCTCGCCTAAACCTACACGTCCGGCCAGTTCATCTATGCCTTCAATTTTGCTTAACGTGCTGTCGCAATCGAAACAGATAACCTCAAAAAAACTCATAGGTTGATTTGCTTTGCATTGCATACGGGTGTGAGGTTGCAAATTTGCTGCATGATGGTATCCGGCACCGGCTCTGACACGCTGATGACCGCCATTGCCTGATCTTTGACATCTACCGTACTCACTTGCATACGGGTGATATTGATATTGGCATTGCCTAATACCGAACTGATTGCGGAGATAACGCCCGGCCTATCGTCATGACGGGTGACTATCAAAGTGCCTTCTGGCACGACTTCAATATCAAAATGGTTAATGCAAACCAAGCGCGGTTGGCGACCACCGAGTAAAGCACCGGAAAGCGAGATGCTTTGATCGGCACAATGCCCAGTAACTTTGATAAGTGACACATAATCCGGCGAGTCTTGAGAAACCGACTCAACCAAGGCAATGCCTTGGCGTTTGGCGATATTTTCTGCGTTAACGCGGTTGACGGGGGTGGAAACCTGGCCGCTCAAAACCCCAATCAGGGCAGCAACCGAAACCGGACGTACCGCCGCATCAGCCGCTTTGCCGTATAATGCCACTTCTATTTTGGTGATAGGCTGATTGGCTAATCCAGCTAAAATTTTGCCCAATTTTGTGGCTAAATTCATGAAATCATGCGATTTATTCAGTTCTTCGGCGGAAACTCTTGGCAGGTTAAGCGCATTAACCGCTTCGCCCGTTTTCAAGAACAATACCGCTTGCCGTGCGATTTCAACACTCACTGCGACTTGTGCTTCTGACGTTGACGCGCCTAAATGCGGGGTAAACACGATGTTTTCCAATTCCAACAACGGCGATCCGGCTGGTGGTTCGTTTTCGTAAACGTCTAGTGCCGCACCCGCGCATTGCCCATTTTTTAAGGCATCGTAAAGGGCCTTTTCATCAATCAAACCGCCACGGGCGCAGTTGATAATCCGTGCGCCTTTTTTCATTTTGGCAAATTGCGCTGCGCCGATGAGGTTTTTGGTTTTCTCAATTAACGGGCAATGTAAGGTGATGTAGTCGGCGCGGCTGACCAAACCGTCCAGACTGACGGATTCAACGCCGTATTCTGCGTAGATTTCTGGGGCGACAAACGGATCGAAGGCAATCACGTCCATCCTTAACCCTAAACCACGTTGGGATACTATCCTACCTATGGTGCCGAAACCCACAATGCCCAAGGTCTTATGGGCAATTTCTGCACCCATCAGCTTGGAGCGCTCCCACTTACCTGCACGTACGGAACGGTCTGCTGTGGGTAACTGGCGACTCAATGACATCATGTGGGCAACCGCCAATTCTGCCGTGGTGGTGGCATTGGCATCGGGGGTATTCATCACGATCACGCCCATTTCGGTTGCCATCGGAATATCAACATTATCCACACCTATCCCGGCACGACCGATCAATTTCAGGTTTTTGGCGGCTTCCAGCACTTTTTTGGTGACTTTGGTGTCGCTGCGGATCAATAAGGCATCGTATTCGCCGATTATGTTACAAAGCCCTTCTTCATCAAGACCCGTTTCAATATGAATTTTAATGCCAGACTCAGCTTGCTCGTTTAAATAGTTAATGCCGGCTTCTGCCAATTTGTCGGAAATGAGGATTTTTTTCATGAATAATAAAACCAAAGGAAAGGCGCTAAAAATCCAGCAGTTTACCAGATTTGGTATAATCGGGATATGTTAGATATGATCTTATAGCGAATGAAAACCAAACCGTGGCTTAGAGGATTCTTGTTGATAGCGCTGATTTCACTTGCCTTGTGGATGGCGAGAAGTAAGACATATAGCTTTACACCCGACACTACTTTTACCACGATTACCGGCGAACAGATTAAGCTGCAAACCTTTCATGGAAAGCCCGTACTCATTACTTTTTGGGCGACGAGTTGCCCTAGCTGTGTAAAAGAAATTCCACGCCTTATTGCGTTGTACAGGCAATTTCATCCACAAGGATTTGAAATCATTGCCATAGCGATGACTTATGACCCGCCCAATCGTGTCGTAGCCATGACGAACGAACAAAAACTGCCGTATCACGTCGTGTTGGATATTACATCCGAATATGCCAGGGCATTTGGTCGCGTTTGGGCAACGCCTACAACGTTACTGATTAATCCAGAAGGTGCTGTTGACAAACGCGAAGTGGGCGCGTTTGATTTAACGGACATGCAAACCCGTATTGAACACTTACTGAAAGGATAAGCAATGCTCTGGTTGAAAGCCTTACATTTGATTTTTATGGTGACCTGGTTTGCCGGGTTATTTTATCTGCCGCGCTTGTTTGTCTACCATGCCATGAGCACGGATGCGATCAGCAACGAGCGCTTCAAGATCATGGAACGCAAATTGTATTTCGGTATCATGACACCGGGCATGATCTTGACTTTCATCTTCGGTATCTGGATGCTTGCCAGCTATGCCTGGGATATTTACGGCACTAGCGGCTGGTTGCATATGAAACTGACTTTGCTTGTTGTATTGCTGATTTATCACGTTGTCTGTGGAAAGTGGCTGTTGGATTTTAAACACGACCGTAACCCACACGGACATATCTATTACCGCTGGATGAATGAAGTGCCGGTGTTGTTTTTGGTTGCTATTGTGATTTTGGCGGTGGTGAAGCCGTTTTAGGATAGTATGATAATGAATGGGATTGCACTTCGGAGTTGATCCGCCTATCAATAAATAATAAGCTCATAAGCTTTTAAATATTGGCTTTCCTGAAACTTTTTACGCTTACTTACATATTATCCATCTTAGAAAACCTAGCCTTGAAATTTACTCTTGTCAACTAAGGTTGAACGGAGTATAAGCTGCCCTGACCCAGTAATCACTATTTAGTCGTCTAGTCACCGATTCGTATGTAGGAGTACCAGAAATGCCAGGACCGCTGGGCACAGATTCCAACTCACCCGTTATTGACAAGGGTACGTTGGTGCGAACTAGGTCGCCAGTACCCGGATCCATCAATACTGTTCCCCTAGGCACTCATGAAAGAATCGCGGAGGCAATGCGCCGATCATTGCCCATGCTCCCCGTAGAAGCAAAGCATCAAGTGCAGGGCTTGCTCAGCTCCGAGTCAGTGGCGATCATCGCTGGGACGCTGCTGCTGTGGGCCGGTTCTCATTTATTTGGCATCGGTGAAATCGTCGATATCATTCTTCTGACAGTCGGGTTTGCTGTCTTGGGACTCTCGGTGTTCAGCGGTGCACAGGAACTATACAATTTTACCAATGCAGCGGTCGGCGCGAGAACAGATGCTGACCTCCAACGGGCAGCTCGCCATTTCGCTGCTGCAGTGAACATTCTTGGCATCTCCCTGATTTCGGCTTTGCTTCTTCGCCATAGCACACGGGCTGTTGCTGTTCGGGGGAGGCCGAGTGTCAAACCTATGCCCAATGTAGGAGCCATTCCCGCTCCAAGCGCACCCACCCGGATTACAAGGCCATTCTCGCTGCCGGGCGGTGCTCTCGGCGAGACTGACTGGTGGGGAAACATTTCCGTCACAAGAAACCAGACCTTAACGGAGCAGAGGTTGACCCTATATCATGAGTGGGTGCATAGCGTCCTCTCCCCCCGTTTTAGCCCGATGCGTCAGCTACGCGCACAGCTAAGGGCAAGCGGATATTGGCGTTCCGCGCTGCTAAGGTATATTGAAGAGGCTATGGCGGAAAGCTACGCGCAATTGCGTGTTCGCGGCTTTGAAAATATCCTCGTTGGCATTCGCTTTCCCATCGAAGGCGGGTATGTCACGGTATCCCAAGTTGCGACAGAAGGCATCGCAATCGGAAATATTACGGTCAGTGGTGCGCAGTTTACTATTCGTATCGGGGAAGGGCCTTAACGATGATAACAGAGCAAGAAGCTATAGCCCGTGCGAAGAAAGTCGTTAAAGAGCAAGGATGGGCGTGGGTGGAACCTGCACGCACGAATTTTCGTCGTCAGTGGTTCGGCAAAGGTGGAAAGTGGGAAATCTATTCGCATGCGTACGGCCTAGGGGCTATGGCGCGAGTCGTGCTTGATGCCGAAACCGGTGAAGTTCTGGATAAAGGCTACATTTCTCGCTAATGAACCCGTAAGTCGGAAGCGGCGTTAGCCGTGTTCCGATGTCTGAGGCGGACATCTAACGGTTTCCACCTTATGTACTTGATCGTTATAGCAATCCAAAAAAGTTGTTATATTAATCCCCTCATCCTGGCCTTCTCCCTTGAGGGAGAAGAAGCAGGTACTTGGGTGATGCCTATGACCACTGAGAATGAGTTAGAGTGAAAGGGAGTTGTAATTTTAATCACTCATCCCGCTTGCTCTGCCATAATACAGTTATCGCCAACGGCTATTAACGATGCCAAGGTTATCGTGTTTTCCAGGGACTTGTCTTTGCTTATAACACAAGCGACCTTAAGGTAATTAGGTGTATAGCCGAATACGCGCTGCCTATCTATACCAACGGGTTCGGAATAACCTTCCCACAAGACCGGATATTGATTGCCGAGATTGTCGTGATAAAACTGTAACCGCATCTCATCGCCAAGCTGGTGCAATTGCTGGCTACGTTGTTTTTTTACCGGGTCTTGAATTTGATTAGGCAAAGTAGCGGCCTTAGTGCCTTCTCTAGGTGAGTAGGTAAAAATATGCAGATGACCAAAACCAACCTGCTTGATAAACTCCAAGCTCTCTTGCCATTCTTCTTCCGTCTCGCCCGGAAAACCGACAATGACATCGGTCGTAATATTGAACAGCGGATTGATTTGCCTTAAATGGGTAACAATATTAGCAAATTCTTTGGTTTTACAACGCCGCGCCATTCTACGGAGCACGGAATCTGAGCCACTTTGCAAAGGTAAATGCAGGTGTGGCATTATTCTGGGGTTATCGAATAGCTGGTAGAAGTTGTCGGTCAGTTCCCAAGGTTCCAGAGAACCCAGCCGGATACGTGGAACATCGGTTTGTGTAAGAATGGCTTTGATTAAATCGACGAGATTACTACCTAAATCGCTGCCATAACCGCCAAGATGCACACCAGTCAGGATAATTTCGTTGATGTCTTGCTGATGCAAGGCATTGATCTCATTTACTACTTCCGGCACAGACCGGCTTTTTTCCTCCCCGCGTGCCACTGTGACTATACAAAACGTGCAGCGATACCGGCAACCGTCCTGCACTTTAACGAAAGCACGTTGCCGTCCACGAGTGAATAGCGAGATGGCTCCCGGCTCGGTGGACATGGCGGGCATGGTATCCAGGTTAAGTTCTGCCAAGGTAAGTTCGACCAACTGGTCTTTATCCTTATTGCTCACCACCAGATCGACACCCAGCAATTGCTCGGCTTCTTGTTGGTTTAAGGTGGCATAGCATCCACTCACGACAAGTTTGGCGGCTGGATTTTCCCTGTGTACGCGGCGAATCAATTGGCGGGACTTTCTGGCCGCATCCTGGGTCACTGCACAGGAATTAATAACAATTAGATTGGCATTCTCAGCTTGCCGGGTGACTTGGTGTCCGGCTTTTTGGAAGGTTTGCGCCCAGGTTTCCAGCTCCGCCTCGTTAAGGCGGCAGCCCAGTGTTTTAAGGTGAACTATCATGACTTATCCAAAGAACCAGTAGGCGACAAAAATAGCCGCGATAATGCCGCCAAAATCGGCTATGAGGCCACACGTAGCAGCGTGGCGAATATGCTTGATACCTACCGAACCAAAGTAGATCGCCAATACATAAAACGTGGTTTCCGTACTGCCCTGTACAATAGATGATAGCCTTCCGGCAAATGAATCCGCGCCGTGGGTTTTCATGGTATCGATCATCATGGCCCTTGCTCCGCTGCCGCTAAACGGTTTCATCAGTGCCGTTGGCAAGGCATCGACAAAGCGGTCATCCATCTTGAACTTATGTACGATAGTACGCGCCCCATCCGCCAGCAAATCCAGTGCGCCACTCGCCCTGAATACGCCGATGGCAACCAACATGGCAACCAGATAAGGAATAATCGTAATTGCAGTTTGGAAACCATCTTTTGCGCCTTCAATAAAGGCATCGTAGGCGTTCACTTTTTTGTAGATAGCGCCACATATAAAGGTGATGACCAAGGAAAACAGGATGACATTGCTCATCAACGCCGATTGCGTCAGCATCTCTTGCTGCGGCAAATGTGTAAAATAGGCAAGCAAACCACCCACAATGACGGTAAATCCTGCTAGATAAGCCATGACAACCTTATCCAGCAGATTGATTTTTTGCACCGCCGCGACAGCCAGCAAGCCCGTCAATGTGGACATGTAGGTGGCGATCAATATCGGGATGAATACGTCAGTGGGATTGGCTGCGCCCAACTGGGCGCGGTAGGTCAAAATCGTCACCGGGAATAAGGTCACTCCCGAAGTGTTAATCACCAGAAACAGGATTTGTGCGTTGCTGGCGGTATCCGGGTTCGGATTTAAGGTCTGCAACTCTTTCATCGCCTTGATGCCTAATGGCGTTGCGGCATTATCCAAACCGAGCGCGTTGGCAGAAATATTCATGACGATAGCGCCCAATGCGGGATGACCCTTAGGCACATCTGGCATTAAGCGGCTAAACAATGGCGTGAGGCATTGAGTTAATAAGGTGATAAAACCGCTACGTTCACCAATTCGCATAATGCCTAACCACAAGGCTAAAACGCCCGTTAGACCCAAGGAAATTTCAAACGCTGATTTGGACAGGCTGAACATGGCTTCCATGAGCAATGTGAAAACCTGTTGGTCACCAAAAACAAGCAGCTTGACTAATGCGGTGCAAAAAGCGGCGAGGAAAAAGAAAATCCAGATGATATTAAGCACGATAGGCGATTGATAGGCAAAACATCGGCCTATTTTAATGCTTAATGTCTTTAATCGTCTTGCTTTTGCAGAAAAAAAGCCTTCCCATCCTTGGGGTAGGCTTATGAGATTGATTTCAACTCACTAACAAAGAGGGAAACATAACAAAATTTCCAGGGTAATTGTTACATAAGCAGAAAATTATTTATGTGAAGCAATCCACATTTTGAGAAGCTGGAACTTTGACAGAAAACTATTTCTGTGACGCAGTTCACATTTTTTGAAGTTAGTGCTCTCTAAGTCCTAATCTCATAAACCCCGTTCGGAAAAATCTATAATACGGCTAAGGCGCTATCATAATCAGGTTCATTGGCGAGTTCATCAACCAGTTGTGTGTACATGACCGTGTTATCTTCGCCGATAATCACAATCGCACGGGCGGTTAAGCCGACAAGAAAGGTATCGACTAACTTAACGCCATAGTCGTCAGCAAAGCTGGAGCGAAATGTGGATAAGGGAATGACATCTTTTAAACCTTCGGTTTCACAAAAACGGCATTGGGCAAACGGCAGGTCGGCAGAAATGACCAGCACGACAGTGTTATCCAACTTGCTTGCCTTTTCGTTGAATTTCCGGGTAGACATCGCACAGGTTGGCGTATCCAGGCTGGGGACGATATTCAACACTTTTTTCTTTCCGGCATAAGTGGCTAGTGTTTCGTCTGCCAATTTGCCGTTAACCAGTGTGAAATCAGGAGCTTTGCTGCCTACTGCAGGTAATTCACCCGAGGTATGAAGTGGATTGCCTTGAAATTTAATGGTAGCCATGATCTATTCCTCTTGTATTAAAAATATGGATTGCCGAATGGGTTAATTTTTTGTTTTCATTCGCCTAACTAAGCGTTTACGTTTTTCTACTTGCCGGTCGCTGAGTTTGTTTTTTTGACCATGAAATGGATTGACTGGCGATTTAAATTCCAAACGTATCGGCGTACCGGATAAGTGCAATTTAGTCCTGTAATAATTGGTCAGATAGCGCTTATAAGAAAGCGGTAGTGCATCGGTCTGTACACCGTGAATGATGACCACGGGCGGATTTCGACCGCCTTGGTGGGCATATTTTAATTTAATACGGCGATTGCCGACCAGGGGTGGTTGGTGAGCATCAGTGGCTTCCTTGAGGATTCGGGTCAATAGGGGCGTCCCCATATTCACCATCGCTGATTCATACAAGGTGTGTACGACATCGAATAATTTGCCTACACCGCTGCCATGCAATGCCGAGATTGGGTGTTTTTCAGCAAATTCGAGGAAGGAAAGTTTTATGTCAAGCTGCCGTTGTATCGTCGTTTTTTGGTTGGCGCTTAACCCGTCCCATTTATTCAAACCGATTATGAGCGCCCTGCCAGCTTCCAACACCAAGCCCAGCAAATGCGCGTCTTGGTCGGTAATCCCTTCGCTGGCATCGATTAAAAAAATGACGACATGCGATTTTTCAATGGCTTGTAACGATTTTATAACGCTGAATTTTTCGATGGTTTCCGAAACCCTGGCACGGCGGCGCATACCAGCGGTATCGACCAGGGTAAAACGCTTACCATTGCGTTCAAAAGGGATATAAATGCTGTCGCGGGTTGTGCCGGGTTCGTCAAAGACAATAACCCGTTCTTCACCTAACAGTCGATTGACCAAGGTTGATTTACCCACATTTGGCCTGCCAACCACAGCAATGCCAATGCCGCCTTGATTTTCATCAACGGCTTCAATATCAGGCGGTAATAATTCATTAGCCCTTTCCAGCAATTCAGGGATACCGCGTCCATGAGCGGCTGAACAGGCAATCGGTTCGCCAAGTGCCAAGGAATAAAAATCAGACATTACTACGTTGGCATCGAGACCATCTATCTTGTTCGTCACCAAAACCACGGGCTTGGCAAGTTTCCGTAAGGTTTCGGCAATCACTTTATCGGAAGCGCTCAAGCCTTCACGGGCATCGACCATAAAGAATACGATGTCGGCTTCTTCCAGTGCGATTTGCACCTGCTTCCGTGCGAGGCTTTCAATGCCTTCGGCATCATCTGCAATACCGCCAGTATCGACTATCAGACAAGGCCTGTTGCCGTGTTTCAAACGACCATACTGCCTGTCCCGCGTCAAACCAGGAAAGTCAGCTACTAGCGCTTCTCGGGTGCGGGTTAAGTAATTGAATAAGGTAGATTTGCCCACATTAGGGCGGCCTACTAAGGCGATGACAGGTAACATGACTATCGGGCTTTTAAGGCAGCCAACGTACCATCTTTGGCATAAATATAAACGATACCACCGACCACAATAGGCTTGGCATCAATGGCATCTCCCGCCACTTGCACACGGGCAAGCTGCCGCCCATCGGTACTGCTTAGCCAATGAACATAGCCATCGAAATCACCGATGACGACATTACCTTGGTAAGCTACGGGGGATGTCAGTTTTCGCCCATGCAAATCCTTTTGCTCCCACAAGGAGGAGCCGGTGCGCTTGTCTAATTGCAGTACATGTCCATCTGAATTCGAAATGTACAGGTATTGCTCATCCTGACTTAAACCGGTATGGGAGGAAACGGCCTCATTCCGCCACAATACATCGCCGTCCAGAATTGAAACGGCAGCAGATCCGCCGTTATAGCTGGCGGTATAGATAACGCCCCTGGCTTCTATGGGATCAACATCAATATCGACCAATCGCTCAACCTCTGACCTACCTTTTGGAATGGTGACGCTAGATTCCCAAACGTATTTGCCGTCTTCCAAACGCAACGCCATTAATTTGCCATTGTCATAGCCCTCAATGATTGTGTCTTCTATGACTAAGGGCGCTCCCGTGCCCCGTACTGTTAAGGCTGGCACGTTATGTTCGTAGCTCCACACTTTTTGCCCGGTCTTTTCATTTAAGGCAATCACCGATCCATCCGTTGTCCGTATGATGGCAATACCATTGGCAACCACAGGAACAGACATTACCTCGCTAGACACGGGTGTTTTCCAAAGTACGGCGCCACTATCTATGTTTAGTGCGATAACCTCACCATTATTGCTACCCAGAATGACAGTAATAGCCCCCAAACCCGGGCCGCCGGAAAAATGGACTTCATCCTCGTTTTCATCTTCAATTTCAACTTCCCAAGCCAGATTGCCCGTGGTCAAGTCCCTGGCCTGTACTAGCCCGTCCCTGTCCGCAGCAAAAACCCTGCCATTACCGATTGCCGGAACCAGTTTCAAGGTTTGTCCATCAGTACCCACGCCCACACTTTCTTTCCAAAGCACTTCGACCTGAATTTCCGGCGTATATTCGACCAGCTCACTCGGTGGGTCTGCATTGTCTGCACCGCCAGTAAAATAATCCTTGATGCCGGACACGGAGTCTTTAACCGTATCGAAGGTGGAACAGCCTGACAAAATCAGTACGGCAAGTAAGGGCAGAATTGTTAAGGAAAATTTAAAGCGCATTATTTTTTAGTTTCGATTTTTTCTGGTGCCGTCAAGTCGTCGATTTTAAGTTGCAACAAAGGAGACTGATAACCATTCTTTAAGGCTTTTTGGTAGGAGGTGCGGGCTTCGTCGAAGCGATCCAACGCCACATACAAATCGCCGACTAATTCATCATAGTTATCGGAAAATTTTGCCGCCGCCGCTTGATCGACATCATTAATCACCTGTAAGCCCTGCTCATACTCACCGCTTGCGAGCATAAGTTTGACCAACCTGATCTTGGCGATATGACTCAATTCCTTGTCCTTGCCGTCGGCAATTTTTTTCAGTATTGCTTCAGCTGCTGCAATATCGCCCTGCTGCACCTTCAGTTTCGCCTGAAACAATCCTGCATACGCAGCATAATTACTGTTTACAAATTGCTCCTGCAAACGTTTGGCCAGTTTATCGACCGAGTCTTTTTGATCGGTTTCAGCCGCTTTGAGTAACTGATCGTAGAGAGCCGAAGCCTGATTTGCCTGGTCTTTTTTGTGTTCCTGCCAATAGTTCCAGCCGACAATAACGGCAATACCTAAGGCTATGCCGATAACCGTTGACGTGCCGTTTTCTTTCCACCAGCCTTTTAACGCTTCAACCCGCTCTTCTTCTGTATCGTAAATTTCCACTGTTGTTCTCTGTTCTATTTAAGTAAATTGGGGATTCTATCATTCATATTCTGCAATGCTGCGCTGGAATTCTCATTTACCACGAAGGACACGAAGTTTTTTCTGTTTTTTCTTCGTGCACTTCGTGGTTATTTGCAGCCTCCATTCCGCTTGCGTTCTCTAAACTATCTGTGGTAGTTGCTGTTGCAAAAAGCTGATCGCCTGAGTTTGCGGCATCGTTTGCTGGGCAAGGTCATTTCTTAAATATTTAATGCCAACTTCACCACGATCAACTTCGTCATCGCCGAGAATAATGGCGAATTCCGCGCCGGTCTTGTCGGCCTTTTTAAACTGGTTTTTAAAACTGCCACCATCGGCAGACAGTTGTAATTTTAGGGCAGGGATCTCATTCCTGATGGTTTCCGCAAAGCGCAGGCCCTCCCGTTCCGCTTTCTCGCCAACCCGAATCATATAAGCATCAACCGTTCTTTCAACCGGAATATCTTTACGTGTTTCCAGCAAGGCCAGTAATCGCTCCATACCCATTGCAAAGCCAACAGCATGGTTTGGTTTGCCTCCTAATTGTTCTATGAGTCCGTCATAACGTCCGCCAGCACACACAGTACCTTGCGAACCTAATTCATCAGTCACCCATTCAAAAACCGTAAGGCTGTAATAATCCAGGCCTCGGACTAATCGTGTATTAATCCCGTAAGCCACATCCAAATCTTCTAAAGTTGTAGTGATGGCCTTGAAATGAGCCAAACTTTCAGTGCCCAAGTAAGCCATCAGTTCAGGTGCATTGGCAATAATGTCTTTCATTTCAGGATTTTTGCTGTCCAAAATCCGCAACGGGTTGGTATTCAACCTGCGGAGACTGTCTTCATCCAATCCTTCCTTATGTCGCTGAAAATGAGCTACCAACACTTCCCGGTAAGCCAAACGTTCGGCAATTGTACCCAAGGAATTCAGTTGTAACCTGACCTTATCGCGGATACCCAGCGTTTTCCATAACCGATGCATTAGAAGAATCAATTCTGCATCAATATCAGGCCCGGACATGCCGTAGGTTTCTACGCCCAACTGGATAAATTGCCGATAGCGGCCTTTCTGCGGCCTTTCGTGCCGATACATGGGGCCGTAATACCATAACCTGTGGGTTTGGTGATGCAGCAAACCATGTTCCAGGCAGGCCCGTAAACAACCCGCCGTTCCTTCTGGCCTTAGCGTTAAGGAATCGCCGTTTCGGTCTTCAAACGTGTACATTTCTTTTTCGACAATATCGGTGACTTCGCCGATAGAACGTTTAAACAATTCTGTTTTCTCAACGATGGGCAGCCTGATTTCGCTGTAACCATAACTGGAAAGCACTTCTCTTATACAGCGTTCAGCATATTGCCAAAGCGCGGTCTGGTCGGGGAGCACATCATGCATCCCACGAACTGCTTGAATATTAGTCGCCATCTACCTAATCGACACTTAACGAATGCCTGCTACTTGTTTGGCTTCATTTGAATTTGGAAATTTATCCAGCAACAAGCTTCGATATTCATTGGCAAGCGACAAATTTCCTAAAGCCTGTTCTGTTTGAATGCCTATCCACAAGGTTTCAGCCGTATGATTGGCTTCGCCTAAATACCTCTGCAAATAATCTTCTGCCGCTTTGTATTCGCCTATTTGATAGCTGATCTTTTGCATTTCGAGTAATGCCGCCGAATATTGGCCGTTCATGTCCAATGCCTGTTTGAGTAGCGCGACCGCTTGTGGGCGCTGCCCCATGCCTAGATGACAACGTGCAGAATTAGTTAGTGCCATCCACTGCCTGTCATTCAATAGATTGGATGTTGCTTGTGTCAGCAGCGCCAAGCCTCTATCGAACTGCCTACGGTCGCACAGAAACTTGCCATAATTATTTTGTATACCTATATCATCGGGCGACAATCCCAATGCTGCATCATAATGCTGTTTCGCCTGGTCAAAATGATTAATTTTTTCATATAAGACTGCCAAAGCACTGTGCGCCCGCGCATTATTGGGTTCTTTCTCCAATGCCTTCTGTAAATTTTCCTTAGCCAATTCCAACTTATTAAGATCCATGTACCGGATACCTAACTGTAGATAAATATCCGTAGGCTTTTCAGCGGGGCCATTTGAAAACCAGGAACAGGCTGATAAGGTTATTGCCATCAGTACAACAGCACAGCGTGTCATCTTAAAAGCTGATTTAAGCGGCATGTTCAGCACTCATAGTTTTTAATTTAAGATGTCTTCGGCTTTTATCTGCAACTTGTCCGACCAACTGCCCACAGGCGGCATCAATATCTTCGCCACGGGTTTTCCTCACAGTGGTTACAATTCCGGCATCGTTCAACAAGGTCTTAAACCGATGAATCGCATTGTTGCTGGAACAGGTGTAAATGGAATTGGGAAACGGATTAAACGGTATCAAATTCAACTTTGATGGCACGGTTTTGAGTAATTCAATCAGGCCGTGCGCATCCTCGATTGAATCATTAATTCCATTCAGCATGACATACTCAAAAGTTATGGTGCGGCGGGGCGCTAGTTTGGCATTGTCCCTACAGGCTTCCAATAACTCTTTCAGTGGGTATTTTTTGTTAATGGGAACCAGCTCGTCCCGTAGCTCATCGGTAACTGCGTGTAGGGACACCGCCAGACTGACATTACAGACCTCCGTCAAGCGATACATTGCCGGAACCACGCCTGAGGTGCTGATGGTGACCCGCCGTTTGGAAAGGCCATAAGCGAAATCATCCATCATTAAATTCATGGCTGCAACGACGTTATCAAAATTTAGCAGCGGTTCACCCATGCCCATCATGACCACATTGGTGATCTTCCGTTCTTGCCCCAAGCGTTCTTGGGCAACCATGACCTGACCGATAATTTCAGCCGTGGTCAAATTGCGGTTAAAGCCTTGTTGGGCAGTCGAACAAAACGTACAAGCGAGCGCACAACCGACTTGCGATGAAACGCACAGCGTACCTCGATTTTCTTCTGGGATAAATACTGTTTCAATCTGATTGCCACAGCTAGCCTGAACCACCCACTTACGTGTGCCATCGCAGGCAATCTTTTCCAACACGATTTCAGGGGTAGCAATAGTGCAATTTTCGCTAAGATAAGAACGCAGCGGTTTGCTGAAATTGGTCATCAAATTGAAGTCAACTACGTCTTCTTGATAAACCCATTTCAGTAATTGGGTGGCGCGAAAAGGCTTTTCACCTAATCCGACAAAGAAGGCCGCTAAGCCTACTCTGTCAAGATCCAGCAAATTCAACGGTTTTTGTTTAACGGGTGCGGGCGCAGAGTTCATTGTCTGAGAAAAAGTAAGCAATTTCTCGTTGGGCTGTTGCAACGGCATCAGAGCCATGCACAGCATTTTCATCAATGCTGTTTGCAAAATCAGCGCGTATCGTGCCAGCCGCGGCTTCCTTAGGATTGGTAGCGCCCATTATATCCCGATGTTTAAGAATGGCATTTTCGCCCTCCAGAACTTGCATGATGACTGGGCCTGAAATCATGAAAGCGACTAAATCCTTAAAAAATCCGCGTTCTTTGTGTTCTGCGTAAAAACCTTCAGCCTGAGTTTGAGTAAGGTGCAACATTTTTGCTGCGACAATGTTTAAACCGTTTTTTTCAAAACGGCTATAAATTTCACCGATGACATTTTTTGCAACTGCATCCGGTTTAATGATCGAGAATGTGCGTTCTATCGCCATGTGTATTTAAAACTCCAATTGAACAATTAAAAATTTATAGTAGCTGATCCGACTAAGCAGACAGACTCTTGAATTAAGGCATCCTGTCCAGTTCTGCGCCTTCTTTGACTGGTATAATCAAATCTTCAGAACTAACGCCCAACATCAAAGCCGCAGGACTGGCAATAAAAATTGACGAATAGGTGCCGAAAACCACGCCAAATAACAGGGCGATGGAAAAGTTATGGATGACTTCTCCTCCTAAGAAAAACAGGGAAACCAACACCAAAAATACGGTCATCGAAATCATGATGGTACGGCTTAAGGTGTCATTCACGGCAATGTTCATCATATCTTCGGTTGTAGTTTTTCTCATTTTCCTGAAGTTTTCCCGAATCCGGTCATAAACGACAATGGTATCGTTGAGGGAATATCCGATCAGGGCAAGAATGGCCGCCAAGACCGTCAGATCAAACTCCAGAGCGAATACTGAGAATACGCCCAAAGTCACGATCACATCATGGAAGGTTGCTATGATCGCACCGACTGAAAATTTCCATTCAAAACGTAAGGAAATATAAATCAAAATGGCTAGCGTTGAATACAACAAGGCCAAAAAACCATCCTGTGCCAGATCGTCACCGACTTGTGGCCCCACAAACTCGACACGCCGCAAACTGGCTGGCGTAGCAGCGTTTTTGTTGATGGCATCCAGCACTTTTGTGCTTAAATCTGCACTATTCACGCCTTCTTCAAGTTTCAGGCGAATTAGGACATCTTTGGAAGTGCCGAAATTCTGCACGGTCGCATTAGCAAAACCCGATTCATCTAAGGTCTTGCGTAACGCGGTCAGGTCGGCAGTTTGTTGATAGCCGACTTCAATCAGGGTGCCACCCGTGAAATCGATGCCCATCTGCAACCCGCGGACTGATAGTGAGATGATCGCTATCACCATCAAAATCCCGGAAAATGTCATCGCAATCTTTCGGTTACCAATAAAATTAATATGTGTAGGTTTCATAAATGCTTGTGTGTTGTTATGGAACAGTGTCTATTCAATTCTTAAATGGATAATTTTTCAACCCTGCGGTTACCATAAATCCAGTTAATGACCATCCGTGTACCTGTAATGGCAGTGAACATGGATGACAAAATACCAATGATGAGCGTCACCGCAAAACCTTTTACAGAGCCGGTACCAAATGCGAATAAGACAACAGCCACCACAAGGTTTGTGACATGCGAATCCAAAATAGTCGCGAAAGCCCGATCATAGCCCATGTAGATAGCGGATTGTGGCGTGTTACCATTCCTGAGTTCTTCCCGAATCCGTTCAAAGATCAAGACGTTAGCATCAACAGACATACCGACGGTCAATATAATCCCCGCAATACCCGGCAAGGTCAGGGTCGCTTGCAACATTGACAAAACTGCCACGACAATGACCACGTTAAAGGCCAGTGCAACATCGGCAATCATTCCGAAAAGCTTGTAATAAACTGCCATAAGCAGAACGACCAACACAAAGCCCACCACAAACGATAAAACGCCCTTATTGATGTTATCTTGCCCCAGGCTTGGGCCTACCGTGCGTTCTTCGACAATATCAACCGGTGCTGCCAACGCTCCGGCGCGAAGTAACAGCGACAGGTTACGTGCATCTTGTGGACTGTCCAGTCCAGTGGTCTGAAAACGTTTGCTAAAAACGCCCTGAATCGTCGCCACACTGATGACCTTTTCTACTTTTTCCTTGTGGCGGACTTTTTGCCCATTGACGGTTTTGGTTTCGACCTTATTTTCGATAAACACCACTGCCATAGGCTTACCGAGATTCGCCTGGGTCAGTTTACCCATTTTTGCCGCACCAACTCCGTTGAGCGAAATAAATACCGCCGGCCTGCCATCCTGATCCATACCTGAAGAGGCATCGACAATCTGGTCGCCAGTCACAATGACGCGCTTGTCCAACAGCACAGGACTCTTGTTTTTATCGTAGTATAACTTACTGCCTACCGGTACATGGCCTTCAACCGCCTTTTGTACGTCGTGTTCGACATCGACCAAGCGATATTCCAAGGTAGCGGTCGTACCCAAAATTTCTTTGGCACGGGTGGTATCCTGCACACCCGGCAACTGCACAACAATTCGATTGTCACCTTGCTGCTGTATCACGGGTTCAGCGACACCCAACTCATTGACACGATTACGTAAAGTCGTCATGTTCTGGGCTACGGCGAATTTTTTTACCTCACGGACATCGACTTCGGACATTTGCAGCCAGAGTTGATCTTGTTCATCCGGTTCGGTAATTTTCAAGCCCTTGAAGCCCTTGGCCAAAACATCAAACAAGGCGGGTTTGTCATCAGCAGACTTTAATTTTATTTTGATAAAAGCGCTGTCTTTGGTAACTGACAGGTAGCGTATCTTTGCATCCCTTAATGCTAACCGTAAGTCTTCTGTGTAACGTTCTTCTGCTTGCTTTACGGCGGCATCCATATCCACTTCCAACAGAAAATGCACCCCTCCGCGTAAATCCAGACCCAGATACATGGCATCAGCGCCGATCTTCTGCAACCAAGCAGGTGTCGTCGGCGCGAGATTTAACGCAACAGTCGCGTCATTGCCCATTTGGTCCCGGAGCAAGTCCGCAATTTTTAACTGATCGTCAGTATTGCTGAAACGTGCCAAAATCCGTCCGTCTTTAAATTCAAAAGCCTTTAAATTTACGCCAGCAGTTTTTATGGTAGATTCGATCTTGTTAGCCTGTTCCTGAGCGAGGGCGTGAGCTGATGAGACCTGGACTGAGGGGTCTTCACCATACAAGTTCGGTAACGAATAAATAAGGCTTACCAGGAAAATAATCAATACCAATAAATTTTTCCAAAGCGGGAATCTGTTTTGCATGTGTTATTCCGTCAATTAAACTACGCCGTGATTTTGTATCGTCCCATCGGTGAATCGGGAGCTGAAATACCTGTCGAATTAGCCATTGGCCTTTTTGGTGACGGCCTTGTAAGTCCCCTTAGGCATCATGCTTTCTATGCTTTGGCGCTGCACCTGGATAAAGATGTTATCAGCGACTTCCAGCTTAACGAAATTATCATCCAAATCAATAACTTTTCCCAAAATACCGCCCGTTGTGACGACTTCAACGCCTTTGCCCATCGCAGCGAGCATTTGCTTTTTTTCTTTTGAACGCTGAGCTTGTGGGCGCAGGAACAGAAAATAAAAAAACACCAAAATACCAGCAGGAAACAACAAGCCTTCCATGCCAGGTGATTGTATGGCAGGCGCCGCTGCTAATGCGTCAGAGATAAAGAAGCTCATTGTTATCCTCAGTTTTTATTCGTATAGTTAGATAATTTCCCATTATGCCACAACTGGAACAACTTTTCCTCGTTGTTGGTAAAACCGTTTGACAAATATATCCAGTTCCTTTTTTTCTATGGCATCACGCAGTTCTTGCATAAGAGTTAGATAATAGTGCAGGTTATGCAGGGTATTAAGTCTTGAACCCAGCATTTCCTTACATTTGTCGAGATGGCGCAGATATGCCCTGGAGTAATTTCGGCAGGTATAGCAAGTACAGGTTTCATCTAAAGGTTTTGTATCAAACTCGTATTGGCTATTTCGGATTTTCACCACGCCGAAAGTCGTAAACAAATGGCCGTTACGGGCATTGCGGGTAGGCATCACACAATCGAACATGTCGATACCTCGCCTGACCGCCTCAACCAAGTCCTCAGGTGTGCCAACACCCATCAAATAACGGGGCTTATCGACAGGCATTTTGGTATGGATGGCATTCAGGGTTTGCATCATTTCTTCTTTTGGCTCGCCTACCGACAAGCCGCCAATGGCATAACCGTCGAAGCCTATATCGACCAATCCGGCGATGGACTCTTGCCTAAGATGCTCGTACATGCCACCTTGCACGATACCGAATAAGGCATTAGGGTTATCACCATGCGCGGCTTTACTGCGCTGCGCCCAACGTAAAGACAAGCGCATGGACGTTGCCGCCTCAATTACTGTGGCTGGATACGGCGTACATTCATCGAAAATCATCACAATATCGGAACCCAAATCCCGCTGCACCTGCATTGATTCTTCAGGCCCCATAAAAATTTTGCTGCCATTGATGGGCGATTTGAACGTCACGCCTTGCTCGGTAATCTTTCTTAACGCGCCGAGGCTGAATACTTGGAAACCGCCGGAATCGGTGAGGATGGGCTTATTCCAATTCATAAAGCCATGCAAATCCTGATGCGCCTTGATTACGCCCGTACCTGGGCGCAGCATCAGGTGAAAGGTGTTGCCTAGGATAATTTGTGCATCCAAACTTGTTAAATCATCTGGAGTGAGAGCTTTTACGGCTCCGTAAGTGCCGACTGGCATGAAAACGGGGGTTTCTACAATGCCGTGGGTTAGGATTAGTCGGCCTCGGCGGGCATAGCCGTCCTGTGTTGTTAGTTTAAATTCCATTTTTTTATTGTAACTGATAGGAAGGGATTGTAGATGTGGTTGCTTTGTAAATTATATTCGTGGTGAGCTTGTGGAACCATGAAGGGAGTCAACATTTCATCCCCTCTCCCCTTGTGGGAGAGGGTTAGGGTGAGGGGTATTTATAATGTGTCGCTACCGCGACGATTGATTCCAATCGGGTTCTCGCACCCGAAGGCGAGATACTTTCTTTTGCTTCGCCAAAAGAAAGTATCCAAAGAAAAGGCGACCCGGATGCCGCTTGCTTCCTGCGCTTCTCGCATTTACCGGGGGTTGTCAAAAAGGGACTTCCTGCCCCTTTGACAACGTGCGGCATCCCTGCCGCACCCCTAACGGGCTATTCCCGATAAAAACGCCAGTGCCCGGCACGGCATAACGGGATGGGGCAGTTTTCATAGCATTGTAGGGTGGAATAGACGCACAAAACAACCAGATTTAAAGGTAAGTAACGTCTTTCCGCGCGTCGTAATCCACCATACCGAAGTTCATCACATTCGGCGGGTTACGCCGCATGAACGCCAGTAGTTGTTTAGGTGCAGTGTGTTTGCGCGGCTAACCACGCCCTACAACCAACCCGCCGTACGAGGTTAAAAGGTACACGGTGAGTACCCCACTCGGCATTTATTTATTGCGCTCTACGATCAATCAAATAAATCTCCATTAGAAATTACTCGAAATTCCCTTGCATTTATTAGTTTTGTGCTACGTTGATTAACATGAAGATCACCAACGCATTCTACAATTTGTAAATTTTTATGAGCACTATGTGATTGCCAATATTCATTAATAGGTAATTCAATATTTACGCTCTTATCGACACCATTAATTGTTGCGAGAATAGTTATAGTACCTATGTTATCTTCTTCTTGGTGTGATAATTTAGCAAGGTAGCCTGGATGAAACATAGTGGAATCCGGGGCAGATAGGACTCCGATTATCCCGGATTCCGCAAAGCTGCATCCAGGCTACAAACTAACCCGTTTTCCCCAACACCAAAACAGAACCCAAACCCAAACTAGCCTCCAACAACGTCTCCCAAGCATCACCTCGCTGTTGGCCTTTGATTTGGCGGTCTGCTTTTGCACCCAAGACTAAGACATTATTTAATTCGGTATGAGTAAGCCGTTTAGCCGATGAATCAATAAGCTGTTTACGTTCGCCCCAAATACCATTTTTTTTCAGGATAAGTTCTTTTTCACCTTGACCCTGAGCTGCTTTATAGCTAATCAGGATTCGGGCTTCCCGCATTAGCGCCCACAGCACGATGGCGGATGCAACGCCTTCCGCTTTTAGGGACGACAATATTTTAAGTACCTTATCAGCCTGCGCGGACAAAGCCGATTCAACGAGTTTAAATACGTCATACCGGGAACTGTCTGCCACTACGTCCATGATTTGCTGCGTACTCAACTTGCCCGCGCCATACAGCACATAGAGTTTTTCAATTTCCTGGGCGGCAGCGAGTAGATTGCCTTCCACCCGGTCAGCCAGGATTTTCACTGCTCCGTGGTCTGCAATAAGCCCACGCTGCTGCATCCTGTCCTGAACCCAACGCAGAAGGTCTTGTCCGGCTAATGGCCAAACTTGGATAATACAGGCCACCTTATCTAGGGCTTGAAACCAGGAAGATTTTTGTGCGTCCTTGGTGATTTTCCCGGCGGTAATCAGCAATAAGGTGTCTTCGGGCAAGCGTTTGCAATACGCCGCTAAAGCTTTTCCGCCTTCTGCGCCAGGTGTTCCTGACGTTAATCTTAGGTCGATGATTTTTTTATCGGCAAAGATAGAAAAGTTGTCCGCAGAAATATTCAGTTGCTTCCAATCAAACAGCTTGTCCGCGAAAAAAATTTCCCTGGCAGTAAAATCCCGTTCTTTTGCGGATTTCCTGATTGCATCGGCCAGTTCGCCCAATTGTTGAGGCTCATCGCCGCTGATGAAATAAACAGGGGCTAAGGCTTTCTGCAATGTGGCAGCTAATTGCTGGGGTTTAATCTGCACTATTTGCCTTTCGTCTCTACTGCCGAACGGCCACGGTTAATAATCGTCTTGACTACCTGCTGGTACATCTCATTTCTGATCACGGTTTCTTCATTGCCTTTAGCGATAACATCTTGCTGGTCGTTAAAGTATTCGCGCCTGAACTCGATGGGTTCGCGCGCCACTAGCACACCATTTTTGGCATTAAGCAGTTCATATTCCACATGGCCTGCCAGTTCAATCTCATTCGACCGCCCTCTCTGGCTCAAAGACAGTACCCGACGATCAATGTCGTCTTTAAATACTCTAAGCACAATATCAGCTTTCTCGGATGAGTCGGTAAGATGTCCAGAAGACGATTTCAACACGGTAATTAATTGCTCACGCAAGGCGGGTGAGCCACCTTGCAAAAAAATGGTTTTCATACCCGCAGGCAAACCATAAGCTCCTCGCAAATGATAGCCGCAGGCCGTAGTTAGCAGGGCGATAATTAAGGTGATTGACAGGTTTATCCGCACAAGCTAACTCCTATACAACGATATTGACCAATTTCTTGGGCACTATAATGACTTTTTTGATGGGCTTGCCGTCAATGAATTTAATCACATGCTCGTCGCATAAAGCCGCTTTTTCTATTTCTTCATTAGAAGCCGATGCTGAAACAGTCATTTTGCTGCGTAATTTGCCATTAACCTGGAGGACGAATTCTATCGAATCCTGCACCAAAGCTGTCTCGTCCACTTGCGGCCACGGCAAACCGACGACTGCTTCACGATGCCCCAAATCCAGCCACAATTGATGACAGATATGCGGCACGATGGGCGCTAACATCAAGACAATGGCTTCCAATGCTTCTTGACGGATGGCCTTGGCGTTATTGGATCCATCCTCAAACCTGGACAAGGTATTGAGCAACTCCATATTTGCCGCGATAGCCGTGTTAAAAATAGTACGCACACCCATGTCATGGCTGACTTTCTGGATGGTTTGATGTGTGTGCCTTCTTACCGCTTGCTGTTCAGGTGTTAACGATGCCCTATCAATGGGCTGCTTAGAACTGACGGACGTAACATGCAGGTAGGTTTGTTTCCAAAGCCGTTTCAAGAACCGTGACGCGCCTTCCACGCCACTATCCGACCATTCCAGGGATTGTTCGGGCGGCGCGGCAAACATGATGAACAGGCGCACGGTATCTGCCCCGTATTGGTCGATCAAACCCTGCGGATCGACGGTATTGCCTTTGGACTTGGACATTTTGCTGCCGTCTTTCAAGACCATACCTTGGGTCAGCAATTTTTTGAATGGCTCATCGCAGGTAATCAGCCCTTCGTCCCGCAGTAGCTTGGTGTAAAACCGGGCATATAACAAATGCAGAATTGCGTGTTCTATTCCGCCGATGTAATGATCGACAGGTAGCCAATGACTGGCTTTAGCATCCAGCATGGTGTCAGCCTTGTTACAGGCAAATCTTGCAAAATACCAAGATGATTCCATGAAGGTATCAAAGGTATCGGTTTCGCGCCGCGCAGGTTTACTGCATGTTGGACAAGTTGTTTTCGAGAACGTTGGATGCGCCACTAACGGCGATTGCGAACCATCCAGGATCACATCTTTTGGTAAGGTGACAGGTAAATCCTGCTCAGGTACTGGCACTGTTCCGCAATCATCACAGTAAATGACCGGAATCGGCGCACCCCAATAACGCTGGCGGGACACGCCCCAGTCGCGCAAGCGGAATTGTACTTGCTTGTCACCAAGTTTTTTAGCCTTTAGGTCGGCGGCAATCTCATCGACAGCAGCCTCATATTTTAAGCCGTTATATTTGTTTGAATTAATACATATTCCGTATTTACAAAAACTGTTATCCCAGTCAATCCAACTTAGAGGCTCTGCGCCATTAATGTCTAAATATGGTGCCTCATCAGGTGTGCCATAATTAACACTTTCACTCCTGATTCCCTGATTAACATTTTTATCACTCCAGCTTTCTGGAACGATAACTGGTTTAATTGCCAGGTTATATTTTTTAGCAAAATAAAAGTCACGTTCGTCATGCGCCGGTACCGCCATGACCGCGCCTTCGCCATAGCTCATAAGGACATAATTGCCTACCCAGACTGGCACTTGTTCGCCTGTTAACGGATGGGTAACGCTTATGCCCGTCGGCATCCCTTTCTTTTCCATCGTCGCCATATCGGCTTCTGCCGTGCCGCTTTGCTCGCATTCTTTTAAGAATTCGGCAAGCTCAGCATTGGTCCTGGCGGCATAAAGTGCCAGTGGATGTGCTGCTGCGACGGCACAAAACGTAACGCCCATAATCGTGTCGGCTCGGGTGGTGTATACCCAAAGCAGTTCTGCTTTGCCGTCCAGTTGATAAGGGAACGCAAACCGTACGCCGTAACTCTTGCCTATCCAGTTGGCTTGCATGGTCTTGACCTGCTCCGGCCAGCCGTCCAGCTTATCTAAGGATTGCAGCAATTCATCGGCATAGGCAGTAATTTTTAAGAACCACTGGGCTATTTCCTTGCGCTCAACTTTGGTGTCGCAACGCCAGCAACAACCGTCGATGACCTGCTCATTGGCAAGCACGGTCATGTCTTTTGGACACCAGTTGACTGGCGCGGTTTTCTTGTAAGCTAAACCTTTTTCCAGCAATCTAAGGAAAAACCATTGCTCCCACTTATAATAATCAGGATCGCAAGTGGCTAATTCCCTATCCCAATCGTAACCAAATCCCAAGCGCTTCAGTTGGTCACGCATGTAGTCGATATTGCTGTATGTCCAGTCTGCTGGATGCACACCATGCTGCATGGCGGCATTTTCAGCCGGTAGCCCGAAAGCATCCCAACCCATTGGTTGCAGGACGTTCTTGCCCAACATACGCTGATAGCGGCTGATGACATCGCCAATAGTGTAGTTACGCACATGCCCCATGTGCAGTTTGCCGCTGGGGTAGGGGAACATGGACAAGCAATAGTATTTTTCACGGTCGGACACTTCCAGGGCTTTAAACGCCCCCGATTCTTCCCATAGTTTTTGTACGCTTTGCTCAATCTCTAGCGGTTGATAATTTTCCTGCATCCTTATCGTCTTTAGTCGGTCAAAAGCGTTAGAATACCGTACAGACGCGTAAATCTAAAGTGTCATTTTCAGGAGTCGTACCATGGATAAAAATAAATTAGTTACTGCTTACACGGACTTGATGGAGCATCTTTACCTGGCGATGGACAATACGCTGCACTCAATG
>Ga0302321_100000514_pt1 | contig 33706 bp, 31 predicted proteins | sample Fen_T0_1_FD_202505 | JGI IMG/M metagenome (GOLD analysis project Ga0302321, IMG submission 202505) | Peat permafrost microbial communities from Stordalen Mire near Abisko, Sweden - Fen_T0_1 | ecosystem: Environmental > Terrestrial > Soil > Wetlands > Permafrost | place: Sweden: Abisko... | reverse complement strand
GAATTAGACCGAAAACAAACCGACCTAATGATAGCTCATCAAGAAATTTTGGAGCTCCGAAAAAATTACGACCATTTGCAAATTGCAAGAAACATGGGAGGCTCAGAAGCCGAACGAACAGAATCGAAACAAAAAATAAGCAAAATGGTGCGGGAAATAGACAAATGTTTAGCGCTTTTGGATGAATAGAGCGTATGAGAGACGATAATTTTACAATAAATGTACAAATTGGTGGCTTTAGAATGCCACTAAGTATTGCTCGTAAAGACGAGGAGTTGTATAGGAAAGCCGAAAAAATGGTCGTGAACTATCTGGAAAAGTACCAGAAACTTTATAACCAACGACCTTCTGAAGAAATCCTTATTATGGTGGCATTTCAAATTGCTGTCATAGTGTCAAAACAGGAATTGAAAGAGGATACAGTACCGTTAGCCGAAAAAATACAATCTTTGGACGATGAATTAAAAGCATTACTAACCAAAGAATAGTATCAAACACATCGTTTTTTTACATTATTTCCGCATTACGTTGTTTAGTACAAATCAGTCCATTTTAGAGTGGAACAATTGTCCTTTTCGATGCGATGCGTTTTTTATGCATCAACACTAGAATAAAAGATTACACAATTATTAATTACATACTTAAATTCACAACATGGAAACTATAATAATCGGACTGATTGCCTTAGTTGTTGGAGCCGGAGGATCATTTGTTGTCCTACGCTTTGTCAACAAAAGAGCTGTTCAGGAAGCAGAAGCGGAAGCCGAATTGCTTAAGAAAAACAAGCTTATAGAAGTAAAAGAAAAATTTATCGGACTAAAAGCGGAACACGAACAACAAGTTCAGGAACGTAACGCAAAAATTCAGGCCGTAGAGATCAGACTTCAACAAAAAGAAATGCAACTGAACCAAAAGCAAGGGGATGTACAACGCAAAGTAAACGAAGTAGAAGCACAAAGAGAACAACTTGAACACAAAGAAAGCAGTCTTGAAATAAAGAAAAAGGAATTGGACCATCTGAGCCATCAAGCTCAGGTTCAACTCGAAACTATTTCGGGTCTTTCGGCTGAACAAGCTAAAGAACGATTGGTAGAAGCATTGAAAGAAGAAGCCAAAACCGAAGCCATGTCGTACGTCAACGATATCATGGAAGAGGCTAAAATGACAGCCAATAAAGAAGCTAAGAAAATCGTTGTTCAAAGCATTCAACGTATTGCTACTGAAACAGCGATTGAAAATTCAGTGACTGTTTTCCACATTGAGTCGGACGAAATAAAAGGACGTATCATTGGTCGCGAAGGACGTAATATCCGCGCACTGGAAGCAGCAACTGGTGTTGAAATCATTGTTGACGACACACCCGAAGCAATTGTTCTTTCAGCATTTGACCCTGTTCGTCGCGAAATAGCACGTCTGTCACTTCACCAATTGGTAACCGACGGACGTATTCACCCCGCCCGCATTGAAGAAGTGGTGACTAAAGTTCGCAAACAAGTTGAAGAAGAAATCATAGAAATAGGTAAACGTACCACCATCGACCTTGGGATTCACGGATTACACCCCGAATTGATTCGTTTGGTAGGTAAAATGAAATACCGCTCGTCATACGGACAAAACTTATTGCAACACTCACGCGAAACAGCTAACCTGTGTGCCACAATGGCAGCAGAGCTAGGATTGAATCCTAAGAAGGCTAAACGCGCAGGACTGCTTCATGATATAGGCAAAGTGGCAGATGATGAACCGGAATTGCCACACGCAATTCTTGGCATGCGTCTTGCAGAGAAGTACAAAGAGAAACCGGATATTTGTAACGCTATAGGTGCTCACCACGACGAAGTGGAAATGGAAACACTTATTGCACCAATTGTTCAGGTATGTGATGCTATTTCCGGAGCGCGCCCAGGTGCACGTCGCGAAATTGTAGAAGCTTATATTAAAAGATTGAACGATTTGGAAGCTCTGGCGTTATCTTATCCAGGCGTATTGAAAACATACGCTATTCAGGCAGGACGCGAATTGCGCGTTATTGTCGGAGCTGACAAGATTGACGACAAAGAAACAGAATTATTGTCGTTTGATATTGCCAAAAAGATACAAGATGAGATGACCTATCCGGGTCAGGTAAAAATTACCGTTATCAGAGAGACGAGAGCGGTAAGCTATGCAAAATAATTGGTAAGGGGCAGTTGATAGTTATTTCAATTATCAACTGTCAATTATCAACTATAAAAATGGGGCTGTTTGGTTTTGACAGCAGGTAGAACTGATATGTAAGCATGTCGAGCGTTGTGAAGCTGGCTCGTAAATCTCGGAACACAAACTTATAACTGGCGAAAATAACTACGCTCTTGCTGCTTAATCGAATCACAGTAGATAAGCTTAATTCCGGTACTAGGTACTAGAACGAGACATTTCCCAAATGCCCTCGCCTCGAGGCAATTTGATATGGAGATGCAGCTAAATCGGGGATAGTTGCGCTTAGCCTTGGAGGCGCGATGAAATAAAAAGGATAAGGTGCAGGTTGGTGGCTTCGGTCTTGCCTACACTCGAAAACTCAAGCGAAGATAAACATGTAGAAAGCTTATTATTTCCTTGTTTGGACGAGGGTTCGACTCCCTCCAGCTCCACTAAAACCATTTCAATTTAGAGTAAAAGCCTGCAAAATCGATGATTTGCAGGCTTTTTTCGTTGGTAAGAATATGTAAATGATTCAGTAAAAAAAGGGTACTCATAAAGTTACAGAGTATAAATGAAATTGAGATTTTCAATTCGAAGGGACTTTAAAAAGCTGTGTTGTGAAAGGTGTTGGTGCTGATTTTATTTTGATACAGCATCTTTCCTTTCGCAGTAAGATATGGAAATAAGAATAAAAAAAAGAACAAATAGTTCGTATTCAATGGGATATATTCCGTATCTTTGCGCCCGATTTGGAAAAATGCGGCTAATCCGTGCTTGGAAAAACGACAAACAACCATCAATTAAAACTTTTTAGAACCATTTATGAAGCGTATTAACGAATACAAGAAATTATTTAACGTTGAACCTGACTCAGATCTTAAAAAATTAAAAACCACCTATAGAAATTTGGTAAAAGAATGGCATCCTGACAAATTTCCAAACGGAGATGAGCAAGCCGAAGCTGAACTAAAAAGTCGCCAAATCATTGATGCTTATCATTTTTTAGTGAGCATTGCGCCCGAAACTAAAGAAGCCAACCTCGAAGAATATACTACCGTTACTGCTGAATCGGGAATTGCCGATTTCAAACACAAAGGGCTTACACTAGAAATCACTTACATGGATGGTACTACTTACGAGTACTTTGGAGTAACAAAAAACATGGTTACTAAATTGGCAAATGCCGATAAACCAATGCGATTTGCCAAAAGAAACATTATGAGTTCATACCTGTATCGCAGAGCGAAAAAAGGCGCTGAAGTAATGGCTTAACAGTCGATCGAGACCAACAAGTCAGTTATCATGATTGACAGCTTTGAATAAAACAAGATTCCCGCTACAAATTTTGGAGTGGGAATCTTTAGTTTTTAGGAGTATTCCCTTTTTACAGAACATCATATCTGTTTTACTAAGGTTTCTGACAGTAATACCGTGGCTTCTGACACCAATACTGTGTGTTCTGACAGCAATTCCATGGCTCCTGACAGTGATTCCATTGCTTCTGACAGTAATACCGTGACTGCTGACAGCTATTCCAAGCCTTCTGACACCAATTCCAAGCCTTCTGATACCTATTCCGAGGCTTCTGACACTTATTCCAAGGCTTCTGACAGCTATTCAATCCCATTGGGCAAAAAGAAAAGTGGAAGTAATCTTTGCATATCGTATCTTAAACGACTACCTTTGCACTACAAAACAAACCACACCAACCGTGCAGCTCTGCACTATATATCTACGAATTAAATATAAAAATATGAATAGATTATTGACCATAATCTCCGCCCTGCTTCTTATAACAACCAACGCGTTTGGACTCAAAACTATCAACGTAACCGAACAAACAATAAGAATAGACGCCCTTAAAGAAGAAAAGCTTTACTATGGATTTGCGGCAGGCGATAAAATTACATTCACGCTTGCGGTAGCCAACAATGATTACCTGAGCGAAGTAGAGGTGCTTGAATATCCGGGTACATCTAAGTATTCGGATATGAACATCACAAAAATAAATATCAAAACGATAGTGGTTCCCCAAAAGGGAGTTTATGTTTTTCGGTTTAAAAACCTGGCTCCTACGAGTAGAGTTATCAAATTCAAGGTTCAACGTACACCGGCCAGCGAAGCAACTACCAATTTTAATTCGACCGTAAACTGGCAACCGCGACAGGTGACTACCTACAAAACATACACAAAGGACGTGATAGTGGGTTATGACACCATCTACACGCAGAAAAACAAGAAAGAGCTCATTAAAACAGAATTATCCGAAGACATGATAATGGATAAGACCGAAAGGGTGAATTCTACCAGCAGCATTGGAACTAAAAATCGCAAAACACTGGTTATTCATCTTCCGAAAAACGAAATTACAGAAGATAAATCCCGAAAAGTGGTATCGTGGGTTTACTGGATAGGCGTAGGAAAAGAAGCGAGTGATGCATGGAAAAAAAATGTGAGTATTTTCAGGAATATCACTTCAGGTGCAGCTACCATTCTTGGAGGCGGCCCACTTGCCGGATTCGCTATAGGTACGGTTGCCGGTTTTGCTATGCCTTCTATGGGCGAGGACGTTGCCTATTGGTTTATCCCCGATTATAAAAACTCTGTGTTATTTATGAATAGTAAAACATTTATGCAGTTCGACAAAGGGAAAGGGGTGGCTGCTTATGGAAAAAACGCTAGCAGAACGCAAGGCACTTTTTATGTAGGACTATTGAACGATAACACGCTTCAGGGAATTGACGCTAACGTGAAAATCTCTGTTCTGTGGGAAACCAAGTATTTTGCAGATAAAGCCTACGTGGAAATGAGCATAGCACCCCGCTACGAAAAGAAAACCTTTACCGACCCGGAAGTAAACACCTATACCGTGCCGGTAACCGGCGAGTGATGACCTGCATCAAGAGGAGCATACGTTATATTATCATAAATTTGCTCACCTGCGTGGCTACAAAGCCATGGCTTATTTAGTACCTTTGCACCTGAATTATTTATCAAAAAAATGCGGATGGAACAAAAAGGATCGCCTATTGCGTTAGGCACGGAGAATGTAGGAAAATTATTGATGCAATACGCCATTCCGGCTATTATTGCCATGACGGCATCGTCGTTATACAACATTACCGATAGTATTTTTATTGGTCATGGTGTGGGTGCACTGGCCATTTCGGGTCTGGCACTTACATTTCCACTAATGAATCTGGCAGCCGCTTTCGGGTCGTTAGTGGGTATCGGAGCTTCCACGCTGATGTCGGTGCGTTTGGGTCAAAAAGACTACGAAACTGCCAATAAAATCCTCGGCAACGTATTTATTCTGAACATTATTCTTGGATTGGCTTACACGGTAGTAATGCTACTGTTTCTGGATCCTATTCTTTATTTCTTTGGTGCAAGTGCCGCTACTCTACCCTACGCCCATCAATACATGGTGGTGCTTCTGTTGGGTAATGTGGTTACCCACATGTATCTTGGGCTGAATGCGTTGCTGCGCTCCACCGGGCGCCCTCAAAAAGCCATGTATGCCACACTCCTATCGGTACTCATCAACATTATTCTGAATCCTCTGTTTATTTTTGTCTTCAAATGGGGTATTCAGGGCAGTGCTTTTGCCACCGTCATTTCGCAAACTCTTATGCTGATATGGCAAATCAATATCTTCAGCAATAAGAAACATTTCATACACCTGAAAAAAGGCGTCTTCAGGTTACAACGCAAAATTGTAGTCGATTCGCTGGCCATTGGGCTCGCACCATTTATGATGAATGCTGCTTCGTGCGTAATCGTGGTTATTATCAATCAAGGACTTATCCGCTACGGCGGCGATTTAGCTGTTGGAGCATACGGCATTGTCAACCGGGTGGTTTTTCTTTTTATGATGATAGTAATGGGATTCAATCAGGGCATGCAACCTATTGCCGGATATAATTTTGGTGCAGGACATTACGAGCGGGTAACCGAAGTGCTCAAAAGAACCATCTTTTGGGCAACGGCAGTCACTACACTTGGATTCATAATCGGACAACTGTTCCCGCATGCTGTGGCTTCGATTTTCACTAACGATACGAAACTAATTGACTTAGCATCCGACGGATTACGCATTGTACTGATCTTTTTCCCTATTATCGGCTTCCAAATGGTGACGTCGAACTTCTTTCAAAGCATTGGCATGGCGAGTAAAGCCATTTTTCTATCGATGACACGTCAACTTTTATTCCTACTGCCTTGTTTGCTAATTCTTCCACATATTTTTGGGGTAAAAGGAGTTTGGTACAGCCTGCCTTCAGCTGATTTAGCATCGAGTATCGTGTCAGCATTCATGCTGATATCGCAATTCAGAAAATTCAAAAAATCAGCGATAGCTTGATAAGTCTTTATTCTTTTGTCTAAAACATATCATCATGAATGAAAAATTTGTAATAAATATCGGTCGACAACTCGGAAGTGGTGGTCGGGCAATTGGCGAAAAGCTGGCTGCAGAATTTGGAATCAGCTTTTATGATAAAGAACTGATACAGATTGCTTCGAAAGAAAGTGGATTGGGAAAAGAATTCTTCGAAAAAGCAGACGAAAAAGAGAGTCATAGTTTCTTCGGAGGTTTACTGGGTCTGCGCGCAAACGTCAACAGCGAAATTTACGGGAATAATTATTTGTGCAACGAAACTTTCTTTAAAATACAAAGCGACGTTATTCGTGAATTGGCAGAAAAAGGCTCCAGCGTATTTGTGGGGCGCTGTGCCGATTATATCTTGCGCGACAACCCTCGCTGCATTAACGTGTTTATTACTGCCAATACCGTTGATCGCATTAAACGTATAGCTCAGAGCCATGAATTATCACTCGAAAAAGCGCAAGCTATGATTGAAAAAACGGATAAGAAACGGGCTGAATACTACAACTTTTACAGCAATAAGGTTTGGGGAGCAGCTGAATCTTATCATTTATGCATCAACTCGTCGGTACTCGGCGTTGACGAAACCGTGGCTTATATTCGTCGTTTTATTGAGCAAAGATTGGGGTAAGTAAGAGTACTAAAACAATATCGCATTAATCAGCTTTTTATAAATAGAGCCATTCAAGCAATTGATTGGCTCTATTTTTTTAATTGAAAATCTCATTTTAAAGTTTTACTGTCAACTAGTTGAACCAAAAACAAAGATTATTTGTTACAGTAATTCCTATTAAATTGTAATCATTCCAAACAAACATTACTACGTTTCATTTTAAAACCCAGAGCGTATGTCAACACAAGTTATACTCCACGAACGAATATTTAACGCTCCAATAGTAAAAGTTTGGAATGCAATTTCCGATGTTTCTGAAATGAGAAACTGGTACTTTGACATTGAAGAAATGAGACTGGAAACAGGTGCTAAATTCAAATTTATTGCAGGTGAAAACGAAGATAAACTATATCAGCATAATTGTGAAATAACGGATATAAAAACTCTCTACAAACTCAGTTACAACTGGTGTTATGATGGTCATCCCGGGGTTTCAAATGTAACGTTCGAACTCTCGGAAATTGAAAACAAGACCTTGTTGAAATTCAAACATATTGGGATAGATAATTTTCCTAAAGACAATCCCGATTTTGCATTCGACAACTTTGTTGAAGGCTGGTATTACATTATCCACATCGCGCTCAAAAACTATCTCGAAAAGTCAGATAAATCAACTATTACTGTTGAGACAACGATAAGTGCTCCACTCCAAAAAGTATGGCAATACTGGAATGAACCGGAACATATTACTCAGTGGTACTTTGCATCGAATACCTGGCATGCTCCTTTCGCAACCAACGACCTGCGAGTGGGTGGAAAATTTAAAATAACCATGGCAGCAAAAGATATGAGCTACAGTTTTGATTTCGAAGGAATATATTCACACATAATACACTACCAGTTAATTGAATACATTATCAATGATGGTAGATCTGTAAAGATAATTTTCGCGAGCGAAGCTAACAAAACACATGTATCGGAAACCTTTGAAGCTGAGGATGCCAATCCACTTGAAGAACAAAAAAGCGGTTGGCAAAGTATCCTTGACAACTTCAAAATTCACGTAGAATCGAATTAAAAGAAACTAATTTCAAAGTTATGGAAACTATCACGCAAAACACTCAGAAAATAAATCCTTGCTTGTGGTTTAACGTCAATGCCGAAGAAGCCGTAAACTTCTACATCTCCGTTTTCAAAAATTCGAAAATAGATATCCTCACACGTTATGGCGAAAATGCTCCACTTCCCGAAGGAACGGTACTCACTATTGCCTTTCAGTTGGATGGACAGCATTTTCTGGCATTGAACGGTGGTCCAGAATTTACCTTCTCCGAAGCTATTTCTTTTATTATAAACTGCGATAATCAGGAAGAGCTAGACTATTTCTGGTCAAAACTATCGGAAGGAGGTCGCGAGGTTCAATGTGGTTGGCTGAAAGATCAGTTTGGACTTTCATGGCAAATTGTACCTACCCGGCTAGCCGAATTGATGAAAAGCGGAGACACAGAAAAGTCCGGTCGGGTAATGCAAGCGCTTATGCAAATGGTAAAGATAGATATTGCGGGCTTGCAGGCTGCATTCGATCAGTAATGTTTAATCGATCAGACCGAATTCATTAAACTCCACGGGTTGCCATTTTCCGTTGCACAACTGATGCATGGTTTTAAATCCTGCATCCTGAAGCATTTTGAAGGCATGTTCAAAGCCAATAATCACATTGGGAAGGTGATGACAGTCGGAATTGACAACAATGGGAATTTCTAGTTCTTTTACCAATGGATAGAATTGCTGGTGTGGATAGGTTATATCTTTATCCAGCAGCGATTTAGTATTCATTTCCATTATCAAACCATTATCTTTAACCAATTGTAGTGCGTCACCCATTAATTGTTTGTACCATTGGCTTGTCATATCAAACTCAGGGCAATGACTGGCATTATAAGATATTTTATCAAAATGCCCGATAATATCAAAACCCCCGATTTTAATCATTTCGGAAGTCAATTCAAAAAAACGCCGGGTTGCCAATTGAATATCGCCATCGTAAAGCAAGTGTAGTCCTTTATTAAACTCTTCGAAATTACCATCGATACACCAAAAGCCACCATCAGGCAATCTATCAAGATAATGCAAGGATCCAATAAGATAATCGAATGATTTATCACGAAAAAAATCATTCCGAATGTTAGAACAGTCATGAATATAATCGACCTCCAGACCAAAATACAACTCAATTTGTTCTTTGTACTTTTCTTTTAATCGGTAAAATTCTAACTCATAGTGAGGGAAATTTGTCTCCTCCATGTTCCATTTTGTTGAAAAAGGAAGTGGGGCATGTGAAGAGAAACCATATTTCTTTACATCCCTGGAGATAGCCGACTCAACAAACTCTTCCATCGAACTTCGCCCATCGCAAAATGTGCAGTGACTGTGATAATTTGACCAATACATAAGCCGAAATAATAGTTAACTATATTTAGATTCTAGTTTGGTTACAAATATAATTAAAAGACTAGAGATTACAATACTAAAAAAATCAGATATTAAACTTTTTTGTTCCAAACAAGGTTATAAGTATCTTTGCAAACAAACTAAAGCATGATGACCAATACAAAACCAATACAACTTCCTGATCAACAGCGATACCTGAATTACAATCAGGTTATAAAAACAGAATTTACCGAACGGATTCAAAAAATATCGATAAATGCCGGCTTTACCTGCCCCAATCGCGATGGAAGCAAAGGCCGGGGTGGTTGCACGTATTGCAATAATCAGAGCTTTAGCCCAGAATACTGTAAACCCATAAAAACGGTTACTCAGCAGATAATAGAAGGCATTAATTTTTTTAAACACAAATACGAAAATCAGTTTTATTTAGCTTATTTTCAATCCTATACAAATACTTACGATTCGCTTGATAAACTAAAGATAATTTACGAGGAAGCCCTCTCCCACCCTCAAATAAAAGGAATTGTTGTAGGCACGCGCCCAGATTGTGTGAACGACAAATTGCTCGATTACTTTGCCGAACTATCTAAAAGCGTGTACGTAATGATAGAATATGGCATCGAATCGACAAACGATGAAACGCTTGAGCTTATCAATCGTGGTCATAATTATGCTTGTGCAGAGGAAGCCATACGAGCAACAGCACAACGAGGGATCAAAACAGGTGCACACCTGATACTAGGGTTGCCTAAAGAAAACCGAGAAATGGTACTTAGTCACGCCGACAGAATTTCAGAGCTACCATTAACCGCCATTAAGCTCCATCAATTGCAATTGGTTCGTAAAACGGTTATGGCAAAACAATATGTTGAGCATCCCGATTGGTTTCACTTTTACACTGCAAACGAATATATAGATTTATTAATTGATTTTGTGGAACGATTAAATCCTAATATTGCCATTGAACGGTTTATCTCTCAATCGCCTCCGAGCTTAATTATTGCTCCGGAATGGGGTTTAAAAAACTTCGAATTTGCAGTTAAACTAGAGAAAAGATTGCAGGAAAGAGACACATGGCAAGGGCGGAAATATACAATGAAGACCCCCAACCCCTAAAGGGGAGTTGGAATAGCTCATTTTCTATTTAAGAGTTGAACTCTTTTGTTGAATTAGCGTTGCATATAGTACAAAGATTTTATATAAACAAATATACTTCCACAGAAGCCCCCTTTAGGAGGCTGAGAGTTAAAAATAAAAAAATATGGCATTACAAGTTGGCGACAAAGCTCCCGAAGTTTTAGGAGTAAATCAAGATGGAAAAGAAATAAAGTTATCTGATTTTGCAGGTAAAAAAGTGGTTTTGTACTTTTATCCCAAAGATAGCACACCAGGTTGTACGGCTCAGGCATGCAGTTTGCGCGACAATTATGATGAACTTCGCAAAGCAGGTTATGAAGTGATAGGTGTGAGTGCCGACAGTGCAGCATCGCATCAGAAATTTATTGCTAAACAAAATTTACCATTCAACCTGATAGCTGACACCGATAAAAAACTATCAGAGCAATTGGGCACCTGGGGCGAAAAATCAATGTACGGCAAGCAGTATATGGGGATGTTTCGCACTACTTTTATTATTGATGGAACAGGAACTATTACCCGTATCATGTTGCCTAAAGAAGTGAATACTAAAACGCATGCTGAACAAATCCTTGCTTGAAAGTTGACTTTCGGAGAATAGTGCATTACAATTTGTAACAATTTCAGTAGATTGACAGAAAAAAAGCTACTTAGATACTTCAATTTCCCATTCGAAAACTATTTTTTCATTTTCAAGAGACTACAAAGCAGAACGTAACAAATTATATATCTACGTCATAAACAAAAACATCAGTTTTTTTATCAAAAAAAACATACATGTTTCATACTGAAAGTTGGTTTTATTGTATAATTTTGCAGCCGCAATAAAACCAGAGTAAAAGTCAAGTTAAAAAACGATTTCCAAATTATTACACAAATAAGTTAAATACACATTCATGCGTAACAATTTCAATCCATGGCATCAAGTTGCCCCTCAAACCGATTTCCCAGACGTAGTAAAAGGCATTATAGAAATCCCAAAAGGTAACCGAGCTAAATACGAATTAGATAAAGAAAGTGGTTTGTTACGTTTAGACAGAGTACTGTTCTCGTCCATGTACTATCCACACAATTATGGATTTATACCACAGAGTTATTGTGATGACCATGATCCACTTGACATCCTTATACTTTCACAAATTGAAGTAGTGCCGTTGTGCATCGTTGAAGCCAAAGTGATTGGCGTAATGCGAATGCTCGATAATGGAGAAGCCGATGATAAAATCATTGCTGTGGCTGCCGGTGACCCAAGTGTAACTCACTATAACGATATTTCGGAATTACCTCCACACATGACTGCAGAAATAATGAGTTTCTTTGAAGATTACACCAAACTGGAAAACAAAACTGTGGTGGTCGAAAAATTCTTTGATAAAGCTACCGCTATGGAAATTTTGGACAATAGCTACAAAATGTACCAAAAACATTACGGCGAATTGCACAAATGGTTTTTTGGAGGCAAATAATAAAACTTACACATTACTATATTTCAAGAGCTTTACATTACGTAAGGCTCTTTTAGTTTCAAGCAAAGAAAACCTACCGCCACAAAAAATTCCGTATCTTTGCACAGCACATACCATTTAAGCAAACATGAAACGCATATATATTTTTCCAAGATACAGTGGAGATGAGAATTCGGACTGGTATCAAAAAGTACAACGAGAGTTCGTACATAATGATAAGAATATCATCATTATTCCACTCACTCTTCCAAACTGGGACAAGCCATCTACCGATGAATTTTTGTCATTTATCCGGGAGGTAATTCCTGAAAATAAAATAGACAACAATACTTATTTTATCGGTCATAGTATTGGTTGCAAGGCCGCTTTACTGTACCTGAACGAATTGCACATAAACAATCCGAAACTCCGAATGGGTGGTTTGTTATGTGTTGCCGGTTGGTGGAGCATAGATAAACCCTGGCCGCAACTAAAGTCGTGGATAAAAATGCCCATCGATTTTAAAGGCATCAAACTAATATGCAGCAATAACATAGTGAGCATTTTATCTGACAACGATCCTTATACTTCCGACACCCAATCGAACAAAAAACAGTGGGAAGAAAACCTAAGTGCTAAAGTGGTGATTGTTCCCGGTGCAAAGCACTTCAACGACACAGAAGGAATGATCGAAATCATTAACGAAATTCTACCTTTTAGCTTTAAACTCTATTTTTTATGATACACAGCAATACAAAAACATTCTTTGAAAAACTTCAAATCATTGTAGAGAACAAGGAACTGATAAAACTCCAGCTCACCGGAAAACGTGAGAAAGCGTCGGATTTAAAAAAGATCATCGTTACGGCTGTTGAGATAAAAAAAGGCTACTGTCTGAATTTTGTGTACCGCCATAACACAAAAGACATTACCAAAAACTTTGAAATTACTGAAGGTATTGAGTTGATAGAGAAAGCCATGGCGAATGATTTTTTTAATGCCGAGCTGTTTGCAAAAACGGAAAATGTAAATCTTATCATCCTGCCAAACGAAAAAGCGCAACTCAAAAGCTCGCAACCAACCTTGCAAGCTCCAACCACTTTTACACATGACAAAGTAAAGGACCGGTTGATAGAACCTTTCGAAAATGTGTATTTGCGGGAATTGGGCATTACGAATGCCAACTGGGAAATCCGTCGCGAAATGAGCGACAAATACAAGCAGATCAATAAATACATCGAGCTACTGGCTCCCTACCTGACTGAACTTACCGCTACGGATAGTCTACATTTTGCTGATATGGGTTCCGGCAAGGGATATTTAACCTTTGCATTGTACGATTATTTATCAAACAATCTGAAAATAAATACCCATGCAACTGGTGTTGAATATCGCGAGGATTTGGTATGGACTTGCAATAGCATTGCGCGCCAGGCAGGTTTTGAAAATCTGATTTTTGTAAAAGGAACCATAGAAAAAACAGAACTAGAAAAAATAGACATACTGATTGCATTGCATGCCTGCGACACCGCTACCGACGATGCCATTTTCAGAGGAATACAATCGGATGCAGAACTGATTGTTTGTGCTCCATGCTGCCATAAGCAAATCAGAAAAGCATTCAACGTGACCAACGAACTGAGCAATATCACCAAATTTGGCATTCTAAAAGAGCGACAAGCCGAGATTATCACCGACACCATACGCGCCATGATTTTGGAAGCACACGGCTATAAAACCAATGTATTTGAATTTATCCCGCTGGAACACACTCCGAAAAATGTGATGATAGTCGGCAAAAAAGTGCGAAACGCAGCGCCTGACAAACAAGGTATTTTGAAAAATATTGCAGCGATAAAACAAGTTTTTGGGATCGAAAAGCATTATTTAGAAACGCTGTTGGGAATATAGAAATAGTCACAAGTATTTAGTTACGAGTTACAAGGCTTGTTATCTAAAGGTTATTCAAAAAACACAGAAGCTGAATTTCAATCATGAAATTCAGCTTCTTACGTTTATATTCTTTTTATCACTTCCAATGCTTCCTCACAATTTCGGCAATGCATTAATTGATCGCGCCAATGGGCAGCACCTTCAAAACCATTGAGATAAATTTTAAAGAAACGCTTCAGCACATTGAAGTTTCCTTTGTCTTTCCAGGTACGATCGTAAAGAGTGATGTGCTTTACGAGCAGGTCTATACGCGTCTGCATGCTTATTTCCTTTTCAGCAGCATTGAATATCCATGGATTTTTAAAAATACCTGTACCCACCATCACTCCATCCACTCCAAAGTCTCGAACCCTGGCTAAAGCGGTAGCATGACTATCAACATCTCCATTTCCAAGTATCAGAGTTGAACTGTTCGACTGATTTCGAAGCTGAACAGCTTTGCCTATCTCGTCCCACAGCGCCAAACCGTTTGACATCATAGCCCGCGTTCTGCCGTGAATGGTAATAGCTGCCGGATGTACTTCGAGCAACTGCCCTATCCATTCCTCTGTAACTATCGAACTAAAACCAATACGGGTTTTTACACTCACGGGTAAATTTGTCCCTTCGCGGGTGGCAATAATAATCTCCTTTGCCATGTCGGGGTGATTAATTAAATCCGAACAGCTATGGTTCTTTACTACTTTTTTCACCGGGCAGCCCATGTTTATGTCAATGCCATCAAACAGTCTCATATCGGAAATCAGCTTTGCACTTTCGTAAAATTTCTCCGGATCGGAACCCCAAATCTGAGCCACGAGTTTAGTATTTGTAGCTTTGAGCAACTCACGTTCTGTTTCGTTCACAACCAATCTAGTAGCTACAAATTCCCGTCCTTTTTTATTACAAAGCCCATCGGTGGAGGTAAACTCAGTAAACATCACATGCAACGCATCCGACTCAGAGACAGAACGAATCACCTCTCTGAAAACGGTGTCCGTCACATCCTCCATAGGTGCCAGGGCAACGATGGGTTTTTGGAGCGATTGCCAAAAATCATCCATATTTACAATTTATTCATTTACTATTTACAATTTAATATTCGCGAAGCAAATATCACGAACGAAGTGAGTGAATATCAGCCGAAGGCTAAATATCTGCTTTTAATTTGGGACGCAATCTGCTTTTAAAAATCTTGCTATCGGCATATTTTTGATGATGCTGAACGCGCAATTTCTTACGGTCTTCGAGTGGAAGTTGAATAACCGATTTACAATCGTCGCAGCAGCAACCTTCATATTTTGTTTTGCAGTCATCGCACTGAATGAAGAGCAAATGACAATCATTATTGGCACAGTTGGTATGCGTATCGGCAGGTTTACCACATTGATGACAATGAGAAATCACTTGCCCGTCAATTGTTTCACCTAATCGCTCATCGAAAACAAAATTCTTTCCGTAAAATTTGGGTTCAATACCCAATTGTTTTATTTGTTGCGCATATTCAATAATGCCGCCGTAGAGTTGAGATACATTCTCAAAACCATTGTTAATCAGAAATGAACTTGCTTTCTCGCAACGAATACCACCGGTGCAGTAGAGCAGAAACTGTTTGTCCTTCTCATCCTTATATTTTTCGAGGACCAGCTGAATTTCTTCGCGAAAGGTATCCACATCCGGACAAAAAGCATTTTTAAAATGTCCTATCTCACTTTCGTAATGATTACGCATGTCCACCACGATGGTTCCCGGTTCGTCGATGGCATTATGAAACTCAAGCGCAGTAAGGTGTTTGCCCACTTTTGATAAATCGTAGGTATTGTTTTCAAGTCCGTCGGCCACAATTTTAGGACGCACTTTGATGGTTAGTTTATAGAATGATTTTCCATCATCTTCAATGGCCTGTTTGATCGGCACATTGGTAAGTTGTGGAATGGTGTACAGTTGCTTTAAAAACTCCGCCATATTATCTTCGGGCACACTCATTTGAGCATTAATGCCTTCTTGCGCCACATAAATTCGTCCAAAACAGTTCAGTGCAAACCATTGTTCGTAAAGTTGATTACGAAATTCGGTGGGATTATTTATTTCAAAATACTTGTAAAATGAAATTGTTTGTCGTTTAAATGACTCTTTATGAAGGTTTTCTTTTAAAATTCGTTTATCAATTCTATTTTCTAACATTTGCCGGTTCTACTTTTTATTAATTCAAATTGAGTAGAGCATAACAACCGATTCTTGTCATTTGTTTTATCCTGCCTAAAAAAGTGTGAGCGTAAAAACTTACCTGAATAAATTTTTATAGTTTACAATGCGGTGTTCTTTGATAGTCATTTTGTCACTTCCCGCATAAACCAAATTCGATTTTCCTACCCGATCGGGTACAATCTTTTTTAAATAATCCAGGCCTTTTAGAAAATGAGGTGTAAACGTTTCGGCTGATTTTATTTCAAACAGATTCAATTGATAACCGGCTTCCTGCATAATATCAACTTCATTACCATGATTATCGCGATAGAAATAAAGATTATTATCTAGTCCTGCATTATAGCGATTTTTAAGTAATTCGAGCGTTACCATATTTTCAAACAACGAACCCCGTAATGGATGTGTTTCAACATGCGAAGTATTTTCGATTCCCAACAGATAAGCCGCCAACCCAACATCATAAAAATACAGTTTGGGTGTCTTAACCAATCGTTTACTGATATTAGCCGACCAGGGTTGTACTAAAAAAACGATGTAAGTTGCCTGCAAAGCCGAAAGCCATGCAAAAATAGTTTGATAAGATACACCAACTTCAGTCGCTAAATTATTTGCATTAAAAAGCTGCCCAACACGACCGGCGCACAATTTCATAAATTTTTGAAATAGTGAAACATCCTTCACCTGCAAAATTTGACGAATATCCCTTTCAACGTAGGTTTCATAATAATTCCGATAAGCTTTCGTCGGATTCAGATTATCTGCATACACCCGCGGGTAAAAGCCATTTAACAAATAATCATCAACCGAATAGTTTTTTCCAAAAGCACCAAGTTCGGCTATAGAGAATGGCAGCAACTTCAACAATGCTACTCTACCCGCCAAACTTTGAGTCACTTTACTCAACATGGAAACATTATTACTTCCCGTTAGAATGAATTGACCATTTTGTTTTTTTTCGTCTACAATTCCCTGAATATAAGAAAGTATTTCGGGATAACGCTGAAATTCATCTATAATGGCTCCATCAGGATTGGATGTAAAAAAAGCACGAGGATCTGTTGAAATTTGTTGACGTACGTCAGGATTTTCAATAGAATAGTAAGGCTTATCCGGAAAAACCTGACGAGCCAATGAAGTTTTACCAGCCTGACGAGGTCCGGTTATCATTACCACAGGGTAGTGCAAAGCCAAATCAACTAATTCTGTTTTTATTTCTCTATCTATCCACATTTTGTACATTTTAGAAGTTGCATTTATACATTGTACAAAAATAGTATATATTTTTGATATACAAGTAATTTACCAGCTAAAATATCGTGATTATATAAAAACAAATCCTTAATTAAGAACTTTATGCTATAAAAACAGTTCATTTATCAATAGTTTAAATAAAACACCCAACTCTCATTTTCCGATAAAAATACACTTTTAAATATAGAAATTCAACGGTTGTTATTTTCCATTATCAACTACTTTTTAGTCAATAATGTATTTCAAAAACCGCTAAAAAAGACTATCTTTGCGTTCAAATTGAAGGAGGATTTAGCTTTGAGATAAACACTTCTAAATCTGTAACTTCCACTCAACACAAAACTTCTATAACTTCAAAATACATTATGATTCAATTTTTCCGAACTCCCGCTCAACATCTTTACGCTGTACAAACGGCGCAACCACTTGCCGCCGATGATGTCAGAAAGTTAGAATGGCTTTTTGGTGAAGCTGCCCTTCTCAATCAGGAAACTGTAGACGGAAACTATGTGGGTCCGCGCCGCGAAATGATTACTCCATGGAGCACTAATGCCGTTGAAATTACCCAAAACATGGGAATTAGCGGCATTATTCGTATTGAAGAATTTACAGCAATGCCTTCTACTCCTTCGGCCAAAGGTGGTTTGGAGTACGACCCGATGCTTCAACGCATATACACCGGCGTTAATCAGGAAGTATTCACGGTAAATAAACAACCGGAAGCTATCCTGGAAATTGACGATATTGCTGCTTACAGTGCTCAGGAAGGTTTGGCGTTAAGCCCGGACGAAATTGATTACCTGAACGGTATCAGAGAAAAAGTGGGTCGTAAGTTAACCGATAGTGAGGTTTTTGGATTCTCACAAGTAAACTCGGAACACTGCCGTCACAAAATTTTCAACGGACAATTTGTTATCGATGGCGAAGAAAAAGAACTGACTTTGTTCAAAATGATTCGCAAAACGTCTGAAGAAAATCCAAACAAACTGGTTTCGGCTTACAAAGACAACGTGGCTTTCAACGCCGGTCCGAAAATCGAACAGTTTGCTCCTGCCAGTGGTGACAAACCGGATTATTTCCAAACAAAAGAAATTGAATCGGTTATTTCATTAAAAGCCGAAACACATAACTTCCCAACAACTGTTGAGCCTTTCAATGGTGCAGCTACCGGAGCAGGTGGTGAAATTCGCGACCGCCTCGGTGGTGGAAAAGCCAGTTTACCGATTGCCGGAACAGCAGTTTATATGACTTCATATGCTCGTAACGACAATTCACGCAGTTGGGAAAATGCTATTAACCCACGTAAATGGTTGTACCAAACACCGGAACAAATCCTTATCAAAGCTTCGAACGGAGCTTCGGACTTCGGAAATAAATTCGGTCAACCGCTTATTTGTGGTTCATTGCTAACTTTTGAGCACGAAGAAAACGACAAAAAATTCGGTTACGACAAAGTAATTATGTTGGCCGGTGGTGTTGGTTTCGGAACTATGCGCGACGCGCTAAAAGGTGATGTTGGCGTTGGCGAAAAAGTAGTGGTAATGGGTGGTGATAACTACCGTATTGGTATGGGTGGTGCCGCAGTATCATCTGTTCAAACAGGTGAGTACGACAACGCCATTGAGCTAAATGCTGTACAACGTGCCAATCCTGAAATGCAAAAACGTGTTTCGAACGTGATTCGTACGCTGGCTGAAGCCGATAAAAATCCTATTGTTTCTATCCACGATCACGGTGCAGGTGGACACCTGAACTGTTTATCGGAATTGGTAGAAACTACCGGTGGTAAAATCGATTTATCAGCACTTCCTGTAGGCGACCCCACCTTGAGTGCCAAAGAAATTGTGGGCAACGAAAGTCAGGAGCGTATGGGATTTGTTCTTCCCGAAGACGCTATCGATGGCGTACGCCGCATTGCCGAACGCGAACGTGCTCCGATGTACGTGGTGGGTGAAACTACCGGCGATATGAAATTTGTATTCGAACAAGCCGATGGCAAAATGCCAATCGACTTGCGTCTGGATTACATGATTGGCAAACCGCCTCGCACGATTATGACTGATAGCACCATCGAAGAAAAATATGCTCCAATCGAAATTAGCGAAGATAAATTACAAGAATATATTCAAAACGTATTGCAGGTAGAATCAGTAGCTTGTAAAGACTGGTTGACGAACAAAGTAGACCGCTCTATTACCGGTAAAATTGCCCGCCAACAATGTGCAGGTGAAATTCAGTTACCGTTGAATGACCTTGGCGTAGTGGCGCTTGATTACCGCGGAAACGTGGGTATCGCTACTTCTATCGGTCACGCACCGCTCGCTGCCATGGTAAATCCTGAAGCAGGTTCGGTTTTGGCTGTTGCCGAAGCATTGACCAATATCATTTGGGCTCCATTAACCGACGGATTGGACAGCGTATCACTGAGTGCCAACTGGATGTGGCCTTGTAACAACCCGGGTGAAGATGCCCGACTTTACAAAGCTGTTGAAGCTTGTAGTGATTTCTGTTGCTCATTGGGCATCAATATTCCTACAGGAAAAGATTCACTTTCGATGACTCAAAAATACGGCAACGAAAAAGTATTCTCACCGGGAACAGTGATTATTTCGGCTGGTGCTGAAGTATCAGACGTGAAGAAAACCGTTGGTCAGGTAGTCGTAAATGACCCAAAATCAGCTATATATTATGTTGATTTCTCTTTCGATACTCATAAATTAGGTGGTTCGGTATTGGGACAAACACTCAACAAACTGGGCGAAGAAGTTCCAACCGTACAAGATGCAGAATACTTCAAAGCTGCTTTCGATAGCATTCAGGAATTAATCAACAAAGATTTGATTCTTGCCGGTCACGATATTTCGGAAGGTGGTATGATTACCGCACTACTCGAAATGTGTTTTGCCAATGCTAACGGTGGTTTAAGTGTAAACCTCGAAGGAATTGCTGAAACATCATTGGTAAACATTCTGTTTGCTGAAAATCCGGGCGTATTGATTCAGGTAAAAGATCGCAAAGCGGTTGAGAAAATCCTTGAAGGAAACGGTGTAGGTTTTGCCCGCATTGCTACTCCTATTGCTGAACGTCGTATGGAAATCAAAAAGAAATCGGCTTCCTATTCATTCTCTATTAATGAATTCCGCGATATATGGTTCCGCTCCTCTTACTTGTTGGATCGCAAACAAAGTGGTGAAATCTGCGCTTCGGCTCGTTTCAATAACTATAAAAATCAACCATTGGAATTTGCATTTACCGATAGCTTTAACGGTAAATTCTCACAATTCAATTTGTCGCAAGACCGTAAACCAAGTGGTGTGCGTGCTGCTATTATTCGCGAAAAAGGAACCAATGGTGACCGCGAAATGGCTTACGCACTTTACCTTGCCGGTTTTGATGTGAAAGACGTTCACATGACCGACTTGGCAACAGGTCGCGAAACACTGGAAGACGTGAACATGATTGTATTCTGTGGTGGATTCTCCAACTCAGACGTTCTTGGTTCTGCCAAAGGTTGGGCCGGTGGTTTCCTTTTCAACGAAAAAGCGAAATCAGCACTTGACAAATTCTATAGCCGACAAGATACCCTTAGTTTGGGTATTTGTAACGGTTGCCAGTTGATGATAGAACTTGGATTAGTTAATCAAGATCACGACGTGAAACCACGCATGTTGCACAACGATTCTCATAAATTCGAATCGAGCTTCGTTGGTCTTACTATTCCTGAAAACAATTCGGTAATGTTAGGTTCACTATCCAACAGCAAACTAGGTGTTTGGGTGGCTCACGGTGAAGGAAAATTCTATTTACCAAAACCGGAAAGCGAATACAACATCATTGCTAAATACTCGTACGCCAGCTATCCTGCCAATCCAAACGGTTCAGACTATGGCGTTGCCGGTATTTGTTCTACTGATGGTCGTCACCTGGCTATGATGCCTCACCCTGAGCGTGCGGTATTCCCATGGCAATGGGCGCATTACCCAGCCGACCGCAAAGCAAACGACCAAATCACTCCGTGGGTGGAAGCGTTTGTAAATGCACGGGAATGGGTGGAAAAGAATAAATAACCTCACCCCTTACCCCTCTCCTTAAGCTACTCTTTATACACATCTTTTTGTGTTATTTTAAAGAATGAAACAGGATTTAGTGGAATGAAGAAAATGAAGATTATCATCAATTTGCCGAGTGATGTATTTTGTTTATTCTGTTGAGATATAGCTAATTAATCTTGTGTAATTGACAGTTATTTTGTATCTTTATATCATGATACAGAACGATTTAAGTGATTTTTTTCAAGATGCATTTTCTGATAAAAGAATAAATAAAAGATCTGCATTGTTTCTTTCAAGTTTAATTAAAAACGGGTCGGCTGTGGTAAATAAATGTTTTGACATGCATTCAGATAAGATAAGTTCTTACAGACTTTTGAATAATAAAAGATGTGATATCGAAAACATAAGCAAAGCGCTTTATAAATCTTGTGTTTCAAATATTAACGGGGAACACTTTCTCTGTTTACAAGATACGACAGAGCTTAATTACAGTGCTCATTTAAGTAGAATTGGTAATACCGATTTAAACATTGGTCCATGTTCAAATGAGAAAATTGGAGGCTATTTTTGTCATCCAATGCTTGTTGTTGATGCAAATAAAAACATGCCAATTGGGTTTTCTTCTATAAAGTTGTGGAATCGGACTTGGGACAAGAAAAGTAAGAAAGAACGAAAATACAATACACTTCCAATAAAGGAAAAAGAATCTAATCGTTGGATTAGTAGTGTGGTTAAAACCAGGGAAATCATTCCAACTGATAGTTGTATTACAATAATTGGGGATAGAGAATCAGATATTTATGAGGCGCTTTGCTCTATCCCAAGCGTAAATACACATTTACTGATTCGCTCTAGTTCAAATCGCTTTTTGAGTGATGGAAGGACTCGGCTATTGGACAAAATGCACTCTTGTGAAATTCAACACAGTTATGAGATTGAGATAAAAGGAAATAAATCACGAAAGAGTCGTGTTGCTTGCATTGATCTTCGTTTCACAACAGTCGAGATCAAACGACCAGGTTCAACAATTGGAGACTATCAAGCGTCGGTACAGATGCAATGCATTTATGTGGTTGAACAAGCTCATACTGTTCCAAAAGGTGAAGAACCAATAGAATGGAGATTGCTCACTTCCCACCAGGTAGATTCAATAGAGCAAGCTATGCAATGCGTTCAATGGTATCGCTCAAGATGGTATATTGAAGAGTTATTTCGTCTGCTTAAAACACAAGGTTTGAATATCGAAGCTTCTCAACTAGAACAAGGCCAGTCACTAAAGAAATTAATGCTTTTTTCATTGCAAGCTGCACTACAACTTATGATTATAAAAATTGCATATGATAATAAAGATGAAAAATCGCAGGCAGAAATTCTTTTTTCTAATGAGCAGATGAAGTTTCTGAAGATTATTCAGCCAACTTTGGAAGGGAAAACAGAAAAACAAAAGAATCCGTTTATCTGCGGATCTCTAGTTTGGGCTGCATGGATAATTGCCAAACTCGGAAAATGGAATGGTTATACCACACAATCACCACCAGGGTATATTACAATGAAGAATGGAATGGATATTTTTTATCTTAAGTATGACACATTTCTTCTAACTTGTCAAGCTATGCGAGATGTGTATAAAGAGTAGCTCCTTAAGGAGAGGGGAAATATAATCGAATCACGACTTCGCATATGCGGGGTCGTGATTTTTGTATCCTACAATATCATTTCATGTGATAGCCTCGCATCACTCTATGTGATTCCCTCGCATCGAGTGATGTGATACCCTAATATCGAGTGATGTGATACGCACGTATCGATTCGATCGAATAGATAAGCACAGGTTGTTGAAATAAACTCAGATAAATGACTTTCCTGAACTCTTGATTATTATTTTTTCTAACGCAACAAGCCAACAAACCCCACTCGATATTTGTTATGTTAGTATTCAGATATGAATAAATCACTAAAGAAAAGGAGGTATAACCATGACACCGTCAAAATCGTTTTCAATTTCCATCAGTCGGCAGTTAGGAGCCGGAGGGTCTTTCGTTGGTCAGCAGCTTGCCAGTAGGCTTAATATCTTTTTTGCAGACCGTGACATCGTTCGTTATGCGGCCAATCGACTTTCGACCTTTGAAGAAAATCTGGAATCGCGCGAAGAAAGATTGCTTTCCTTTTGGCATTCTCTTTTGAAAACCCTTCCCCAAAAGGATGTTCTTACTGTACCCGCAGTTGCTTCGGCATTGGAGTATACCGACCAGGAATTATTCGATACTGAAGCTGAGATTATCAAAAAAATTGCACATGAACATCCTGCCGTTATTTTAGGGCGTTGTGGACATTACATTCTGCGTGATGAACCCAATCATATAAGCGTTTTCTTGCATGCAGATAAAGAATTCAGGATTAACCGGATTCAGAAATTGTACAATCTGCAAAACGACGAAGCAACAAAAATGGTTGAAAAATCGGACAAAGAAAGAGCTGCCTACTGTAAAACATTTACCCATAAGGAATGGATGAATGCTACGAATTACGACCTCTCTATAGATACAAGTAAGGTTACTTTGGAACAAGCCGTTGAACTGATTTTGCAATATATCAGACTTCATCCCTGATTTTTTCAGTTGGAGAGACTAGTTATTTCAACCGACGAAATGGGCTGGTTACTTCTGGGGTTGAAGTAAACTTTTTGCTGCAATATCTTAGATGTATCGTATCAAAAAGAAAAGGCTATCTCAAATATAATAGAATCACGATTTCGCCTATGCGGGGTTGTGATTTTTGTATCCCGCAATATCACTTCATGCGATAGCCTCGCATCGATTCGATCGAATAGGTAAGCACAGTACATCGGAGAGCCTAAGTGCAGACAATCGGAGAGCCTAAGCGCAGACAATCGGAGAGCCTAAGCTCCGATACACTGTGCACTTCGGTACATAAATCAGCTATATAAAAGCAACTACTAATGTGACAAAACACAACCAAAAGACTATTTACTACCAAAAACACCTCTACCGAATGAGTCGGTAGAGGTGTTTCGGAGTTTCATTATGATTCGGTATACGCTAAAGAGCACTAAGAACCAGCATAAATAAGATAGGGAATAATAATCCGGAAATGGCTAACACCCAGATTTTCTTTTTGACAGCAGGTGAAGGCGATTTCATCATCAAACCAGTCACGGCAATTATGATCAGCGAGATGCCAAAGGCGTCGGAATAATAAATCCACCAAACAGAGATGTTTTTGTGTAAATCCATTATATGCCCTACAACCGGTGTTTTTATAAATTCGGTAATCTCTCCTTTACCCGTTTTAAGGTCTATATCAATGTCGCAGTTTGAGCAGGATATTCTCAATTCACCCTTGCGAACATTGTGCCTCTTCACCTTGTCGTCTATGCCCTGCTTTTTTACCAATTCAGCCACAAAGTCTTCATTAATGGCTGCTGCATCGATAGGCTGAGCAAGCGTTATCTCTTTTTTAGCAATGGTATATTTATCGGGATGCCACGACTGTCGATGATTCATAAAAATACCCGACAAGGCAAACGAAATAATTAGTCCCACATAAAAATAGCCCAGATTAGCATGAAGATTTCTGATTTTCTTTCTGTTTATCATTAGTTGAAATTATATTGAGCATTAATACTAAAATTAAACGGTGCAATCGGGTTCAGACTATTGTCATCGTGCACATTGTAGCTAAGCGTGTTGGTAATATTGCTTAGTTTGGCTTTGAAGTTCCATTTCTTCAAATCATATCCAAGGGTAATATCGTGGGTAAAATAAGCTGCCAGCGGAATAAGTTTATAAGCATCGTTCTGAACAGTCAAACGGGTGGATCGTCCGGCAAACCGCTCGCCGACATACGAAGAGATAAAACCGAGTTGAAGATTTTTCAACGCACCTTTAGAGAAAGTATAGGCAGCACTCAAATTGGCCGTATTCTTAGGATTGTATTTCAACTCACTGCCCACAATGTAGGTATTACTTTGCGTGTAAGTAGTTTTTGTGTAGCTGTATCCCCCCAGTATTCTCAAATTACGAAAGGGCAGATATTCCATATCCAGTTCTGCACCCTGCGTTTTGGTAGCTCCGGCCAGTTCTTTCACATTGCTGTTTGTGTTACCGTTTTCGAGCGAAGTCTGCGCCAGATTACTATTGTTGATTTGATACACAGTAGCATTGATCGATAGCTTATTATGCAACAATTTATTCTTAATCCCAATTTCGTATTGGTCGATAATGGACGGATCCAGCGCGTTACCGTTTATGTCAACGCCCGTATTCAAGGCAAACGAATTAGAATACGAAGCAAACAGAGATTGTTGTTTGGTCGGTTGTACTGTCAAACCAATTTTCGGAGAAAAGGCTTTGTCTGTAGCTTTCGTTTCTACTGTTGTTTGAGTGGCGTAAGTGAAAACATTACTTGTCGATTCAATATTTGAATACCTCACTCCTACCAACAACTTGATATACTTTTGCAGACTAATCAAATCCTGCGCATAGATACCGTAACGGTTGAGAGGATTTTTGGTCAGCGTATTCTGAGTCATCACCGGAATTGCAGGTTCAATTGCAGGGTTATAGTCGCTGTAAATGTTAATCAAATCATAATTAGCAAACTGACTGTAAGCCGTAGTTTGAGTTTCGGACGATTCAATATCAAACCCTACCAAAGCCTGATGTTTTAATGCACCTGTTTTGAAATTGGCGTTCAGGTCCAGTTGTTCAATAAAGTAATTATCATCCACCGCGCTCCGTTGAATATTCCTTTTCCAGTCACCGTTTTGCGCAATAACACTACCGCTGGTGTTTGGTCTGGCATTGCTGAACAGGTCAGTGTTGTAATATCTTAATCCGGTAAGCGATGAAATGCTCAATTTATCGTTGAAGGTATGGGTGATTTTACCCGACATGAAAGACTGCTTAGCCTTGTATTCTCCCCACGACACGCCCATAAAACGATCTCGGGGAATGTTGACTAGTTGATAATTGACGATACCTGTTCCAAAGTCGGGAGTGGTTTGGGTGTTAGTGTAATCACCTTCGAGCAAAATAGTTGTTTTGGGAGTCACTTCAAAGATCAACGACGGATTTATGTAATATGTTTTAGAGTCCACATAGTTCCGAAAACTGTTGGCTTGTTCGTACGAACCATTTAAGCGGAAAGCAATTGTTTTCTGTTTATTGAGCGGACCATAAAAGTCGAACTGCGGTTTATAGCGATCGAAGCTACCGTAAGTGAATGCCACATTTCCTCCAAAATCGAATTTTGGTTTTTTGGTAACCAAGTTCATTACACCACCTGCCGCCACATTCCCGAAAAGCAATGCCGCATTCCCTTTCAGAATCTCAGCTTTCTCGATACCGCTCATCTCGGTTTTCATTCCACCGTAATAGCGAATTCCGTTTTTAAAGGTATTTGTACTTGTCAAGTTAGTACCCCTCGATGCAATTTCCTCCTGATAGCCACCGGTGGTACTCATAATGTACATACCGTTTACGTTTTTAAGAAGGTCGGTAATATTACTTATTTGCTGCGCTTTAAGAGCATTTTCGTCTATCACTATCATTGCCTGAGGTAAGTCCATTTCACTAATATTCATTTTTCCTACAGCAAGGTTCTTTTTATTGCGGGCAACAACCGCAACCTCATTCAGCGCGTATGCGCTTAGAGAATCGCTCATCGAGAACCTACGTTCGCCAAGGGCAGGAGGATTGTTATTTTCAGCTTGAACAATCGAGGGAGTAATTATGGATAGAATAAATCCACTGAGCAAAACAACTTTTTGTATCGTTTTCATTATGTTGAATTATTATAAATTTTACGTTGCAAAGGTAAAGGGTTAAGGAAAGGGTGACAACCGCAGAAAGTAGGTAAAGATTCGGGAGGAACTCATTATTAATGGGGATTAAAATAATTGATCTGCATTTTCTGCATTCTTCTACTCCCTGATTATTAGTTTTAATCACAAAACATCCACTATCTTTGTTGCAAAAATAGCCCTATGACTTTTGAACGTTCCGAATCACTGCGATTCAATTATTACGATATATTTTTCAGCTACTATTTCAATAACGAAAGAAGTTGCACACAAATGATACACGATCATATGCTGGTGTATGTCTATTCCGGTGAGATGGTTTTGGAAGATGGTGGAAAGAAAGTAGTTGTAAATAAGAATGAATGTGTTTTCCTGCGCAGGGATAATCGTGTTAGCATGACAAAGCAGCCCAAAGGCGAAGAGCAGTTTCAGGGCATATTCATGATTTTTAAGCGGAACTTTTTACGGAATTTTTATCAGAATATGGATAAAAAAGGACTACCACTAGAAGCAGAAAAGCTCAAGCCAAGCGTGATAAAACTACCTCCTGCTGCAGATATCGAGAGCCTGTTTCATGCCATGAAGCCTTATTTCGATTCGGACAAAGAACCGGCCAAAGAACTGATGCAGTTGAAACTCCAGGAAGGCGTTTATTCTTTATTGAGCATTGACAAACGCTTCTACCCTGCCTTGTTTGACTTTACCGAACCCTGGAAAATAGATATTATGGATTATTTGGAAGATAATTATATGTTCGATCTTTCGGTTGAACAAATTGCAGGATTTACAGGTAGAAGTCTCGCTTCGTTCAAAAGAGACTTTAAAAAGATAAGTCAGCTCTCACCTCAAAAGTGGTTGGTAGAGAAACGACTCAAAGTGGCACACGATAAAATACGTAATGAAAGTAGAAAAGTATCGGACGTATATTTGGAAGTCGGCTTCAAAAATCTGTCGCATTTTTCGTCGGCCTATAAAAAACAATTCGGAATGGCTCCAAGTAAGTAAAATAAAAACCGCAAAGGCCTGTCTTTGCGGTTTTTATTCTTTTATTCTTTGAATAAAAGAAAATAATTAGTTAGACAATACATTTTCTGTTCCCCATTTTTCCAGTTCGCGAATTACCGACGAAAGGCTTTTGCCCAGATCGGTAAGCGAATATTCTACCCGCGGTGGGATTTCTTTAAATTGTTCCCGCAGAATCAGCCCGTCAGCCTCCAGCTCTTTCAGTTGCTCGGTAAGTACCTTGCGCGAGATATCCGGAATACGAACGGCTATCTCACCAAAACGTTTTGTTCCGTTAGAGAGTGAGTACAATATAATGGTTTTCCATCTCCCACCTATCAGTTGCAACGTTGCCGTTACAGGGCATAGCGTTTTTTCTTTTATTTTAGCCATAATGGTTACTTTTAGGTTACTACTATTTTCATGGTTACTAAAAAGTAACCTGTTTCGGATATAAACTATTATTAGTTACTTTGCGTAACAAAAGTAGGAATAATATCAATCGGTTGTTTCGGTTAAGATAAATGAACGCATTTATTTAACTATATAATTCTATCAAAACATATCTCAGATTGTTTTATTTCAAGGATTTGTCAAAACATAAAGAATATACATTCATATTAATTTAAAAGAAAGGAAACAAAAAATGAAAATCGGAGTAACAGGAGCCACAGGCCAATTGGGTCGTTTGGTAGTTGAAAAATTGAAACAAAAAGTCGCTGCAGATAGTGTTGTAGCATTGGTACGTAACCCTGAAAAAGCAGCAGATCTAGGCGTAGAGACTCGTCCATTTGATTATACCCAACCTGAAACGTTAGTAACATCGTTGAAAGGTATCGATAAATTATTATTGATTTCGGGGAATGAAATTGGCCAGCGTCTACCGCAGCATAAGGCAGTTATTGAAGCAGCGAAACAAGCAGGTGTAAAACAAATTACCTATACCAGCATTTTGCATGCCGACAGTTCACCACTTGGATTAGCCGGGGAGCATTTAGGCACCGAAGTAGCCATAAAAGAATCGGGACTAACCTACACAATTCTTCGCAATGGATGGTATACCGAAAATTATACCGGCTCAGCGAAAGGCGCAGTGGGTGCCGGAGCATTTATCGGGAATGCGGGAGATGGTAAAATAGCTTCAGCGGCTCGGGTTGATTATGCCGAAGTAGCTGCAGTGGTATTAGCCGGCGAAGGACACGAAAATAAAACCTACGAACTGGCAGGCGACGAAGCATACACGCTGACTGAGCTTGCTGAAGAAATTTCTCGTCAGACCGGAAAAACCGTTCCTTACAACAACCTGACTGAAGCGGAATATGCCGGAATTCTGAAAAGCTTTGGTTTACCCGATGGTTTAGCTGAAATGCTTGCCGACTCGGATACAGGTGCATCGAAAGGTGGATTATTTGATGACACAAAACAAATCTCAGCACTGATTGGTCGCCCTACAACGCCACTGGCAAAAGTGCTGGCCGAAGCATTGGCATAATAAAAACAAATCAATGTAATTGAGCTACACAGCAAAAATGTTTGAGCCGCAGAGAAAACCTTCTCTGCGGCTTTTGTGTGTAATTTTGCATCGTCGAAACAGATAAACTCACTAAAGGAATGGAAAAAGAGAAAATGTCGAAGAAAGTTGTTGTATTATCAGGCAGTCCACGCAAGGGAGGAAACTCCGATACATTGTGCGACCGTTTTGTAGAAGGAGCCCGTGTAGCAGGTCATGAAGTGGAGAAAATATTCATTCGGGATAAAAAGATAAATTACTGTACCGGATGCGGTACATGCTTTCAGGGCGACAAACCTTGTCCACAGAAAGATGATATGGCTGGTATATTAGACAAAATGATTGCTGCTGATGCAATTGTGATGGCAACACCGGTATATTTTTACACTATGAATGGACAAATGAAAACGTTGATTGACCGGACATGTGCCCGTTATACTGAGATAAACGATAAAGATTTTTATTTTATCATGACGGCTGCTGACGAAAACAAAAAATCACTGGAACGAACATTAGAAGAATTTAGAGGATTCACCTATTGCCTTGAAGGAGCAAAAGAAAAGGGAGTAGTTTACGCCACCGGAGTTTGGGAAAAAGGTGAAATAAACAACACGACATTCATAAATGATGCATTCCAAATGGGAAAAACGGTTTAATACTCCTGACCCCTAGCCACTGAAGGGGAACTGAGTTACTTTAGTCTCTTAATAACGCCAAAGGCAAATAACATAAAGTAAATAACGCACGATTGCAAATAACACAAAACAATATCAACCAATATTAAATTAATTATGTACAATTTTAGTTTTCACAATCCAACCACAATTTTATTTGGAAAAGATCAATTGAACGGTATCGAAACTCTGGTGCCTGCTAATGCAAAAGTATTAATCACGTACGGAGGCGGAAGCGCCAAACGCAGTGGGCTTATCGATAAGGTCAAAGTCGTACTCGGTAACCGTAAAGTAGTAGAGTTTGCCGGTATTGAGCCCAACCCACGTTACGAAACGCTGATGAAAGCAGTAGAAGTGATTGCAAATGAGAAGATCGATTTTCTACTGGCAGTAGGTGGCGGTTCGGTTATCGACGGAACCAAATTCATTTCGCTGGCTTCGTTTTACAAAGGAGATACAACAGATTTGTTGAAATATGGTTTTACGCCAATCACTTCAGATATTGTTGAGAAAGTTTTACCCATAGGTGTGGTTTTGACCTTGCCTGCCACCGGTTCCGAGATGAATAACGGTGCCGTTATTAGCTACAACCATGCTAAATTTCCGGTAATGAGCAATATGGTCTACCCGAAGTTCTCGGTGCTTGATCCTGTTTACACCTTCACATTGCCTACCATTCAGGTGTCCAACGGCGTTGTGGATGCTTTTGTACACACTGCCGAGCAATACATTACTTACCCTGTAGATGCACGCGTTCAGGATCGCATGGCCGAAGGAATTTTGCAAACGCTTATTGAAATTGGTGCTACCACTGTGAATGAACCTGAGAATTACGATGCACGCGCTAACCACGTTTGGGCTGCTACTATGGCGTTGAACGGCATTATTGCAGTGGGTGTACCTCAGGATTGGGCAACACACATGATTGGACATGAACTGACAGCCATGTTTGGAATCGACCACGGACAAACATTGGCCATTGTATATCCGGCAGTATTAGCCGAAATGAAAGAACAAAAAAGCGCCAAACTATTGCAATATGCCGAACGTGTTTGGAATATTACAGAAGGCAGTGACGATGAAAAAATTGATTTAGCTATCTGGAAAACGAGTAGATTTTTTGAAAGTTTGGGTATCAAAACCCGTTTGTCTGAATATGGCGTAAAAGCCGAACAAATTGTCGACGTGGTTGCCCAGCTAGAAGCACACGGCATGACTGCTCTTTCAGAAACAGGTAAAATTACGTTGGAAGTAAGTCGTAAAATTTTAGAAAGAGCATTTTAATCTTATTGATCCGATGGCTTGAAGTCATCGGATCAATTCTTAAAGACACTCTCAGAGAAAAAAATGTATAAAATTTCAATCTTATGATAAATAATTCTAAAAACGTTATCGTAGTTATCGGCGCCGGTTCAATTGGTCAGGCAATCGCACGACGTGTTAGTGCAGGTAAACATATTCTGTTGGCCGATCTGCATAAGGAAAATAGCGATGCGGCTGCAAAAGTACTCAGTGACGCTGGTTTTAAAGTAAGCACAACTATCGTGGATGTTTCATCCAGAGAATCGGTACATGCACTTGTTGAAACTGCTACGGCAATTGGCCCGGTCACTGGATTGATACATGCTGCCGGTGTTTCTCCTTCGCAAGCATCACCAGCCACTATATTTAAAGTTGATTTATATGGCACCGCATTGGTGTTGGAGGAATTTGGTAATGTGATTGTAAACGGCGGGTCAGGTGTAGTGATTGCTTCACAATCCGGACATCGATTACCATCACTAGCTCCCGAAGAAGATAAAGCATTAGCAACGACCCCAACAGAAGAATTGCTGTCACTGCCAATTCTTCAATCAGAAGCAGCAGATAGTTCGCTATATGCGTATCAAGTGTCCAAAAGAGGAAACTCATTGCGGGTAAAAGCAGAGGCAGTGCGTTGGGGAAAACGTGGTGCACGGATTAATACCATTAGTCCGGGTATAATTATGACTCCTCTTGCTAATGACGAACTGAGTGGCCCTCGTGGCGATGGTTACCGCCGTATGCTAGAAATTTCCCCCGCGGGAAGAGCCGGAACACCAGATGAAGTAGGGGTTCTTGGTGCTTTGTTGATGGGTCAGGATGGTGCCTTTATTACCGGAAGCGATTTTTTGATGGATGGTGGTGTAACTGCTTCCTATTTTTACGGAGAACTGGCTCCACAATACAAATAATTTAATTAGAGTTTAATTTAATATAAATAAAATATGAAACGTATATTTGGTTTGACATTACTTTTGGTTTTTGCATTTTTTGCAACAGCCATTGCACAAGAAAAACGCATACCTGCCAAAGGTTTTGCAGTGTTTTCTGGGGACGGGCAATTTAAGCCCTATGAATTTACGCGTCATGCTGTTGGTGATAACGACATTGAGATAAAAATTCTATATGCAGGCATTTGCCACAGCGATTTGCACCATGTTCGTCAGGATTGGTTTAAAGAAGAATTTCCAATGGTTCCCGGACACGAAATTGCTGGAAAAGTAATTAAGGTTGGAAAAAATGTGACTAAGTTTAAAGTCGGTGATTTAGCCGGTGTAGGCTGTATGATTAACTCTTGCGGTGAATGTGATGCTTGCAAGGAAAACAGAGAGCAGTATTGTAAGGGAGTAGTTATGACTTATCATGGTCATGATCAGTTTCAAAACAATGAAAGGACACAAGGTGGTTACTCGAATAACATTGTGCTGACTGAAAAATTTGCTATTAAGATTCCTGCCAATGCAAAAATCGAAAAAGTAGCGCCGTTGCTTTGTGCGGGAATTACTACTTACTCGCCAATACGGGCTGTAGGTGTGAAAAAAGGTGATAAAGTAGGTGTGGCCGGATTTGGAGGATTGGGACACATGGCTGTACAATACATGGTGGCATTAGGTGCTGAAGTGACAGTGTTCGACATCACCGAAGACAAACGTGCCGATGCCAAACGACTCGGTGCTGTTCGTTATGTAAACGTAAATAATCCGGAAGACCTAAAAGGATTAGATAACACAATGAGTT
>Ga0302321_100000513_pt1 | contig 33720 bp, 32 predicted proteins | sample Fen_T0_1_FD_202505 | JGI IMG/M metagenome (GOLD analysis project Ga0302321, IMG submission 202505) | Peat permafrost microbial communities from Stordalen Mire near Abisko, Sweden - Fen_T0_1 | ecosystem: Environmental > Terrestrial > Soil > Wetlands > Permafrost | place: Sweden: Abisko... | reverse complement strand
TTTGCGTTCAGTGCATTATCGAAGGTGCATTGACGACTGTCGTCATAGGGGCTGCCATCGCAGTAGTGGCAGCTGTTGCCGCCCCTGAGGTCGCTGCCGTAGTAGTGGGCGTCGCTATCGCAGCCGGCATCGAATCCCTTGCGGACACGCTCATCAACTGGGACAACCTGAACCATGACGACCGGATGCGCGCCACCGGTGGTGTCATTGGCGGTGTCATTTTTGGCGCGGCAGCGCGCGCGTATCAAGGGCTGCGGGGGTTGGTCAAAGGTTCCAAGGCGCCCGTGGAAGAGCCAGCGGGCGGGAAAACCGGGGAGGGCGAGGGCAAAGGTGTCGGTGAAGAACAGCCAGCGGGGGAATTGTCCCCTGCGGAGGCATCACGTCGTCATGCGCTGGGGGACGACCCTGCTACCGGTAAGTATCGCCCCAATGAGGAGGCCACGGCTGTCCGTGTTGAGGAACAAGAGGGAACACAGCTTGAGCGCTATCAGCCCGAAGGGCCCGGTGACAAAGGGGATTGGGTTGATCCAAAGACTGGCAAGGTCTACGACGGCTGCAGCCCCGCTAAGAGCGAGCACTTCGAAAAAGGATTTGGGAAGTATCCTGATGCCATGCAAGATCACCTGAACAACCCCAACGTCGATCGCGTCGTCGTGGATACGACTGACCTGAATCTGACACCGGCGCAGCAGACACAGCTGACGAACTACCTTGACAGCCTGCCACCTGAGCAACAAGCGAAGGTCGTTCGAATCGGATTCTAGCGAAAACGAGCAAACTGGAGCCTCAATGGGAACTAGCAACGTTAAGTATTGTGGCAGAGCGGTCAGCGTGTCTGACTCCGTTCTGGAAGTGTGGCTGAAGCTCCTGGTCGACGAGTTTGACAAGCTCCCAAACCGTCCCGACTGGCTAGTGAAGATGCGTGACGACTGGCACACTCAGGCGACCGAGCAATTCGGGTACGGGATTGTGCCGGGGCTTGACGATTACACTTCCGAGCCGGAGCGCCGCCAAATGGTGCTCACAGCCGCTAGGCGCGCCCTCACAACACTCAAGAGCTTCGGCGATCCAATCCCCGCGTCCCAGCTCAACGGCGTGGGTGCAGGCAAGGCAGATTCCCCATTTACGCGCGATGTGGCGGCTGCTCTCTTTCTCGACTCGGCAGAGGACTTTATCGATCTTTTGGAAGACCAGGACGACTCGGTTTGGGAAAGCACCGGCGTCACTTCGCAGGATTCTCTCCTCCAAGCCATCGCCGAGCACGCCCAATGGCTCGCAGATCCGAGCACAGGTAGGCGCTTGCGGCTCAGGGATTGCCAACTAGTCGGCACAAGCCTGGGAGGTGTGAGCTTGGCGCGGGCCAAGCTGACCAGGGTGAATCTGCATGGCGCAAACCTATCCCGGGCAGACCTGACGAGGACCGAGCTCGAGAATGTCAATCTTCAAGGTGCACGCCTGGACGGCGCGACGATGCGAAGAGCCAAGATACGGCGGTGCAATTTCAATGAAGGTTCGCTCGAAGGCGCAACGGTCCACTACACCTTCATCGAAGATAGCTTGTTCGAACGTGTCCGGTTTGTAGGTGTCAATATTTCGAACTGTACGTTCCTTCGGGTGTCCATGGCAGGCGCAACGCTAACAAATGCGCGATGGCAGGGCTCAGTGGATGGCGACTTGCGAGAATGTGACTTTTCGGGTTCCGACCTGCGCGAGCTCCATTTCCGAAACGCGGATCTGCGTGGTACGAACTTCGCGAATGTCGCGCTTGCGAAATCAACTCTTAAGCGCGTCCGGCTACACGGCGCCCATGGACTCCCTTTCATTGCTGACCAGATCGGTGGCTCGGAGCTCGATTTCAGCCCAGAAGGCAATGGTAGCGTGCAGGGAACCGTGGCGACCTTCAGGCGGCAACTCGGAGGCGAAAGCGGAACGGGGCCGTGGGGTACGGCGACCGACGCTGAACAGTATCAGGCGTTTCGGGTGGACACCGGTGTGGACCAGCACTTCTCGATTGAGCGACGCTCGGACCACGTCGAGGTTATTTGCGTGGTGAACCCTATCGTGGCGAGTCCTTGTCCCGCCGTGCACTACCAAGTGCTGGATCACCGTTTCGTGAACAGTGTCGCGCAGGACCTAATCGCCAAAGTCCTGCTAATAGGCCTCCTCGAAGCAGACTTCAGAGGAAAACTAGACGCGGTCGAGTACAAGAACATCGGTGCGACCCAAGAATCGTAGTTGTAGACTTCTGTGCCAGCAACAGGCAATCAAGTCGCTCGTTGCCGAGGATTTCCGACCGGAGGATCGCAACGACCCGAGCGACACTGACGACTTCGATGGCTAGAGTTGCCAAAATGACAAACGACGAACTCAACGAACTGGCGCGGCTGCATGTATTGTGGCTCCAGAAGGCTCCAACTGGTCGCCGACTTGAGCTGCACGGTGCGAAGCTGGCTGGGGCCGCACTGAAGGGCGTGCGATTGAGCCGCTCCAAACTCACCGAAGTAGATCTCAGTGGTGCAGACCTCCAAGGGACTTCGTTCTACAAAAGCGAGTTCGAAAATGTGCAATTCGATTGCGCCAGCCTCCTGGAAACGGATCTTTCGGAGTGTGACGCGCGCCGCTGCCGATTCGACAGTGCGCGTTTGGACGGCGGCTCCATTGCCGGTAGCAAAATTTCCGAATGCTCCTTTTGGCACGCGAGACTCGATCGTAATGACCTATCTAAGAGCACTGTCTTTCGCACATCTTTCGCGGGCGCCGTGCTATCAGGGTGCCACCTCGCGCGCTGTGAAATGAAGAGCTGCGATCTCCAAGGATGTGATCTCCAGGGCACGAATCTGCACTGGGCAACTCTCGCAGACACGGATCTGCGTGGCGCAAACCTCACGGATGCGCGTCTCTATGGTACTCTGCTCGTGCGCGACAAAGTGGCTGGTACGCACGGGACACCGTTCCTCGCCGAACACTTCGGAGAGGGCCTAGATTTCAGCCCAGGTGGCGATGGTAGCCAGATTGGCACCCTTGAGCGGCTTCGGACGCAGCTTGGCGGTGCTCCAGGACCAGGCAGCGGCCGCTATGGTATTGGCGCAACTGCCGGACTGTATCGGGCTTACGAGGTCACTGATAATGGGGAACAGTACTTTGCAGTTTCACGGCTTGCGGATAATCGTGATGTATTTCGGATTCGAAAGGTCGAGGTAAACGACGTCTGCCTTGTCGTCGAATACGAAGAAGTCGGCCCGCCTTTTGAGATTTGGCTCGCCGGGGACCTAATTTACGATGTCTTCCTCCTGGACTTCCTTAAGGATGTCTACCGGGGCAAAGTCCTTGGCGTGGATTTTCGCAATTTAACGACGGATCGGTCGCACATCAGCGACTACGGTGTACATCAACCAGCTGCAAAAGCACGTTACGCCATAACGTGAATGGCTCGGCCTTACATCAGCGACGCGGCGCGCACTCTGGTTCCAAAGAAGGTCGCATGATGGCAGACTCGACGAGCCTTCCCGGCGAGACTACGATGAATGAGTCTGCGATGCCCTCCAAGATAGAGCAGGATCACCTTCTGTACGTGGACGGGCGAAGTCTGGGCCTGCACGAAGTGCATTTGCTCGATCCAGTTGTTGAGCCAACTTGACATCGTACGATTCGCCCAAACTTGACGTCTGTATTTTTCAGCCCAATTTTCGCGAAATCATCGCAATTCTTGCTCTCCGACGTCGTAACCCGCACCTCACCGAATTCCGATGGCCGTCCCCGCGAATTCGGGACAGCGGCGATTCTGCTAACATCGAGTCGTGTCTACGACGGAAGGTCGGATTTCAACACTTGGTACTGGCAATAATTCCATCGAGTTGGATCCGAGCTCAGCGCGCAAGGGCGGCTAGCACGTTTGTGCGACGAGTACGCAGTGCGCGCGGCGCAAAAGCGAACCCGTCCAACGTGACTCGTGCCAAGTTGCGTTTCACCAGCGACGCTGCTGAAATCTTGCTCCGTGACAAGCGACATTACTCGAATCCGGGCCGATGCACCGAGCTGCGACCGGCCCGGAGCGAGCACAATTCACGCGAGCTGCCCGAGTGCCGCCCGAATCTGCTCCACGGCAACTGACAACTGCCGAGCAACAACTTCCGCCGGAATATGCAGCACGCGATACCCGGCACGCGTGAGATACCTGTCCCGGCGAGCGTCGGCGGCAGTGCGAGCAGCGTGGTACGCACCATCCACTTCCACAATCAGTTTTGCAGCCGGAGCGACGAAATCTGCGATGTACTTGCCGACAGGTTGCTGCCGCTTAAACGTAACCCCAAGTTGCTTCTTACAAATGGCTTGCCAGAGAGTGGACTCCGAAGGCGTGAGTGCCTGCCGCATAGCCCAGGCCCGCTCTGCGATGAGTTGCTTGTGTGCCGCTGAAAGTTGAAACTTCATAGTGCTTTCCCGCGCCCAGCGGAGGGCCGGGCGTAGCCTACTCAGCGAAACTTTCATGCCAGGCTAAGATTGGAATTGGATGCACTCGATGGCGCCTGGCGGGAAAGTTTCGCGTCAGCGAAGCCCGGCCCGTGGCTGGGTGTGGGAGACTCGAAGTTGCCGACGCCACAAGCTGCAAGTGGTGCAGATGCGAGCGATGGTTGATTGACCTAACGGCGCAGCGCGAGAATGAATGACGTCAAACACACCGTCGTTCGAGACGCATTTATGCTCAGCACATCACGTCAGAACGACCTGTCAAACTCGCAAAGACCCTGTCTCCCCCTGAGGCGCGCAGGCTCAAAGCCCACGACTTCCTAGCTCGCGCTTTGAGCCGAGCACCGATTTGGGGGAGACCGCGCCGCCGGACCCGCCCACGACGCAAAATACTCTGCAATTGAAGCGAATTGCGCGGGGAGGAGGCGCGACGTGGGGGCAGCATCGGTAGCCCTTATTGACAACCCTTTGCGGTTTCAATGGCAATACTACGACGAAGAGACTGGGCTTCACTACAACCGCTTCCGCTACTACAGCCCGCGGCTTGGCCGCTATTGGTCCGTCGATCCGATAGGTCTCGTGGCGGGGCACAATCTCTACAGCTATGTCGGCAATGATCCCGTTAACCGCACGGACCCACTGGGCCTATGGTGGGAAGCAGCCCTGTCGGTCGTGGCAGGCGTGGCCGTGGCGGCCCTAATTGTAGCCACGGCGCCGGTCTCGCTCCCTATGCTCGCGGTGGCCGCTTTGAGTGGAGCGGTCGTTGCTCTTGGCGTCCACGACGGCATCACCCAATACCAAAACACCGGGCACATTTGCGTTCAGTGCATTATCGAAGGTGCATTGACGACTGTCGTCATAGGGGCTGCCATCGCAGTAGTGGCAGCTGTTGCCGCCCCTGAGGTCGCTGCCGTAGTAGTGGGCGTCGCTATCGCAGCCGGTATCGAAAGCCTTGCAGACACCATCATCAACTGGGACAACTTGAACCATGACGACCGGATGAAGGCCACCGGTGGTGTCATTGGCGGTGTCATTTTTGGCGCGGCAGCGCGCGCGTATCAAGGGCTGCGCGGGTTGTTTAAGGGTGGTGGGGCGGCGGCGGAAGAGAACACCGGACCAAAGACTACCGACACTCAGTCCAAAAACCTCGATGATATTTATGGTGCACCACAGGAGCCAAAGGGTCGCACAGGTATCAAAGACTTTGAGAAAACTCCGGACGGTGTCGTCAAGAACCCAACGATTCAGTACCCCGAACCAGGCAAACCCCCAGTCCTGGAACCAGGCAAGGAGTACATTTGGCTAGTTGACGAGCAGGGCCGCTTGGTCGTCGCCGAAGAGGTGCCGACGGGAAAAAACCAACCCGACGGTCGTCCTGAACGCCTTGGACACCCGACTCTAGTCGATGGTAAACTTGCACGAATTGGTGGAGAAATTAAACCGTCAGTCCGACGGGACTATTGACATCAACAACAGCTCAGGGCGCTACAGTGGGCACGCTGATCGTGGCCCTCAGCAGTTAGATAACGCTGCGAAACTTTTTGAGGAGTCGGGCATGCCTGTGAAGCCAGTATATGAAACGCCCTACGGGCTTCAGCCTCCCCCAACAACCCCATGACTTTGACGATACAGACCTTCGCGTACGCTCGAGACCAAGACCCTGCGGAACTCAATGGTGAGGCGCGAGGAGCTGTCATTGCCACGCTCACGGAGTGGTTGCGTAGTTGGTTGCCCGCTAGCTTTATTGACGGCGAGTACATCGCAGACGGCGGCATCTTAATTGGCGAGTCACGTCACGCCGAAATGGATCTAGTAGCTTGGGAACTCCTTTGCAGCGAGCCAACACTACCCATGCACAATGTCGTGGGCGCGTTCTTGGACGGCTATTGGGGGCCGCGTGCCGTCTCCGAGTCATTCGACTTGCCCGCGTACTGCGGAACTCTCGACAGGCTGCCTCTGAGTGACCGGGCCTACGCAGCAACAGCGCTAGCGCTCTACAGCGCCTTGTGTTCCCGTGCGTCTCGCCTCACGAGACCGCAGCAAGGCATGCTTCGCGAGCGCTTGTTGACGGCCAGAGGAAAGATCCTATCGCATAACGTGCTTCCGTACGTGCCAGTCAGTTTGGACTACCTCGTTGGGCCCGGTCAATCTCGCCCGATTGTCGATATTGACTCCTACCGCGGCTACCGCTGCGACGACGGTCAGAAGTCCAATCTCGTCGTCGAGCGACTAACGGACCACACGGATGTGGTACACGTTCACGAACCCACGTTGCGGGGGCGAACCCTGCATGTATCCTACGAGATATCCGACTCAAAACACCTCGACCTCGACGTGCCGCCTCTCATTTTCACACATATCTTGAAAGGACTACTCGATGACACGTTTAGGGGCCAAGCGGACATCGTCGACTACGTGAACGTCAAGACCAAGGCGACGATGACGCTGCCGTACGATGATGCTTTTGTTTGACTATGAGGTGCCAGAGACATCCGACGTCACCGACGCGGCAATGCCACGCTGCCAGCATTGCCAGAATATCACGGACGGCGTGAAGCTCACACCCGAGCTTGCGGAATCCGAGCAAGCAACGAGCTCGGGAACTCAAGAGCAGGTGCCAGGGGGCAAGAGCGTGCCGGCTGTCCCATTCACGTCGGGAGGTGGAAGCGATGACGACAGTCGTGACGACGGAGGCAGCGGTGGTGCTGGAAGTACCGGCGGCGGCGGAGAAGAAGGCGCGAGCGGGGTTGACAGTCTATTCGATTGATGTGGAGGAATGGCGATGATACCGATCAATATGGATGAGTTGGAATCTCCTGATGGAGGTTCGATCTGCTCGTACAAGGGCCAACGATTCTCCGGCATTGCTTACGATAGGGACTTGAAAACCGGGGTCACTATGGGAATAGGCGGATTCGATCGGGGATTTCTTCGTGGCCCCGACCGCGTCTGGTCACCGTCTGGCGTCTTGCTGACAGAAACATTCTACCTGAATGGCGGTTTCCACGGCCCGAATCGCCAATGGCACCTAGATGGCACGCTAAAGTCGAACGAATACTGGAACCGAGGCAAGCGGACGCTACCCGATGGCCCCGCAGAACCAGTCACCGACATCGATCTGGACGCGATGGAATTCGTCGAACATCCCTGGGGCTGGGGTAGGGAGCCTGCTCCCCCACCATCATTCGATGAATTCAGCGGCTCAAAATTGAGTGAAGGCGACAAGGAGTGGTACGTCATCGAGCAAGCAAACAACGGTCGCCAGGTGTTGCGCGTCGAATCTCTTGAGCTTGTGGAGCGCAAACTCTTCATCGCCTATAATCGACGCACGCTACGCTTCAGCGATGAGTATGCAACTCGGTTGATTCAAACGAAGATCCTCGGCGACGTGTGCATGGACACCTACCGCGGACGTGTCGATCAGATCGCCTTCCAATCCATTCCTACTAGCTTGGTCGTGGAAGTACCATACGCTTCATCGTGACGAACGACACCGATCTCATTGCACTGGTGGATGTGCACTACGAAGGTGAAGGCGCCCGAGCCGCTTGTCTTACAGCGCCGACGTGGGAAGCCGCAACGGCTCTCGATGAGTGGACGGTTGCGGTGCCACACGTCGAAGAGTACCGCCCCGGCTTCTTCTTCGAACGTGAGCTCCCCTGCATCTTGGCGGTGTTGGCGCTGGCGCCCACGAAGCCGAGCGTGATTGTCGTCGACGGCTACGTGGTGCTCGACGCAGAAGGTCGACCCGGTCTCGGTGCGCACCTCTTCGAGCACCTCGGCAAGCAAACTCCTGTCATCGGAATCGCCAAACATAGTTTTGCCGGCAGCGAGTTCGCCGAGCATGTACGGCGTGGCTCGAGCCAGAAGCCACTATTCGTCACGGCCCTCGGCATCTCCGTCGCCGAAGCTGCGGAGAACGTACGGCGCATGCACGGCCCGCACCGCATCCCGACGCTTTGTACTCGCGTCGATCATCTCTGTCGCGGATTGGCGCAGGTGTTGATTTCCAAATTGACGTCGTAGTCGGCGACCAGATTGCGGTCGTAAGAAATCCGGGTAATTCCCGCGTTCCTTCGAAAAATGACTCGTTGGGGTCGTATGGTCTGAGGTCGTGCGACGGCGACGGCCGTCTGCGCGATGCCGAAATAGCGAAAGGGATACGACCTAGCGGGCCATATCGCTTTCGCGGGTTTGTACGACGGCGGTGGGGCTTAGTGATCGAGATCTCGTTCTCGTCGCCAGTGGGGTTGCAGAAGGTACCGGCAAGGCACGCACGACGAGATGGCGACCAGGTACACAACAGAGGGTCAAGAGCGGGGCGGCGTTCCGGTAGATGAAAACGGCAGCCGGATCCCTCGCGACCAGTTAAACTGGGTCGACGAGAACAACAGGCCCATTGACTACTACGACGAAAACGGGAAAACCAATCTGACCTATGATCATGAGAATTCGTGTGCCGACATGTGGAGTGATGGTGCCGAGGTGACGAATCCGCAGACCGGCGAAACGACCACTTACCCCCCTGGCAGGAACACGACACCATCGGTGCGCAATGATTTCTACAATGACCCCAATAACCTAAAGCCTATGTCGAGATCGGACAATTCGAGCAAGGGCGCTAACTCAACATATAGCGACAACGAAACAGGACCGGACTACGAACCATGACTGTCTCGAAACTACAGCAGAAGGTGATTGCCGAACTGCCATCGTCGCCGAAGTTGGTCGGCACCGATACGTTGATCTGGAGCCATTCGCCGAAAGCCCCCATTGTGCAGTATGCACGATTCTTCGGCGAGAGGGCGTGCATGACCAACGTCCGGAATCCTCACGATGAGGCGCTCGTCCTTGCGTTCCTCGCGGAGCTCGAGGAGGCGGATTTGGACGCTATCACTCCCGAGCAGCCGGTTGCCGTGCCTCCCAGCTCGGTGGTGCAACGGACTGGATTTGAGGTCAGAATCATGGTTCATCCAAGTGTTGCCCGTATGGCCTTCGGCCACACGACGAAGTTTATGACGCCGGCCACGAGCTTGACGTTTCCGGCATTCATCTGCGAGTTTGCGGCTGACGATACGCCTGACGAAGCCGCCTACCGTGTCAACAAAGGCGTCGTTTGGTCGAAGTGGGACAGAATTTCCCAGCCTGCCCTCAGCATGCGTTACATGCGGACCAAGAGCGGCGTCGGTACGACGGCAGGCAAGAGGCTCGGCGTAGCCCCAGCAGACCAGGCTGAGAAAGTTTTGATGAAGATCGGCGAAGAAGACGGTTTCATGGAAGTCGAGAACTACAAGCGGGAAGTGGTGACATTCCGGCACGAAGACGGCCACTACGAGCTCGAGTTACCCAGCGGGTCGAGGAGAATGGAAAAGGACCACGTGCTCGGTTGGTTCCGGTATTTCCTCACCTCCGGCATCAAAGGCGCGGAGCAGCCATATGGCTAACGCACTCGATCGGCTCGCTCGCCCGTACTATGGCGCTGTCCAGAGCGCGCCATCGGGCGAGCTTCGGCGTGACGAACTCGAGCAGCTCGGTGCGGCTCTTGCCACCGCGGGCGTGCTTCCCGTGGTGGCGGCCTGGTCCGCCGCGCGCGCAGCGATCTATCCTCAACTCGAGCTAGAGGCTGTTGCCGAGGCACGCGCTGCTGCCGTAGAGGCGACAGTCTGGCTTGGCTCTAAGACGCCGCCGAAAGATCCTGACATACCCGCCATTCAGGCGCTGATGAAGTACGATCCAGACAACGCGCCGGACGCGATGGCAGCTCGTCGAGCGAAAGCCGCGCGGTGCATCCATGCGGGCCTTCGGTGCGCCATTGAGCCTACCGCAGAAAGATTTGCCGATACGATTGGATACCTGGCAGATGCCCAGCGCGACGAGAAATACCCGAAGGTTCGCTGGTCCGAAATGTGGGTGGGCTGGCTCGACGACGTGGTCACGCGGGGCGATCGTTTTGATGCGAAGCAGGCTCTACACTTGCTCGCGCAGACGATCGAGGGTCCGATCCGTGGACTCGTGCCAAAGCGGTTCTTCTGGGATGGTGCCGGCGACGAAGATAACGTGTTTTCAGTGTGGACACGGAACGCGCTGACCCAGGATTCGGTGATGATGGTGGTCGAGTTTCGAGACATGAAAATCGTCGGGCGCACGCTTTCCGTCATCGTGGGCGCGAAGCCGTATCTGGTGCGCGATCCGTTGCGGATCGAATACATGTTCGAGCACGAGATTCTGCGCTACTTCTTACGCTCGACATACATGGGGCGGTACACGCAAATCGACTACCAGCTCGAGGACGGGAGTCTTCGCTGGACTGCTCCGGTTTGAGGATGACCGTAACGATAGAGACCTTTTCATACTCTCGAGATCAGAAGCCTTCCGTGCTCGATGGGGAAGAGCGCGGCGCTGTCATTGCCACGCTCTTGGAATGATTGCGCCTTCGGTTATCTGGTGGCTACATTGATGGCGAGTACATCGCGGACGGCGGCGCTCTGGTGGGCGGCTCGCGTCACTCTGAGATGGACCTAGTCGTTTGGGACTTTCTTTGCAGCGAACCAACGTCGCGAATGGTCGATTGTTGAAGACGACAATGGCAACCAGTGGCGCGTGACGCACGGAACAAATTCGGGGAGCTAGAGACTATGTCAACTGGTCGGCGCTAAGCGACGAAAAAGGCTTTGGTTTCCTTGACCTCGGAGCCATGACTATTTTGGTCATCCGCGTCGCAATGACGTCCGCGCTCGAGGAACCAAACCGGGCTATTTGGTTAACGCCATGAACCAATCCTCGGTCTTCACCAAGGCAAAGTCACTGTCCTTGGTCGCGCGGGGCTTGACCGCGTCACCTCCGACAGCGATGGCGGCCTTCAGCGCCGCTTCGGTGCCGGGGTGCTTGAGGCGACCAAGCGCGCAGGCATAGTTGTATGCTGCCAGCTTGTGCGTCGGATCGACGATCGTCGCCTTGTGGAAGAGCAACGCAGAACGCTCGAATTCGCTCTGCTTGTGGTGCAGCATCCCTGAATCGTTGTAGATTTGCGCCACGAAGGCGGTCAGCGCCATGCTGCGCAGTTCGAATTTGTTGCTGCCAGCACCGCCAGCAGCGTGGGCAATCACGCCTAGCCACTTTCCGTCTGGCGAGAGCGCAAACGCTTCGGCGTGAACGCCCAGAACGTCCTTCGATTCCGCGTAAAATGGGTAGATTGCCGCTTCGCCGCCGATCGCGGCGCCGGCGCGAAAGACGCAGGTTGACTTGTTCTGATCGCAAGCGCCCTTCCACTTCAGGGTCAATTCCGATGCGTAGGGCCAGGTGGCGCTGGCTACGGCATAGCCCTTGGCAACGATGCGTTGCCGGATGGCATTGGTTTTTTGCGCGTCAAGCCCGGTATCCGGTGAGAAGTCGCTGACGAGTTCGGGCTTTTTGCCGGGTTTGACGAAAGTGCATTCGAGTGCGCCGGTGCCGTCCGCCTCGCGACAAGCGCCTAGCTCGCTCGAGTCCTTCGCCCAGCCAAAGGGCTTGGCGTGATCTCCGCCCTCTCCAGGTTTCAGCACGATCGGCGGCTCGACTCGCACCGGGCCCGCTGCACCAAAGTCAACGCCTGCTGCGACGGCTTCGGCGGGCTGAGCGGCGCTAGGAGCGGCAGGCGCCGGCGATGGGCTGGGCGCGACCGTGGCTAGCGGCGCGGTGATCGTTGCTACCGCGGGCGGCAGCGTCTGCTCGTTCGCCTTGCCCTTGCAACTCGCAACGCACGATGCAATCAACAAGGTTCCCCAGAGTTCGATCATTCGTTGCATCGTCGCGTCCCTTTCGTGATCCATGGCGAACTATCGACGATATCTGGGGGGCATGGAGTTCACAAGGAATTGAACGCGAAGCAAGCGCGTCGCCCGAGGCGTGCAGGTAGTCTGTCTTCTAGGGTCAGCAGATCATTGAGCTATTCGCTAGGTTCGGCTGAGCCGCGAACGATTGGCACATGCTTTGCCATGGGTCGCATTTCCCGGCCAATGACCAAGGAGGCGATTAGCTCTGCTCGGTCTGAACCGTTCCTTTGCGCTGCTTGAATTGCACGACGACTGACCAGCGTCCCTTCGTGCGTCGCGGATTGTCCTGCGGAAGCAGTGCAAAGGGACGCATCCAGGTTGGTAACCGACGCAGCCTCCGGGCTTCCTTCATCAGCGACAGTATGTGCTCCGCCTCCCAGCCTTGCTGCTCGAAAAGCGTCACGCCTCCGGTCGCCACGAATTGGAACGGAGAATGAACCAGCGCCGTACCCATGCTTTTTCTCATCATTCCGACGATATCCGGTGACGAGAAGTCCACGATCCAATGCTTGTAATTGGATTCGGCGGCAAAGGCCTGGGCAAGTTCCACGACTGCAGCAGTCTCCAAGTAGATGATCAAGCCCTCGGTGATGACGAGCGTACGGCTCGCGCGGCGATTCGCCTCGTGCAAAAAGGCCGCGCGCACGCCCGGATCTGCCAGATCGACGGATTGTCGCTCGAGCCTGCAGCGGGGTGTTTCGTTGCGCAAGAGCTCTTCCTTCTCTTCGATCAGCGGTGCCAGATCCCCCTCGATCCAAAGTAGGTCACTCGGTAGAGCCAAGCGGTAGGGCCGCGTGTCGAACCCCGCAGCTAGATTGAGCACGCAATTCGTTCCTTGGGCCACGGATTGCAGGACCAGATCATCGATCAAGCGCGTGCGAGTGATGAGAGCCCATTGACTATGCATCGTCGCCAGGTTTGCAATCGCGTGCCCGCGTTCGCCGGCGAGACGGTCCGCCAAGTGATCGTGAAAAATAGCGTCGGGGCGCGCCGATTCGCGCGCCCGATAGGCGGCAACCCAGCGAGCGGTGTCCGAGACATTGCGAACGGGTGTTGGTGACATCGCGCGATGGTAGCGCCGAGGGTGGTCAGTTCAAGTGGTGATGGCAAAGTGAACGAATGGGCTAAGCCAAGTAGCTACTTGGGAAGCTGCTCGACGCGCCCTTGCTGCTTTCCCATACTTTACCGCGCCGCGCATGACAAAATGGAAGTGAGTCAATACGGGTTCCGATCCCGTGAGGCGGGCCACTACGAGATCGGCCATCCTGCTGCCGCTCGTCTCCGTCTGAGCGCAGTAGTACTGAGGCATCTCGCCGCCGGTGCTGGTCTCATCGAGCGCATAGATATCCAGTAATGTGTAGGTGACCCAAGCGGCAAACACCGCACGCGATTGCGTACGGGCCAGATCGAACCGAGAGAGTACTCCACTCAAATGCGGGGTGGGCCCCGACCCGGAATGTCCCTTCGCCGAAGCGCGCGATCGGTAATGGGAACGAAGTCGCCTATCATTTTCTGATTGGAAGTGCCGAGTGTGCTTGCCTGGTAGCGCAAAGATATCCCAAAGTGCTCTCAAACGTGAAGGCGTTGCGACGGTGGCTGCGTCGTGAGAGCCGAGAACACGAATCAGAGTCAACAACCCGTCAGATTCGCAAGGCCCCGACCACGACGCCAAATACTCTTCAATTGAAGCCTATTGCGCGGGCAGGAGGCGCGACGTGGGGGCAGCGTCACGGACCCTTTTGGCCTATGGTGGGAGACGGCGGTGTCGGCCTTGGCAGCCGCATCAAGGGATCCGTCAACGAGTCCCGGTTGCCGTGGCGACCGAGAAGCTCATTTTGGGTGCAATCATCGGGTCAGTTCCAGTACTCGGAGGGCTTCTCGACAATCTCGGCTCATCGAGACTTGCTGCGTAACCTCAACTCTGCGAACCGCCTGGTGCGGATAGACATGCCAGAAAGAGTCTTGCATTCTGACGCCCTGACGGCGATGCTAGCCGAAGTGCCAGGTCTATCGAGAATGCCTTTGATTTCAGGCGAGTCCGGAATCAGATGCGCGCTCGCCCTCTTTTTATCATTGCTTTCCGCGGGATGCTCCGAACGGGCAGGCTCGGGGCACGCTCGAACTCAGGTGAACAGCAAGCGCCCGAAGTTTGGTGCAGTCTGTGCGTCAATTCACGGAGCAGGTAACGCGCCCCTCGTTGATGACTTCGAGTCACAGCTGCCACGCATTCTCGGGCACGAAGGCCGCGGCGGTTGGTGGTTCAGCTATGACGACAAGACGGGCGGGCAACTGAAACGGGAAACTGTTAGTGATGATGCGGACACAGGCAAGAACCGGGTTCTGCACGTGACGTCATCCGGATTTGCAAAGTGGGGTGCGGGGTTTGGTTTCAATCTGCATCCTGAGTCCACGCTGAGCCGCGTCTGCGAGTATGATGCTTCTGCGTATGACGGTATCCGCTTTCGCGCCAAAGGGCATGGTCGCGTGCGAGTGGTACTTAGCGAACCCTCGAACATACCGCCTGCGTTAGGCGGAGCCTGTGCCCGCGCGGCCCACCTTTGTCATGATCGCCCCGGGGTGTGGGCTGATTTGGCCTCTGAATGGAAGAGCTTCGAGTTCCCATTTTGTGCGTTTTTGTCCGACGGTTGGGGCGGTTCGACCGAGACCGCTAATGCGTCGAAACTCGTCGCTGTCCAATTTCACGCGAATGCGCGTGAGGACGTAGAGCTTTGGCTGGATGACCTAGCATTTTACCGCGTCGAAGCGGGGGTTTCGAAGCCACGGTGTTTAGCACGGTGCCCGCTTGAGGTCGCCCCGAGCACTGCCAAGATCGAACCCCTGTTTTTGATGGGGCCGCCCGCACCAGGGCTAAGTGTGCACACGTTCGAACAAAGCACGAAGTCCTGCGGGCTGCTAACTCGCCGCTATTTGAGCTACGTTCCGAGCCGGCTGGGACCACGTTCGAGTGCACCGGTGCTCATCATGTTGCACGGTATCGGTGCCAACGCGGAATCTGCACGAACATTTCACGCGCACAATCGTTTTGACGCACTTGCAGAGCGAGACCAGGTTATCGTCGTTTACGGCAATGCCGCACCAGGTAGCCACACGAGCCCTAATCCGGCGTTTCCGAACACGGGCGGTTGGCATCAAGCGATATTCGATGACGGGCAAGTTGACGACGTCGAGTACCTGATGAAGGTCATTGCAGACCTTTCGGCGCGTGACGTGATAAATGGCAAAAATCCGGTGTTTCTGACTGGGATATCCAATGGTGGTGGCATGGTGCTCGAGGCAGTGAGGCGCATGCCGGACTACTTCCAGGGTATCGCAGTATTCATGCCATATGATGGCGAACAACCGAAGCCTGTGCCCAAAACACGTATCAAGCGGTTGCTCTTCGCGTATGCAATTGACGACCCGGGTATGTCCGACGGATACCACGAAATCTTAGCCAAGCAGCCTGCCCTCTGGGCTGCGGCGATGGGCCTTCCCGCGGCGGTCATTCTGGCACCAAAGCAGAGAGCCCTGCCAGATATCGTCGCGGAGGGCGCGAGTTATCACGGCGACAACAAGGTGGCTTTGGCGACGCGAAGTAGCCACGTCACGGAGCAAGATTTAATCGGTCCGGACGGCGTCACTCAAGTGCGCGTGCTGGTTCTCGAACACGCGGGGCACTTCTGGCCAAACCCGATCCAAGACACTCAAGCTTGGGCATTGAATCGCTGGGGTCTGCGTAACCAAGACTTCGATGCCGCGGATATGGCTTGGGAATTCCTCAAGCCCGCGGCGTCCAAACAATAAGCCGACCCAAGGACACGAGGACTCGTGAAGATGAGAACCTTAGCACTTTCGGCGCGGAACTCCTTGCCGCAGGGGGCTTATGCTGAAAATGCTCTCAGTTCTTGATCAACGTGAAGTCATCGACAGTCACGGTCTGCCCCGTGCCGGTTACGCCGACGTTGCATTGGCCGTTGCTGACGGCAATGCCGGTGATTGACAGGCTGGTCCACGCGGTCGCACTGGCAATTGCTGCGGTCTTGTCCGTGCCGCCGAACCCTTTGGCATAAAGTTGCGCACCCGTTGCGCTGCTCTTGACCCAGACCGCGAGCGTGTAAGTGCCGTTCGATAGGCCAGAAATCGCCTGATCGAGGCTCGATGTGCCCGAGAGCTGCCACGACCATCGCCCTGCGTGTCCACCCGTTACGTTGGCCCCATTGGTCGTCTTCCACCCTGCAGGTTGAGCCATGGCGACGCGATCGGCTTCGAAACTTGGGTTGAGAACGTAATTGTTGCCAGGCCCCACGCTCCAGACACCTGTAGTCGCGTTGATACTCCACTCACTCATCGACTGCATCGTTGGCACGGCTCCGTTGAACGTGAGTGGCGTCCACTGGTTGTAGCCGATGCCGTTGCCGGCAAAGTCGCTCCAGCGATCACCGCCGAAGATTACCAATGATTGACTGGTGCCGGACACAGTGACGAAAAGCCCCGTCTGCGTCACGTGACTGAAATCCGCGTCCGTGTTGCCGATGACTCCCTCGGTGCCGTAGGGACCCAAGATATTGGTCGCCGAAATATAGTACGAGTGGGAGGCATTCCAGCCATGCAAGTCCGATGAACAGAGATAATAGCGCCCATTGTACTTGAACATGGCGTTACCCTCGCGTCCCGTCCCACCAAAGACACGGGTCGCCGCGTCGACGTTGAGGAAGTCGGCCGTGCGCAGCGGTGCCACATACAGATTGCTGCGGCCGCTTAGGCTCGAACAAATGAGATAAGCTTGGCCGTTATCATCATTGAAGATCGACTGATCGCCGCAGTTGTTGTTAACGACATTGGTGATGGTGGCCTGCGTGTGGTCCCAGGTAAATGGCCCGTTTGGTGTGCTACTCGTGGCAAAGAACTGGGCTGTGTCGGGTGTTCCACCATACTGTCCATTTAGAACGTATTTCTTGGTGGTGGCATTGTAAGCGGCGCCCACGCGACCAATCCAATTACTCGGATCGGCGCCCGCGGCGGTCAAGCTTGCGGCCGTCAGAGCGTTGTTCTCGAATTTCCACGTACCAAGATCGGTTGACGAATAGATGGTAACGGCAACAAAAGTAGTATCACTATTCAATGAACCGGGATTAGCAGCATAAGTGACAGCCCCGTTATACTTTACGCCATACCAGTAGTAGGTGTTACCGGCCTTGAGAACGCCGCCGCCTTGTGAATAGATAGGATTCCCCGCCACGTCCTTCCAGAATAAGTCGTTGCGAATCAACACGCCCCCGCTCGCTGTGCCTCCCTCGCTAGAGTTGCCGCCGGCTGCCTTTGAGCCGCCCGTCGCCGACATGCCACCCGTTGCAACCTCACCTCCGGTAGCAGTCAATCCGCCGGTTCCCGTGCTCGTGGTGCCTGCGATGGCCTGATTGCCCGTTGCCGTAGTGCCGCCGGTTGTAACGCTGCTAGCGTTGGTGGTTGCGCCGCCAGTCGCCGTCGAGCCCGTTGAGGGGCTAGTCGCGCCGCCTGTCACGCTACCGGCTTGTGTGTTGTTACCGCCTACCGCATTCGCTCCGCCTGACTGGCCTCGGTTACCACCAAGTGCGCCAGCCTGCGAACCCCCGAGGGCCCCGGCGCCGCTCGTTGGCCCCGAGCCCCCGATTCCATCGGTGGCAGGCGGGCTGGTGTTTCCGCTGCAGCCAATAATTGTCAACGTGCTGGCAATAACTACACGCAATCTTGGCGGAAGCGACATTTGAAGCACCTTCTTCAAACAGTGACGTCAGCAACAGTATCACGGAATGCAATTGCATCGTGCGGACTCCGAAAAGTTCGGCGACGTAGCCGCGAAACGCACTAATGGAGCCCGGCTTCAGCCACTGCCCAATCCGGCGCCGTCTGCATCGAAAAGCCAAGGCAAAAAGGACTAAAAGGGCTATCGACACGAACTATCGCCCAAAAAGAGGCAGGGTGTCGTGACGGTCAGCACGGCTATTCCTACTCGAGCGCGCGGGATCGTTGGCGCGGTAACGCTTGGGAGCGGTCGCGAGCAGCCGCGTCAGAGCGCATAGGCATCTTGCATCGATTGGCGCAGGTCCGACGAAAAGTACTGGCGCGGGGCGCAACCGAGTTCCGATTGGTAGACGCGGTGGCATTGGGAATACGAACCAAACCCGGCAGCCCTAGCCGCGGATGTAAGACTCTGGCCCCCATGGTCCACGAAATGAATGAAACGAAGCAGCCGCATCCTGGTGCGGTATTGAACTAGCGTTATCCCAACATCGCGATGAAAGTAGCGGCTGATGTCATTGGGTGTCGCCCTGAGAATCCGAGCCAGCTGTGCCCGCCCAAGCTCGGGCGTTTCTGCCACGAGGGATAAGGTGCGCCTCGTCAGGACATGCATGGTGCTATTGAGCTGACTGAGCTGCTTCTGCCGCAACCAATACGCCCGCTCCCAGAGTTCGGCCACTAGTTGGTCGACCCCGCATCGATCCACGATGCCTGCGGCGCGGGCAGATAGCAGTTCGAAATCGCTTGGCTTTAGCCGAAGGTGCAGCGGAAGCGCGACGCTGTGGCGCTCGCTCTGGAGCACTTCCGACGAGAACAATGGCGCCATGCCGACTGCGTACAGGTACACGTCCGGCGAAGTATCGAGCAAGACATGATCTTGACCGGGTGGAAACCCCAGAAGGTCTCCCGCTCCGGCCTTGACTACCTTCTCGCCAATGCCAAACGTGGCGGAACCGGCAACGATCAGATTCAATTCCGGCTCCACGTGAAAGTGGCGCGGGCGGCGTCCGCCATATTCCCACGAGAACTTCCAGACGTGTGCGCGGGCGTTTGCCCCGCCTGGAAGGAAGCTTTGATGCAAAGCCCGACTGGGAACGTTGCCCATGCACCGATTCTAATGCGCAAAGCGGAGTCGAGCCAGTCGTCGTCCAGCGCCACGAGGCGCCAAGAGCCGCGGAAATGGCCCTAGACTACACGGCCTCCACCCGATCTTTTCACACGAAACGCGATGTTGGCGCCAACCGCCTACCTGTCAACGTATCGCCGTCGCCACTCCGGGTTGTGCTGCTAAAGCGCCGAGCCTTTGGCGCGTCGTCGGCGAACTAGGACTGCCCCTGCGAGGACACCTAGTAGTGTCACAACTGCGCTTGAGCGGGTGGACTGTGCGACCGCGACACGACAGCCGCCGCCGTCACTAGCGGTTACTTCTGGCTGCGCGGCGCCAGCACCACCGACACTGGCATTGCTTCCACCTGCGCCAGTCGCTCCTCCCGCACCCGATGCTGGCACGATTGCCGTGCCGCCTGTGTCCGACGGGACGACACCAGTTGTGCCGAGGGAATTGTCGGCAGTCAAAGCGAGCACGGCGAAGCCGTCGACGAAATTGACGTTTCCTGGGGCATGGGTTGATAGGTTCTTGGGCGAACCCCAGTTTCCCGTGAGCCAACCGGTCGGGGCGCTACCCGCGTCGAAGTCTTGACGCCAGGCGAGGGTGAACGCTCCAGCAGAATAGGACGAGTACTGCGCCCAGTTGATGAATTGATATAGCGGTAGAATGGATGGGCTGAAATTGCCGCCGAAGCTGGCGTCACCGGGCCAAATATTGAAGCGCATCTGCATCCCGGCGGTCGCGTTGGCGCTGTAGGCTGCCGCGGTGGCGCCAGACTCGCGACGGATCTCGATCCCGTCAACTTGCCACGCGATGTAGTCGGGGGTCCATTCGTAGGCGTAGGTGTGAAATTCGCCGCACAAGTCACCTACCAGGACGTGCTTCTGGCTGTGAACGACGGCAGGGCTTCCGAAGTAGGCGTTGGTTTCCAGATGACAGTCGGCGCCCAACTTCTCGAAGTCGAGTTCATTCCAAAATGTTCCAGCGACCTCTGAGCCATTTTTCCAAAGGAAGAATGAGCTTACCACCCCGTCTCCAGCAGCGAACCGAATCCGTGCCTCGAAACGGCCATATTGATGGGCCTCACTCGTATAGAACTCGGCACTGCTGACCGCATGGGCGGCGCTAGTTACGGTGGCAATTGCAATGAGGCAGGCAATAGTATGTTGCGTTAATGTCATTGGGCTCCGGGTGAGTCGTCGTGGTGTCTCGGGTGCCACATCCAAGCATAGCGCGTGGCATTGGTGCTTGCGAGCTAGTGGCTTGCGTCGGTGAGGCTCCATGTAGGCGGGAGCCGTCGCTTGTTCGGGAAGTGATAGTCGCGCTGCCTCAGAGACAGCCCGAGTTAAATCGATCGGTTCCGTCCCAGCTGCAGGTGCCTCCGATGCAGTCGCTCAGGTTGTTGGTGTAGGTATCTGTACTGTGATCGAAAATCTTGAACCACCCGCCATCATCCCAGACCGAGGTCGGAATGCCCTTAGTCGCGGCGAACGCGCTGTGAAGCTTCTGGTACCAACTGCGAATGTTGTTGCACTGCATCTGGGTATACCGGCTGCCCCAAGCGACGCCCCATTCACCGATGTAGAACGGCATGCCGTTGCCCACCGAGTTGGCCCAGTTCAGCATCGTGTCCATAGGGCCCGAAAGGTTGTTGTCAGTCCAGGCGTCATCATACGTGCCCTGGTTGTCGCCACAGAAGGTCCAAGGGTCGTAGTGGTGGAACGTCGCCATGACGTAAGCGTCTTGACCTCCGCCGACACCGGTGAGGTTCGACCAAACTTGCGCCATCTCCGCTGCGCCGAACCACTGATTGCCGCCAATGACCACAAGGCGCGGTGGATCGACAGCGCGGATCTTGGCGTACGCCAGCGAGGTCATGTTGCGCAGGTTCGCCGGTGCCATGGCTGAGTTTGTGGCGTCACTCAGGTGCGGCTCGTTGAGTATTTCATAGATCAAGCGATGGTCGCGCGACAAAAAGATGCTGGCAATGTCCTGCCAAAGACGTTCGAGAACCGCGGCGCGGTTCCCCGTCTTGAGACCCGTTTCGTGGTGCGCATTGATGATCACGAACAGATCGGTCTTTGATAAGGCGTAGTCGACGACCTGCTGGATCACGCCGAGTCGCGCATTGGTTCGGTTGACGTCGCCAACATTGGGATCGTTGACCAGCCTGTCGCCGTCCACAAGTTCGGTCCAGGTGATTGGGATTCGGACGTTTCTGAAGCCCTTCGCATAGTAGGCGTCAATCTTGGCGCTTGCTTTTGCCAGGGTACGCGGGTGCTGCGTCGACTCGAACATTTGTCCGAGATTGAAGCCCTTACCCATCTTCGAGGCTGCAACTCGTGCTGTTGGTTCAGCTACCCCGCCGCCACCACCAGTGGCGACTCCACCTGATGCTGCACCGCCAGCGGCTCGACCGCCCGTTGCTGCGCCACCAATCCCAACACCACCAGTTGTGTTGCCACCAGTCGATGTGCCTCCGCTGACATTGCCGGCAGCTTCTTTGCCGCCAGTGGCGGCGCCACCCGCAGTCGTATTGCCGCCAGTCGAGCCTCCGTTTGCTTTGCCGCCAGCAGCGGCCCCACCAGCGTTCGTACCGCCGCTCGTTGTCCCTCCGGTCAACGCTCCGCCGTTGTTCGCGCCACCGCTGCCGACAGTCGTGGACGAACCGCCTGATGCCATGGAGCCACCGAGGCCAATAGCCCCACTACTGGCACTGTTGCCGCCCACCGTCGAGGCAGCGCCTCCGTTTCCGACTAGAGGTACTCCAGGTGTCCCGTCGGATCCACTGCAACCTAGGGCCTGGCAGGCCGTTGCTACAACGAACCAGCCAATTCGACGGCACTTGTTGGTAGAGTTTTGACTTGAAGCATGCGCGATAGCCATATTGGAAAGATTTCGCTTAGCCGGACCAGTTTAAACGCCACGTTGATGGGGCAAGAGTGGGACAAGGCTAACCGAAATGTCGGAGTTAAACTTCGCGGTTCGTGCGAAACATGCATGGAGAGCCGAGTTCTCACGGCCCGAATGCTCGTTCGCATGCACGCTAGAGCTTGGCGAATGTCGACGATGGCTTTCGCCTTTTCTGCAACACATTCCAAGCTAGAAGCCGGTCACACGCACCGGAAGCAGGCTGAGTAAGCCATATTGACCTTTGCCGTCACCCAACTGACCAAAGCTGTTGTCGCCCCAGCAGTAGATCCGACCGCCGCTGACCAGCGCACAGCTGTACAAGTCGCCGCCACCGACGCGAGTTGCCTGGGTAACGGATTCGGATCGCACGGGCGTCGGTACGTAGCGATTGACCTGCGATTCGTCCCCGAGTTGGCTCTTGTTATTCCACCCCCAGCATTGAACCGCGCCGCCCGCCACGACCGCGCAAGTGTGGCTTGTTCCGACGCCAATCGCGCTTGCATTGATGCCCGGCAAAACTGGGGTCACGCTGGCAACGTCGGTGCTATCTCCCAACTGACCGCTCCAGTTGTAGCCCCAACACTCAACTGCGCCGACGCTATTTGCCGCGCTGGAGACGGCACAAGTGTGCTCTTCCCCCACAGCGACAGTTTGCGCTTCAACGCCCGCGACCTTGAGCGCGATATTGCTATTATCAAAGGTCGGTGTCGCCGTGCCCAATTGGCCGCGTTGATTCTGGCCCCAACAGTAGACGGAATGATCCGTGAGTACGGCACAAGTGTGATTTCTCGACGATGCTAATAACACTACCCCAGCGAGTGGGGTCTTGGTTGAGGCATTGGTAACGACGGTAGAGGCGAGGGCGCCCCCGTCACAGACACCACCATTGCCCAATTGGCAACTCGAGTTGTCGCCCCAACATTTCACTGTCTGATCGGTGAGCAGGGCGCAAGAATGACTTTCGCCTGCGACCACTGCCGTTGCGGTTGCTCCGGACAACTTGACGTCGACGGGCAAATTGGAGTGCTGGCCAACTCCGGAGGCACCGTTGCCTAGTTGTCCCGCTTCGTTGTTCCCCCAACACTTCACGTTTCCGGACACGTTTCCGGACTTGACCACTGCGCAGCTATGAAGAACACCAGAAGCGATTGCCGAAGCTTGACCCAGGTTGCTCACTTGAACCGGGACAGTGCTTGACGTAGTGCTTGACGCGACGGCGGCGGGGTTGGTGCCATAGGGCGCTCCATTGCCGAGCTGGCCATCATAATTGTTGCCCCAGCACCACACCGTGCCGTCGACGATAAGCGCGCAGGCCTGGCGAAACCCCACGGCAAGTTCCGTTGGCACGCCGGGCACTGTTGCCGCACCTGCCGCGCCACCAGAGACCGCGCCGGTACCCGCCGCGTTCATCCGGCCTCCGGTTGCCATCGAGCCGCCGGTACCGATGCCACCGCTGGTTGCGGAGCCACCCGTACTGCTTCTGCCCGCTGTCATAGAACCGCCTGTGGCAGAGTTTACACCACCGGTTGCTTTGCCGCCAACTTGGGTCGAACTGCTACCTGCCTCGGTGATTGTCCCGCCACTACCGTTCGGTGTCCCGCCACTACCGTTCGGTGATCCACCGGTACTCGGGATGCCTCCGGTCGAGCTGGCTCCCGCGACGCCAGGAGCAACACCACCGATTCCAGTAGTATTCGAGCTTCCACCACGCCCGCCCGCGGACGCCCCCGCCGAGGCAACCTCCTGCCCGCCAGCGCCGACCGAGCCGCCCACTGTGGGGTAGTTGGTATCGATCGATGGCACCACGCAAGCGACTGGTACGAGGCCACAGAAGGCGAAAAAGAACGCTCTGCGCTGGGACATCAGAAGCCTCCGTACAATGAAATCGACTGCGCGCTCAGGCTGAGCCCCACCTGCGATCGTTCACTGGGCTTCGGAGAAGTCAGAAGCAGTGTGACGCCGGTGGCTAGCAAGGCGCCGCCTGCGAAGAAACCGACGCTCGATACCGTGCGCAGCAAGTTAAAGGTGCTCACCTCGCTGCTCAACGTATCCGAACAATGGCGCAAATCCGGAGTGCAGAGTTTGGTATCGCTCAATGACGATCGTTTCGAGAGCGTCATCAACCCGGCTACCGTGCCCACTGCCAGGCCAGTACCGCCGAGGCCGACTCCAATCCAGCCCAGAAGCTGCTGACTGCTGCCGTGGGAAGACCGCTCCACTGCGGTCGTGGGAGGCCGGGGCTCGGGCTCCTTGTTTTTTACGCTTGGCGCAGTTGCAGCGGTCCCTTTCGAGCTGCTGACCGAAGCCGCAAACTTCAACGTAACTTCCGCCAAAGCCCGCTCTTTTGCCTGGACGATTTGCGTCGCAATTTGCTCGCCACAGCGTCCCTCAAGCCTACGCTCACCAGGATCGACCAACTGTTCGACGCCCACGAGTGCGGAGGGAACACTTGCGGCGTCGATAAACAAACTTACCGCATCCGCGTCTACCCCTTCTACGAGGAGCTTCAAACGCGGGATTCGTGGCAGCAGCTCGCGGCGTTCCTTTTCTGCGTCGCGTACGGCTTCGTCCTGAGCGGCTTGCCAATTCTTCTCTCTTGGAATGCGCGTTGCTTCGAGATAGAGCTCGGCGGCAGCGACCCACTTGCCCACCTTGACTAAGGCACGTGCCTGGTGGAGCGCAAGGGTTGGTACTCGCACTACCTGAAACGCTTTGGCCAATTTGATGATGGCGTCACCATAGCGACCTGCGTCGTAGTCGAGCAGCCCCTGTTTGCCGAGTTCGCGTGCGCTCGCTACGACCGACTTGTCTTCTGCGCGTGCAACCGACGGGAGAGCTAGCCCCAGCAGAACAAATGTCGCAAAAACGGATCTCGAAATGACCACCTGCATTCATCCCTTCAGCCGGGTGACGGGCACCGGTGACCCGGCCAACCCGAAACTTCTATGGCGAACGAGAGCGTTCCGCAAGGATCAAATCCGCACCAACCCCAAGAACACCACGTCGCGAGCCGTGCATGTCGCCGGGATCTGCATCGATCCGGACGGCGCTTGGATGATGCAGGTGGCTCGCAATCTGCTCGACGCCGTGGATGGATTCCTGGGCAATGCCACTCAGCTGATTTACTACCGAGCAATGACAACGCAATGCGTGATCCAATTGAGTGCCAGTCGCGCGTCGGTAGGGGCGTCCCGTCTCAAGCTTTCGCGCGTTCCCATCGATATAGCGTCGAAAGGTTGACGTCCAAGATCTTCGCGGCTCGCGGCTTGTCGCCGTGGGTCCGAGCCAATACCCACTGAAAGTAGGCCTGGTTCATCTGCTTGAGCGTCGCGGGTTCAGTTCGTTCAACTGTCCAGGTTTCTGCGAGAGGAGGCACCTGCAGAAACGCCAGATCGGCGGCATTGATCAGCGCATCATGGCCAAGCACTACCAGTCGCTCAATGGCGCTCTCGAGTTCGCGCACGTTGCCTGGCCACGTCGCCTGAACCATCAAGCTCATCGCTTCGTCACCGATGGCGGTGACCGGTGACTCCGGGTTGCGGTCCCGTGCCTCCTGCAAAAATCGCAGGGCAAGCGGCATGATATCTTCTCGCCGGTCGCGAAGCGGCGGCACTACGAGCGGGACGACATTCAGTCGAAAGCGCAGATCCTCGCGAAATCGACCTTCCTGCACGAGCCCTTTGAGATCACGATGTGTGGCGGCAATGATTCGCACGTCCACTTGGCTCATGCGGTCGCTCCCGACCGGGCGCGATTCGCCAAATTGCAGCACGCGCAACAGCTTCGGTTGAAGCATCAGTGGCATGTCGCCAATTTCATCGAGCAACATGGTGCCACCGTGGGCTTCGGTCATTAGCCCGCGTCGCGACTGGGTCGCCCCGGTGAATGCCCCACGCACGTGCCCGAAGAGTTCACTCTCGAGGAGCTGTTCGGGAATGGCCGAGGTATTGACGGCGACGAAGGGCTGAAGGGCACGCGGTCCGCCCGCATGAATGGCGCGCGCTACGCGCTCCTTGCCGGTGCCACTTTCACCCAGAATCAGCACGGGTGTATCGGAACGAGCGACGAGCGCGATCGACTCCACCAGTTGGCGCATCGCGGAGCTTTCTTGCTCGAATTCACCATTGGCCGTATCCAAACCCCTTCGCGGCGGTGGGGGGCTCGTCTTTCGGTACGGATATGAAACCACATTCGTGTCGGCGATAACTTTGGCGAGTTGCATGAGGGCTTCCTTCGAGTGGGCACTTCCCGAGCTCTTGAAACCTCTTACTTTGCAACACTGATGCCACTTCCTGGGAGCTAATAATTTCAATCACTTACAGCATAAGTCGCTCCAACGGGCGAGCTGATTCAATCAGAATGAAGTAGCCGGACCTCTAAAGTGCTTCACTGCTGCTCCTCCACGCGCTGGCTGTAGAACAGCTTGCCTTCCAGGTGCAAAAGGCGGATTTCGATCATGTTGCGAACGCGGATCAGCACCTCTGCCAGATCGAGCGGCTTGCTGACGAAATCACGCGCGCCAGCTCGCAGCGCCCGCAGCTTTTCGCCCGGCTCGGCGGTAATCACCAGGACCGGTAAATTGTCATCCCTTTCGATCTCCTTCAGGCTATCCATGACCTGGAAACCGTTCATGCCTGGCATCTTCAGATCGAGGAGGATTACCGCGAAATGGTTCTGGCGATGCAGCTCGCAGACCTCCCGTGGATCCATCGTTGACTGAATAGAAGTGTATCCGGCACCGCGCAGCATGCGATCGAGCAGAAGGACATGAGCCTCCTCGTCATCCACAATCAGTACCTTGGCGTTGAGAATATCGAAAGTCCTGACCATGGGATCCCCCTTGCTACAATTGTGCCAAGCGTGACTTCGCGTTGTGAAGTTCCAAAGCTGCGTTCAGCGTTTCCGTGAATTCTTTGATTTTGATTGGTTTGGTGAGGTAACGGAAGAACCCCTTCGTCAGGCCCATCTCGATATCGCGGGGATTGGCGTTAGCGCTGAGGGCTACGACAGGGATGTGCGACGTCGTCTGATCTGCATGCAACATTTCCATCGCGCCAACCCCGCTGATTCCGGGTAAATTGATGTCCATCAGGATCACCGTCGGCTGAGCTGTACGCGCGAGTTGGACGCCAAGTAAGCCGTCCACCGCGGTCAACAGCCGTATGTCCGGGCGTCGCGCGATGATTTGCTCCACCAGCCGCATGTTCGCCTGGTTGTCCTCGACGTAGAGCAGCGTGTAGATTGGCGCGCCGGTTAGCAACGGTGCTTCGCAGTTTGCAGGCTCGGAACTGTCGAATTCAATTCGAGGCACGTCGGCCGAATCCAACTCGAACCAGAACACGCTTCCCGTGCCAGCAGTGCTTTCGACACCGAGGACTCCGCCCATCAGCTCTACCAGCCGCTTGCTCACCACCAAACCTATCCCCGTGCCTGCCACGCCACCACTCTCCTGTCCGAGGCGGTTGAACGGCTCGAACAATTGGGCTAGGTCTTCTGGAGTCAAGCCGGCGCCACTGTCTGTCACGCTGATGCGTGTGCGCCCCGGGGTGATCGTCCGACACTCGACGACGACCGTTCCGAGCTCCTTATTGTACTTGATCGCGTTCGAGAGCAGGTTGATGACCACTTGCTTGAGCCGCGTCCGGTCAGCGCTGACGAAGTGCGGTTCGGCAAAAGTGGGGAAGGTCATACGGATCCCACGTTGTTGCGCCTCCGGCTCCAACATGGATTGGCTTTCGGACAAGACCTCGGATAGCGATACAGATTCCGGCGATAGCGACACCCGTCCGGCCTCAATTACGGCTAAATCGAGAATTTCGTTGATCAGCTTCAGCAGATGCCAACCCGCCTGGAGGATCTGGGCAATACTTTCCATCTGAGAGTCCGTTGGCGCAGGGGACGCGGACTCCATGAGTTGGGCGAAACCGAGGATGGCGTTGAGCGGGCTGCGAAGCTCATGGCTCATACTGGACAGGAATTCTGATTTCGCTAGGTTGGCTTTCTCTGCGGCAGACTTGGCGATTTCTAATTCGACATTCGTCTTTTCGAGTGCCTGCTGGTTGATTTGGCGCTCGGTGACGTCGCGCGCGGCGGCGAACACGCCCTTGAGCACCCGATCTCGGTCATAGAAGGTGCTGGCGTTGTAGGACACCTCCGTAGTCCTGCCGTCTCGGTCGCTGGCGACAAGTTCATAGTCGGTGACTTTCTTCTCGAGCAGCGCTCGTTTGATCGCCACTTCGGCCCGTTCTGGATCGGTGAAGTAGCTCTTGAAGGGGGCACCGATCAACTCGTCGCGCGTGCAGCCGGTGAGCGCTTCCATCTGCCTATTGACGTCGGTGATAGTGCCGAGCGGATCGGTTATTACCAGCGCGTCCATGTGGGATTCGATGAGCGAACGCGTGTAGAACTGCTGGTCGCGCAGGCGCTGATCCAGCCTCTTCTGTTCTGCTTCTACCTGTTTTCGCGCGGTGTTGTCGGTGCCGATCAACAAGTAGCCGATGATGGCGTTGGTGTCGTCGCGCAGCGCCGTAACTGACACCACCGCTGGAAGACGGGTACCGTCCTTGCGGATGTAGGTCAATTCGTAGATATCTTCGATCCCGCGCGAGGCTTTGAAGACCAGTGCCTCGAAACCCGGAGCAATCGCGGTTCCCAGTTCCTGGCTCAGCACTTTGGCGCGCGCGACGACCTCCAGCGGGTCAGAGATGTCGGCCGGCGTTATCTTGTTCAATACTTCGACGGCGGCATAGCCCAGCATGCGCTCGGCGCCGACGTTGAAGATCTGAATGACACCCTTCTCGTCCGTGGCAATACTAGAGAAATTAGCGCTACAGAGAATTGCGCTTTGTAGGGCTTTCGCCTTGGCCAGCGCCTCTTCAGCCTGTTTTCGTGCGGTGTTGTCGGTGCCGATCAACAGATAACCAATGACGGAGTCGTGATCGTCGCGTAGCGCCGTAACGGATACTACCGCCGGAAACCGAGTGCCGTCCTTGCGGATGTAGGTCAATTCATAGATGTCTTCAATCCCGCGCGAGGCCTTGAACACCAGCGCCTCGAAGCCCGGAGTAATCGTGGTCCCCAGTTCCTGGCTCAGCGCTTTGGCACGTGCGATGACCTCCTCTGGGTCGGAGATGTCGGCAGGCGTTATCTTGTTCAATACTTCAGCTGCCGCATAGCCCAGCATGCGCTCGGCCCCGACGTTGAAGATCTGAATGACACCCGTTGCGTCGGTGGCAATACTCGAGAAGTTGGCGCTATTGAAAATGGCGCTCTGTAACGCACCCGCCTTGAGCAGCGCCTCTTCGCGTCGGACCTCGGTGACGATGGACAGGGTGCGGGCATCAGCGTCTGAATCGGGACCTTCGGGTTTCTTCAACGACATGCCAAACCTTCATCGAGCTAGCGGGCCGACAAATGGTCCCGGCGCCTTCGGTCCAAGCACATTCCGCGCCGAGGAGGTTTCAGCAGTGATTCTGGCCGATTCAGCCGACGAATGATGGCGCATGCCGTCAAAATGACGTAGTGGCTGCTTCAGTTTGATGGAGGGAACCAATGCGAGCTGAGGATCTGGATCACAGCGAACTACTGGAGCTCGACCAGGAAGGTGGGGTGATTCGGTTCGCGGGGCAACGCGCGCTCTTGCTAGATGCGGTCGCAATGGGCCTGCTCCGGAAATACCTCGTCGAGAACTTCGGGTTCACGGCTGCCCGCACCGTGTTCACCCAGTTCGGTTTCGCCCATGGCTGGCGCATGGCAGAAGCCATGAAATCCCAGTTCAAATGGGATAGCGACGACGATTGGCGCCGCGCGGGCCTACGCATCCACAACCTCGAAGGCCTCTTCCGCGTCGAGGCAGGAAGCAGGGATCCCCTCGCTAAGGAAGGGTTGACGCTCGTCGCCTCATATGAGGCGGAGCAGCATCTCCTGCATTTCGGCCGCGCCGACGCTCAAATGTGTTGGACGATTTGCGGTCTCACGAGCGGATACCTCAGCCGGACCCTAGGCAAGGAGATCTACGTCCTCGAAGATCGCTGCATGGGTAAAGGCGATGCGGCGTGCCACTTGTTTGGGCGCACACGCGAGGAGTGGGGCGAAGAGCGCGCCGAAGAGCTGCTCTTCTTTGAGTCGAACCGCCTCAAAGACTGCCTCGATGTATCGCTCCAGCGGGTTACCGAGACGTTGAAGGCGGCCGAGCGCAAGCTGCACGCGCACAAAAAGGCGCTGGTCCGCGTGGCGAGCGACGTCCAGGAGCCGTTGGGAGTTATCGCCAAGAGCCCCTCGATGGGGCGGATCGTGGATTTGGCTCGCCGCGTGGCCAAGGTCGATGCCACGGTGCTCATTTCCGGCGAGAGCGGCTCGGGCAAGGAAAGGATCGCGCGTTTGCTCCACGATGAGTCCACGCGCGCCGCGGGGCCGTTCATCGCCGTCAACTGTGGGGCCATCACCGAGACGTTGCTCGAAGGCGAGCTCTTCGGGCATGCGCGCGGAGCATTCACCGGCGCAACTCACGACCGCCCCGGACTGTTCGAGGCAGCCAATGGCGGAACGCTGCTGCTCGACGAAATAGGCGAGGTCTCGTCGGGCATGCAGGTTAAGCTTCTGCGCGCGCTTCAGGAGCGGGAGATCCGTCGTGTCGGGGAGAACAAGAGTCGAAAGATCGACGTGCGCATCGTGGCCGCTACGAACCGTGACCTCGCCAGTAGGGTTGCGGACGGTGACTTTCGGCAGGATCTCTACTATCGGTTGAAGGTCGTCGAGCTACGGGTGCCATCGCTGCGTGAGCGCAGAGACGATATTCTGCCCCTCGCCCGGGTGCTACTTGCGGATGCTGCGCTGCGCATGAATCGCAAGCTCTCGGGCCTCGCTCCGGGCGCCGCCGATCAGCTGCTGCGCTACGATTGGCCGGGGAACGTGCGCGAGCTCGAGAACGCCATGGAGCGCGCCGCCGCGCTCGCGACTGGAAGTCGTGTTGAACTCGAGGATCTGTCTGAGGAAGTCCGTCAGGCGTTTCCCAAACCCGTCGCCACCACCGGAACCGTGCGGGCACTCGACGAGATCGAGAAAGAGTACATCCTCGCGGCGCTCGAGCTGAACGGTGGAAACCAGACATTGACCGCCGAACAGCTTCAAATCGGATCGGCGACCCTTTACCGTAGGCTCAAGAGCTACGGCATGATCGGCACGAAGCGCCCGCCTGCGCCCGAAGGCTGAAGCTCCGACTAGCTGACTGCGCCCCAGCTTCAAACCGACTGACCAAGTCACGTTATCGTCAGCTTTTGCATAATGCCACTCGAAAGTCGCACAACGCGACTTCGCTGATCGTGAAACGTGGGCAGTTCTCAAGCCGTCGTCCAATCGGGGCATATTGACATGGCGCCTACCTTGGCAATGTCACGCTTCGCGCAACGCGGCATAGACATTGCAGCGACCGCACCACGGTACGCTAGGCCAAACTAATCCCAACAACTGTCAAACGCGCAGCTCGGAAAGGAATTCACGATGTTACGAAGTCTGAAAGACATTGAGGGGTACACGGTGCGCGCTACCGACGGTGACATCGGGACCGTCGTGAATTTCCTTCTGGACGATGAGCACTGGACAGTTCGCTATCTGATCGTGATGACCAGCGGACTCTTCGAGGGGAGCCAGGTGCTGATCTCGCCAATTTCCTTCCGTCAAGTCAATTGGTCAACTCACCGCTTCGAACTTGCGTTAACGAAGCAGAAAGTCAGAGACAGTCCAAGCGTCAACGTGGACAAGCCCGTCTCTCGCCAACACGAGTGGGACTACTACCGATACTATCAATACCCCCACTATTGGGAGCACTCGGGGCTGTGGGGTATGGGGGCGCACCCGGATGTGCTAGCGACGGGCGGTTGGAAGGGTGAGCCTGTCGAGCGTCCCGCAGACGTCCACTTGCGCAGTGCCCACGACATCCGCGGCCACCACCTTCAGGGAGTCGATGAAGAGATCGGTCACGTCGAAGACTTCATCGTTGACGATGAATCCTGGGAGGTGCGCTACTTGGTGGTCGACACAAGCAACTGGTGGTTCGGCAAGAAGGTGCTTGTTGCGCCACGCTGGGCTAGTCGCGTAAGCTGGGAAGAAAACAAGGTATACGTCGATATCACTCGGGCTGCAGTCAAGAACTGCCCCGAATGGCATCCCGATGCGGGAGTTAACCGCGAGTACGAAGTCCGCCTCTACGACTACTTTGGGCGACCAGTGTACTGGGAAAGCAGCGACCAGCGGGCAGAAGCGCCGCCAACCTAACACACGGGACTCATTCGGAGCGAGCGAATTGCTCTGGTCAAAAATGAAACGTTACAACCGGGAGAGCCCTGCGATGAAGATCTCTACAATGTGCACGGTCCAGAATCGAAACCACGCTGAACGGGTCGTTGAGCAGCTACTCAGTGCTGGCTTCTCGAACAAGGACGTCTCGGCCATTCTTCTAGAAGAAACTGGCGTCAGAAACTCGCCGAAAGTCGACCAAACTCCAGCATCGGCGACGGGAAAGTGGAGTGACAATGGTGATCTTGGTGGTCGGATCGCCCGCTTAGAGTGGCGCGGGGCGATTGCAATCCCCGAGCTTGGTCAGCTCTTGGTAGCCGGACCACTACTCGCGTCTCTAAGTGCAGCCGCAGCCAAGACAGTTGGCCTCACCGACGCGTTCATTCGCATCGGCATTCCATTGTTCGAATCCAGACGCTTTACGGCCAAGCTGATCGGTGGAAATCTACTGGTCTTCGTGCAAACCGATGCAGACGACGCACAGGCGCGAGTGATGAGTGTCATCAATGCGTGCTATGCTGTGGACATCTGCTCGGCGCCCTACATCGCGGTGCCTAGGATCCTCCACCGGCGATCCATGACAGAGCTCGCAACGCCGAGGGACTACTCCTCCGCCGGATGAACGCCACTGTCTCTTTCGCTGGGCCCGCTCGCAACCGAAACGCTGCGACAATCGACAGAACACCGATGCAACGAATCAATCACAACGATGATGACGACAACGGGCTCGTGGCCTTGCTCAAGGAAGCTGCCGACGGCTTCGGCTGCCTCATGGCGGCGCACGTCAAACTCGCACGGGTTGAACTTCTGGCTGACGTGAAATCCTTCGGTCGCCGGTTGACTATATTGGCGGCGATCATCCCCTTTGCGTTTCTCGGCTACGCGAGCCTCTGCATGGGGCTTGCGGTGGTTTTGTCGCCCTGGCTTGGCATCGCCGGGGCGCTCTTCCTCGTGGGCGGGCTGCACGTGGTAGGCGCCACGGGCGCCCTTCTGTTGGTTGGTCGCAGGCTGCGCAACACCGACCTAATGTCTGAAACCACGCATGAGGCAGGTCAAAGTGTCTCCACGCTGACCATGCGCGTCCTCCACGGTCAAGCAGCGGCGGGAGCGCCGCCATTGAACGGAGTAAATCGTTGACACTCGACCCTGAAGTGGCTCGCGCCGAAGCAATGGTCGTGCGGACGCGGGAACAGCTGTCGCGCTCGGTACTTGCATTGAGGCGAGCCATGGTGAAGAAGTCCGATTGGCACCAATGGGTGCGCCGCAGGCCTGCATTGTTTCTGACCTCAGCGTTTCTGCTCGGAATTGTTCTGGGTCAAAGGTCGAGCCAGCGGCGCGCTTCGGAACTCAAAT
>Ga0302321_100000512_pt1 | contig 33731 bp, 31 predicted proteins | sample Fen_T0_1_FD_202505 | JGI IMG/M metagenome (GOLD analysis project Ga0302321, IMG submission 202505) | Peat permafrost microbial communities from Stordalen Mire near Abisko, Sweden - Fen_T0_1 | ecosystem: Environmental > Terrestrial > Soil > Wetlands > Permafrost | place: Sweden: Abisko... | reverse complement strand
GCCAGGACGGACCGCCACGCCGACCGGTCCTGCGGCCTGGTCGTCGGCGGCGGTCTCGACGTCGCCCTGGCCACGCCGCTGGCCGCGTGCGCCCTGGCCGAACACTTCGTGTTCCGGCGGGTGGGCGGGACGTCGGCGGCGGCGGTCACGGCCGCGGCGGTCGCCACCGCCGAGTTGGGCCGCTCGGCCCCCGCCACCGGGACCGCGTCCGCCGGTTTCGCGGGGCTGGCCGACGTCGTGGGCTGGCTCACCGCCAAGGGCGGCGAGGGCCGTGAGGGTGGCGACGGCGAGGGTGACGGAGGTCTGCCCAGGCTCGCCCGGCTCTTCCCGCCGGCGGACGACGCGGCGACGTTGCACCGGCTGGCGACCGCGGTGCTGCGGCCCGGCGGCGGGCGCGGGCGCGGCCTGCGGGCGGCAGCCGCCGTCCTCGCCGGGCTCGACGTCGGCGCCCGGCGCGTCGTCACGCTGCTGTGGGCGGGCGCGGTGCTGGGGAGCGCCGGCGTCATCGTGGCGCTGTGGCGGTCGTCGCAGGTCAGCGGCTGGTTGCTGCCGTTCGTGGCGGTGCCCCTGGTGGTCACGTTCGCGCTGGCGGCGGCCGCCGGGACGGCGTTGCTGGGTGGGCAGGTGCTGCGCCGGGCCGGCCGGGACGCGCTGGAGACGGACGGCTGGGGCCTGGTCAGCGGCTCCGCGGAGGGTTCCGGGCCGGTCGCGGCGGCCGGCGCGGACGACGTCCCGCCGCTGTTCGCCTGGGTGGCAGACCGCCTCGACGACCTCGCCGGCGTCCCGGCGGGCGACGGGCACGCCGAGCGCTACGCCCTCACCTTCGGCGACCTCTGGCTCGGCCGGGTGGGCCGGCGGACCGCCGCGGACGTCCGGCTGCTGCGCCGGGCCGCCGTCCGGCCCGAGCTGCGCGCGGTCGACCTGGTGCTGACGGCGTCGGACCTGTCGGCCGGGCGGGGCTTCCTGCTGCCGTTCGGCACCGCCGAGCGCCCCGGCCAGCTGGTCACGACGGGGTACCTGTTCTGCCGGACCTGCCTGATCGGGGTGCTGCCGGCCCGGGTCGCCGACCAGCTGGTCCTGCTGTCGCCGGGCGCTCCCGCGATCGCGGCGAGCTGTCCGCGGCACCCGGACCAGCCCCTCCACCGGCTCCCCGAGCCCTGGGACGTGCCGGTGGTCCTCGCCGTCCGGCTCGCCGCGTCGGTGCCCGGGCTGCTGCGCGCCGTCCCGCTGCACCGGGCGGACGACGAGTCCGGCCCGCGCACCCACTGGTTCTGCGACGGTGCCGTCACCGGTGGTCTGCCGCCCGGGTACCTCGACGTGCCGCTGCCGAGCCGGCCCACGTTCTCGTTCGGGCCGGCGACCGGGGACGAGGCCGTCCTCGTGCCCGACCAGGACGACTCCGCGCCGGTCAGCCCGTGGCGGCCGGTGCGCGGTGCCGGCGGCCTGGCCGGCGCCGTGGTCGGGGCCGCGCTCGGCGGCCGCGCGCTGCTGCGGGCGCAGGCACCGGCCCGGCGCGGGGGCACCGCCCTGCTGGGGGGCCTCCTGGGTGACGGCCCCGACGGCCTGCGCGGGACGGCGGGACCGGGGGTCTTCCGGACCCGGGCGGACGTGCTGCGGCTGGCCGCGGCCGGGCATCGGGCCGGGACGGCGTTGCGTGAGCGGTTCACGGCGGCCGACGACGGCAGCGCCGTCCACGGGCGGCTCGACCGGTACCGGTGGGTCCGGCTGCGGACGGCCCTGGGGCGCTGGCGCGAGGAGAGCCTCGCGCTCGGCGTCCAGGGTCCGCTCTACACCGACCTCGCCCTGGGCTACCGCGTGCCGGCCGGCCTCGCGTCGTGGTTCGACCCGCCGCTGGACGCCGGGAGCGCGGACCCCGCCTGGGGCGACGCGCTGGCGGCGATGACCCACCTGCGCTCGCTGGCCGACGGTGGCGTGCTCGACTGGGACACGGACTGGGGCGCCGCGCCGTCCGACCCGCACGACGCGCTCGGCTGAGCCGCCGCGCTTCAGGCGCCGAAGCCGGCGGCGGCGTCCCGCAGGGCGACGCCCCAGGTCCGGGAGGACAGCGGGACCTGCGCCAGCGCCTCGACGGTGAGCCCCGCGCGCAGGGCGAGCGCCGCCATCCCGACGAGCTCCCCCGCCGCCGGGCCCACGACGGCCGCCCCGAGCAGCGCGGACGTCGGCACGCCGCGACGCGCCCACCCCGAGCCCCGCTCAGGCCCGGCCACCAGCGAGATCAGCCCGGGCGCCCGGTCGCCGAGCAGCGCGCGCTCCAGACCGCGGTAGGGCAGGTCGCTGACGCGCGCGCCCCGGACGGTCGCCGCCTCGGCCGGCTCGACCCCCACGACCGCGACGGCCGGATCGGTGCGGACGACCCGGGGCAGGCCCTGCGACGTCCACCGGCGGCGCGGCCGGCGCGCGGCGGCGTTGGCCCCCGCCACCTGCGCCATGAGCGGGTCCGCGGTGCCGTGCGGGAGCAGGCCGGTGACCCGGCCGACCGCCAGCACGCCGGCCGCGGTCGTCCGGAGCCGGCCGTCGACGCGGACGTGGCCGGCGTCCGTCAGCCGGACGCCGGCGCCGGCGAGGTCCAGGCCGCGGACGGCGGCGCGTCGTCCGGTGGCCAGCAGCAGGCCGTCGGCGGCGACGTCCCCGCCCGCGGCGATCCCGACCCAGGCGCCGCCGTCCAGGGTCGGCGCCGCCTTGACCACCGGCGACCCGGTGAAGACCCGGACGCCGTCCTCGCGCAGGGCGGCGGTGACCAGAGCGGACGCGTCCGGGTGCTCCCGCGGCAGCAGCCGGTCGGCGGCCTCCACGAGGGTGACGTGGACGCCGAACCGGGCCAGTCCCTGGGCCAGCTCGCAGCCGTGGGGCCCGCCGCCGACGAGCACCATCGTCGGCGGCAGCTCGGCCAGGCGGAGCAACCCCGTCGCGGTGAGGTAGGCGGTGTCGGCGAGGCCGCTGACGTCGGGCAGCCGGTCCTCGTCACCGGTGGCGAGCACGATGCGCCGCGCCGTCAGCACCGGCGGGACGTGCGCGGACCCCGGCCCGATCGCCTCGATCGCGATCCGGCGGGCGCCGAGCAGCCGGGCGCGCCCGGGCATCGGGTCGACGCCGTCCGCCCGCAGGGCCGCGTCCCGGCAGCCGTCCTCGACCGCTGCCCGGACGGTCCGCAGGTGGGCCAGCGTGGCGTGCCAGTCCAGGCCGCGGGCCGCGCACTCCCGCAGGGCGCCGCCGTCCGCGACGAGCCGGGCGCCGCCGCCGGACCGGGTGTCCCCGACGAGGACGACGCGCCCGCCGTCCGGGCCGAGCGCCGCCGCGGCCGCCCGGGCCGCCCCCACCCCGGCCTGACCGGCGCCGATGACGGCCACGGCGACGTGGTCGGCATCCGGGTCCGGTCGTGGGCTCACGCCGCCCCCGTCGGCAGCGGGCGGCCCGGCCTGAGCCGTCAGAACAGGCGGTCGCCCGCCACCCCGCTCTCCAGGTCGAGGAGGAGGCGCTTGCGGGGCAACCCGCCGCCGTAGCCGGTCAGCGACCCGTCGGCGCCGATGACCCGGTGGCACGGCACGATGATCGAGATCGGGTTGGAGCCGTTGGCCAGCCCGACCGCACGCGAGGCCCCCGGCGGCAGGCCGAGGCGCCGGGCGATGTCGCCGTAGGAGACCGTCCCGCCGTAGGGGATGGTGCGCAGCTGCAGCCAGACGGAGAGCTGGAAGGCGCTGCCGCGCGGGGCCATCTGGAGGTCGAAGGCGCGCCGCGCCCCCTCGAAGTACTCGGTGAGCTGCTCGGCCGTGGCCCGCAGCACCGGGACGTCGTCCGCCCGGGCACCGGCCCGCGCCCGCTCCACCTCGGGCGACGCTCCGCCGCGCTGCGCCTCGAAGAGCACGTGGGTGAGACCCGCGCCGTCCGCCGCGAGGGTGAGCTCCCCGACGGGGCTCGCCATCGTCGTCCACACCCGCTCGTCCATGACCGGAGCCTGCGCCACGGCACCGACAGTACGCCCGCCGGCGACGCGCGGGGGGCGGACCTCGATGCCGAGACCGACATGGCCGTCCGCGGTCAGCCCAGGTCAGATTCCGGTACGAGGTACCCGCCGTCCGTCGTCACTCTGCGCAGCCAGTCGGCGGTGCCGTCAGCGACCGCCCGGTGGACGGCGCGGGCCGCCCGCGACCCCCACACCGAGCGCGGGCCGCCGAAGGGCTCGGGCCGGCCGGCCGTGGCGGCCGGGGTGGCCGGAGTGGCCGGGCAGGCGATGCAGACGGCGTCGGACGACGTCCCCGTGCCGGGCACGCCCGCCTCGCCGAGCGCCTGCGTCTTGGCCTCCGTCAGAGTGATCACGAGGTTGACCAGCGCCGCGTCGCTCAGCGGTACGGGAACGACGACCAGCACGTTGATCGTCCCCGGCACGTAGCCGGCCGCGAGCTCGTCGTCCGGAGCCGCTGCCCGCACCGGCAGGCCGAGGCCCACCGTGGCGACCGCCCGCACCCCGCCGTCCTCGGCGGCCGTCACCCGGTTGACGTCGGCGGCGGTGAGCAGCCCCACGCCGGGGCCGCCCAGGCCGAGCTCGGCGGCGATCTCGAGCACGTGCTGCTCGGGATCGGTCCGGGAGTAGAAGCGGTCCACCTGCGTGTTGAGCCACCACGCCCGCTCGCCGATCCCGCCGCCGAGGACGCCAGACGCGATCATCCGCCACCCCGGTCCGGGGGCCCAGACGAGGACGGGCCGATGCCGGCCGTCCTCGATCCGGTCGACCAGCCGAGCCGGTTCCGGGTCCGGGTGCGCGGTCGGGCTCACGGCCGCACCGGGACGACCCGGACGCCGTCCCCGCTGGGCTCGACGTCGGCCAGGACCCCGTAGTGTGTGGCGACGGTCGCCGCCGTGAGCACGTCCCGGGGAGTGCCCGCCGCGACGAGCGCGCCGTCGACCAGCATGGCCACCTGCCCCGCGTACTGCCCGGCGAAGGTGAGGTCGTGCAGCGTGCTGACCACGGTGAGCCCCACGGCGGAGCGCAGCCCGTCGATGGTCTCCAGCAGCTGCTGGGCGTGGCCGAGGTCGAGGGCGGCGGTGGGCTCGTCGAGCAGGAGCAGGCGCGGCTGCTGGGCCAGGGCCCGGGCCAGGACCGCCCGCTGCCGCTCGCCGCCGGACAGCGTGCGGAGGGTGCGCCCGGCGAGCGCGGTGAGGTCGAGACGCGCCAGCGCCTCGTCGACGACGGCGCGGTCGGCGTGCCGGGGCCCGGCGAGCAGCGAGTGGTACGGCGTCCGGCCGAGCTGGACGTAGGCCCGCACAGTGATGCCGTCGGGCAGGAGGGGCACCTGCGGGGCGTAGCCCACCTGGCGCGCACGTCGCCTCGGGTCGGCCCGGCCGAGGTCGGCGCCGTCGAGCAGGATGCGCCCGTCGTGCCGGACCAGGCCGACCATCGCGCGCAGCAGGGTCGACTTGCCCGCGCCGTTCGGGCCGACGACCGCCGTCCAGGTGCCGGGCTCGACGACGAGGTCGACGCCCGTCAGCACCCGCGCCCGGCCGAGCGTCACGCCGACGCCCCGGACCTCCAGCCGGCCGCAGGTCACGACGAGGACCCCGAGCGCAGCAGCGCGGCGAAGAACGGCGCCCCGACGAAGGCGGTGACGACGCCGATGGGCAGTTCGGCCGGGGCGAGCAGGGTGCGGGCCGCCAGGTCGGCCGCGACCATGAACGCCGCGCCGCCCACCAGGGACACCGGCAGCACCGTGCGGTACGAGCCGCCCGCCAGCCGGCGCACGACGTGCGGGACGACCAGCCCGACGAACCCGATGAGCCCGCTCACGGCGACCGCCGCCGCCGTACCCAGCGAGGCCGCCAGCAGGACCACGAGCCGCACCCGCCGCGGCCGGACGCCGAGCGTCGTCGCCTCGTCGTCCCCGACCGCGAGGACGTCGAGGGCGCGGCCGGACAGCAGCATGACGACGGCGGAGACCACGACGTACGGCAGCGCCATCGTCACGTCGTCCCACTGCGCCGCCCCGAGCCGGCCGAGGATCCACGAGTAGATGAGGCGCAGGTCGTCGGTGTGGGTCTGCTGCACGAGCGTCTGCGCCGCGGTGAGGAACGACGACACCGCGATTCCCGCCAGCAGCAGCGTGGCGGTGCCGCCCCCACCGTGCCGCGACGCGGCGGCGCCCAGGGCGTAGGCGAGCCCCACCCCGGTGAGCGAGCCGACGAACGCCGCGACGGGCACCGTGCCCAGCGGGCCGAGCTGGGTCGGGCCCCAGGCGATGACGACGGTCGCACCGAGACCGGCACCGGAGGCGGCGCCCAGCAGGTACGGGTCGGCGAGGGCGTTGCGGAAGACCCCCTGGTAGGAGGCGCCGGCGAGGGCCAGGGTGCCGCCGACCAGCGCCGCGAGGACGACGCGCGGCACCCGCCACTCGAGCAGGATCGCGTCCTGGGTGGCGGGCAGCGGCGTCCCGCCGTGGACCCCGATCCGGCGCAGCAGCGAGCCGACGACCTCACCGAACGGCAGCGGGACCGCGCCGATGCTCACGCCGGCCAGGGCGACGAGCAGCAGCAGGACGCCCGCCCCGACCAGGGCGGGGCCCCGCCGTCGCCGTTGCCCGCCTGCGAGCACGGCTCGTCAGCCCGCCCCGCCGAGGGTCTTGGCGATCTGCTCGGCGAAGTCGGCGAGCCGCGGCCCCCAGCGGGACGCGATGTCGTCGTTCACCGTCACGACGCGACCGCCCATGACGGCCGGAACGGTGGCGAAGGCCGGGCGCTTGGCCACGGCGGCCGGGTCCTGCTGGCAGCACCTGCCGTCGGCCAGCACGATGAGGTCCGGCGCGGCCTGCACCACGAACTCGGCCGACAGCTGCGGGTACCCGCCCGCCGCCTTCGGCGAGCTGTCCGCGATGTTGGTCAGCCCGAACTGGCGGTAGAGGTCGCCGATGAAGGTCGCGCTGGTCACCGAGTAATAGGTCGGGTCCAGCTCGTGGTAGACCTTCCGCTTCGTGTCGTCCTTGGGGGCCGCCGCGACGGCCGCCGCGATGCGTTTGCGGGTCCCGTCGACCGCCGTCCGGGCCTGCGCCTCGTGCCCGGTGGCCCGCCCGAGGGCGACCTCCTCGGTGTAGCCGTCCTCGATGGTCTTCGGCGCCTCCAGCAGGAGCACCGGCACCTTGAGCTTGGTGAGCGCGGCCACCAGGCCGCTGGTGTCACCGGACAGCACGACGAGGTCCGGGGCGTAGCCCGCGATGGCCTCGGCGTTCGGCTTGAACCCGGACAGCTTGGTCCGCGGGGCCTCGGCCGGGAAGTTCGACTGGTCGTCCACCGCCTTGACCTGCGGGCCCGCACCGATCGCGTAGAGCATCTCGGTGAGCGAGGGCGCGAGCGACACGATGGCCTTCGGCGCGGCGGGGACGGTCACCTGACCGTTGCCCGCGGTCACCGTGACCGGGAACGTCGCGGGGTCGGCCGCCGCCGACGACACCGCGGACGACGCCGACGAGGAGCCGCCGGCGGCGGCGGACGGGGCGGTGGAGGTCGCCGTCGAGCTGGACGAGCTGCAGGCGGCCGCAGCCAGGACCAGCGGCGCGACGGCCACGCCGGTGAACAGTCGCCGGAGGGCAGGGTGGCGGGTGAGCCGCCGGGTGGACCGGCCGGTCAGGGGGGACTTCACGGGTACTCCGTTGCTCAAGAATCAGAGCCGCACCCGGGTCCGCGCCCGACGCGCGGCCCTCACTCGGGGCCGAGGACGTCGACACGGCGCAGGCGACCTGGCTCGTCGTCCGCGCCCTGGTCCTCGTGCTCGGGACCGGCGGACGGCTCACAGTTGCGGGACAGCGCCGGAGTCACACCGGCTTCGCTACGTCGTGCCGCCGGTGCACCAGGGCGCCGGCACGCACGACCCTAGCAGCCGTGACCCGCCGTCGGCCGGGCCCTGCGGCGGCCCACCACCGCGGGGTCAGGACGGCGCGGCGAGGAACGACAGGCGGACGGTGCGCTGCGGGTTGTCCCCGTTGCTGTCGACCAGGACGACGCTCTGCCAGGTGCCCAGCGCGGGCTCGCCGCCGAGCACCGGCACCATGACCGACGGCGCGACGAACGCGGGGACGACGTGGTCCCGGCCGTGACCGAGGGAGCCGTGCCGGTGCCGGTAGACGTCGGCCACGGGCAGCAGCCGCTCCAGCGCGTCCCCCAGATCGGGCTCACTGCCGGAGCCGGTCTCCATCACGGCGACCCCCGCCGTCGCGTGCGGAACGAAGACGTTGAGCAGCCCGTCGCCGCGGCCGCGGCAGAAGCGGCCGATCTCCGCGGTGAGGTCGGTGACCAGGGTCCCGCCGGTACGGACCCGCAGTTCCAGCGTCGGCATGCTCACCGGGACAGCATGCCCCAAACCGCCGTGATCATGGACTTCGGCAGTGGCTGCTGAAGTCCATGATCACGGCAGGGTCGGGATCCGGGAGGTCAGCCCTTCAGGCCGCCCGCGAGCAGGCCGCGGACGAAGTACCGCTGCAGGGACAGGAAGACCGCGATCGGGACGCCGATCGCGACGAAGGCGCCGGCGGTCAGGAGTTGCCAGTCCTGACCTCTCGACCCGGCCATCTCCGCCAGTTGCACGGTGAGCGGTGCCGTCGCCGGTGTCCCGCCGGCGAAGATCAACGCCACGAGCAGGTCGTTCCAGACCCAGAGGAACTGGAAGATCCCGAACGAGGCGAGCGCCGGCACGATGAGCGGCAGGACGACGCTGCGGAAGATCCGGGCGTGGTCCGCGCCGTCCACGCGGGCCGCCTCCATCAGCTCCCGCGGCAGTTCCCGCATGAAGTTGTGGAACAGGAAGATGCACAGCGGCAGGCCGAACGCGGTGTGCGCGATCCACACCGTGGCGAACTTCTGGGCCCCGATGAGCTGCAGGGCCGGAATGATCGTCACCCCGCCGATCTCCCAGCCCTTGGAGAACAGGCGCAGCAGCGGGATGAGCGCCATCTGGATCGGCACGATCTGCAGGGCGAAGATCAGGATGAAGACCCAGTCCCGGCCCTTCCACTCCATCCACGAGAGGGCGTAGGCGGCGAGCGCGCCGAACGCCAGCGGGAACAGCACCGAGGGAATCGTGATGACGAGGCTGTTGATGAAGAAGGTCGTCAGGTTGACGTCGCCGCTGGACGTCAGCACGCCCTTGTAGTTCTCGAGCGTGAACTCCGGGTGGATGAACCAGTTCCACCACCCGCTCGACAGGATGCTGTCCTTCGACCGGATCGAGGAGATGAACAGCCCGAAGGTCGGCAGGGTCCAGAGGGTGGCGATGATCAGGGCGACGACGGACGCCGTCCGGCTCGACAGCGTCTTTCCCACCCGCCGGGCCATGGACGGTTCCGTCGGCTCCGCCGCCACCGTGGGGACGGACTCGCTCGTGGACGCGACGGTGCTCATCGGGCCTCCAACCTCTCGCGGCGCAACGTGCGGACCTGGTAGACCACGACCGGGAGCACGAGGACGAACAGGAACACGGCCAGGGCGAACCCGTGACCGTCCTGGTTCTCGACGAACACCTGGTTGTACATCTCGTTCGCGATGACGCTGCCGTCGAACTTGTCGGCCGTCATGGTCTTGACGATGTCGAAGACCTTGAGCGTCGTGATGAGGATGGTGATGTAGACGACGAGCACCGAGGCCCGGATGCTCGGCAGCGTGATCCGGAAGAACATCTGGAGTGGGTTGACGCCGTCCAGCCGGGCCGCCTCGACGATATCGGCCGGGATCCCCTTGATCGCCGCGGAGAGGACCACCATCGCGAACCCGGCCTGGATCCAGATGAGGATCACGATGAGGTAGAAGGTGTTCCACGGGGGATCGGTGACGAAGGCGTGCGGCTGCACCCCGATCCCGGTGAGGATCCGGTTGAGCAGGCCGATCTGGCCGCCCTGCGTCTCCCGGTAGTCGTAGACGAACCGCCAGATGATCGACGCGCCCACCATGGAGATCGCCATGGGCAGGAAGACCAGGGCCTTGTAGTAGGACTCGAACCGGGACTTGTCGACGAGGATGGCGTAGAGCAGACCGATCGCCGTCGCCGCGAACGGCGCCACGCCCACCCAGATCGCGGTGTTGCGCAGGACGGTCCGGATGTTCGGGTCGGAGAAGAGCCAGCTGAAGTTCGCCAGCCCCACCCATTCCTGGCCGTAGTCGTCCTTGAACGCCAGGATCGACGTCCGGACGGCGGGAATGATCAGGCCGATCGTCACCAGCAGGAGCGCCGGACCCATGAAGAGCGCGATCTGAATCTTGTCGCGCCCACGCTTGGGCGCCACGTCGGCGAGGAGCAGGATCACCCCGACGACGGCGGCGAAGGCCGCGATGCCGTAACCCAGCATCAGGAACTTCTGTGCTGTCTCGCTCACACATACCTCCCTGCCGTCGTGGCGCCGTCGCCCCGACGGAGATCACGGACGACCGGTGTCCGGCAGGATCGTGTTCCTGCCGGACACCGGTCGAGGGGTGTGCCGCTCGGATCCGGGCGGTTCCCGGGAGGGCGCGGCGGACGGACCGCCGCGGCCTACCGGGTCACCCGGCCGGAACTACTTCCAGGACGCCTCGATGGTGTCCGTGACCTGCTTGGTGTCCTGGCCGTTGATCCAGGCCACCATGCCCTTCCAGAACGAGCCCGCACCGATCTTCGCCGGCATCAGGTCCGAGCCGTCGAAGCGGAACGTCGCGTTCGGGTCCTGCAGGAGCGTGACCGAGAGCTTCTGGATCGGGTCCGCCACGTTGGCGACGTCGAGGTTCTTGTTCGCCGACGCCCAGCCGCCGAGCTTGGCCTTCTCGTTCGCCCACTCCTTCGAGGCGAGGAACGCCTGGAAGGCCTGGACCTCGGGCTTGTCGGAGAACGCGGCGACGAACTCGCCGGCGCCCAGCACGGGCTTGCCCTTGCTGGCGTCGATCGGCGGCAGGTAGAACGCGAAGATGTCGCCGTCGTCAGCGATCTTCAGGCTCTTGTCCCACTGCGCGGCGTAGAACGAGGCCTGCCGGTGCAGGGCGCACGTGCCCTTGGGGATCGTCAGGCCGCCGTCCTGGAACCGGGTGGTGTTGATCGTCTTGACGCTGCCGTAGCCGCCGTTCATGTATTTGTCGTTCTTGAGGATCGTGCCGGCCTTGTCGAAGGCGGCCTGCACCGACGGGTCGTTGAACGGGATCGAGTGGTCGACCCACTTGTCGTAGGTGTCCGCACCCGCGGTGCGGAGCATGATGTCCTCGATCCAGTCCGTGCCCGGCCAGCCGGTCGCGTCACCGGAGCCGAAGCCCGCGCACCACGGCTTGATGCCCTTGGCGGCGATGGCGTCGGAGAGCTTGATCATGTCGTCCCACGTGGTGGGGACGGTGAGGTTGTTGGCCTTGAAGTACTTCGGCGAGTACCAGACGAACGACTTCACGCTGGCGCCGAGCGGCGCGGCGTAGAACTTGCCGTTGACCGTGCCGTACTTCTTCCAGTCCTTGGACCAGTTCTCGTCGACGAGCTTCTCCACCGCGGCGGGCGCCGGCTTGACGACGCCCTGCTTCACGAGGTCGGCGAGGAGGCCCGGCTGCGGGATGTAGGCGATGTCCGGGGCGTTGCCACCCTGCACGCGGACCTTGAGGGCTGCCTCGAACGTGTTGGAGCCCTCGTAATTGACCTTGATGCCGGTGCACTTCTCGAACTGCTCGTACGACTTCTTGTGCTGGGCGTCCTCAGGTGCGAGGATGCTCGTGAAAAGACTGACCGATTTGCCCGGGAACGATCCGTACGACGCATATGCGGCGCACGCCGGGTCACTGTTTGCTGAGGCTGCAGCCGAACCTGCAGTCGTGCTGCTGCTGGTCGAGCTCCCCCCGACGCCGCAGGCCGCCAGGGCGAGGGTTGCGCCCAGGGCTCCGGCGACGACGGCCGCGCCGCGTCGCCATACCGGTGCTGGCATGGATGTTTCCTCCCGGACACTGCCGCCCTGACTCCGTTGCCAGGACGAATCGGTGTCGTTATGAAAACGCTTACGTCGGCATCACTGCAACGTCCAATCGGGACCGGAGTTGTAACGATTGGATGACGGCGCGTTGTCGGCCGATGGCGCGGCCGCCCGAATCGGCCGCGGATCACCCGCCGGATCACCCGCCGATCACCCCCGGGCACAGCCGCGGATGCGCCCGTTGCGGGGAGCGTCACACTGACCTCGTGACCGAGCCGCCCTCGCCGTCCGCGGCTCCGGCCTGGAGCGCCGTCGTGCTCGCCGGGGGCACCGCACGCCGCTGGGCCGGTCGGGACAAGACCGCGTTCCTGCTGGCCGGCGAGCCAGTGCTGGTGCACGCCGTCCGCGCCGTCCTGCCGGGGTCGCGCGCCGTCGCCGTCGTCGCGCCGCCCGGCCACCCCGCCCGCCCGCTCCTCGAGGCGCTGCCCGAGGCCGCCGGGGTGCGCCTGCGCTGGACCCGGGAGGAGCCGCCGGGCGCCGGTCCGGTGGCGGGGCTCGCCGCCGGCCTCGCCGCGCTGCCAGCCTCCACCGGCTGCACCGACGGCGACGGAACTGACGACGGGCACGTCGTCGCCGTCCTCGCCGGGGACCTGCCCTTCACCCGGACGGCCTGGCCGCGGCTGCTCGCCGCCCTCGCCGCCGACGCAGGCGCGGACGCCGTGCTCGGCGTCGACCCCGACGGTCACCGGCAGCCTCTCCTCGCGGTCTACCGCCGGGCCGCGCTGGCCGCCCGGCTGGCCGCCGTCCCGCTGGTCGACCAGCCGCTGCGCGTCGTGACGTCGGGCCTGCGTGTGATCACGGAGCCGGTGACGGCGCAGGAGGCGCTCGACCTGGACACGCCCGCGGACGCCGAGGTGGCGGAGCGGATCGCGGCGTCCGGGCTCCGGGCCTGATGCTGCGCCCGGCCCTCGGCGTCGCCCGGAGCGCGCGCGGCTGGCTGCTGCCGGTCGCCGCCGTCGCGGTGCTGCTCACCGGGACGCTGCCGGCGGGCGACGCCCGCGCCGTCGTCGTCCGGATCTGGCCCGTGATGGCGTTCCTCCTCGCGGTCACCGTGGTGGCCGAGCTGGCGGACGCCGCCGGGCTGTTCGAGGCGGCCGCCGGGATCGCGGCGCGGGCCGGGCGCGGGCGGGTGCCGGTGCTCTGGCTGCTCGTCGTCGTCCTGGCCACGATCACCACCACGCTGCTCTCGCTGGACACCACCGCCGTGCTCCTGACCCCCGTCGTGCTGGCCCTTGCCCAGCGGCTCGGGCTACCGCCCCTGCCGTTCGCACTGGCGACCGCGTGGCTGGCCAACACCGGGTCGCTGCTGCTGCCGGTGTCCAACCTGACCAACCTGCTGGCGGTCGAGCGCACCGGCTGGTCGGCCAACACCTGGGCGGGGCGGATGTGGGCGCCAGCACTGGTGGCCGTACTGGTCACCGTCGCCGTCCTGTGGTTGCTGACCCGCCGCCACCTGCGGGGCCGGTACGCCCTCGAGCCGGCCGGGCCGGCGGACCACCGCGGGCTCCTCACGCTCGCCGGCGTCGCCTGCCTCGGGCTCGGGATCGCGGTGGGGGCGGGCGTCCCGCCGTGGGTGGCGGCCGGGGTGGCGGCGCTCGTGCTGGTGGCCGCCTTCGTCCGCGCCGAGCCGGCCCGACTGACCCGCGAGCTGCTGCCGGGACGGCTCGTCCTGAACACCGTGGCGGTGTTCCTGCTGGTGGCCGCCGCCGAGCGGCACGGCCTGGCCGGGCTCCTGCACCGGGCCGCCGGGACGCCCACCGGGACGGGCCTGCTCGACCTGCTCCGGACGGCGGGAGTCGGCACCCTCGCCGCGAACGGCCTCAACAACCTGCCCGCCTACCTGGCGCTCGAACCCGCCGTCGCGCCGGCGGCCGTGCCCGGGGCCGGCGGCGCGGCCCACCTGCTCGCCCTGGTGATCGGGGTGAACGCCGGTCCGCTGGTCACGCCCTGGGGCAGCCTGGCCACCCTGCTGTGGCTGGAGCGCTGCCGGGCGCGCGGTGTGGACGTGCCGCCGTGGCGCCTCGCCGGGTACGGGGTGCTGCTCGTCGTCCCGGTCGTGGTCGCGGCGACGGCGGCGCTGTACCTCACCGGTTGACGGGGCTCAGACCGGCGGCTCGACCGTGATCTTCAGGTACGCGACCTGCAGCACGACGGTGCCCTCGGACATGACCATGATCACTCGGATCACCCGGCCGAGCCGGTCCAGCGTGATCTCCCCCTGGCCCTGCCCGCCCGTGCGGAAGTACTCGAAGCGCCGGTTGCCGGCGGCGTCGTCGCTCTCCTGCCGGGCCGACTGCAGATCCTGGTCGGCCGGCGCGCCGGGGTCGGGTGCGCTGCCGGTGCTGACGCCCCACGCGCCGCCGTCGACGCGCATCCAGGTGCGCGGGCCGACGGTGACGAACTCCAGCGTCCCGCTGGGGGCGCGCACGGTGGTGTGCGTGCGGCCCGGCACCTGGACGTCCTGGGTGAGCGTCGTCACGTCGTTGCCCTTCCGGGCGGTCATGATCATGCGGTACTGCCCCCGCCCGGACATGGCGTCGAGCGCCGCCCTCACGATCGTGAGCGCCGCCGCACCGGTGGCCGGCTTCGTGGGCGACGCCTGCGCCCTCGCGGACGCGGTGACGGACGCCTTGACCGAAGCCCTGGGCGAGCGGGACGCCACCGGGGTGGTGCGCGCGGCGACCGTCGTGGGGCGGGGCGTCGTCGTCCGGGGGGACGCCGTGACCGACGGCGACGGCGTGCCGGACGCAGGCGCGACCTTCGTGGGGCTGTCCGTGGGGCTGTCCGTGGGGACGGCGGTGTCCGTGGGCGTCGCGGCCGACGACGCGACGTCGGGCGCCGAGGACGCCGGTCCCTGGCCCACGGCCGTGCCGGAGGACGCCCCGGCGGTGCAGCCGCTCACCGCGACGGCGCCGACGAGGGCGACGAGGAGCAGGGCGGCGACCGGCACCCGGCGGGGTGGGCGACGAGCGGACACGGAGGCACCTCCGGCGCCCGCTCGCGGTGATCTGTACACCGAACCGGTTCAGCGGGCGAGGCGGCAGGCTATCGGGGCACGGGCGCCAGGAGTGCGGCTTTACCCGGGCTGCCGCCGCAGCGGCTCGGGCGCCTGCGCCCTAGATTGGCTCCCATGCTCGCCGTCGTCGTGACCGCCCCGGGCGGACCGGAGAATCTCGAGCTCGCCGACGTCCCAGACCCCCGCCCGGGGCCGGACGAGGTGGTGCTCGCCGTGACCGCGACGGCGGTGAACCGGGCGGACATCATGCAGCGCCGCGGGTTCTACCCGCCGCCGCCCGGAGCCCCGCCGTGGCTGGGGCTGGAGGCGTCCGGCGTGGTGGCGGAGGTGGGCACCGAGGTCAACGGGTGGAGCGTCGGTGACCCGGCGTGCGCGCTGCTGGCGGGCGGCGGCTACGCCGAGCGGGTGGCCGTCCCGGCCGGTCAGCTGCTGCCGCTACCGGCGGGCCTGTCGCTGCTGGAGGCGGCAGCGCTGCCCGAGGTGATGTGCACGGTATGGAGCAACGTCGTCATGCTCGCCGGGCTGCGGCCCGGCGAGACCTTCCTCGTGCACGGCGGCGGCAGCGGCATCGGGACGGCCGCGATCCAGCTGGCGCGGCAGGTCGGCGCGACCGTCGCCGTCACGGCGGGGAGCGCCGAGAAGCTCGCCCGGTGCGCCGAGCTCGGCGCGACGATGCTGGTGAACTACCGGGAGCAGGACTTCGTCGAGGAGGTGCGCCGGGCCACCGGCGGGCAGGGCGCGGACGTCGTCCTCGACACCATCGGGGCCAAGTACCTGGCGCGCAACGTGGACGTGCTCGCGACGGGCGGGCGGCTCGTCGTCATCGGGCTCCAGGGCGGGCGCACCGGCGAGCTGGACCTGGGCACGCTCCTCGCCAAGCGCGCGTCGGTGCACGCCACCTCGCTGCGTGGGCGCCCGGCCGCCGAGAAGGCGGCCGTGGTGGCCGCGGTGCTCGAGCACGTCTGGCCGCTCGTGGCCGACGGTTCGGTGCGGCCCGTGATCGACCGGGTGTTCCCGCTGGCCGAGGTGGCTGCGGCGCACCGCTGCGTCGAGGACTCGCTGCACGTCGGCAAGGTGCTGCTGCAGGTCAGGCCGGGCTGACGCCGGTCAGCCCGGGCCGGCGCCGTCGGCGAGCGGGGCGGCCTCGGCGTGCGGGCGGTCCACCACGTGGAGGATCCCGGTGGTGGCCTCGACCGTGACGAAGCCGCCGGTGCGCGGGTCGTCGTCCGGCTCGGTCGCCGTCGCGGTGCCGTCGACGAGGAGGGCGAACCGCTCGCCGGGCGGCGCCGGCCACAGCAGGCTCACCAGCGGGCGCGCCGCCGCGTTGGCGACCGACTTGCGCCCCGCCCGGACCCGCACCGTCGCGCCGTCCCAACCGACCTGGACGGCGGACGCGCGGGGGCGACCGTCGGCGTCCGACGTCAGCAGCATCGGGACGGTGCCGAACCCGGCGGCGACCTCCAGCAACTTCTCCAGCTCGACCCGCACGCTCATCCCGCCATCATCCTCCGGGCCGCCTTACGCTGCCGCCATGGGCTACGACGCGCGAGCGGTGCGTGACTGCTATCCGGCGCTCCAGGACGGCTGGGCCTACCTGGACGGCGCCGCCGGCACCCAGGTGCCCCTCGCCGTGATGGAGGCCGAGTACCGCGCCTACGCGGCCGGGATCGCCAACCACGGCGGGTTCTTCGCCGCCTCCGAGCGCTCGGACGGGCACACCCTCGCGGCGCGCGCCGCCGTCGTCGACCTGGTGGGCGCGCCCTCGGCGGACGGCATCGCCCTCGGGCCGAGCATGACGGCGCTCACCTACCGGTTCGCCGACGGGCTGGCCTCGACGTGGCAGGAGGGCGACGAGATCGTCGTCACCCGGCTGGACCACGACGCCAACGTGCGCCCCTGGGTCCAGGCGGCGGCCCGGTCGGGCGTCACCGTGCGCTGGGCCGACCCGGTCCTGCCCGAGGTCGAGCTGCCGGCCGAGGTCGTGACGGCGCTGCTCGGCGAGCGGACCCGGCTGGTCGCCGTCACCGCCGCGTCCAACGTCGTCGGCACCCGGCCCGACGTCCGCGCGATCGCCGACGCCGCGCACGACGTCGGCGCCCTGGTCTACGTGGACGGCGTGCACGCCACGCCCCACGGCCCGGTGGACGTGGCCGAACTGGGCGCCGACCTCTACGCCACCAGCGCGTACAAGTGGTCGGGGCCGCACCTGGCGGCGGTGGCCGGCGAGCCGGAGGTCATGGCGCGCATCCTGCCGCCCAAGCTGGCGTCGTCGTCCGAGGCGGTGCCGGACCGGTTCGAGTACGGCACATCGCCCTTCGCCCAGCACGCCGGGCTCGCCGCCGCGGTCGACCACCTGGCCGGGCTCGCCGTGCCCGACCCCGAGCTGCCGCGCCGGGACCGCGTCCTCGCCTCCCTCGACGCCGTCGCCGACCACGAGGCGGCCCTGCTGCAGCGGCTGCTGGCCGGGATCGCCGGGATGGAGCACGTCGAGCGCCTCGGTGCCCCGCTCCGGCAGGCGCCGACGGTCTGGTTCCGGGTGCGCGGGCTGTCGCCGGACGACGTCGCCCGCCGCTGCGCCGGGGCGCGGGTCAACGTGTGGTCCGGGCACAACTACGCCTGGGAGCTCGCCGGCCTGCTCGGGATCCGCGAGACCGGGTCCGCGGTGCGCGCCAGCCTGTCCTGCTACACCGTGGAGGAGGAGGTCGACCGCCTCCTCACCGTCCTGGCCGACCTGGCCTGACCGGCGCGAGCCGTTCCTCCTGACCGGCGCGAGCGCCGCGCCGGCAACCACGCGTGCGGGGTCGGACCCCCGACGTCGTCCGAACGGGCATGATCACCACGAGGTCCGGGCGCGCGTCGGGCAGGATGGGGCCATGACTCAGCCCACGGAAGGACAGCCCGGCCAGCCCGTCGCCGATCATGGCGGCGGCCGGGAGCGGGTGGTCGTGGTGACCCCGGACGGGATGGCCGTGAGCGGCCACACCGAGGCGGGGGAGCGCAGCCCGGCCGAGCTGATCGAGGAGCCGGCCAAGGTCATGCGGATCGGCAGCATGATCAAGCAGCTGCTGGAGGAGGTCCGGACGGCGCCGCTGGACGAGGCGGGCCGCGTCCGGCTCGCGGCGATCCACGAGCGCTCGATCGCCGAGCTGGAGCAGGGCCTGGCGCCGGAGCTCGTGGAGGAGCTCAAGCGGATCACCCTGCCGTTCGCGGAGGAGACCACGCCGTCCGACGCCGAGCTGCGCATCGCCCAGGCCCAGCTCGTCGGCTGGCTGGAGGGTCTGTTCCACGGGATCCAGACCGCGCTCTTCGCCCAGCAGATGGCCGCCCGCGCCCAGCTCGAGCAGATGCGGCGCGCCCTCCCGCCCGGCATGGCCCCCGACGGCCCCGGCATCGCGATGGGCGCCGAGGACCCGACGACCGGCCGCAACACCGGCCAGTACCTCTGACAGGAGGTGGCCGGCAGCCGGCCGGACGCCGCGCCGAGGTGACCCGGCGGTGACCATTCAGGGCTGATTCCTCCGCCAGGAGCGACCGATCGTCCACCGAGAGTGATCCTTGGTGGGCCCTGCGCCAAGTCGGTCGCGCAGAGTGGCACCGCCACCCCATCATGGGCGCGTGCGGGCCACCGGGGGGAGCATCACGTCAGGGCTGGTGCACGCCGTCCTCGCCCGACGGCAGCCGGTCCCGGCGACCGGGCTGCCCGTGACCTGGGCGCAGGCCGTCGACCGGCTCGCGCACGCCGTCCACCGCTACCACGACCGGGTGGAGGTCGTCCCGGACCGGGCCCTGCGCGCCGAGCTGCAGGAGGCCGCCGCCGTCCTGGCCGCCGCCCTTGCGGCCGCGCGGGCCTGCGCGCGCCACGACGGCGCGCGCGCCGTGCGTGACCTGCTGCGCGCGGCGGCCCTGTGCTCGCGCGCCATCGAGGCGGCGGTCGGCGCCACGGCCGCCCGGCGCGCCGGGGACGCCGAGGAGGCCGACCGCTGCGTGACGGCGGTCCGGGAGTTCGCCGTGCTGGTGGCGGAACTGGTCGACGGCTGCGCACCCACCGACCCCGAGCGCCGTCGCCGCTTCCCCGTCAGGTGAACGCGGGCACCAGGCGCAGGGCCAGGCTGGGGCAGGCGTTGACCGCCCGGGCGGCCTGCCGGCGCAACCCGTCGGGCAGCTCGTGGTGGCCCTCGACGACGGGATAGCCCCACTCGTCCAGGCTGATCAGCTCGGGCAGCAGCTGCGCGCACACCTCGTGCGCCCGGCAGCTGGGCCAGTCCACCCGCAGTCTCCGGCGTCCGCTCACCCGGCCACGTTAGTGACGGTGAGCGCCGATCCGGTGGCAGATGGTCACTCGTCCGAGGGGCTGCTCCACCCATCGGACGAGCCACCGGACCGTGGCGCCACGCCGTGTGCCGCCAGCAGCCGCTCGATCACCTGCGCGACGCCGTCCTGGGAGCACGGCGGCGCGACGTCGTCCGCGGCGGCGATGGCCTCCTCGTGGCCGTCCGCCATCGCATACCCGCGCCCGGCCCAGCGCAGCATCGGGACGTCGTTCGGCATGTCGCCGAAGGCCACCACCTCCTCCGGGCGGATGCGCCGCTCGGCCACGACGAGCGCCAGGGTGGAGGCCTTGCTCACCCCCAGCGCGGAGATTTCGATCATCGATCCCTCGCTGTTCGAGTGCACCGGCTCGGCCACGCCCGCCAGGACGGCGCGCGCCGCGGCCAGGATCGGGTCGGCAGTGGTCCCCTCGACCCGGCACAGCACCTTGACGACGACCGGGTCGTCCGCGAGCAGTTCGGGCACCGTGCCGACCCGGGCCGCGCGGGCGTCGTCGTGGTGCGCCCGGAAGACCGCCTCGCGCCGGTAGCCCGACCCCGTCTCCAGCGCGAACGCCGCCCCCGGCAGCACCGCGCGCACCGCCGTGACGACGTCCAGCACGGCCCGCGCCGTGAGCGCCCGGGTGCCCACCACCTGCTCGGTCCCCAGGTCGTACAGGACCGCGCCGTTGCCGCAGATCGCCAGGCCGTGATGGCCGGTCGCCTCGGCGACGACCTTCATCCAGCGCGGTGGCCGCCCGGTGACGAACAGCACGGCGATACCCGCGGCCTCGCAGGCCGCGAAGGCCGCCAACGTGCGTGGCGAGATGCTGCCGTCGCCGCGCACGATCGTGCCGTCGAGGTCCGAGGCCACCAGGCGCATACCGCCATCCTGCCGCCCGGTGCCGGCGGCCGCTGCGGGCGGGGGGTCACGAGGCCCCGGCGGCGCCGAAGTAGTGCTCGAAGATCCGGTCGTAGCTGCCGTCGGCGCGCATCTCCAGCAGGGTGGTGTTGACCTTCTTGCGGAGCGGGCTGCCCGTCGTGAAGGCGATGCCGTAGTCCTCGTGGGCGAAGATCCCGCCGGCCAGCACCTCCGTGCTGCCCGGCTCGACGGTCGTGCGGTGCTGCAGGATGGGCGCGTCGAAGACGATCGCGTCGACACCGCCGACCTGGTGCAGGAGCGGGTAGGCGTCCTGGATGCGGGGCACGGTGCGGTACGGGATCTCGTGCTGCTGCAGGTACCGCTCGGCGGAGGTGCCCGCCACGGTCACCACCGAGTGCCCGACGAGGTCGTGGACGCCGGTGATGCTGCTCTGGATCGACTGCACGGTGAGCTGGGTCGTCACCGCGGCCGTGAACAGCGACACGAAGCACACCCCGACGATCGCCCAGACGATGGCGACGAACCGGGCGACGGGCCGCACCGGGTCGCCCACGCCGAAGTCGCCCGCCAGGCCCACACCAGCCGCCTTGAACATCCCCAGCCCGACGCCGGGCAAGTAGCGCTGGCGCGGCCGATCGTCGAGGCGCGCGCGACGCCGGCCGGCCAGCCACACCAGGTTGCCCGCCACCACGAGGACGACGACCAGCGCGACCAGGTAGCGGCCCACCCCGGCCCCAACGAAGCCGCTCAGCTCGCTCGTGAAGTCGGAGCCGGCCGTCGGACGGGCCATGACCTGCAGCCCGGCGTTGAACATCGGGTAGCTGAAGTCGAGCGTCTGCTCGCGGTCCTTGGTGATCGAGATGCCAGCGATCCCGACGTCGACCCCGCCGTGCTGCACGTCGTCCAGCAGCCCGGTGACCGGGCCGTCGTGCCAGGCGTACTCGGTCAGCCAGCCGTTGCGCTTGGCGATCTCGTCCCACAGCTCGATGCTGAAGCCGCTGTAGGTGCCGGGCGACGAGCGCACGACGAACGGGTCCAGCTCCTTGATGCCCACCCGCAGGGTGATCCCGGGGTCGCCGGGGGCGGCGCCCCGCCCGGCCGCCGTCGCGGGACCCGCGCCGACGGCCAGGGGGAGCAGGGCGAGCAGGACGACGGCGAGCAGGCGCACGGTGCGGAGCACGAGGCCCTCCTGGGGTTCGACGACGACGGACCGGCCGCCGCCGGAGATCATCCCCCGGCGGCGGGGACCGTAGCAGATGCCTCGGACAGCAGTTCGGCCGCCAACCCTGCGAGCAGGTCCACCCCGTCATGGGACAGGATCGACTCCAGGTGGAACTGCACTCCGGTGAAGCGCGCTCCTCGCAACGCCACGACCTCGAGCCCGGCACCGCCGGCACCGCCGGCACCGCCGCCGGCCTCGCCGGTCGTGAACACGCTCACGCCGGCCACCGACGGTTCGCTGCCGGCGGGCAGCCGCGCCGAGTAGGTGTTGTAGAAGCCGACCCGCACCTCGCGGCCGAACGCGGTGACCCGCCGCTGGGTGCCCTGGTACGGCCGGGCCAGCGGCGCCAGCGGCAGGCCGAGCTGCCCGGCGAGGATCTGGTGGCTCAGGCACACCGCCAGCAGCGGGCGGCCGCTCGCCGTCCGCGCCGCGACCAGGTCGTGCAGGGCGGCGATGCGCGGATCGGCCAGGTCGCGCGGGTCGCCGGGGCCGGGCCCGGCGACGAGCAGGTCCGCCGCGCCGACCTCCTCGGGCCGCACGTCGGCCCAGCCGACGACGCGCGCCGTCATCCCGAGCCGGCGCAGGACGTGGGCGAGCATGGCGGTCCAGGCGTCCTCCGCGTCGACGACGAGCGCCGTCGCCCCGACGAGCCGGGGGTCGGGCCGGTCCGCCTGCGGGCGCAGCCAGAACGGTGCCAGCCCGGCGTTGCGACCGGTCAGCGCGGCGGCGACCTCGGCGTCGTCCGCGAGCTCCGTCACCAGCGCCCGCGCCCGGCCGGACGTCGGGCCGTCGCCCGCCGCCGGGACCGGCGCCGCCGGGAAGGCCGCGAGCAGACCCGCGACCTTGGCGTGGGTCTCGGCGACCTCGTGCGCCGGGACGCTGTGGCGCACCAGGGTCGCGCCGACCGGCACCCGGACACCGCCGTCCGCCGCCAGGTACGCCGTCCGGATGAGGATCGGTGCGTCCAGCTCGGGAGCGCCGGCGTCGTCCCGGGTCAGCAGCGCGGCCATCCCCGAGTAGTGGCCCCGGCCGGTGGGCTCGTGCCGGGTGATGACCCGGCAGGCGTTCTCCAGCGGCGACCCGGTGACCGTCGCGGCGAACATGGTGGCCCGCAGCACGTCCCGCGGGTCGGCGTCGCTGCGGCCCGCGAGCACGTACTCGGTGTGCGCCAGGTGGCCCATCGGCGTCAGGAACGGCCCGAGCACCCGGCCGCCGGCGTCGCAGAGGGCGCTCATCATCTTGAGCTCCTCGTCGACGACCATGAACAGTTCCTCGACCTCCTTGGTGTCCCGCAGGAAGTCGAGCAGGCCGGCCCGGGTCGGGCCGCCCGGCGGGTAGCGGTAGGTGCCGCTGATCGGGTTCATGGCGACCTCGCCGCCCCGCGCGACGACGTGGCGCTCCGGGGTCGCGCCGACGGCGGTGAGGTCCCCGGCACCGGCACCGGCAGCGGCGCCCGACGAGGGCGCGGGCAGGTGGACGGCGAACGTCCAGTAGGCGCCCGGCTCTCCCGCCAGCAGCCGCCCGGCGACGGCGAGCGCGGCGCGGGCGGGCGGCAGCGGCTGGCGGGCCAGCAGGTCCCGGCGGATGACGAAGTTGGCCCCCTCACCGCGACCGATCTCCTCCGCCACCACCCGTTCGACCCGGTCGGCGTAGGCGTCGTCCGCCACGTCGAACGCGGCGTCGAGCAGCGGGACGTCGTCCTGCGGGAGCGTGGCGAGGACGCCGTCGAGCGGGAGCACCAGGCGTCGCCGGGCTCGCAGGCACCGCAGCGGCGCGCCGTCGTCGTGGTGGGCGAACCCCAGCTCGCGCACCTGCCGGAACGGCACGAGGGCGAGCACGGGCGCCTCGCCCGGCACGGGCAGGGGCAGGTCGGCGAGGTCGTCGACGTCCAGCACGTCCCCGGCGTCGCCGAGGAGCAGCTCGACCGGCCCGCCCTGGCGGCGGAGCAGTGCGAACGGGGGCGGGCAGGGGTCGTCGGCGAGCCGGGCGAGGACGGCGAGGTGGGCTGCGGTGTCGTCGGGCATCGGGTTCTCCATCGATCGGGGCCGCTCGACGGAGGGGGCACGCCCGGGGAGGAACGCCGACGGCCGCCTCGATCGAGGCGGCCGCTGCAGGAAGGTGCGCGAGGGGTCCGCCTAGGAGGCGGGCCACCACTGGTTCGCGGGTCGGATGCGCACGGCGTCACTATGCCACAGCGGGCGCCGGGCGAGCAGCAGCCCGTGGATCAGGCCGGGGGGGCAGGCCGTGGATCAGGCCGGGGGGTCAGGCCGGGGCGGGCTCCTCGACGTCCTCGTCGGTGTGGGGCGCCGGGCCCAGGTGCACCGCCGTCCGCAGGGTGAGGAACCAGAACGGGCACTCGATCAGCTTGGCGAGCACGAGGAACCACGCCGCCCCGGCGGCGCCGTACAGGACGGCGCCGACCGGCATGAGCGTCACTGTCAGCACGGTCTGCAGGACGGTCACCCGGAAGGTCCGCTTGGCGTGACCCATGGCCGCGATCACCGCGAAGGGCCCGAAGCAGACCCCCGCCAGCGCGGAGAACAGGCCCATCGGCAGCAGGACGGCCCGGGCGTTGACCCACGTGTCACTGAAGATCGCGGTGCCGAGCGCGTTGGGGATGAGCAGGATCACGCCCACGTAGACCAGCGCGGACACGCCCATCGCGGCGGCCATCCCGGTGCCCAGTCGCCAGCGCGTCCCGACGGACAGGTGGACCCGCCGGGCGATCTCCGGCATCGCGAAGCTGGCGACGGCCGAGGTGAGGATCTGCAAGGGGCTGAGGAAGGTCCGGGCGTAGCTGACGGCGCCCAGGGCCTCGAGGTTGACGATGGCGCCGATCGCGAGGAAGGCGACCTGCGCCCCGCCGGTCGTGATCAGGGTCTCGGGAAGCAGGTATCCCAGCAGGTCGCCGTGCTGGCGGACCCATGTGCGGGTGGCCCCCAGGTCGAACCGGGCCTTCAGCTGCCGGGTGCCGACGAGCACGGCCACCCCCGCCGACAGCCCCCAGACCAGGGTCAGGCTGCCGACCGTCCCCCAGCCGGCGAAGATCATGACGGACATGGCGGTGATCTGGACGACGGCCCACACCGTGTCGTTGAGGGCCGCGAACTGCGCCCTCGACTGGGCGAAGAAGATGCCCCGGATCGTGTCCTGCAGCAGGAGCGGCCCGAGCGTCACGCCGACGGCGATGAGCGGCCACTTCAGCAGGCCGCCGAAGAGGAACCCGACGCCGACCAGGGCCGCCCCGAAGGGCAGCGCCAGCGTGGCCACCGTGCCCAGCGCCCGGGACGCGACGCCCGGCCAGTCCTTCGGGTCGGTGTTGCTGTACCGGATCGTCAGGACCTGGCTGGTGAGCGCGCGGGCCACCGCGACTCCGAGGCTGAACAGCAGGAACGCGGTGGCGAAGGCGCCGGCCGCGGGCACGCTGAAGCGGTTGGCGACCAGGGTGGTGAGGATGGCGTTGGTCAGGGTGCTGAGGACCTGGTCGATGAGGTTCCAGCTCGCCCGGCCGGCCAACTTGACCAGCGGGTTGCGCGAGCGGGGGGCGGCCTCGCCGCCTTCGGGCGCCGTCCCCGGCGCCGGTCCCGGCGTCGGGGCCGGCCCCGGCGTAGGGCCCGAGACCGGGGTGCCGCCCGTCCCGGGGAAGGGGACGATCGGCTCGGGGAACGGGAAGGCGGAGTCCGGCGAGGGTGGCGGCTCCGGGAACGGCCAGTCCGGGTGCCGCGGCCGCTCACCGGGCCGGGTGGGCATCGGGCGCGTCCGCTCGTCCGCCTCGAGCGGCGTCCCGACGGTGGGCGCCCCGACCGTGGGCGCTGCGGACGGGGTGGCGGCGGTCGGGGTGGCGGCGGACGGCGGCACCACCGGCGCGGCGTCCAGGCGGTGGTAGCGGGGTGCCGGCTCGCGGGCCGGGCCCGTGGCCCGTGCCTCGGGCCGCCGGACCGGCACCGGCGCCAGGGCCTGGCCGGGCGCCCACGCCTGGCCGTGCGCCGTCGGTTGCGTGGTCGGCGAGCCCTCGCCCGGGCGCACGGCCGGGTCGGGACGGCCGCCGGGAGAGCGCGGCTCCGGGCGCACCGTGATCTGCAGCGGCCGGGTGGGCGCGTTGAGACCGTCGTCGGGCCAGGAGCCGGCGGCGGCCGGCTGTTCCGCCGGCTCGACCGCCTCGCGGGGGTGGACGCCTCCGGCAGCGTCGGTCGCCTCGGCGGCCTCGGCGGGCGACCCGTCGGTGGGTGCGGGCCTCCGGTCGGCCCGGTCACCCGGACCGGCAGATCGGTCTGACACCCGGCCCCACCCTTGTCGTCGTCCGGCGCCCCGGAGGGCAGCTCCGGTGGCTTTCGTCGGGTCGAGACTACGGGCTCCGGGCGAAGGTCACGCCCCCGTCCGGCCAGGTCCACCCCCGGCGTCACCCGTCAGGCGGCGGCCCTGGGGTGCCGGACCACGACGACGGGGCACGGCGCGTGGGCCACCACGTGCTGGCTCACGGACCCCAGCAGGGCGCCGACGAACCCGCCGTGGCCCCGGCACCCGACGACGACGAGGAGCGCCCCGCGGGCGGCGTCGACCAGCACCTTCGCCGGATGCCCCTCGGCGACCCGGACCCGCACCGGGGTGTCGCCGAGGGTCTCCTTGACGACGGCCTTCACGCTCTGGCGGGTCTCCGCCTCCATGTCGACGGTGTCCACCATGGGGACGTACCCGGAGAGGGTGGGATAGGCCGCCGCGGGGTACGACCAGGCCCCGACGACCTCCAGCTCGGCGTCCATGGCCGCCGCCTGGGCCGCGGCCCAGCGGAGGGCGTCGCGCGAGGATTCCGACCCGTCGACGCCGACGACGATGCGACCTGCGCTCATGTCGCTCACTCCCGTTCGGGGTCGCACGTCGCGGCCCACCAGCAGCGGGACGCAGGCCGCGGCCCGCTGCAACGAGCGTCTCGCCGCGCACCGCGGCCGGCCTGGGCCGTAGGGCCCGGATCCGGCCGCACCGTGCCCATTCAGCTACGGAGCGTAGGTGGATGCGCCGTCGGCCGGCGGGTCCTCCCGGCCGGTGGCGGCCGGCGCCACGTCGTCCGGAGGCACCTCGTCCGCCGCGGCGACCCCGCCGGGAACGGCGGCGTCCGCAGGGACGGCGTCCGCGGGTTCGGGGAGCACCGGCTGCGTGCCGATGGGCAGGCCGCCCTCCGGGGCGACCGGCGAGGCGGTCGCCGCAGGCAGCACCCCGACGGCGTGACCCACCGCCCGGACGACGCCCGGGCCCGCCACCAGGGCCGCGAGCAGCAGCAGGGACCCCAGCAGCACCCGCGGGACGAGCACCCGCGGGTTGTGCCACCACGGCCGGCGGCCCCGCTGCCGGCGGCCGGAGGAGCGGGTGGCCGCCCGGCCGGCGGAGCGGGCGGCCGGTCGCAGACCGCGACCCGTCAGCGGGACGAGGAGGGGGGCCGCCACCGGGGCGCCACCGGCGAGCAGGTGCTCGGCACCCGGCTCGCGGTGCGCGCCGGGCCGCGCCGGGAGCGCGAAGGCGTCGAAGGCCGCCGTCGTCAGCTGCTGCGGCGCCTCGGACTCGACGAGCCAGTGCCGCAGCACGGTGGTCAGGTGCAGGACCTCGGCGGGATGCAGCCGGTAGGGCAGCGCGCGCAGCGCCCGCGCCACGCCGGACACCCCCACCACGTGCACGCCGGGTGCCACCACGTGCTCGGGCAGGTCGTGCTGGGCGATGCAGATCACGGCGTGCACCGCCGTGCGGTGCTGCGGCAGCAGGAGCGCCGCGATCGAGCCGGCGGTGCGGGCGAGCGCCGCGGTCTCCCGCTCGCGCCAGAACCCGTTCTGCTGGACGACGCCGCGCGTCACCTCGATCCGGCCCGCCCAGGGGCGGCTCTCCAGGACGACGATCCCGCCGGGCCCGACGACCAGGTGGTCGAGCACCGGGCCGCGGGGATGACCGGGCCGCTGGACCTGCGCCAGCACGGACCACCCGTCGGCCTCCAGCGCGCGCAGCGCCCGCGCGATCCGGGCGGCCCCGGCCGGATGACCGGCACCGGGACGGCGTCCGGACCGCCTGCCGCCGTCGACGGCGGCCCGGTCGATCGCCTGGTCCGTCGCCTGGTCGGCCGGGAGATCGATCGGGTGGGGCGGCCGCCCCGGGGCTGCCGTGCCGCGGCGCGACCGCGACGACAGGAGTCGCGCCGCCACCCGGCGGGCACGCGCATCCACTCCGTCGGCGGCGGACACTGGCGCTCCTTGGTCGGACGGGCCGGAGTCGTACCCGGCCGGTGACTGAGTCTGCCGCAGCCCTCGGGAGGGCGTCCGCCGAACGACGGAAGTGGCGCTCCCCCGGCGCGGCCGGCCGATTCGCGCGGCCGGTGCGGCCGACGGACCGAGCCTCGCCGGGCCGCGTGCTGCACGTCTAGGGTGACGCACGTGCACCCGGTTCTCGTGGAGTTGTGGGGTGTGTCGGTGCGCAGCCACGAGTTCTTCGTGGCGCTCGGGGTCGCGCTCGCCGGACTGGTCGTGTGGCTCGAGGCGAGGCGCCGCCGGCTGGTGTCCGACGGCCTGCTGGTCGCCGTCGCCGCAGGCCTGATCGGCGGCGCGCTGGGCATGCGCGCGGCCGGGCTCGTGCGCAGCCTCGACCCCACCCACAACCCGCCGCTCGCGGCCGCCTGGCAGTACGGCGCCAAGAGCATCCTGGGGGGCCTGACCGGCGCGTACGTCGGCGTCCTCGTCGGCAAGCGGCTCGCCGGGTACCGGACGCCGACGGGCGACGTCTTCGCGCCGGCCGTCGCCCTCGGGATGGCTGTGGGGCGCATCGGGTGCCTGCTCACCGAGCCGCCCGGACGCCCGACGTCGCTGCCGTGGGGCGTGCGGCTGACGGCGGACCAGCTCGCCGGCGTCGCCGGGTGCACCGGCTGCCGGCCCGGGGTGCCCATGCACCCGTCCTTCGGGTACGAGATCGCCTTCCACCTGCTGGCGCTGGTGGCCCTGGTCGCGCTGCGGTCGCGGATCGCCGTCCCGGGCGGACTGCTCACGCTGTACCTGGCCGGCTACGCGACATTGAGGTTCGGGGTGGAGTTCGTGCGGGTCAACGACGTGGTCGCGCTCGGCCTGACGCGCGGCCAGTGGTTCCTGCTGGCCGTCCTGCCGCTGCTCGCCTGGAAGGCGGCCGGCGTCCTGCGGGCCGGGCGGGCTGCCGGTGGCGGCCCGGACGGCGACCCGGACGGCGACGGCCCGGGAGGGACCGCACGGCCCCCGGCACCGCAATACTCTCCCGGGTGAGCCAACCGCCCTGGGAGCCGCCGCCCGACCCGGACCGGCCGCCGCAGCCGGACCCCTACCGGACCCCGCCTCCCGGTTCGTACCCGCCACCGGGCGCCCACCCCGCCGGGCCGCGGCGCTTCGTCGGCAAGCTCGTCTGGGCCGGGATCGGGCTGGAGCTGCTGTACATCGTCGTGGCCGCCTTCCTCACCGCGCTGATCGCGCGCCTGCCCGGTGCCGGCGGCATCGCCGGGCTGATCGGGGCGCTGCTGGCGCTGGCCCCCTTGATCGGCGGCATCGGCCTGGCGGCCGTCGGCCGGACGACGACGTGGCGCAGCCTGGGGCTGGGGTTCGCCATCGGCTGGGCGGTGTGGCTCATCGTCGGCGCGGGGACCTGCGTCGCCCTCGTCCTCGCCTACGGACTGGGGAACTGACCCGGTGACCTCCACCTCGACGGGCGGCGCAGCCCCCACGGGCACGGGCACCGCGGTCACGGGCACCGCGGGCACGGGCATGCCGCTGCGCGGCGACCGGATCCTGCGGTACGTCGACGCGTTCTGCCCGGCCTGCCACGCCGCCGACCCCGAGCGCCCGCTCGCCGACGTCCGCCGGCTGGCGGGCCGGCTGACCGAGCAGGACGGCCGGGTGTGGCTGGAGCGCGGCTGCCCCGAGCACGGGCTGCAGCGCAGCCTGTACGACGAGGACGCCGAGATCCTGCGGTGGCTGGAGCGCTGGACCGCCCCGACCAAGGCCCACCGGCCCGACGTCGACGGCAACTTCGACCCGGTGCCGTCCGCCTACCTGCGCGGTCTCGGCGAGATGCAGACGCAGCACACCTGCATCCTGCTGGCGGACGTCGTCGAGGCGTGCAACCTGCGCTGCCCGACCTGTTTCACCGACTCCTCGCCCGACCTGGCCGGCGTCGTCCCGCTCGCGGACGTGCTGGCGAACGTCGACACCCGGCTCGCGCGGGAGAACGGCCGCCTCGACGTCGTCATGCTCAGCGGCGGGGAGCCGACCCTGCACCCGGAGCTCGCCGAACTGCTGGCCGCCCTGGTGGCGCGGCCCGTCGTCCGGATCCTGCTCAACACCAACGGCGTGCGGATCGCCCGGGACGACGCGCTGCTCGACCTGCTGCGCCGGCACCGGGAGCGGGTCGAGGTGTACCTCCAGTTCGACGGGGTGAGCGAGCGGGCGTCCCGGCACCACCGCGGCGGGGACCTGCGCGCGATCAAGGAGCAGGCCGTGGCGCGGCTGTCGGCGGCCGGCGTCTTCACCACGCTGACGATGACGGCGGCCCTCGGCGTCAACGACGGCGAGATCGGCGCGGTGCTGCGGCTGGCGCTCGCGACGCCGTACGTGGGCGGGGTGTCGATCCAGCCGGTGTTCGGGTCGGGGCGTTCGACCCCGGTCGACCCGCTCGACCGGCTCACCCACACCGGCGTCCTGGCCCGGCTCGGCCCGCAGACGGACGGCGAGGTGACCTGGCACGACCTCACGGCGCTGCCCTGCTCGCACCCGCACTGCTGCAGCGTGGGGTACCTGCTGCGGGACGACTCCGGCCGCTGGCGCTCGCTCGTCGCGCTCGTGGGGGCGGAACGGCTGGAGGCCAACCTCGGCCTGGTGGCCAACCGGATCGCGGACGACGAGGTGCCCCGCGAGCTGCGCTCCGCCGTCCGGGAATCGCTGCTGGGGCTGCTGTCGGAGTCCAGCAGCCTGACCCACCCGGCCTTCGGCGACCTGTGGCGGGACATCTGCGAGCACTGCGACCTGGGCATCGGCACCCTGACGAAGCTGGTGGCCTCGACGCTGCCCGGCCGGCGACGGGCGCTGCGGACGATGCTCGGGGAGCGGATGGTCCGGGTGACCGTGAAGCCCTTCATGGACATCCACACCATGATCGAGGAACGGCTCACCCAGTGCTGCGTGCACGTCGCGAGCCGCTCGGACGACGCGTCGGGCGCGCCCGTCGACCAGTGCGCCCCCTTCTGCGCGGTGCAGGCGTGGCCGGCGCTCGCGCGGCTGCGGCTCTCGACGGCGGCGGGACGGGGTTGGGACGACGGACAGCGGCGGCGGATGCTGCCCCTGGTGGAGGTGCACTGACGATGCCGAGCCCGACGCCGCCGCCCCCACCACCGCCGATGCCGACGACGACGCCACCGGCGACCTACGACCCGCTGCGGCTGTGCGTCTACAGCACGGTGGCGCTCATCGCCTGGCTGGCCGGCCCCTACGCGGTGATCTTCTTCGCCGGGCTCGGGCTGGTCGGCTACGTCCGCGCCCGCCGGGCCGGCCTGCTGCGCAGCAAGTGCGTCCTGCGCGACACCCGCCTGGTGATCGCCTACCTGACCCTGCTGGTCGCCGCGGCCGCCATCACCCTCCTCCGCTCGTGATCATGGACTTCGGTGTGATCATGGACTTCAGCGGCGACCCTGGTGCGGGGTCGGTGCAGAGGGGCATCCTTTCGGGGTGAGCCAGCCGGGCGGGGTCGTCGCGTCCGTGGCCTCGGTGGTGACCGCCCTCCGCGCGCGCTCGCCCCTCGTGCGGGCCGGGCTCGCCCGTCGGCGCACGCGCGTCACGGGCGGGGTGGCCCGGCGCGTCGTCCGGGCCCGGCCGAGCCGCGGCGGCGTCGTGATCGGGCTCGGCTTCTTCTGCGTGTCGCTCACGCCCAGCCTGCTCCCGCGCACCTGGCTCTCCCAGGGCCTGATCAGCGGCGTCGCCACCGCTGCCGGCTACGCCATCGGGGCGGGGCTGGGCTGGGTGTTCCAGCGGGTGGTCCCGCGGCGGTGGTTCCCGGCGCAGCCGGTGCGGCGCGTCCTGGTGCGCGGGGCGCTCAGCCTGGCGGTGCTACTCGTCGGTGTGTCGCTGTACGCCGGGTCGCAGTGGCAGCACGACCTCTACCTGTTGATGGGCGAGCGTCCCCCGCGCCGCTGGAGCTACCTGCGCGTGCCCGGCCTCACGCTGGTGCTGGTCACCGGGCTGGTGGCGCTGGTGCGGATGGTGCGGCGCGGCGTCCGGTGGCTGGTGGCCCAGATGCGGCGGTGGCTGCCGGGCGGTCCGGTGGAGGTGCTCGGCGTCACCGCGGGCCTGCTCGTGCTCGTGGGCGTGGCGGAGGGGGTGGCGCTGGGCGGGTTCCTCTCCGCCGCGAACCGGATCTCCGCCTACGTCAACGACGTTCAGGCCGCCGACACGGCCCCGCCCACCTCGCCGCTGCGGTCCGGGGGCCCGCAGTCGCTGGTCAGCTTCGCCTCGCTGGGGCGGGAGGGGCGCTCGTTCGTGTCCGGCGGCCCGAGCGTGGGCCAGTTGCGCGAGGCAGCGGCGTCGCCGCAGGTCAAGGAGCCGATCCGGGTCTACGTCGGGCTCCGCTCGGGGGCGGACACCCGGGACGCCGCCGCGCTCGCCGTCCGCGAACTGGAACGCACCGGCGCCTTCGACCGCGCCGTGCTGTGCGTCGTGACGACCACCGGCACCGGCTGGGTCGACCCCTACCTCGCGGCGGCGCTGGAGTTCATGCACCGCGGCGACACCGCGATCGTCGGCGTCCAGTACTCGTACCTGCCGAGCTGGATCTCGTTCCTCAGCGAGCGGGACCGCGTCGCGGCGTCCGGCCCCCAGCTGTTCGAGGCGGTGCACGCCCGCTGGGCACAGCTGCCGGCCGCGCACCGCCCCAAGCTGCTCGTCTTCGCCGAGAGCCTCGGCTCGCTGGGGTCCGAGGCGGGCTTCAGCGGCCTGGACGACGTCCGGGCGCGGACCGACGGCGTCCTGTGGTCCGGGCCGACGAACGCCAACCCGCTGTGGTCACGCCTGGTGCGCGGCCGGGACCCGGGCACGCCGGAGAGGCTCCCGGTCGTCGGGGGCGGCTCGCAGGTGCGCTTCGTCGCCGAGCCGCGGGACCTGGTCACGCCGACGGCGCCGTGGTCCTACCCGCGCATGGTCTACCTGCAGAACGCCTCCGACCCGGTCACCTGGTGGTCACCGCGCCTGCTCTGGCACCGCCCGGACTGGCTCGCCGAGGGCGCCGGGCGCGACGTCCTGCCGGCCATGCGCTGGTATCCGGTGGTGACGTTCCTGCAGGTCACGGCGGATCTGGCGCTGGCGTACGGGGCCCCGCCGGGTCACGGCCACCGGTTCCACGCGGCGGCCGTGGCGGCGTGGGCCGCCATCGACGCGCCGGCCGGCTGGACGGACGCCGACACCGCGCAGCTCGCGGCGCGGCTCGGGCCCTGACCGGCCGGGCGGTGGGCCTCGCCCAGGGCCTCGCGCCGGGGCGGGCGCAGGTTCGTCGTAGCCGGTGGCCGACACCGGCCAACCTTTCCGGGCGCGGCGACGACTCAGCGACGTGGGCAATCTCTACGCCGCCACGGCCGGGCCTCCCGCCCTCGCCGCGCGGACCGGGCCGCTGGAGGCCGGTCCCCGCGCGGAGGGCGACGCGGGCGAGTCCTTCGACGCCTTCGCCCGGGCGCAGCTCGGCGGGCTGAGCCGGCTGGCGTGGCTGCTCACAGGTGATCACGCGACGGCGGAGGACCTGACGGCGGAGACGCTGCTGGCGGCCTGGAACCGCTGGGAACGCCTCCTCGAGGTCGAGAACCCGGTGGCGTACCTGCGCCGCATCATGGTCAACCTCGCCGCCGCGCGGATCCGGTCGTCGATCCGCGAACGACGGCGCATCCGGCTGTTTCACATCGACGCCCTCCGCATCGGCGTCGACCCGGACGGCGGCGTCGTGGTCGACGTCCGGGCGGCCCTTCGCCACCTGCCGGTCCGCCGCCGGGCCTGCGTCGTCCTGCGCCACGCGTTCGACCTCAGCGAGGACGAGGTGGCCCGGATCCTGGGCATCTCGGTCGGCACGGTGAAGAGCCAGACGTCACGCGGCATGGCCCAGCTGCAGCGACTGCTGTCGGGCGGTGACGACGATGCCTGAGCCCCGTCGCCCGTACCCGGTGGACGTCGAGGCGGTGGGCGAGCTGCTTCGTCGAGAGGCGGCCCGGCACCAGCCCGACCCGGACCGGATCATGGCTCGGGTGGAGCGCGGCCGCGAGCGCGTCGCGGCGCGCACGGCGGCGGACGACCGGCACCGGCAGCCCCGCCGGCCCCGGATGGGC
>Ga0302321_100000510_pt1 | contig 33751 bp, 27 predicted proteins | sample Fen_T0_1_FD_202505 | JGI IMG/M metagenome (GOLD analysis project Ga0302321, IMG submission 202505) | Peat permafrost microbial communities from Stordalen Mire near Abisko, Sweden - Fen_T0_1 | ecosystem: Environmental > Terrestrial > Soil > Wetlands > Permafrost | place: Sweden: Abisko... | reverse complement strand
CCGTCTGCGCCGGCGTGCTCTCCACGGCGCTGCTCGGGCTCATGGCCGGGCCGAAGCCCGGAGTGACCGTGCGCATGGCCGTGACCCTGCTCGGCATGCTCTACATCGGCCTCGGCTTCAGCGCCGTCCTCATGATCCGGCCCATGGGCGACCATGGATGGATCCTGCTCACGGTCATTTTCGGCACGTGGGCCGGGGACACGATGGCCTACTTCACGGGCAAGTTCTTTGGCAGCACGCCCATGGCGCCGGTGCTCTCGCCCAAGAAGACCTGGGAGGGCTTCGCCGGCGGCGCCATCAGCACCGTGCTGCTGGTGATGTTCATCGGCCTGTACACGCCGCTGCACCCCGGCGGCTCCTTCCTGGTAGGCGTGGCCATCGCAATCGCGGGCCCGCTCGGCGACCTGTTCGAGAGCCTCGTCAAGCGCGACGTGCAGATCAAGGACTCCGGCCGGGGCATTCCCGGCCACGGCGGCGTGCTCGACCGCTTCGACGCGCTCATCTTCGCGTCGGTGGCCGCCTACTTCGTGCTCACGCTCGTGCTGGGCTTCTGAGCGGTCGCGTTTCGCGCGGCACCCGGCCGCAGGCGCTCCTAGGTTCAGGCTCGTCGGCGTCGAATCTCACTCCAGTTGCCCATTCGGGCTACGGAAGCGCTCCCGCGTGCCGATAAGAGAACTGAGCCAGAGTCAACTGGAGGCTGCATGAAGGTCGTCATCCTTGCCGGCGGGCTGGGCACGCGCCTGTCCGAGGAGACCCAGGTCAAGCCCAAGCCGATGGCGGAGATCGGGGAGCACCCGATCCTCTGGCACATCATGAAGATCTACGGCGAGCAGGGATTCACCGACTTCGTGGTCTGCCTCGGCTATAAGGGCTACATGATCAAGGAGTACTTCGCCAACTACTTCCTGCACAACTCGGACGTGACGTTCGACCTGCAGGGGCAGTGCATGGAGGTCCACCAGAACACAGTGGAGCCGTGGCGAGTGACGCTGGTGGACACCGGCGCCGACACCCAGACCGGCGGGCGCCTCAAGCGCGTCGCGCCGTACGTCGGCGATGAGACGTTCATGATGACCTACGGCGACGGCGTCGCGGACATCGACTTGGCCAAGCTGCTCGCCTTCCATCGAGAGCAGGGCAGCCTCGCGACCATTACGGCGGTGCAGCCTCCCGGGCGCTTCGGCTCGCTCAACCTCGGAGACGACGGTTTGACGGTACGCTCCTTTGTCGAGAAGCCGCAGGGGGACGGCGCGTGGATGAACGGGGGCTTCTTCGTGCTCCAGCCGGAGGTGCTCGACTACATCGCCGGAGGTGCGATGTTGTGGGAGCACGAGCCGCTCGAGCGCCTGGCTCGCGAGGGGCAGCTCTCTGCCTACCGGCATTCGGGTTTCTGGCAGCCGATGGACACGCTGCGCGACAAGCGCGCGCTCGAGGAGCTTTGGGAGGGCGGCAGCGCCCCCTGGAAACGCTGGTGATGTTCGGCGGCGCCTACTCTGGGCGGCGAGTGTTCGTCACCGGCCACACGGGCTTCAAGGGCTCATGGCTGAGCTACTGGCTCACGCAGCTGGGCGCGCAGGTGACCGGGTACGCTCTCGAGCCGCCGACCGAGCCGAGCCTGTTCGGTGCTCTTGGATTGGGCGGGCTTGTCCGGCACGTCGTCGCCGATGTCCGGGACCGGGACCGCCTGATGTCAGAGATGCGGGCGGCCAGGCCGGACATCGTCTTTCACCTGGCCGCGCAGCCGCTGGTTCGGCAGGGCTACCTGGAGCCGCAAGAGACCTTCGCGACGAACGTGATGGGCACAGTGAATCTCCTCGAGGCGGCGCGTACGTGCGACTCCGTGGCGGCGGTCATGGTCGTCACCAGCGACAAGTGCTACGACAACGCTGAGACAGGCCGGGCGTTTCGCGAGAGCGATGCGATGGGCGGCCGCGACCCGTACAGCGCCAGCAAGGGCTGCGCCGAGCTGGTAACGGCGGCGTATCGCACCAGCTTCTTCAGTGTCGTTGACTCGGCGGCCATAGCCTCTGCGCGCGCCGGCAACGTCATCGGCGGCGGCGATTGGGCTTCCGACAGGATCATCCCGGACTGCGTGCGGGCCCTTGTCGCCGGCGAGGACGTCTACGTGCGGAATCCCGAGGCCATACGGCCGTGGCAGCACGTGCTGGAACCCCTGGCGGGCTATCTCCAGCTTGGCACTCGTCTCCTGGTTGAGGGGAATGCCGTCGGAGGGGCGTGGAACTTCGGTCCAGCCGACGATGACTCCGCGCGTTCGGTACGCTGGGTCGTGGAGCAGTTCCTCGCTGAGTGGGGGAGTGGCACATGGACTTCGCTTGACGATGCCGGCGGTGAGCCACAGGAGGCGCAGCGGCTGAGCCTCGACAGCGCCAAGGCGAGAGAGCTGCTCCAATGGGCGTCTGTGTGGAAAGCCGATGTGGCGGTGAGTCGCACTGCGGCGTGGTACCGCCGCTACGTCGAGGCGCCCGGCGAGGCGCGTACCCTGGTCGACGATGACGTCCGCACATTCAGGGAAGCTGGTCTCGCCGCGGGCCTGCCGTGGGCGCATACGGAGACTGCGTCGTGAGCCACGTGTCGCGCAGCGACGAAGTGCGGGCGCGGATCCGCGACCTGGTGGCCGAGTACTACGCGGTCACGTGGGGCGACCCCACGCCTTTCGTTCCCGGCACGACGCGGATTCCCTACGGCGGCCGCGTTTTCGGCGCCGAGGAGTTCGACCTGCTCGTCGACTCTGCGCTGGACTTCTGGCTCACCAGCGGTCGCTACGCCGAGCGCCTGGAGCGGGAGCTCGGAGACTACCTCGGGCTTCGTCACTGCCTGCTCGTCAACTCCGGTTCCTCGGCGAACCTGCTGGCGTTCATGGCGCTCACCGCCGAAAGACTGGGCGAGCGCCGCATCAGGCGAGGCGACGAGGTGATCACCGTGGCTGCCGGGTTTCCGACGACGGTTGCTCCGATCGTGCAGTATGGCGCCATCCCTGTATTCGTGGATGTCCGTACGGACACGGTGAACGTCGACGCCGCACTGCTGGAGCAGGCGGTCGGACCGCTCACGAAAGCTGTGTTCCTTGCGCACACGCTTGGCGTCCCCTTCGACGTTGACGCAGTCCGCAGCGTCTGCGAGCGCCATGACCTCTGGCTGATCGAAGACAACTGCGATGCCCTGGGTTCCCTCTACAAGGGCCGTCGGACGGGGGGGTTTGGGCACATCGGTACGTCCAGTTTCTACCCACCGCACCACATGACCATGGGAGAAGGCGGTGCGGCCTACACAAACGATCCGGAATTGGCCGTGATTCTCGCGTCCTTGCGCGACTGGGGCCGGGACTGCATCTGCAGGGGCGGCGAGGACAACCGCTGCGGGCACCGCTTCGATCGCCAGTTCGGGGAGTTGCCCCTCGGCTACGACCACAAGTACGTGTTCGCCGAATTCGGCTACAACCTCAAGGTCACGGATATGCAGGCCGCGGTCGGCTGCGCCCAGCTTGCCAGGGTCCCGGACTTCACGCGGCTACGGCGCGAGAACCACGCGACCTTGTCGCGCCTTCTTGAGCCGGTCGCGGAACTGCTGCGCGCTCAGGCGGCGACGGCGTGTAGCGAGCCGAGCTGGTTCGGCCTTCTGCTGACACTGACCGGGGAGGCGAAGGCCGCAGGGCTGACGCGTGATGGAATCGTCGCGAGGCTCGAAGCGGCCGGGATCCAGACGCGCATGCTGTTCGCCGGCAACATGGTGCGTCAGCCGTGCTTCGAGGGGATACGGGCTCCCGGGTCTGACGCTCAGGGATGCGCGTATCGAGTGCCCGATGGCCTCGATGTCACCGACGCCATCATGAATGACGCATTCTGGGTGGGTGTGTATCCGGGGCTGACAGACGACATGCTGGCCTACGTCGGCGAGCAGGTGGCGCTCGCCTGTGAGGCTCGGTGACCGTGGTGGCCGAGAACGACGGCGCAGATGACCAGGTTCAAGGGCCGGGGCGTCTCGAAGTCGTCCTCGATCACCTGAGCTATTGGCCCACGGTGGGGCCCGTCGTTCGTCTCTGCCGGCGGCGTCGGGAGCAGCTTCTCTACCTGGTCGTCGGCGCGTGGAACACGCTCTTCGGCTACCTCGTCTGGGCCTTGCTCCAGTACTTGCTGCACGACTACGTCTACTATCTCTTCATCCTCGTGCTGGCCTGGTTCCCGGCAGTGCTGAACGCGTACGTCGGATATAGGTTCTTTGTGTTCCGGAGCAAAGGCAGCGTGTGGAGGGAGCTTCCGCGCTTCTCACTCGTGTATGTCGGCACGCTGTGCGTCGGCCTTGTTGGGCTGCCGATCCTGCTTCATGTGCTGCCGTTCAGCATCTACGTGACCCAGGCCCTCTTCACGGGAGCAATGGTCATTGCCAGCTATCTGAGTCACAAGTACTTCAGCTTCCGGGGCGCCCACGCCCGCCCGCAGGCCTCAGGTCGCAGCGAGCGGCCTTGAGCGGACGCCGGATACGGACCGAAAGGACGCAGCAGTGACCTTGGTGACGGTGCTCACTCCGTGCTTCAACGAAGAGGACAACGTGCGAGATGTCCATGAACAGGTGAAGGGCGCGATGGCCACCGTCCCTGACTGCGACTATGAGCATCTCTTCATCGACAACGCCTCGCAGGACCGGACGGTGGAGATCCTGCGCGAGATGGCCGCCGCCGATGAGCGCGTCAAGGTGATCTTGAACACGCGCAACTTCGGCCCCACTCGCTCGCCCTACCACGGCTTTCTGCAGGCAGGCGGCGACGCCGTCATCAGCTGCATGGCCGACCTCCAGGACCCCCCCGGGCTCATTCCCGAGTTCATCGAGAAGTGGCGCCAGGGCTACAAGGTAGTCGTCGGCGTCAAAGAAGGCAGCGACGAATCACGGGTCATGTACCGCCTGAGGACCTCCTACTACTGGCTCGTCGCCCGAATGTCGTCGGACGTGGAGCTTGTCCACAACTTCACCGGGTTCGGCCTGTACGATCGCGAGGTCGTCGAGCAGTTCCGGCGCACGAACGAGCAGTACCCGTATTTCAGGGGGCTGGTGTGCGACTTTGGCTATCAGCGTGCGGAGATCGAGTACCGGCAGCCGGCGCGTAAGAGCGGACGCACCAAGATCAGCCTCTATACGCTCTACGACACCGGCATGCTTGGCATCACCAACCACTCCAAGGTGCCGCTGCGCATCGCGACGATGTCGGGGTTCGTGCTGTCGCTCCTGAGCCTCCTCGTAGCGTTCGGCTATCTCGTCACGAAGCTGGTCTTCTGGAACTCCATCCAGCTGGGGCTTGCGCCGGCCTTGATCGGGATCTACTTCTTCGGTGCCGTGCAGCTGTTCTTCATCGGCATCCTGGGGGAGTACATCGGCTCGATCCACACACAGGTGCATCGTCGCCCACTGGTCGTGGAGAGGGAGCGCATCAACCTTCAGGGCCGTCTCGAGCGCCCCGACTCGGTGGTCTCAGGCTGGGAGCCGCAGTCGAGCCACGCTACCGTCACAGCCGATAGAGCCGAATGAGCTCGTTCGAGAGACCCAGTTCGTCCCGGACCTGGCGCGCGATCTCCTCCTGGTAGAAGCGGCTGGAGATGAGAATCGGCTCAGTCCGGGCGCGCACGGCGTCCGGGGAGATGACCGGCACACCGCCGAACAGCGCGCCTTGGTAGTTCTGGTTTGAGTCTACGTAGGCGACGATGCGTGCCTTCTTGAGGTCGCTCGTCGCCAGGAGCCTCTGCGTGTGTGTCCCGACGCCCCAGACCACGATCGGTCGCCCGCTGCCGACCCACGGGTCGATCGCGGCGCGGAGGCCGGCCTCGATCGTGCCGGAGGCCTCGATGTAGGCGTCGAGCGCAGGGCCGGTCTCGTCGTCGATCTCGAAGCGGCTCTCAACACGGTCGGTCTTGCGGAAGAGGCCCCTCACGGCATAGCCGACGGTTCCCGGGGCGAGATCGAGCGCCGCGGACTCAAGGGCGACAGCTGAGAAGCCTGCGGTGTCCAGCAGGTTCCGAAGGGAGCGCGGTGAGAAGTAGTTCACGTGCTCGACGCTGAACTCCTGAAACGGCGCGTCTCGGGCTTCGCCGAACCTCGTAGCGTCGGGCACTTCGGCGTACAGGTACCCTCCGGCCTCCAGAAGGGCGTGCGTCTCGGCGAGCGCGGCCCGCAGGTCGCGCACGTGCTCGAGCACCGCCGAGAGCAGGATGAGGTCGTGCCGCCCGATAGTGTCGGGTGGCTTGAGGAGCGAGCCCTGCAGGACCGCGATGCCATACCGCGAGTCGGCCGCCCGGGCGCATGCGGGCGAAGGGTCGAGCCCCAGCACCTGCCGGTAGCCCGCAGTTCGAAACGCATCCAACAGTCCACCAGTCGAGCACCCGATATCCAGGACGCGGGTCCGCGGGTCGGTGACGAGCGGCCTGACGAACGCGGCCGTCGCCTCGTAGCGCCTCTCGGCCGCCGCTTCCTGTTCGCCCCCATGATGTGCGAACTCGTACTTGGACATGCGCGCGTAGTAGGCGTCGAAGGCAGACTGGTTGGGGAGCCCGTCGGCGAAGCCGAAACCGCAGCGCGTGCAGACCACGACTTCATAGCCGGAGAACAGTGCCCCCTCGAGGTCGCCGGCGAAGCGCTGGCGGAAGAGCAGCCGCTTCTCGGAGGAGCCGCACACCGCGCAGTCGCGAGTTCCAACTGCGACCATCAGGGGCGTCCTTCTGCAGCGGGAGTCCCGACCGGCGGTAGCAGCTGCGACAGCGGGATGATCGGGTGGCCCGGGTGATCGGCGCGCGCGGCCTCGATCATCGGTCCCTCATGGAGAAGCGAGAGCAAGATGACCGGGATGCGTTCGGACAGCGCCACCGACGGCGGCCGTATCGGCCGACCACCGATAGTGAGGCGCTGCTTCTGCGGGCTGGCATCGATGTAGGCGTCGATCTCGAGTCGACTCAGCCCGGTCGCAGCAAGAAGATTCCAGGCGAGGTCGCCCATGCCCCGGACGGCGACTGAGCGCCCGGGCCCCACCTTGTCCTCGAGGCGCCGGTCGAAGCCGGCGACGCAGCGCTCGCACGCGGCCACGTAGGCGCGCAGCGCGAGCGCAAGAGCGGGGTCGGGGGGGCTGTGGTGCACGCGTTCGCTGAGCCGGAACAGGCACGAGAGCGATGGGTAGTCGATGCCGGGCTGCAGCACGAAGGTCCCCGGCTCAAGCGAAACGCACTCGAAGCCGCGGCGCCCCATGAGGGCGCACAGCGATTCGCCAGAGAAGTAGTTCAGGTGTTCGGTGCTGAACTCCAGGAACGGCAGCTTGACGAAGGCGGCAAGTCGCGTGGCATCTGGTACGTCGACCGAGACCAGTCCGCCGGGGTGCAGGACCGTCGTCAGCGAGTCCAGGGCGTGGCCCGGGTCCGGCAGATGCTCGACGACGTGAGAGAGGACCACTAGGTCGAAGATGCCCAGGTCGTGCGGAAGTCGCGTCACGGTCCCTTCGCGGATGTCGAGGCCGATTGAGCGGCCGCTCGCGGCAGCTGCGAGTGTGGGGTCGACCCCGACCAGTGCCTTGAAGCCGCGGGCGCGGAGGTGCGCAAGCAGGGCGCCGCTGCCACAGCCGACGTCGAGGATGCGCGCGTCCCTGTCCGAAAGTCGAAGCGCGATCATCTCGGCGACGGTCCCCAGTCGGGCGTCCTGCCACGCGGGTGCTACGGTGTCCGGGGGCAGCGCGAGCTGACTGGCGAGCGACTCCGTCGACGCATAGTAGGCTTCCATCTCGGCCGGATTCGCCGCCATGGTCGAGTAGGCCATGCCACAGTCCCGGCAAGCGACGATGTCGAAGGCACTCGCCTGCGGGAACTGGTCGGGCAGGACCATGCGATGGGAGTGCAGGGTGACGCGTTCTGTCGACGCGCAGAGGGGGCACGGTCGGGTCACGGGCGGATCCCGTCACGCTCGAGAGCGTCGAGCTCCCGCAGGACCAGCTCGTCCGTCAGGTCACGGTGGACGTCAAAGCTCCAGTAGTGCTCGGCGTCGGCGAAGTCGGGCTGCGCGTAGTCGGCGTCGCTGCCGGTGAGGTGGCGGAGAAAGGCCGCGGACAGATACTCGAGGACCTGCGCGTGCGACACGCCCAGGGCATCGTGGACGGCGAAGTAGCGGTCACGTACGCGGAGCCGGTCCTCATCTTCCAGCGTGTGAAAGAGTCGAGTGGCCACCGTGCTCATCCTCAGGCAGTCGACCATGTCCTCGCGGGGCATCGTGGGGGTCTCGCTGACGAAGTGCTCGCTGTCGTCGGTGACCGACAGGCCGGCGGTGTCGGCGACGGCCGCCAGTTCGGTGCCTGGGAGCACGCGCAGGACGGCGATGCTAAGGAAGTTGAACCCCGAACGCATGTGTCCCGCGACGAACTCGAGGGTCTGGAAGAAGCTCGTGCGTGTCTCGTACGGCAGGCCGACGATCACATCCGTCTTGATGATCACCCCTGCGCTGGACAGCGCCTCGTAGGCGCGTGAGAAATGCTCGATCGGGAGTCGCCTGCGGATGGCGACCAACGATGGCTTGTTGGTCGTCTGGAGGCCGATGCCGACGAGAACGTGGTTTGCCGGCGAGAGGCGACTGAAGCGCCGCAGCAGGTCCGCGACCTCCGCGTCAAGGAACGACGGGATGACCTCGACGAAGAAGCTCATGTGAACGTCACGCTCGATCAGCGCCTCGAGGATCGTCGCCGCGTGGGCCTTGCGAGAGAGGAAGTTGGCGTCCGTGATTCTGAAGTCGCGCACGCCGTGGTCATGGAGATACTCGATTTCGGCGATGACCACTTCGGGATCGCGGTACCTCACCGTCCGGTAGCTGGCGTGGTAGAGGCAGTACGCACAGCGGAGCGTGCATCCGCGCTGCGTCTCGACGTTGGCCTGCACGCCGGGCCGTGCGAGCAGGCGCTCGGGGACGGCGCCGCTGAGGTATGCAGATGGGAGCGCAGAGAGATCGTCCACCAGAGCCAGGGACGGGTCGTCGATCGCTTCCCAGACCAACTCGTCTCCTCGTCGCCACGCCGTCCGGGGGATGCCTCGACCGTCTGCGTCTCGATCGGTGCAGAGGCGCCCCAGCAACTCGACCAGCGGCACCTCGCCCTCGCCGATCACGAGAAAGTCGATTGGGAGGTCGGCGAAGCGTCCCCGATGCAGGTCCGCGGCCGCGATCTCCGGCCCTCCGAGCACGATCTTCGTGCCCGGTGACTTCTTCCGAAGGATCGCAGCGGTCCGCACTATGACGTCGTAGTTCCACGTGTACGTTGAGAAGCCGACGACGTCGGCAGCGCAGTCGAGGCAATCGGCGGCCACCGTCTCAGCTCCCTTCTCGGAGTCCGCCGGCAGGATGTAGGGGTAGTGGCGAACCGTCAGCTCCACCGCGTCACGCAGCTCTGGGTCACCCATGACTGTGCTTGCAAGAGCGAAGGTCGCCAGCAGGATGTCGCGAGATGTCCCGGCGACTCCGACGAGGTGGACGCGCAGCCTGTCATGTCGCACGGTCGCCAGCCTCCGCGGTGCGACGCTTGTCAATATGTCATCTTCTTCTGCAGGATTGACCTACCGATGGGGGTCGTGGCCAGGATCTCGGCGACGAGACGGCCGGAGTCCCCGGACCCGTAGGGGTTCCGGCCGGAGCGGCAGCGCGAGCGGAAGTCCTCGTCCTCGACGCAGCGCCGCACTGCGGCCTCGATGAGCGCGGCGTCGTAGGGAACGTCCAGGACGTTGTCGCCGCGGAGCCGGCCCTGCTGCCGGGGGCCGACGTTCACGACGGGGCAGCCGAAGATCGGCGTCTCCTTGATCCCGGCGGAGGAGTTGCCGACGAAGGCGCCCCGGCCGAGGCGCCCGATGGCGTGCAGCAGGCCGAGAAAGCGCTGCCCGCCGAGGCTCTTGACGATGTGGATGCCGCGCTGTCCACGGAGCAGCTCGATCTCCGCGATCATGCGCCGTCCGCCGGCGTCGCTGTTCGGGTACGTGATGACTGCCTGGAAGCCATCGCCGGCAAGCTTCGTCAGTGCCTGCAGGGACGGGCGGATCTGCTCCGCCGCCTTCTCCGCCTCCGTGGCGACCGAGTGCTGGCAGAACAGAAGAATCGGCCGCAGCACGTCGAGCTCCAGATCCTGGAGCACTAGTTCAGGGGCCGCGTACCGGCCGGAGGCGGCGAGGTCCAGCGAGGGAAGACCCACGGTGTGCACGCGCCACGGCTCCTCACCCAGGCGCAGGATCCGCTCAGCGGCGGCCGCGTTGGTCGCAAAGTGGAGGTGGGCGAGCTTCGTCATCGCGTGCCGGACGGAGTCGTCGAGCGCGCCACCCTCGGTGTAGTCTCCGCCTTCGACGTGTGCGGTAGGGATGCCCATCTGCGTGCCTGCGATCACCGCGGCGAGACTCTCGTAGCGGTCGCCGTAGACGACGAGCCAGTCGGGGCTCAGTTCATCCAGAGCGCGACTCAGACTGACGATCCCAGTGCCGATGGCCTGCGCCGTTGCCAGCAAGGTGTCGTGCTCCATGGCGATGTCGATGCGCGCGTGGACGTCGAACCCGTCGGCGTGGATCTCGTCGAGCGTGGTGCCGAAGTCCTCGTCCAGGTGGGCACCGCCGGCGAGAAGCCGGTACTCGAGGCGCGGATCCGCGGCGATCGCCAGCAGGATGGGGTACTGGAGGCCGTACTCGGCGCGGCTGCCCGTGAAGACGGCGACCGTTCGCGGGGCGCTCATCCCGGCGGTCGTCCGGGTCCTCGCACGTCGCTCCATCGGAGCTGGGTGCCCGACGGGATCCGTCGTCGCGCCGTCCGCCCCAGAAGGCCGTCGAAGTCCAGGGCTCTGATCTCTCCGGTCCCGGGCCGTTTCACCCACAGGTTTGCGATCGTGAGCTCGTCGCCGGGCAGAATGTCGCGGATCGAGACCACGCATGCATACGCGAAGTCGATCGTTGGCTGCTCCTCGATGAGGATCGTCTTTGTCCCACCCAGAGCGGCGTGGATGGCCCAGCTGCCTTGGATCAGGTCGGTGAGCTCCCGTGGGTCGATCGAGATCGGCACGTCGGCGCCCGGCCAGTTCTTGTCTGATGTGAAGTGCTTCTCGAGGATCGAGGCCCCGAGAGCGACCGCGGCGAAGCACGTGTAGTTGCCGAGGGAGTGATCGCTCAGGCCGAGGGGGGCGTCCGGGAAGGCGGCCGCAAGCTCGGCGAGCGCGCCCAGCCGCACGCGGTCGTATGGTGTGGGATACATCGACGTGCAGTGCATGAGAGCGTACGGGGCCTGGGCGGCGCGCAAGATATCCACAGAGGGCCTGATTGAGGCGATGTCGTTCATCCCGGTGCTCATGATCACCGGCCTGCCGTAGGAGGCGATCAGCTTCACGAGGGGGTAGTTGTTGCACTCGCCGGAGCCGATCTTGTATGCGAGGACGTCCATGCTGCGGAGCCGTTCGGCCGCGGCGCGGGAGAAGGGCGTGCAGAGGTAGATCATGCCCTTGGACTCGACGTACTCCTTGAGGCTGCGCTCCTCGGCTTCCGTGAGCGCGCACCTCCGCATCATGGTCCAGATGCTCTCGTCGGCGTTGGCGGGCACGACGTCATTCGGGAGCATCTCGTCGTCGACCACGTGGGACTGGAACTTCACGCACTCGCAGCCGGCCGCGTGCGCGTCGTCGACCATCCGCAGCGCCTTCTCGATATCGCCCTCGTGGTTGATGCCGATTTCTGCCAGCACGAAGGGCGGTTCGTCCCGCCCGATTCGCCGCGGCCCGATCTGGACAGAGGGCGTCACGACGCGTCGTCCGGCTCCGCGAGGAGCGTCTGGGCCCGCGCGTAGTCCGCGTGCTGCCCTATGTCGAGCCACTGCTCGAAGATCGGGAAGCTGATGACGGAGCGGTCTGCGTCGAGGAGCCTGGTGATGAGGTCGGTCATCTGGAGCGGCTCTCCGCTGGTAACGAACCCATACACGGACGGCTCGAGAAGGTAGATTCCGGCGTTCACCAGAAAGTTGACCTGCGGCTTCTCCTTGAGCCTGCAGATCGCCGGACCCTCACACTCGACGACGCCGTAGGGCACGGCGATGCCGTACTGGCTCACGGCCACCGTCATATCCGCCTCGTGGCTGCGGTGGTACATGAGCATGGTGCGAAAGTCGACCTGCGTGAGCACGTCCCCGTTGATGACCAGCGTCGTCTCCCCCGGAACCGGCATGAGCCCCAGAGCGCCTCCAGTGCCGAGAGGACGATCTTCGTTGACGTAGGTGATGTCCACGCCGAACGCCTGACCGTCGCCGAAGTGGTCGACGATCTTCTCGGGCTTGAAGTGCGTGGTCATGTTGATCTGCCTGATCCCCGAGTCTCGCAATTGGTCCACGATGCGCTCGAGGAGGGGGCGGCCGTCAACGCTCAGCATCGGCTTCGGGAGCTCCTCCGTGAACGGCAGCAGACGCCTGCCGAAGCCTCCGGCCATGATCACCGCGTGGACCGGAACCGACGGCTGGGGCAGAAGCTCCTGAAGCGTCACGACGTCGACGACACGTCCCTCGCCGTCCACGAGCGGAGCGGAGCGTACGGCGTTCTCCTGCATGATGTGCAGCAGCGCCCCGGGCTCCGACGTGGAAGGCGCAGTCGTCGGCGTGGGGTGGGGAGTGGTCGCCTTGATAGGGAGCAGTTCCGCGACGGGCGCGTCGAGGCTGATGCCGGCGAGGATACCCCGGCGCACGTCGCCGTCGCTGATGGTGTTCACCAAGCGTTCCTCGTCGTCGACGATGAGCGCGAGACCGATCAGGCGGCTGCGGTCGATGCACTCGATCACGTCATGGATCGAGGCGTCAGGGCGAACCGAGAACGTCGCCGGCTGCGGGCGGTTCACCGCGTCTCTGCCTCGTCATCGAAACGGTGCATGTTCCGCCAGAGCTCGTCGCGCGGCAGGAGCGGCGTCATGTCCTCGAGCGGACGAGAGACGAGCGTCCCGTCGGCGAGGCGGGAAGCGACCGTCCTGGGCTCGATCTCCTGGTCGGGAGACACCATCACTTCGCAGAGGGAAGGTCCGGGCCGCGACAGCTCGGCGTCGAGGGCCTCGTCGAGCCCGTCGTCTGTGGCCAGCCTGGAATAGTCGAGGCCGAAGGCCCCGGCAAGCTGCGCGAAGTCGGGATTGTCGACACCGGTCCCTGGATCGGACGCGACCAGTCGGCCCTCGAAGAGGTTGCGCTGCGTGGCCCGGATGGTCGCGTAGCCGGCGTTGTTGAAGACGAAGACCTTGATCGGCAATCCGTATCGGGAGATCGTCTGGAGCTCCTGCAGGTTCATCTGTATGCTTCCGTCTCCCGTAACGCAGACCGTTCGCCGTTGTCCGCCGCCCACGCAGGCGCCGATCGCGAGTGGAAGGTCCCATCCCATCGCTCCCCAGTTCGCGTTGAGGAGCGTTCTCTGGCCCTCCTGGACGCGAAACGCTTGCACGTAGCACACGCTCTCGAGGCCGTTGCCCGTCACCAGCACGTCCGAGTTGCGCATGCTCCCAGCGAGCGCGTCCATGAAGACGTAGCCGTCGACGAACTCGCGCCGCTCGCGGTGATGCGCTGCCACCAGAGGATACCGAGCCCGCCAGTCGGCGCAGGCGTCCAGCCATCCCCTCTGTGGCTGCGGTGGCCGAGCCGCGAGCTCACTGGTAAGGAGATCGAGGACGTCGCCCACATCGCCACAGAGGCTGATATCGGGCTGCACGACCTGATGCTTGAGCTGGTCGGCGTCGATGTCGACGACGATCTTCACGGCCTTGCGCGCGAAATCCCCGTAGGCGAAGCCGATCTTCTTGGCGCAGAGGCCGGCGCCGAGGACGAGCAGACAGTCGCAGTTCTGCACAGCGAAGTTGGCCCGCCGCTGTGCTGCCGGCCCGAAGACGCCCGCGTTCAGGGGATGCTCTTCGGCCAGCAGGTCCTTGCCGGAATCCGGGAGGATGACGGGCAGACCGTACTTCTCGACGAAGTTGCTGAACGCCGCGCGCGCTCCGCCCAGGCGAACGCCGCTGCCGGCCAGCACCAGCGGCCGTTGGGCCGCGCGAAGAGCAGCCGCGGCACGCGCGGTCGTCGCGGCCAGCAGCCGGGAAAGGTCGCGAGTGTCGCCGGGGTGCGGCTCCAGGCCTCGCAGCTGGTCCGGCCGGATCATCTCTCCTTGGATGTCGAGCGGGATCTCGACCCAGGCGGGGCCCGGGCGCCCGCTGGTCGCAGCGCGCCAGGCGCGGTCCAGCTCGAGGCGTACGTCGGCCGACGAGGTGACCGAGCTCGCGTACTTCGTGACCGGCGCGACCATGTCGAGGACATTTCCCTCCTGCGGCCCCTTCTGGCGCAAACAGGCGAAGTCGGCCATGAGTTCGCGCTTCACCTGACCGGATATCACGAGCAACGGGAGCGAATCGGCCCAGGCGCCGAGGATGCCGGACGCGGCATTGACGGCTCCCGGGCCTGTGGTCACCAGGCACACGCCCGGGCGGTTGGTCATCCTCGCGTAGCCCTCGGCGCTGATCGCGCAGGCCTGCTCATGTCGGTTGCAGAAGTAGCGCAGAGAGCGGCTCGACCCCAAGGAGTCGAGGAGGTACATGATCCCGCCGCCGGAGACGAGGAAGACATCGGTGACTCCGTGGTCCTCGAGGAATCTAACTACGTGGTCGGAGACCCTCACCGCACTCACTGCTGCTCCTTCTCATCGCGGAGCCACGACCACGTTCTGTCCAAGGCGTCGTCAAGGTCGATGAACACGCCGAGTCCGAGTTCGGATCGGGCTCGGTCTATGGACGGTACGTAGCGCTCGGGTTCGACGGGGTGATTGGGAAGGGGCTTGCGCACGCGGACCTCGGCGTCGGGTCCGGCAAGGTGCGCCAGACGCCTGGCGAGCTGACCGACCGTGAGTTCGCGGTCCGAGCCGACGTTGTACGGCCGGCACGAACGGCCGCGAAGCAGGATGGTCCAGAGCCACGCGGCCAGATCGGCGGCGTGGAGGTACGAGCGATACGGGGTCCCGTCACCCTTCACGTCTATCGGGCCGCCGCGCAGAGCATCGGCGAGGAAGTCCCCAGCCGCGTACCCCCCGTCAAGCGGGAGGAACGGTCCGACGAAGGCGAAACAGCGCGCGATACAGCAGCAGACATCGGTCTTGGCGGCCAAGCTCATGCAAAGGGACTCGGACACGTGCTTTGCCTGCCCGTAGGCCGTCAGGGAATCGGCGAGGTCCCGACCGCTGGTGTAGTCCTCGCCGACATGCGCGAGATAGGCAGGCTGAGGGCCGTAGACGGCGCCGGAGCTCGTGAAAAGGATCCGGCTGGCGCCTGAGCGCCGTGCGACGTCGAGTACACGGCGCGTCCCCGCCACGTCGGCTTCGAACCGCGCGAACTGTGCTGCCGGCGACCTGTCCAGTGGCTTCTGGGACGCAGCGTGGACGACGAAGTCGAACGGTGCGGGGAGGTCGAACGATCGCATGTCTCCCTTCACGAGAGTGACGGCGGGATCGGACGCGAGGACAGGCAGGCGGCGGGCAAAGGCCTCGGGGGCGCGGCTCAGCACGGTGATGTGGCCGTCGAGGTCGAATTCGTGGTCGGCCCAGAGGAACGACGCAAGCAGCCACGTACCGACAAAGCCGGTGCCTCCGGTGAGGAGCACCCGTCGACCGCGGAACTCCTGCCACTGCAGTGGGGCGACGGCAAGCACGTGGTCGAGGTCGGCACGCGGAAGGGGCCACTCGGAGGTAGTACAGCTATGAGACGCCAGCGCCACCTTCACAGCGTACCATCGGTGGCGCCACGCCGCACGGCCGCGGGAGTCTGCCGGGCTGTGCCCCGGCACCCCGGACGGTACAATACGCACCGTCAGTCCCTGCGCGGCCGGTTTCTCGTGTGCAGGCGCGGGCCCCTCCGGTGAGCGAATGGTGGTGACGATGGCGAGTCGCGCTCGACGCGCAACGTCCGCTGAGCGCGCGAATTCAGCGCAGGAGTCGAATGCCCAAGGCTCCGCGAAGCCTTCCCTCTCGAGGTGGCCGGCTACCACCTTCACGCTCGTGGCCGTCATCTCGGCGGTCGCAGCCGTTGTCGTCACGTGGCGGCGGCTGTTCGTCGGCATGGACCTGCAGGACGAGAGCTACTACGTGCTGCTTCCGTGGCGATGGGTGCTGGGCGACAGACCCTTCGTGCACGAGCAGAACATGATGCCGTTTCCGGGGATGCTGACCTACCCATTCGTCAAGGTGTTCGGCCTCCTCCGCGGTAACGACCCGACTGGTCTGATGCTCTACACGCGCCATCTCTACTTGCTGCTGATGGTCGCCACGGCCACGGCGGTCTTTCTGCTTTTGCGGAGACTCGTGCGCTGGCCGCTTGCTCTCCTCGTGGCCACCGTCTACGTGACCTACATCTTCTGGGCGACGCCGCAGTTGAGCTACAACACGCTGGCGCTCGCGTTTCTCACGTTGAGCGCTGCCTTCGGCGCGCGGGTCCTCATCGGCGCCGGCGGGGCGCGTTCCGCGCTCGCGGCTGGTGCGGCCCTGGGCGTAGCTGTGGTCGCCTATCCGTCGCTTCTGGTGCTGACCCCGTTCTTCGCCGTCCTCCTCACGTTTGCGCAGGGGCGCAGGGCGGTGGCCGTGATCGCCCGGGGAGCCTTTGTGCAGGTGCCGGATCCGCCCGGTCCACCGACTGGGCGCGAGGCGTGGCGGACGCTCAGGATGTGGGTTCTTGGAGGGCTTGCGGTGCTCGTGCCCACCGGGCTCATCGCACTCTCGTTCGGTCCCAAGAACCTGGTCCGTTCCTGGCAGAATCAGATGGCCGGCGCGCGTACTCTGGGCCAACTCGGAGGGTCGGCCAAGGCTCTCGTGGTCGCGCAGGGAGTCGAGCGTTTCGTCACATTGCGTCCGTACCTGCTCATCGCTGCGCTCGTGATCTACCTCGTGTACCGGCGCTATCCCAAGCTGGGCCGGGCGCTGCTCGCCCTTGTGCCCGTGGCGCTCTGGCTCGCCGGGCAGCCGGCACTCATGGCGGCGTCGGGCTACGTCCTGATCTATTCACTGCTCGCTCCTTACCTCTACCTGTTCATCCCCAAGGAGCGCCGAGAAGTCGGCGCGAGACTCATGATCGGCGTCTGGGCGCCTTCGGTCCTTGCCGGTGCGATGGCCGCCTATACGAGCGCGGCCGGGTACGTGAACGCCGCCGTGGGTCTCTCCGCGGGCCTCATGGTCAGCGGGCTCTTCCTGGCGTTTTCTCTTGAGGCTTTGACACCCCCCTTTACGAGTGTCGAGGAACAGAATCCTGAGCCGGATTCTGGTGGGGAGGGAGGTCGCAGCCGAATCCCGGCGGTGTCGTCGCTGCATCCGTGGCTCGCGCTGGTCGTTCTCGCCGCCATCGTCGCGGTAACCGTCTCCTTCCAGTTTCAGTTCCAACAGCGCGATGTGCCGTACGGGGAACTGACAAGCCGGTTCCGCTCCGGGCCATGGTGGGGCATCGCGGTCACGCCCGAGAGGCGAGCTCTCTTGGATGGATTCGAGGTGGACCTGCGCGAGGAGGCGCGTCCTGACGACAAGCTTCTGATCTTCTTTGCCGGTGAGGGCTACTACCTGTACTGGAGGGGCGAGATCGCCGCGAACATCTACTGGATGGGCTCCGGTCCGGCTGGCGGCCTGCCCACGACGACAATCGAGTACTACCGAAAGTACGGGACCGTGCCGACGCTGGTCGTGCATCTGACTCGCACGGAGGCCATGTCTGAGCCGCAGCTAGCCGCTGCCGATGCGGGTCTCGGCTACGCTGTGACGCTCGTGCGCCCCGACTTCATCTTCTACCGTAAGCCGGGGGACGTGACGGCGACCGAGGTCATACGGAGACTTCTCAGGGAGTGATCGTCAAAGCGAGATCGGCAGGTATGGGGGATGAGCGGCAGAAGGAAGCAGCGACTGCGCCGGGGCACAGGCCGGCGTGACGGTGGTTCACAAGCGGTGGGAATGGACGGTGGAGGTCGATGAGGTGACGCTGAGGGAGCGGGGTGCCTGGCTCGGGGTCGTGGTCGCCGCGCTCGGCTGGCTCTTGACCTTGGTCGTGCTCGCGCGAGGCGGCGGCTATCTCGTGGTCGTGCCGCACCTCTCAGTCGTGCTGCCGCTGGCCGTCGTCGGCACCGTCACGGCGCTGGCCGCGTTCGGGGTCGGCCGCACCATCGTGAGCCCGCTGGCTTGGCTCGGCGTCGTCGTGCTCTTCGGCTTCTTCTGGAACTTCCTCGTCTACTGGGTCCACTTCGGGAGCGCCACCTGGAGCCTGCTTCTACCGTTGGCGAAGCCCACCGGCGTCGACTTCCGCGACGGTCTCTATCAGCCTGCAATGGACTTCACGACAGCGCGCAGCGGGTGGCCGCCCCTGACGCTGCTTCTCGGGCGGCCCTTCACGCTGTTCGGCTTCTCGACCGGATACGCGATCCAGGTCGTCCTTCTGGTTGCACTGGCGCTGGCCTCGACGGCGCTCAGCGCCATCCTGGCGTGGAACGGGCTTCGCGGCTCGGGCGTCGAGGTGGACAGCAACGACGGAGCGCCGAGCCGCTGGCAGCGAGGGAGCGTCGTCGTAGGCCGTCTCGGCGCTTGGCAGATCGGTCTTGTCGTCGGCCTCTGGCTGCTGACGTCCTATGGCCTCATGTACGAAATCGAGCGCGGCAACATCGACATCTACGCGCTCTTCTTCGCCTTGCTGTCGGTCTGGCTGATGCTGAAGCTGCCGCGATCCCCTTGGTGGCCGGCGATCGCCCTCGCTATCTCCATCAACTTGAAGCTGTACCCGGGAGTCCTGCTCGTCCTACTGCTCTGGCGCTATCGCTGGAAGGCCGTGGTCCCCGCGCTGGTCACCAACCTCGTGCTGTTGCTGATCGCCGGCCCGGGCAACGTCGTGAACACCTTCACCGGCCAGTCGGGGATCCAGTCGAGCTTGCGCCCGCTGTGGTGGGGAAATCAGTCTGCGGCCGCTCTCTCCAACGTGCTTCACCAGATCTCGGGGTGGCCCTCCTGGATGTACATCCCGTTGCTGGCGATCCCTCTCCTCATCTGGGTCGCGACGATGGTGCTGGTCGTGCGACAGGGGTGGAGCGTAAGGACGGCGGTGCTGGCCGCCGCTGCGTGTGTCCCGGTGATGAGCGTCGTTCCGCCCATCAGCCATGACTACAAGCTGGTGCTGTACGTGTTCCCGCTGGCCGTGCTAGTCGCGTTCGTTGCCGGTATGGTCAGGCGCGACCTACTCGCCTGGAGCGTCGTCTTCGGTCTCCTGGCTTGGGTGATGCTGCAACTGTCGCGGTCGTCGCTGGTGATCGCTCCCGCTCTCCTCAACAGCAAGTACGCGATGATTGTCTTCGTTCAAGCACTGCTCCTTTTCGTGGCCTGGCGATCGTGCGAAGCGCCGCACACGTTCACGGCTGAGCCTGGCGCAATCGAAGGTCGAGCCGGTGGTCGAATTGCGGGCGGCGTCGTGGCCGGCAGCACCGGCGTTGACTGTGCGGCGACCCCCGTCTCCGCCCTGCCGAGATCCGCAGCGGCGTCAAGGCTCGCCGCGTGGTTCAGAGCGGGGGACGTGGACGCCCCTGAAGCGGCCGAAGCGGAGGGTGGACCGGTCGAAGGAGACTCGCGCGAGGCGTCCGCTGCTGCGCCGCGTCAGCGCCCCTGGCCGACGCGGCGCATGCTCTGCATCATCCTGCTGATCCTTGCCGCTGTGCTCGGGGCGAACTTCTGGGTCGGGATCGTCCACAACACGTTCAACGACCGGTCGTCGGCGGTCGGCGTACCCCAGCACGACTTCTTCCAGTACTACGCGGGCGGCCACAACTGGAACCTGGGTGTGGACCCCTACGTGAACCACCCCACCGACTCCAGGGTGATGCACCAGCCCCGGCCCAACTACCCGCAGATCTCCGGGTACATCTATCCGCCGACGCTGCTGCCGCTGTTCGGCGCTCTCGCGAAGGTGGGCTACAACGATGCGAGGACGGTGTGGCTCGCGCTCAACGTGTCCGTGTTCGCGCTGATGGCGCTCGTGGCCGTCGCCGTGAGCAAGGGACGAAGGCTTGAGGTGTTCACCGCCGCCGTCCTCCTCACCATGGTCTCGTTCGCCTTCTTCTACCACGTGCACGAGGGCCAGATCGACATGATCATCGCCGCGCTCTCGATCAGCGGGTTCCTGTTGTATCCGCGCTGGAAGGGGTGGCCGTCCGCGGCCCTGCTCGCTGCCGCCGTGGCGATGAAGGTCTCGCCGATCCTGCTGGTCGCCGTGATCGTGCTGTACTTCCGCGACTGGCGGTTCCTGCTCAAGGTGCTGGCGTGCGGGCTGGTCATCTTCCTGGGCTCGCTCGCATTCGTCGACGCGGGGCTTTACCGGGAGTACGTGACCCGGATCCTCCCGACGATCGCCGGGTCGGACTCGTCGCCGTTCAACCAGACCCCGCTTCGGTTCTGGTGGAAGTACCCGACGGCCGTCAAGATCGGCTCGTTCCTCGGGTACGCGGCACTGCTTTTCCTCACCTGGGTCGCGGGGAGGAACTCGCGCCGCGTGGCCGACTCCGAGCGGCGCGTCGACCTGCGCACCGAGAGGAACTCACTCCTTCTGCTCGCCGTTGTGCTCATGCTCCTGTTCTCGCCGCTCGCCTGGCAGATGGCGTACGTCTGGGTCATCGTGCCGCTGGCGCTCGTGCTCACGGCGGCGCCTCCGCGGGGCAAGGAGTTCGCGGTGCTCATACTGGCGTTTGCGGCTGCCCTGCTGGAGATGCGCATGTGGCCGTATCGCGTGCTCGACATGACCAACATGATCGGCGCGGCCGTTGCCGCGGTGTGCCTGATGCTCTATTACCTGCCGCTCGACGTGGAGCGCCTGCGCGTTGGCGGCGGAGGGGCGAGGGCAGAGGAGCCGAGCGTCTATGCGGGGGAGACGGCCGAGGCTCAAGTCCTTGGCGCCGCCGACACGCCGACGGGCGGCTCGCCCGCCGGTTCGTCCCCGTCCGCCGGCGGCTGACCGCGACCCTAGGCTCGAGTACGTCGTGGTACCCTTGCGCCCGTGATCGACGCAGCTCCTAGACACCTCCTCATCCTCGGTTCGACCGGATCTATCGGCCGCCAGGCGCTCGAGGTGCTGCCCGAAGTCCCGGGGCTGCAGCTCGTCGGGCTGGCGGCCGGGCGGGACGCCGCCGGGATCCTCGAGCAGGCGTACGCGCACGGTGTGCGCGACGTCTGCCTGCACGACGCGGGCGCGGCGGCGCAGGCCGCGGCGCTGGCGCCCGAGCTCGCGGTTCACGCCGGCGAAGCTGGAATCCGCGAGCTCATCAACGGCGCCGCCGAGCGCGCCGCGGCCGCGGACGTGCCGCTCACGGTGCTGAACGGCGTCGTCGGCGCCGCCGGCCTGCGCGCGACGATGGCGACTCTCGAGGCCGGCGCGACGCTCGCGCTGGCCAACAAGGAGAGCATGGTCGCCGGCGGGCCGTTCGTGCTCGACGCAGCGCGCCGCAGCGGCTCGCCGATCCTGCCCGTGGACAGCGAGCACAGCGCGCTGTTCCAGTGCATCGCGGGCGGCGGCGCCAGGGCCGGCGTAGCCGGGGCCGGCGGGGAAGAGGCCGCGCTCGAGGAACTGCTGCTGACGGGGTCGGGCGGCCCCTTCCGCGGCCGCACGGCCGCGGAGCTGGCCGCCGTCACGCCCGAGCAGGCGCTCGCGCACCCGAACTGGTCGATGGGGCCGAAGATCACCATCGACTCGGCCACCCTCATGAACAAGGGCCTCGAGCTGATCGAGGCGCACTATCTGTTCGGCGTGCCCTACGACCGCATCACCGTGGTGCTCGACCCGCGCAGCACGGTGCACAGCATGGTGAGATTCACCGACGGAGCCATCCTCGCCCATCTGGGCGTGCCCGACATGCGCACCCCGATCGGTTGGGCGCTCGCGTATCCGGCGCGGCCGGCGCTGCCGCAGGTGCGCCGGCTCGACCTGTTCGCGACCTCCATCGCCTTCGCGCGGCCGGACACGGACGCGTTCCGCTGTCTCGCCCTCGCCGGCGAAGCGGGCGAGAGGGCGATGCTCGCGGAGCGCGCGGCTGACGAGGCGGGGGCCGGCCCGCGTACCGTCGCCGGCCCGATCGTGCTGAACGCCGCCAACGAGGTCGCGGTGGCGGCGTTCCTTGGCGGTCGGCTGAGCTTCCTCGGGATCGCCGAGGTCGTCGAGGCTTGCCTCGATCGGCTCGGCGAGGCGGCGGTCGGCTCGCTCGACGACGTGTACACGAGCGACGCCGAGGCGCGGCGCGTGGCCGGCGAGGCCTGCGCCGGCCACGCCTGAGCGTGCCGCGAACCCTCGGCCGCCGAGCGGCGTTAATGTCCACGTAACCTCGAACGGGTATCGTGAACAGAGATGACTGACGAGCTGACCCCAGATCCCCCGCCGCGAGAGCCGCGGGACCCAGAGAAGGCGCCTGCGGCGCCTCCGGCCCCAGCGGCCGCGCGTACGCTGAGTCCCTGGTCGCTGCTGCTCGGCGGCGCCGTCGTCGCCGCGCTGGTGCTCGGCCAGTGGGTCTGGCTGATCGCCATCCTCGGCCTCGCCCTGCTCATCACCGTGCACGAGTTCGGCCACTTCATCGCCGCCAAGTCGTTCGGTATGCGCGTGGAGAAGTTCTACGTCGGGTTTCCGCCGGCCGCGCTGCGCCGCACGTGGGGCGAGACGGAGTACGGCATCGGCATCATCCCGCTCGGCGGCTTCTGCAAGATCAGCGGCATGACGCCGGAGGAGCCGGTGGCGGACGGCGTCGTCGCCGAGCTTCTCGCCGACGCCGAGGACGGGCGTCTCGAGCGCACGTACACGGTGGCCGAGCTCGACGACGGGCTCAAGGACCTGAAGGCGCGCGTCAACGAGGCAACCGCTGACGGCGCAGCTGGCGACACTGCCGACATGGCAGAGTGGCGCCGGCTGCAGAAGGTGCTCGAGAAGCATCGCGCCGGCCTGCAGGCTCCCGACGGCGCCGGCGACCCCGTCTACTACAAGAAGCCGATCTGGAAGCGGAACCTGACGATCGCCGCGGGGCCGCTCATGAACTTCGCCGCGGCGGCCGTCATCCTCATCCTGTTCTACGGCGTCCAAGGCCTGCCCACCGGCGCGACACTGACCTTGAACACCATCGAGAAGGGCAGCCCGGCCGCGGCCGCCGGCCTCGTCGCCGGCGACAAGCTCGTCGGCGCGGGCGGCCAGACGTGGAGCACCTGGGACCAGGCGACGACGTTCTTCCGTGCGCGCCTGCACCAGACCGTCGTTCTCAGGTACCAGCCTGCCGGCGGCGGGGCGATGAAGACGGTGACGGTCACCCTCGCGCCGAAGCCGGGGGAGCCCAAGGTCGGCTACCTGGGCGTGAGCCCGAACCCGTCGTACGAGCGACAGGGGCCGATCCAGGCCATCAAGCTGGGCGTGAGCGGCTTCAAGGATGTGGCCGTCGGCACGTTCACCGGTTTCTGGTGGCTGCTGAGCGGCAAGATCAGTGCGACCGGGCCTGACGGAGCCGCCGGCCCGGTCGGGATACTCAAGGCCAGCCAACAGGCGATCGTGCAGAACTACTACCCGATCCTGCTGGCGTTCCTCAGCTTCAACCTTGGCCTCATCAACCTGCTGCCGATCCTGCCGTTCGACGGGGGGCACATCGCCATGAACGTGGTCGAGAAGATCCGCGGCCGAAGGCTCAACACCGTCGTGTTCGAGCGCATGGTCGCCTTCGGCACCGTGCTGCTGGTGATGTTGTTCATCTTCCTCACGTTCAACGACGTCAAGAGGCTGTTCGGCGGCTAGGCCGACGGCGCGACGGCGGCGTCGCGCCGGTCCGTGCCGTAGGATTGGCGCATGGACGGACTGACTCTCGTGACCGGCGGCGCCGGCTTCATCGGATCGCACGTGGTGGACGCGCTGCTCATGAGCGGCTCGGACGTGCGTGTCCTCGACGACTTCAGCACCGGCAAAGAGGAGAACCTCGACGGCGCCTGGGCCCTGGCGGCCGAAGGCGGTGCCGGGCTGCAGGTGATCGAGGGCGACGTGCGCGACGAGGTGCGCATGCGCGACGCGGCCGACGGCTGCGAGTCCGTGGTGCATCTCGCGGCGATCCCGTCCGTCGCACAGTCCGTCGAGGACCCCGTGGGCTGCGACTCCGTCACTCACGGGGGCACGGTGAACGCCGTGCGCCAAGCCGTCGAGGCCGGTGCCGGCCGCTTCGTGCTCGCCTCAAGCTGCGCCGTGTACGGCGATGCGGCGCAACTGCCCATCGCCGAGGCCACGCCGTCGCGGCCGCTCAGCCCGTACGCCGGCGCCAAGCTCGCGTCGGAGGGCGTGTGTGCCGACGCCGCCGACGCCGGCCAGCTCGCCGCCGTCTGTCTCCGCTTTTTCAACGTGTACGGGCCGCGGCAGGATCCGGGCTCGGCCTACTCCGGCGTCATCAGTCTCTTTCTGTCGGCCGCCGCCGCTGACGATCCGGTGACCATCTACGGCGACGGCCACCAGACGCGGGACTTCGTGTACGTCGCCGATGTCGTCGGCGCCATCCTCGCCGCCCTGCAGCGGCCGCTCACGGGTCTTTCGGTGGTCAACGTCGGCACCGGTCGGGAGACCGACCTGTTGCAGATCCTCGATGTCGTGGAGGAGCGCTCCGGACGGCGGCTCGAGCGGCGGACGGAGCCCGCACGCGAGGGTGACATCCGACACTCGCGCGCCGACGCCGGCCGCGCCCGCTGGGTGCTGGGCTGGGAGGCCGAAGTGGGTCTTGCGGCCGGTCTTGCCGCGACGTGGGACTGGTTCGTCGGCGGTGTCGGGGAGGATGCGCCGGCGGGAGAAGGGCGTGGCTAGCCGGCGGCGCGTCATGGTCGGCGCCGTGCCCGTAGGCGGCGGCGCCCCGGTGGCCGTGCAGTCGATGACGTGCACGCACACGGGTGACGCGGAAGCGACGCTGCAGCAGGTACGCGCGCTCGTCGCGGCCGGCTGCGAGATCGTGCGCGTGAGCCTGCCGACTGCGGAAGAGTCAGCGGCGTTCGCGCGTGTGGTGCGCGAGGCTCCGGCGCTGACGGCGCGTGAGTTCGACGAAGGCGAAGGCCCCAGGGTGCCGATCGTCGCCGACATCCACTTCGACTGGCGCCTCGCGCTGGCGGCGATCGAGTCGGGAGCGGCCGGCGTGCGCATCAACCCCGGCACCATGGCGGAGAAGCACGTGCGCGAGATCGTGCAGGCGGCCGCGGACGCCCGGGTACCCGCGGCGCCGGGCGAGCCCGACACACCAGTCGCGATCCGCATCGGCGTCAACGCCGGCTCGCTGCCGCGCGACCTGCGCGAGCGCGCGGAGTCGGACGCGCCCGGCGCGCTCGTGGACGCCGCGCTGCGCTGGGCGGAGCAGTTCGATGAATGGGACTTCACGGCGTACAAGCTCAGCGTGAAGTCCTCGTCGGTACGGGACACCATCGCCGCCTACCGGCTGCTGGCCGGCAAGACCGACGCGCCGCTGCACGTCGGCGTCACCGAGGCCGGCACGGTGTGGAGCGGGTCGATCAAGAGCGCCGTCGGCATCGGCGCACTGCTGGCCGACGGCGTGGGCGACACGATCCGGGTGAGCCTGACCGGCGACCCGGTCGAGGAGGTCCGGGTCGCCTGGCAGATCCTGGCCGCGCTGGGCCTGCGGCGGCGCGGCCCGGAGGTCATCTCCTGCCCGACCTGCGGACGCACCGAGGTCGACATCGTGAACCTCGCCGAAGAGGCTGAGCGCCGCCTGGGCTCGGACTCGACGCTCGCCGGCCGCGCGATCAGCGTGGCCGTCATGGGCTGCCGCGTGAACGGCCCTGAAGAGGCGCGGCACGCCGACTATGGCATCGCCGCCGGCGCCGGCGAGGGCGTGCTCTTCGACCACGGCGAGCGCGTCGCGACGCTGCCCGAGGGGCAGCTGCTCGACGCGCTGCTCGAGCTCGTCCGCGGCTCCGCCCGCTGACGCGGCCTCCCAGGCCGCTGTCGCTCGGCCTGTGGCGCGCCCTGGTCCGCCAGGCGTGTTCCCGGCCGAGCAGGCACCGTCCCCGCACTGTCGCCCGCCTAGATGGACGTTCCAGTCCGTCTCCGGCGCAGCGCGGCAGACTAGGGGTAGGAACAAAGCGCCGGCCGCGAGAGCGGGGCGCCAGCGAGAAGGAACGGGAGAAATGGAACGGACGCAGGAAGACGTGAAGGATCTGAGCGACGAGCGCGGCGCGGTGTTCATCACCGCAACCGGGATCACCATGATCGGGCTGCTCGTCGGGCTGATGGCCTTCTTCGTCGCGTTCGCGCCGGGCACTTGAGCTGGAGCTGGTTCCCACCCCGTGGGGAGCCCGTGAGGCGAGAGGCCCCCGAGATGCCGGCGACGGCGTCTCGGGGGCCTCTTCGCGTACGCCGCCCCGGCGCATGTCCACGTGCGCGGCTGTTCGTTTGCGTCGCCGGCGTTGCTCCCGCAGGCCATGGGGAATCCTCCCTAGATGACCGTTCCGTGCGCCCGGCAGCCCCGGATGTCGATAGGTCCGGTGGAGCACAGAGTGGGCCGCAAGACCGACGACCAAGGGGCGGAGGAAGATGGGGACTAGAGAACACCTGGCGGCGGGCGATCCCTACGCCGAGGCGACGGCCATGGAACTCTGGGCCGCCGGCGAGCTGCACGACGAGGCCGGGGCCGGTGGAACGACCCTCATGGTGGGGGCGATGACCTGCGTCCTCGTTGCGCTCGCGGCGTTCTTCGTGGCCTTCGCACCGGGCGTCTGACCGGAGGCAGAGACGGGAACGGACCGGGCGGCGCGGCAGCGCCGCCCGGTCCGTTCTGCGTACGTGGTCGTCCGGCGACACCCAGGCGTCTCCGCCAGGATCGTGCAGAGGTGCAGGTGCACAAAGGATGTACTACTGCTACACGGAGGACGGCGCGCGCATCGAGGAGCGACGGCCGCGCGGCCTTGGCAGACGCTCGAGCGACAAGGCGCAGGTGTGAAACGGTGCTCTTCTCTGCCCGATGAGCGAGAATGCGCTGACGGAGTGCAAGTCCCAGCTGGCGCGAGGAGGCAGGTCATGCAGGTTGAGTCTCGAGGCGGAGCCGGCGTCAGGCGCCTGCTCCTGCTGCTGGTCATCTCAGTGCTCGTCGCGGCGGCCGTGGCCGCTTCGCCCGCCGCCGCCGCGCCGGCATCCACAACGCTCACCCTCAACGCGCAGAGCCTCACCGTGAACTGGGGCGCGACCGCGATCCTGAATGGCGTGCTCCAGACCAGCGCGAACCCGCCGCTGCCGGTGGACCAGCAGATGGTGATGGTGGAGTACAGCGCGACCCCCAACGCCCCTGGCTCGTGGATCGTGGCCGCGCAGATCAGCAACACGCTGGCCCAGTACGGGACCGGTCAGTACACCTACGACTTCCCTGCGCAGCGCAGCTACTACTGGCGCATGGACTTCGCCGGCACCGCCGACTGGGCCGCCTCCACCAGCACGTTCCTCTCGGTCAAGGTCGCGCCGATCGTGGGCAAGCCGTCGTGCCCGTTGTCGATCAAGGCGAAGAAGAAGTTTACCGTCTCGGGCTCGCTCAGGCCGCGCTTCACGGCCGGGGCCAAGACGGTCCAGGTCAGGGCGTACGTGCGCAAGAACAAGCAGTGGAAGTTCTACAAGGCCTACAACGCGACCAACGCGGACTCCGGCGCCTACAGCAAGTACGCGGTCAAGCTGTCGATCTCCAAGAAGGGCAAGTTCCGTTTCAAGGGAGTGACGGCGGCGTCGAGTGACTTCGCGGCCGCCGCCGGCGCCTGGAGCCGGACGCTCACGGTCAAGTAGCGAGGCAGGCCGCCGCTCTTTTCGTAGCCGTTTGCGGCGAGTACCATGGGCGTGTCCCCTTCAGCGACCAGACGGACGATGCCCCTCAACACCGACCCCGCCCCAAGCGCTACCTCTCCGGCCCTCCCGGACCTGCCCGACGGCTGGCACTACACAGACGACCTGGTGTGGGATGACCCGAGGCCCTCTCACCGCGCGCGCATGCTTGCTCTGGGCGTGAGTATCGCGGCGATCTTGGGCATCGTCATCGCCGCGCTCGTGCTTTGGAACGCCGCCGCCCACTACGCGCGCGGCGTGGACGCGCTCAAGGCCCACTCGTACACCACCGCCGTCAACGAGTTGTCCAGCGCGAAGCTGCTTGTCGTGCCGTACCGCGACTCGCAGGTGCTCGCCGACCGGGCAAGGTATGAGCTCGTCGCCGAGTCCGCTGATCAGGAGCAGGCGCTTGCGCGTGTGCGCCTGGTCGAGAATGCGCTGGGCGATGCGAGCGCCGCGTTCGACGCCGGCGACGCCAGCGGGGTCGTGGGCGCGCTGGCGGCGCTCCCGGCCGACGCGGTGCGAGCCGCGGTCAGCGGCAGCGCCGCGGTCCGCACGGCGGCCTCCACGCTCACGGAGCGTCTCACAGGGGCGGCGCGCCAGGCGCTGGCAAAGTCCGAGTACGGCGCCGCCGGACGCTACGCTGCGGCGCTCCTGCTCCTCGAGCCCTCGGCTGAGCCGGCAAAGGCGCTCGCGGCCAGGGCGGAGGCGGGCCAGAGGCTCACCGAGCGATTCGCCAGGGCGACCGCTGCCGCTCATGGGCGCCACTGGCGCACGGCGCTGCGCCTGGCGCTGGCGGTCACTGCCGTGCGCAAGGACTTCCCCGGCGCCGAGACTCTGGTCGCGCAGGCCCGCAAGGCGCTCGCCCCCAAGCCGAAGCCCAAGTCCACCGGTACGGCACCCACGTCGACGGCGACTACCGCGACGACGACTCCGTCCACGAGCGGCACTTCGTCCGGCCCCTCGTCCCAGCCTCCGCCTCCGTGAGGCGGCCCGGGGACATGGTGCGTGGAGCGCGCTTCTTCGCCGGCCTGCCGGCCTGTCTGTGGCCGTGCCTGGCGCTTCTCTGTGCGCTTCTGCTGAGCTCCGCTGCGGCTTCGCCCGCTGGGGCCGCGGCGCTGGTGTCGCCCTGGGCGCCTGTCCAGTGGCCGGGAGGTGCGGCATGGGCCGCGCACGATGTCTGCGCGTTCGGCGCGGCGAACGTCGCCGTGGCGGGTGACGGGCACGTGGCCGTCACGCGCGACGGCGGCCAGACGTGGAAGGTGCGGGTGCCCGCCGGCCACGCCGGCGCTGCCTTTACGGCTGTCGCCTTCAACTCGTCTGGATACGGTGTCGTGGCCTCGGGGGGGCTCTTGCTCGTGACCGCCGACTGGGGCTCGACTTGGACGACGCCGAAGTACATCGGTCCGACAGCGGGCGCCGCAGTTTATGACGTGGCCATGGTGGGCTCGCTCGCCGTCGCCGTCGGCGACGCAGGGATGATCTTGACGAGTGCCGACTCGGGCGCCACCTGGCAGCAGGAGGCCTCTCCCACAGCGAGCCACCTGACATCAGTCGCCATCGCTGGTGACGGCACGGAGGTCGCCGGTTCGGATGCGGGGGAGATCCTGGTGCGGACGACGGCCTGGAGTGTCGCTGCAGTCGTCGCGGGCCCCGTCACCGCGGTGGCTGCAGCTGACCGCGCCGTGTGGGGCGACGGCCTTCCGGACCTCTTCGCCGCCACGGGTACCGACGTGCTCGGCAGCGACGACGCGCTCACGTTCGCGTCGCTGCCCGGCCTGCCCGACCTGACGTCGCCGGTCTGGCCCGCGATCGCGTGGACAGGTCTGCCTGAGCGCTCGCTGCTCGTCGCCGGCGCGCGGCAGGCAGGGTTTTTCGGCACGAGCCGATCCTGGCTGGTCGGCCCGACGGGCCTGGATGGCCTCACCCAGGCAGCCGCTCCGGGCGGGCAGAGCGTGGCCTACCTGCTCGGCACGGACGGCCGGCTGGTCCGCACGCTCAGCGCCGGCCGCGACCCAGCCGCCGTGACGCTGGGGCAGGGCCGCATCGTGACCGGCGGCAAGACGAAGCTCATGGCCACCGTGCACGTGGCCGCCCTCGGCACCGTGATCGTGCGTACGCGCGTTCCCGGGCACCCGTGGGCCGACTTGCAGCGGGTCGCGTGGACCGCCTCCAACTGGAATCGGCGGCTGACCCTCGACCTCAGCCCGTCACTCACGCACGACTACCAACTGCTGTTCGAGTACGCCGGGACGACCACGCCGCTGACAGCTGTCGCCCAAGTGGTCGTTGCGCCGAAGGTGAACACCGCGAAGTCGCGCTACGACCTGCGGGCCGGCGCCGTGTTCCGGTTCTCGGGCTCGGTCGCGCCGCAGCTCCCGGGCGAGCGCGTGGAGCTGTTCACCGACCGCGGCGGCAGTTGGCGGCCGGTCAGCCTGCAGCGTTCGGTCGCGCTGCAGAAGGGACGCACCTGGACCAGCCGCGCCTTCGGCACGCCCAAGGCCGAGACGTACCACCTGCGCGCGCACCTGCCCGCCACGCGCGCGCACGCCGAGGCGTGGAGCCGCATCGTCACCGTCGTCATCCGCTAACGAGCGTCGGTGGTGACAGCTTGGAGCGGCCCCGCCGGCGCGTCTGCCACGCGACTGCACCCCTGCGCGCTGTGAGTTGGGCCCTCCTCAGGTAGGATGACTCGCGGAATGACCAAGCTGATCCGCAAGACGACCCGTATCTACCTCGCCGGCCACACCGGCCTCGTCGGCGGCTCCATCTACCGCACGCTGCAGCAGCAGGGCTTCGAGAACGTCATCGTGCGCGACGTCTCCGAGCTGGACCTCACGGACCCGGCCGCGACCCGCCGGTTCTTCGACAGGGAACGGCCGGAGGCCGTCATCGACGCCGCCGCCAAGGTGGGCGGCATCATGGCCAACTGGGAGCAGCCGTGGGAGTTCGTCGAGCAGAACCTGCTCATCGAGCTCAACCTCATCGGCGAGGCGTTCCGCCACGAGGTGCGGCGCCTCGTCTTTCTCGGCAGCTCGTGCATCTATCCGCGCGAGGCGCCGCAGCCGCTCAAGGAGGAGTACCTCCTCACGGGGCCGCTGGAGGAGACCAACCGCGCCTACGCCATCGCCAAGATCGGAGGCATCGAGCTGTGTCGCAGTCTCAACCGCGAGTACGACACCGACTACCTCTCGCTCATGCCGACCAACCTGTACGGCCCGGGCGATAACTTCGACCTCAACTCGAGCCACGTGCTCCCGGCGATGATCCGCAAGTTCCACGAGGCCAAGGTCGCGGTGGAGGCGGGCGCGGCTGGGCCCGAAGTCGGACTGGCCCTCTGGGGCACCGGCAAGCCGCGCCGGGAGTTCCTGTACGTCGAGGACGTCGGCCGGGCCATCACGTTCTGCCTGCAGAACGTGCACGCGGCCGACGTCCCGGACGGGCTCCTCAACGTAGGGTGTGGGGAGGACCTCACGATCCGTGAGCTCGCCGACCTGGTCCAGCGCGTCGTCGGGTATGTGGGCCCCGTCCTCTGGGACGACAGCCGCCCCGACGGCACGCCGCGCAAGCTCATGGATGTGAGCCGCATCAAGTCCTTGGGCTGGGCTCCCGAAGTAGGCCTCGAGGACGGGATCCGGCGCACCTACGACTGGTTCCTCGCCAACCGCGCCTAGCGTCTCGCCTGGAGGGCCGCATGACCAAGACCGCACTCATCACCGGCATCACCGGTCAGGACGGCGCCTACCTCGCCGAACTGCTCCTTGGCAAGGGCTACATCGTGCACGGGATCAAGCGCCGTGCGAGCTCGTTCAACACCGAGCGGGTCGATCATCTCTACCAGGACCCGCACATCCCCGGCGGCCGCTTCTTCATGCACTACGGCGACTTGACGGACGCTACCAACCTCATCCGCATCGTCCAGGAGACCCAGCCCGACGAGCTGTACAACCTGGCTGCCCAGAGCCACGTGCAGGTCAGCTTCGAGACGCCCGAGTACACGGCCAATTCGGACGCGCTGGGCACGCTGCGCTTGCTCGAGGCCATCCGCATCCTCGGGATGGGAGAGACGGTGCGCTTCTACCAGGCCTCTACCAGCGAGATGTTCGGCCAGGTGCAGGAGATCCCGCAGCGCGAGACCACGCCCTTCTATCCGCGCAGCCCGTATGGCGCCGCCAAGGTCTACGGCTACTGGATCACGGTGAACTACCGCGAGGCCTACGGGATGCACGCCAGCAACGGGATCCTGTTCAACCACGAGAGCCCCATCCGCGGCGAGACCTTCGTGACGCGCAAGATCACGCGCGCGGTCGCGCGCATGGCCCTCGGCCTCAACGACGGCATCTGGCTGGGCAACCTGGACTCCCTGCGCGACTGGGGGCACGCCCGCGACTACGTGCGCGCCATGCATCTCATGCTGCAGCAGGACGAGCCGGACGACTACGTCATCGCCACCGGCGAGCAGCACAGCGTGCGCGAGATGTGCGAGCACGCCTTCGCCGAGATCGGCGTCACGCTGGTCTGGCGGGGGAGCGGCCCGGACGAGGCCGGCGTCGTCCAGGCGGTGGATGCGGAGCGCCTCACGGCCGCCCGCTTCGTCTACGAGTCCCGCGGAGGTGGGCGAAGCGCTGGTGACCGACCGCTCGTGGGAGTGGACCAGGGCTCGGCGGCGGAGCGGCTTGCTGCACCGGCGACGCAAGATCGCCTCGTCCTCGAGCCCGGCGCTGCGGTCGTGCGCGTCGACTCGCGCTACTACCGGCCGACGGAGGTCGGCACGCTGCTCGGGGACGCCACCAAGGCGCGCGATCGCCTTGGCTGGTCCCCGACCATCGGGTTTCGCGACCTCGTTTCCGAGATGGTGCGCGACGACCTCGCGGAGGCCTGTCGCGACGACCTGATCCTGCGCGGCGGGTTCAACGTTCGCGAGCACCGCGAGTAACTGGTTTTCGCCGCACCGATCGCGTTGAGCCGGCGCGGCCGCCCCAGCCGAAGCGTCACGGCCGCCCGCGCCGAACTAGGTAGTGCGCTGGGCTGACGTACGTTTGGACGTGCCACCAACGACATGCGTGTACTCTTGGACGTACGCTTGGTGGTGCCAGTCCCCGCGCGAAACTGCCGCGCGGGCCGGCCGGCGGCCCCCCGGCGACTGGCGTGCGCCGGAATCGTCTACCTCCTGCGCGCATCGTCATCGTTTCTCAGGCCCCCCGGGTGGCGTAGCCTACCTGTCGCGGCGTCGGGCCCGGCGTGAGAACGGCGGAATGAGAACGCTCGGGAGGTGGTCGATAGTGGTATCGTTGAACGCAATAGCGAACGATGCCATGGAAGAGAGGCCGCCCGTGACGCAGGTGAAGCTCTCGAGCAAGTACCAGATCGTGATCCCGCAGGATGTCCGCGATGTCTTGGGGCTGAAGCCGGGACAAGCGATGCAGGTGATCGCCTACGGTGGAAACGTCGTGGCGGTCCCCGTGCGGTCGCTGAGTGAAGCGTTCGGGATGTTCCCGGGCATCGACACCACGATCGACCGCGACGACGAGGATCGCGTGTGATCGTCGTTGACTCCTGCGGGTGGGTCGAGCGGTTCGCCGGGTCGACACGCGGCGACTTCTACGGGCCCGCGCTGCAAGACCCGCGGCTCATCGTCGTGCCGACGGTGTGTCTCACGGAGGTGTTTCGCACGCTCGCGCGGGAGGCAGGCGAGCCGGCGGCGCTCGCTGCCGCCGGCATGATGAGGCAGGCCACGCTGGTGACGCTGGACGGTGACCTGGCGATCGAAGCTGGACGGCTGGGCCTCGCGCACGGGCTCCCGCTCGCCGACAGCATCATCTACGCAACCGCGCAGCGGCACCATGCCGAGTTGTGGACGCACGATGGGCACTTTCGCGGCCTGCCCGGCGTGCACTTCGTGGAGG